>JACXTT010005850.1_pt1 | contig 17765 bp, 11 predicted proteins | sample 9270951 | NCBI WGS metagenome assembly JACXTT01 (sample SAMN15532306, study PRJNA645909) | rock metagenome | isolation source: weathered quartz diorite | place: Puerto Rico | collected 2017-06-21 | reverse complement strand
AGCAGCACGAACATCGAGAAGGCGATGATGGCGATGCGGTTGTACGGCAACACCATGTTGGTGAGTTCCACCCCGCCCGACATCCACGAGGGGTTCGCGACTTCGACGTTCTGCGCGCCGAAGATCTGGCGCACCGATTGGATCAGGAACAGGCTGATGCCCCAGGTCGCGAGCAGCGTCTCCAGCGGCCGTCCGTAAAGCCAGCGAATCACGCTGCGCTCCAGCGCCATGCCGACCAGCGCGGAGGCGGCGAACGCCACCGGGATGGCCGCGACCAGGTACCAGTCGAACAGATCCGGCGCATAGGATTTGAACAACTGCTGTGTGACGAAGGTCGCATACGCGCCGATCATCAGCATCTCGCCGTGCGCCATGTTGATGACGCCGAGCAGGCCGTAGGTGATCGCCAGGCCCAGCGCCACCAGCAGTAGAATGCTGCCCAGCGACAGGCCGGTGAACAAGCGGGCAAGGTAGTCGCTGATCAGCAGCCGCCTCTGGATCGAGTCGATCGAACGTTCTGCCGCGGCACGCACCTGCTGGTCGGGCTCGACGAAACTTCCGGAAGCGTCTTTTTCCAGCAGCGCCCGCAGCCGGGTCTTGACCTGCGCCTGATTGCTCTCGCCCAGCGCACTGACTGCGGCCAATCGGGTTGCGGGATCGGCGTTTTTCAGATCCAGCGCTGCCTTGGTCTGTTGCAGCGATTTCCTGATTCCGGGATCGCTCTCCCGGGCGATCGCCTTCTCGATCGGCGGCAGTAATGCCGCCTGGCTCGTCGCTTCGATCGCCTTTGCCGATGCAAGCCGCACCGCGCGATCGGGGGACAGCAGTTTGAGCGCACCGATGGCCGTGTCGAGCGCCCCGCGAATCCTGTTATTGACGACGATGCCCTCGAGGCCTTCGGGCGCAGGCTCGATCGGCGCCATGGTGGCCGCATTGAAGACCTTGTCGCCGCGGGCCACTACCACGCGGCCGGAAAGTGTGAGCTTGACCTGGCCATTCTGCATCGCCTGCAACAGCGCGAGCGCGGCTTCGTCACCGGACGCAACCAGCGCATTGATGGCCTCGAGCCTGACACCGACGTCCTCGGCAGCCAGCCTGGCAACGACCTCCTCGTCGAGCGCGCGCGCCGTAGCGGCGCAGGCGAGCGCTGCGACGAATACAGAAACGAGCAATGCTGGTTTCAAGCGCGTTTCCCTTAAGCTGTATCGCGCAAACGAAAATCAAAAAAAGGGCCCGCGGCTCGTCACTGCCTTACCGCAGGCCCTGCCCTGATGCTGTTGTCGACCGCGGGATGCGATCGAGGAGAACGCTGCCCGCGGCCGTTGATGGGCCTACAGGCCCTGCTTGCCTTCGTTACCTGCGATGAACGGGCTCCACGGCTGGGCGCGGATCGGACCCTTGGTCTTCCACACTACGTTGAACTGACCGTCGCCCGTGACTTCGCCGATCATGACCGGCTTGTGCAGATGATGGTTGGTCTTGTCCATCGTCAGGGTGAAGCCGGACGGCGCCTTGAAGGTCTGGCCGGCCATTGCCACGCGAACCTTGTCGACGTCGGTGGAGCCAGCTTTCTTCACCGCCTGCGCCCACATATGGATGCCGACATAGGTGGCTTCCATCGGATCGTTGGTCACCACGGTGTCGAGATTCGGAAGCTTGTTCTTCCTGGCCCAGTCCTTGTACATCTTGATGAACGCGGTGTTTTGCGGGTTCTTCACCGACATGAAGTAGTTCCACGCGGCCAGGTGGCCGAGCAGCGGCTTGGTGTCGATGCCGCGCAGTTCCTCCTCTCCGACCGAAAACGCCACCACCGGCACGTCGGTGGCTTTCAGCCCGGCGTTGCCCAGTTCCTTGTAGAACGGCACATTGGAGTCGCCGTTGATGGTGGAGACCACCGCGGTCTTGCCGCCCGCGGAAAATTTCTTGATGTCGGCCACGATCGTCTGGTAATCGCTGTGGCCGAACGGCGTGTAGACCTCCGCGATGTCCGTCTCCGCCACACCCTTGGCCTTGAGGAACGCTCGCAGGATCTTGTTGGTGGTGCGCGGATAAACGTAGTCGGTGCCGAGCAGGAACCAGCGCTTTGCGCCGCCGCCTTCTTCACTCATCAGGTACTCTACCGCGGGGATGGCCTGCTGGTTGGGTGCCGCGCCGGTGTAGAACACGTTCTGGGAAAGCTCTTCACCTTCGTACTGCACCGGGTAGAACAACAGGCTGTTCAGTTCTTCGAACACCGGCAGGACCGATTTGCGCGACACCGAGGTCCAGCAGCCGAACACCACGGCCACTTTGTCCTGGGTGATCAACTGGCGCGCCTTCTCGGCGAACAGCGGCCAGTTCGAAGCCGGGTCGACCACCACCGGTTCGAGTTTCTTGCCGAGCAGGCCGCCTTTGGCGTTGATCTCTTCGATCGCCATCAGCGCAGTGTTCTTCAGCGCGGTTTCCGAAATCGCCATCGTCCCCGACAGCGAGTGCAGAATGCCGACCTTGATGCTGTCGGCAGCCATCGCCGTTGCCGCCATCGCAGAGAACGCGATTCCAATCAACGACTTCAATAATTGTCTGCGATTCATAAGGCTCCCCTCAAAGATGTTGATTAATGACCGCCGGCGCTCGCGTATCCCGGACTGCCGGGCAGTGCGCCTCTGGCTGCGGCAATTCGAATCGTCTTGCGACGAGCAGGCTTTTAAGATTGCGCGCGAGTGTCGTGCAACAACCGTGCCGATGCTTCGCGGCTGCAACGAATGCTTTTGCATTTCATGTGCTTGCCGCGCTACAAAGCAGCCGGTGGGACGGTTTTGGAACGCCGCAGGCGCGCAGGCGACACCACGCACGCACCGGCTTTGTGCGGCGGGGGCCGGCGATGCACAACGAGGTCGCGGACCACTCCAGAACTTGAAGGACCGGGAATTTCCGCCGTTTGCGCTCCGCTTCCGTGCGCATATCGCGATCGCGGCCCGTTTCCGGTGCCTGGTGAGCAATCCGGGTCAGTGGCTGCATCATGTTCCACTGCCACATCGCCGAGCACGCCGACCGGGCATGATGGTGGTGCTCGACATGCGCTGAGGCCCAGCCCTCCGGGGGCTGCCTCCCTGCTTGCATCCCTGCCCCTGTTACTGTATATAATTACAGTACAGGAGGTTTCCCGTGGATAATCTGACCCCTCGCCAGGCCGAGATATTGCAACTGATCGCCGACTTCGTGCAGAGCACTGGCTTTCCTCCCACCCGCGCCGAAATCGCCAGGAACCTCGGTTTCCGTTCCGCGAACGCCGCCGAGGATCATCTCAAGGCCTTGGAAAAAAAAGGCTTTATCGAATTGTTTGCGGGCGCCTCGCGCGGCATCCGGCTCAAGGAGGGACTCGGCCTGCCGGTCATCGGCCGGGTCGCGGCGGGCAGCCCGGTCCTCGCCGAAGCCCATATCCAGGGGCGCTACCAAGTCGACCCGCTGCTGTTCAGCCCGCGTGCGGATTACCTGTTGAAGGTGCGGGGAATGAGCATGCGCGAGGCCGGCATTCTAGACGGCGACCTGCTGGCGGTGCACTGCACCCAGGAGGCGCGGTCCGGCCAGATCGTGGTGGCGCGCCTGCACGACGAAGTCACGGTGAAGCGCTTCAAGCGCCAGGGCAACCAGGTGCAACTGCTGCCCGAGAACCCGGACTTCAAACCTATATATGTAGACCTGAAGCGCGATCCGCTGGCGATCGAAGGACTGGCGGTCGGGCTGATCCGGAATGGCAGGATTTCGTGAGGCGAAAGGCGTGAAGGGTGAAGGGCGAAAAGACAAACACCCTCGCTGCGGCAAATCCCGTACAGGTGCAGGTGATGACATCTCTCAACCGCATCAATCAGGAGGCAATCATGGAAGCAGCAAAGATCATCGAGATTCTCGACGAACGTGACGGCGTAACACGAAAAAGGTTCGAGGGCCGAGTAAATGCAAAGGCTCCAAATCTCTAGTTGTTCTTTCTCGGCCCTCGAACCTTATCCTTTTTATGTCATCCGCCCTTCAAACACTGCTGCAAAACCCCGCCATCTGGCGTGGGAGCGAGCAGGCGCGTGTTCAGCTTCCCAGCATTCCCACCGGCTTCGCCGAGCTCGACCGCGAGCTGCCCGGCGGCGGCTGGCCGCGCGGCGTGGTGGGTGAATTGCTCTCCGAACGCAGCGGCATCGGCGAGTTGTCGCTGTTGGTGCCGGCGCTGGCGAACCTGTCGCGCGAGGACGGCTGGCTGATGTTGATCGCCCCGCCCTGGATTCCTTACGCGCCGGCGCTGGCCGCGCGCGGCATCCGGCTCTCGAAGCTGATCGTGGTGGACACGCACTCGGACAAGGACACGCTGTGGGCGGCGGAGCAAGGCCTGCGTGCCGGCAACTGCCCTGCGGTGCTGGCATGGCTCGCCGTGATCAACGAGCGCAGCCTGCGCCGGCTGCAGCTCGCCGCCGAGGAAGGCGGCAGTTTCGGGGCGATGTTCGGCGCGGCTGCGCGCGCCGCGCCTTCTTCTCCCGCACCGCTGCGCATGCAGCTCGGCACGCGGCAGAACCGGCTAGCGGTGCGCATCGTCAAGCGCCGCGGCAGTGGCCGGATGCCGACTCTACTGCTCGACGTCGAGCGCAATCATGCAGTAAATCTACGCCACTGAACAAAGACCCTTGAGCCACGGAGGACACGGAGGAAAAGCAAAAACGAGGGAAAACAATTTGGGGTCAAGAGCAAGATGACTGTTCGCGACGCTCTGCCGCCAATTTCTGCTTTGGTCGGTCGTCAGCAAACTGGAGGTTTTAACTCTCGAATGTTTTTTCTCTTGTCCTTCCTCCGTGTCCTCCGTGGTTCAAGATTTTTCCTGGTTCACCGCTTTAAAAGAATGCTCCGTCATGCTGTGGGCCGCCGTCCATCTTCCCGACTTGTCGCTGCAATTGCGGTTGCGCGGCGCAGCCGCGCCCGGCCTGGTGGTGATACAGGACGAAAGCCATCGCCCGCGCGTGCTGTCGTGCAACGGCGCTGCAACCGGGTCCGGCATCCGGCCCGGCATGCCGGTATCGGCGGCGTTCGCGCTCGCCGCCGGGCTGCACCTTTTCACCCGCGACCCGGAAAAAGAAGCGAAAGCGCTTAAGGGCGTGGCGCTGTGGGCGGGACAGTTCACGCCCACGGTAAGTCTCGCGTCCGGCAACGAAGTGCTGCTCGAAATCGGTGGCTGCCTCAGGCTGTTCGGCGGACTGCGCCAGCTTGGCGGGCGCATCCGCGCCAATCTCAGGGAACTGGGCTATCACGCCGTGGTCGCCATCGCGCCCACCGCCACCGGCGCGCTGCTGCTCTCCCGCGCCGGCATCGCCACTTGCATCGGTGATCGTCACGAATTGCGGCGCGCGCTGGCGCCGCTGCAGCTGCGGTTCCTCGACCAGCCCGCGGACACCGTCGCCACGCTCGCGGGAATGGGCGTGCGTACCGTCAGGGATTATCTGGCCCTTCCGCGCGACGGGCTGGCGCGCCGCTTCGGCCAGCGGTTGCTCGACGAGATTGACCGCGCACTCGGACACCTTCCCGATCCGCGCCCGCCTTTCATCCCTCTCGCACGTTATGCAAACGCGCTCGAGCTGCCCGCACCGGTGCAGGAAACCGAACCGCTGCTGTTCGCCGCCAAGCGCCTGATCCTCGAGCTCGCCGGCTATCTCGCCCTGAAGCAGGCCGGCGTGACACAACTGCGATTCGATCTCGAACACGCGGACCGTGGCACCACCCGGGTCGCGATCGGGCTGTCGGCAGCGAACCGCGATGCCGGTCATCTGATCACGCTGCTACGCGAGAAACTCGCCACCGTCGAGTTACCCGCTCCGGTCGAAATCATCCGGCTGATCGCCGCGGAAACACGGCCGCTCGGCTCACACAACCGCTCGCTGTTTGCGGACCAGCGACCCGCCGCGGAAGACCGCTGGCGCGTCATCGAGCATTTGCGCGCGCGCCTCGGCGCGGATGCGGTATACGGCCTGGGAATGTTTCCCGACCACCGCCCGGAGCTTGCACTGCGCCGGGTGCCTGCGGGAAAAGCGCCGGACGGCGATTGCGCTCTTTACCGCCCGCTGTGGCTGCTTGCCCGGCCCCTGCTACTGAAAACCGGCGGCCTGCTTCCGCAGGCAGACGGGCCGCTCACGCTGCTCGACGGACCGGAGCGCATCGAGTCCGGCTGGTGGGACGATTTCGACGTGACGCGCGACTACTTCGTCGCCCGCGATGAGTCAGGAGTAAAGCTGTGGATCTTCAGGGAACGGAACGATCAGAAGAACTGGTTCCTGCACGGCATATTCAATTGACCTCGCAAGCACCCATGTCCGCACGCGGTTCATATCCTTCATCGACAAGATCACGGTCTTTGGTGCGGTGTTCAGCACGTCGTTGTCTTCCTTGGTCCATCGATTCCGATTGGCGCAACTTCCACCAGGGTATCGTGAAAATCGCCGCCGCCGCCCCAGTCGCTCAGTCCATCGGCCGTGAGCGCATTTACCGAGGTCCCGCCTGGACTGAGCGACGCCCACCAGCCCGACGGCAAAGACACCACCCCAGGCGGTACACGCTCGCCCACCCTGGCATGCACGGTGACTTGCCCGCGGTCGTTGAACACCCGCACGCCGCCGCCATCTACGATCCCGCGCACCCGTGCGTCCTGCGGATGCAAGTCCAGCAGGGGTTCGCGCGCGGCGCGCAATTGCCGCGGCAGGTTGGCATAGCTGGAATTGAGGAAGTGCAGTTCAGACTTCGCGCTCATCAACACCAGCGGGTAACGGGCCGCCAGAGCTGGATCTCCGACTGGGCTCTCCTTCGCCGGATGATAGACGGGCAGCGGGTCGAATCCTTTGGCGGCCAAGTCTGTGGAATGGAATTCGCATTTGCCCGACGCCGTGGGAAAGCCGCCTTCCGAGAACCGTTTCCAATCCGGGGGCAAATTGAGTGGCGCCCAACCCTGACTCCCCAATCGCTCGTAAGTGATCCCTTCGAGCCACGGGTGTCCGCCCGACAGTGCCGCACGGATCAACTGTTCGTCGGTATCGAACAAATAGGGTTCGGTAAACCCCAGGCGCGCTGCAAGCCGGCGGAAGATCTCCGTATTCGGCAGCGCCTCGCCGGGCGGGGCGATGGCCGGCCGGTTCAACGCAACATACGTGTGTCCCCACGCCCACAACAGATCGAGATGTTCGATTTGTGTGGTCGTCGGAAACACGTAATCGGCATGGCGCGCCGTGTCGGTCATGAACTGCTCGAGAACCACCGTGAAGAGATCCTCGCGGCGCAGCCCCTGCATCACCAGTTGTTGATTCGGCGCAATGGCGGCCGGATTACTGTTAAACACGATCAGTGCGCTGATACGCGGATCCATGGCCGGATCGGTCAAGGCCCGCCCCAGTTGCACCATATTGACGGAACGGATCGAAGCATCCTCGAGCTGAGGCATGCGCACCGCCGGGACGTTGAGCGCCGTGAAGTGCAGTGCGGCAGTCATATGCAGGTGCCCGCCGCCCAAGTCCTTCCATGCGCCAATCAGCGCCGACAAACAACCGATGGTGCGGAAAGTCATGGCCCCGAAGGCGTGATGCTCCATACCCACCAGCGTGCGGATGCAGGCAGGCTTGACCGTCGCGTAATCACGCGCCAGTGCGGTGATCTGTGCCGCATCGATACCGGTGAGTCGCGCCACGCGTTCGGGTGCATAGTCGGCGAGCCGCTCACACAGCGCCTCGAAGCCAGCGGTATAGCTGCGCACGTACTCTGCGTCGTGCCGGCCTTCCTTTACGATGACGTGCATCATCCCCAGCGCCAGTGCCGCGTCGGTGCCGGGCATGGGCCGGACGTGCAGGTCTGCTTCCATCGCAGTGCGGGTTTTCAGAGGATCGATGACCACCAGACGCGCGCCGTTGCGCCGCGCCTCGCGGATGAAGTGCCACAGGTGCAGATTGGTGACGACGGTATTGGTGCCCCAGAGGATGATGAAACGGCTGTGTGCAATCTGCTCGGGCAGCATGCCGGCGCCAGTGCCGTTGCTGGCCATCAGCCCGGCGCCGCCGGCAGCGCCGCAGATTGCCCGTTCCAGCCGGGTCGCGCCAAGTCGGGCGAAGAACCGGGCGCTGAGCCCATTGCACTGGATCAGTCCCTGCGTGCCGAGATAGCTGTAAGGCAGGATCGCCTTGGCACTCTGTTGCTCGATGATCGTGCGCAAGCGCCGGGCAATGTCGTCCAGTGCCTCGTCCCAACTAACCGATTCGAAATTTCCCGAGCCTTTCGGTCCCGTGCGCCGCAACGGGTGAAGCAGACGATCAGGGTGGTATACGCGCTCCAAGTAATGGGCAACCTTGGCGCACAGCCCCCCGCGGGTGAAGGGATGGCTTTTATCGCCCACAAGTTGGACAGCAACACCGTCCTTGACCGTCACCTCCCAGGCACAGGTGTCCGGGCAGTCGTGCGGGCAGGCACCGCGCACGCTGGAACTAATTGCTGAATCCGGCATGGCTTCCTCCCTGACAAAGCGGTACCCGGAACCATCGAGACAGCGAGTTCCCAGTGTACATGCCGGGTACGGAGAGGGTAGCAGTGAATCCCGGTTGGAGCTGCGAAGCCGTTGTGCATCTTGATATCGAGAAGAAAATCCGGGAATGCCCCCTCCCTACGCCGAACTGCACTGCCTTTCCAACTTCACCTTCCAGCGCGGTGCCTCCCACCCGAAGGAACTGGTGGATCGCGCCGCACAACTCGGCTACCAAGCGCTCGCGATCACCGATGAATGTTCGCTTGCGGGCGTGGTACGCGCGCACAGAGCCGCAAAAGATATCCAGCTGAAGCTGATCATCGGTGGCGAGTTCAGGCTGGACGACGGCCTGCGCTTCGTCTTGCTCGCGACCAATCGTGAAGGCTACGGCAATCTTTCGGAGTTGATCACCCGCGGCAGGAGAAACGCCGAAAAAGGCGAATATCGTCTTTCGCGCGCAGACCTCGGCCCGGGACTGGAACACTGCCTCGCACTCTGGCTGCCGCCGGCGCAACCGCAACCCGAAGACGCCCGTTGGCTTGCAGAGCGTTTCCCCGGCCGCACCTGGATTGCCGTCGAACTGCTGGCGCGCGGCGGCGACTGGGACCGGCTCGATGCGCTGCGGGAAATGGGCAGGGAAACCGGGCTCCCATGCGTAGCCTGCGGCGACGTGCACATGCACGTGCGCAGCCGCCGCGCGCTGCAGGACACGCTGAGCGCAATCCGGCTGGGCGTGCCAGTGGCCCAGGTCGGCCGCGCGCTGCTGCCGAGCGGCGAGCGCCATCTGCGCCGGCGCGAGACGCTGGAGCGTATCTATCCGCAGGAGTGGCTCGAGGAGACCATTCGCATCGCCGGGCTGTGCAATTTTTCCCTCGAAGAACTGCGTTATGAGTATCCGGAAGAAATCGTCCCGGAGAACAAGACGCCGGCGCAGTACCTGCGGAAACTGACCGAAGCCGGCCTGGAGAAACGCTACCCCGGCGGCGTTCCAGGAACGCTGCGCGACCAGGCTGAAAAGGAATTCGAGCTCATTGCAGAACTACGCTACGAAGCCTTCTTCCTGACCGTTTATGACGTCGTCCAGTACGCCCGCAGGCAGAAGATTCTCTGCCAGGGCCGCGGCTCTGCCGCCAATTCGGTGGTCTGCTATGCGCTTGGAATCACCGAGGTCGACCCGACCCGCACCAGGCTGCTGTTCGGGCGTTTCCTGTCGAAGGAACGCAACGAGCCGCCGGACATCGACGTGGATTTCGAGCACGCACGCCGCGAGGAAGTGATCCAGTACGTTTACCGGAAGTATGGCCGGCATCGCGCCGCATTGGCCGCAACGGTGATCAGCTACCGCACGCGCAGCGCCTTTCGCGACGTCGGCAAGGCGCTGGGCCTGGACTCGGCCCAGCTGGACCGCATCTCGGGCAGCTTTGTCTGGTGGGATCGTCCGGAGGAAAGAGCGGCAAGATTGCGCGAGGCCGGTTTCGAGCCGCGCTCCTCCGTGATCCGCAAGCTGATCGCGCTGACCGACACCCTGATCGGATTTCCCCGCCATCTTTCGCAGCACGTCGGCGGTTTCGTCATTTCGCGTGGACCGCTGTCGCGGCTGGTACCGACCGAGAACGCGGCCATGCCCGGGGATCCATCCCGATATACCGACGATGGGATAAAGCCTCCGTCGAAGGATGTTGAAGCCGCTCCTTCGGACCCGTTGCGCACCAACATCCAGTGGGACAAGGACGATCTAGAAGAACTCGGCCTGCTGAAAGTGGACATACTGGCGCTGGGCATGCTGACTGCGATCCGGCAGGCGCTGGATCTCGTCAACCGCCGCCGCGGGACCGCCCTTTCCATGGCCGACATTCTCGTCACCGAAGACGGCGATGAAGGCAAGCCGGTGTACGACATGCTCTGCAAGGGGGACAGCATCGGCGTGTTCCAGGTCGAATCGCGCGCGCAGATGTCCATGCTGCCGCGCCTGCGGCCCAGGAATTATTACGACTTGGTGATTGAAGTGGCGATCGTGCGTCCCGGCCCGATCCAGGGCGGCATGGTCCATCCTTATCTGAGCAACCGTAAAAAAGATCCGGGGAAAATCGGGTATCCGTCAGCTGAACTCGAAAGAGTCCTAGAGCGCACCCTGGGCGTACCGATCTTCCAGGAACAGGTGATGGAGATCGCCATGGTCGCCGCTGATTTTTCACCGGGCAAGGCCGATCAGTTGCGGCGCGCAATGGCGGCCTGGAAAAGAAAAGGCGGGCTGGAACCCTTCAAGGACGATCTCGTCAACGGCATGCGCAAAAAAGGTTATGACGAGAAATTCGCGCTGCGGATCTTCGAGCAGATCAAGGGCTTCGGTGAATATGGTTTTCCGGAATCCCACTCGGCCAGTTTCGCTCTGCTGGTCTATGTATCCGCCTGGCTCAAATGCTACGAACATGCCGCCTTCACCTGCGCCCTGCTCAACAGCCAGCCGATGGGTTTCTACCAGCCTGCACAACTGGTGCAAGACGCGCAGCGCCATGGCGTCGAAGTCAGGCCGGTCGACATGCTGCAGAGTGAGTGGGACTGTACGCTCGAGCCGCGGAGCGGCTCAGGTACGAGGGCCGAGGTACGAGGTACGAGTGAAGAGCGAGTGCCGCGTGCTGCGTCCTGCGTGCTGCGAGATGGTATGGGTCAAAGTCTTTCTCTCGGCCCTCGGCCCTCAGTCCTCAGCCCTGAATCTCAGCCCGCCCTCCGCTTGGGCTTGCGCTTGATCAAAGGCCTGTCGGAAACCAGCGCTAAACGCCTAATACAAGTGAGAGAGGAACTCGCACGCGCCTTACACTCTTCCCCTCTCCTCTCGCCGCTCTCCCCTCACCCCTCGCACGACTTCGAAGAACTGGCGCTGCGAGCAAAGCTGTCGCGCAAAGACATGAGTGCTCTCGCCGAAGCCGGCGCGCTCGAATCGCTGGCCGGGCATCGCCGCAACGCGGCCTGGCTGGTCGCCGGGATCGAGGAACGTCCGCCGGTGCTCGCTCGCGCTGCAATCGTCGAAACCGCGGCCGATCTGCCCGCGCCCACCGAAGGCCAGGACATCGTTGCCGATTACGCCAGCCTGGGGCTGACGCTGCGCAGGCATCCGCTGGCGCTGCTGCGTCCGAAACTCGCGCGCTTGCACATGATCACCGCGCAGGAACTGCTGCACACACCGGCGGGAAAACCGGTGCGCGTCGCCGGACTGGTCACCTGCCGGCAGCGGCCCGGCACCGCGAGTGGCGTCATTTTCATCACTCTCGAGGACGAGACCGGGCAGATCAACGTGGTGGTGTGGAGGGGCGTTTCGGAGAAGCAGCACCGCCCGCTGCTGGCCGCCAGCCTGCTTGGCGTAGAAGGAATTCTGGAACGGGAAGGCGAGGTCACTCATCTGATCGCGGAGCATCTCACGGACTATTCCACGTTGATCGGCAATCTGGATGTCCATTCGCGCGATTTCCACTGACCCGAAAAACCTGATCACCGCCAGGGACGCAAAGGACGCCAAGGAAAACCAAGATCAGGCAACAGAACTTTGCGGTCCGGAGATAAGGTCAGGATCGAAGGGCCATCTGCCCTTTGTATCCTTTCTACTTCCTTGTCAACGCAGCGAGAATATCGGGATCAAGAGTGCCTGAGGAAACGTTAAATCACTCCCAACGTTTCTGTTCCGATTTTCCACTGACTGAGCAATTCCAACCCATTTGCCACAGTGCACACAGAGAACATTGCTAGTTGCTTCTACGTCAGACTTTTCGCTCCCTTCCTGCACCACGCAATCCAGTTAGAATTGAACTCAATAACTCATTTTCGCTTTTCTCTGTGCCCTCTGTGATCTCTGTGGCAAAAACGCCTTTCGACTTCGACACGCCAATAGACCGCCGCGGCACGGCAAGCATCAAGTGGGACAAGTACAAGGGCCGGGACGTGATTCCGCTGTGGGTGGCGGACATGGACTTCGCTTGCGCGCCAGCAGTGGTCGAAGCCTTGCATCGCCGGATTGATCATCCGATATACGGGTACTCCGATCCGCCTGCTGAACTGGGCGGCACAGTCGTCGATTATCTCGAGCGCGAATACCGCTGGAAGATCGAGCCGGACTGGATTGTCTGGCTGCCGGGACTCGTGGTCGGCCTCAACGTGGTGTGCCGTGCATTCGGCGAACCGGGCGACGACATCCTTACCGCCACGCCGGTCTATCCGCCCTTCCTGTCCGCGCCGGTCAATTCCGCGCGCAGCGTGGCGCGCGTGCCCATGGCGGAAAGAGACGGCGTCTGGCGTTGGGACATCGCGGCGCTCGAGCGCGTCATTACGCCCAAGTCGCGCCTGCTGCTGCTCTGCAATCCGCACAATCCGGTCGGTCGCGCATTCTCGGGCGACGAGCTGCGGGCAATTGCCGACGTATGCGAACACCACGACCTCACGCTCTGTTCCGACGAAATCCATTGCGATCTGATCCTCGATCCGGACAAACCTCATGTCCCCGTTGCGTCGCTGACCGAAAGCATCGCGCGCCGGACGGTGACGCTGATGTCGGCAAGCAAGACCTTCAACCTGCCCGCGCTCGGCTGCGCCTACGCGATCGCATCGAGCCCGGAAGTGCGCGCAAGGCTCAGGAAAGCGATGGCGGGGATCGTCCACCATGTCGGCATGATGGGATACATCGCGACGCTCGCCGCTTACCGCGATGGCAAGGAATGGCAACTCGCGCTGCTCGACTACCTGCGGCGCAACCGCGACCTGGTGGAGCGGGAAATCGGCGGCATTCCGCAGTTGCGCATCTGGCATTCGGAGGCGACCTATCTTTCGTGGATCGATGCGCGCGCGCTGCCGATCAACAACGCCACGGAGTTTCTCGAAGAGGCCGGCGTCGGTGTCTACGACGGCGCGCCGTTCGGTGCGCCCGGCTTTCTTCGCCTCAACTTCGCCTGCCCGCGCCCGCTGCTGGCTCAGGCGCTAGAGCGCGTCTCTCGCGCATTGGCCTATCTTTGATCCTGACTATAAACCTCAACGTAAAGGCGCAAAGAACGCAAAGAAAATCGTCAAGAATCCAAATGTGTGGGCGGGCCCCCGGTTCAGGAACCAGTGACCGCAACCGCGTGCCGTCTTCCCCCAGGAATATTTTGTCAGGTTCCTGTGCGTTTTCTTGCCTTTCTTTGCGCTCTTTGCGTCGAATGCTCTTGATCTTGCCCTACGTGAGTGTCAGAAGTACCAAGTGAGTGTCAGTCGAACCATGCGGGGCTCTGTCGGATGGAGGTGAATGTCGTCCACGCCAGCGAGGGGCTCTCCTGGCAGCCGCGAGGTATAAAAATAATCAATGTTACTGGCATTGCGGTCGAACAAATTCAGTACGTCCATGCTGACTCTCAAGTTCTTCTCCAAAAGATAGCCAGCACGAATGTTTGTGAGAATCGTGGAGTGTGAGCGAACGCTGTTGTCCTCGATCAACGGACGCGGACCGAAGTAGCGCGTCGTCCAGTTGAAAGACCAGCCGGCTATTTGGTCCACGGTGGCACTGAAAGAAGCGACCCGCTCGATCGAGCCCGGAATCTGGTCTCCCACCGGATCGGAATCCGTAAAGTGCGAGCGCGACAGGCTCAAGTCAAAGTCGAATAACAACCAATCCTTGGCTCGATAATGGTTGGTCCATTCCACGCCTTCGCGATGGCTCGGGCGACCCGCCTCGGTAGTCCCCGCATCTCCAGAAAATACCAGTTCTGAAGCCTGTTTTAGCACCCAGACCGCTAGCGAACTCTCCAGGTTTGGGAGGATCTCGGTTCGCACGCCCACCTCTGCACCACGGGTGCGAACCAGCGGAGTCACCTGCTCCGCAGGACCCAGCGTCTTCGGGTCCACCGTGATCGTGGTGCCGCGCGCATCGTTACTGTGGAATCCGTAGCCGGCGTTGAAGAAGTACTCGGTCCTGGCCCACGGCCCGAACACGAGGCTCAGTTTCGGTGATGTAATGTGGTCGGTATTGTCGCCAGAATTGGCGGCGATGCTGCTGTTGACCTTGAACTGGTACAGATCGGTGCGCAGGCCCACAGTAGAGCGGAACCAATCGTTCCATTGCACAAATTCCTCGGCGTAAAAACCGACGCTGCTTTCCTTCACGCTATCGTCGCGGGTGGTGGACAGGATGTCCCGCGCCTTGGTGCTATATAACGCAACCTTGCCGATGTCGTCGCGTTGCGCCTGCAATCCAAAATTGAGCGCCGCATTCGCGCCACCCAGCTTATGCGACAGAATCATTCGCGAGTTCACGCCGATGACATTGCGACGATCGGCCTGTAGAAACTGATCGCCGTTGACGGGGTCATCCAGAAAGTAAGTGAAATTGCTCCAGAGGTTCAAGCTATAACGAAAAGCGTAGGCATCCATCAGGTATTGCAGGTCGCCCTCTGTTCGGCGCCCCTGGAACGATAGGTTATAGCGGGATGTCTCGCCGCCATCTGTTGGATCGATGGCTCCAAAGCGTGATATCAGTCCCTGGTCGATGGCCCGCTGTGCTACCTGATCGGTCGAATTCCACTTGCTGTCATAGCCGAACCCTGTCACCGCAAATCCGTTTTTTTGATCGCCCTGGCTGTAGCGCATAACACCGTTGAATCGGTGATAGTTGTCTGGATTGACCCAGGGCCCGTCGTAGCCCACTGCTTCGATGGCGTACAGCAAATGTCCGTCGCCGAGACTCGGTGAATTGGCAAACAGGGCCCGCTCATAACCGTAACTTCCGACTGTGGCGCTGGCGATTCCCTTGGGCAGACTATTGGCATATTCGATATGCGCCGCCCCCGCTGTCGAGAAATCTCCCTCCTCGGCATAGTACGGTCCCTTGCGGAAATCGACGCGCTGGACCAGCTCCGGAATCAGGAAGTTCAGGTCTGCCCACCCCTGTCCATGGGCATGAGTCCGCAGATTGACGGGTACGCCGGCCACGGAAATCAAAATGTCGGTGCCATGATCGAGGTTGTAGCCACGCAAGAAATACTGATTGGCTTTGCCCTCGCCGCTGTGCTGGCTGATAATCACGCCCGGGATGAACTCAAGCACTTCGCCGGGACGGGTGATAGGTCGCGTTTCCACGCGTCTTGATGTGACCGAGCCTTCACTGGCGGCGTCCGAGGAACCGATTCCGGTCTCGTAGTTGCCGATGACTTCGACTTCGGGCGCCTGGACCTCTCCTTTTTCCTGCGCCAGCACAGTGCTGCAGTGTGGACCGGCAATCGCGAATCCCGAAAACAGGAAAAACTCGAGTATTCTTGCGGCGCCTGTTGTTGCTCTTGTTACCGCCTTCATTTTTCTTGTCTCCCCGGGTCTTTGGCTCAATCCCGTTCCAGGAACGTCATCCAAGCCATTGTTTTATTGTAACGTAGGAAGTATGGTGTTTTAATATTTCTTCTTAAGATAGCGGCCGTCGAAATAAAAGTAAAGCTTCCGGGTGATCCCCACGGCCTCTTGCGCACATCGCGCCTTTCCTACGTTTTTTCGGTAACATCTCACGAGTCACATTCTCGGGAACCTGCGATGGACCGATTCACGATTTCGCTGAACGAAGATCTGGCAAAACAATTCGACGAGTTGATCCACAAAAAGGGCTACCAGAATCGTTCGGAAGCCGTGCGCGACATGCTCAGGAACGAACTCGAGTCGGCGCGGCTGCAGCGCGATGAGTCCCCCTATTGCGTGGCTTCGCTATCCTACGTGTACAACCACCATGCTCGCGACCTGACCGAGCGGCTTACTAATCTTCAGCACGAACACCATCAGTTGGTCCTGTCGGCGATGCACGTGCACCTCGACCACGACAATTGCCTCGAGACCGTCATCCTGCGCGGCGCCACCGCCGAGGTGAGCAAGTTCGCCAACCAATTGATGGCTGAGCGCGAGGTCCGTCACGGGCGCCTCAATATGGTGCCGGTGGAAATGGACGAGCATCGCCACAACCACATCAACCAATACCACGTCCACACCCGGCCGCGTACTTAGGGGAGATTCAAGCGCGAGCCGCGGTGAGAGCGCATCTTAAAATAGATACTGCCCAAGCCGATTCGCCTGAAAGGAAGTTCATGTTATCGAGACCACTTTTGTTCACGCCGATATCGCTGTGTGGGGTAACGCTCAAGAACCGCGTAGTCATCTCACCGATGTGCCAGTACTCCGCGAAGGACGGACTGGCCAACGACTGGCACTTCGCTCACCTCGCCAAGTTTGCGATCGGCGGCGCCGGGCTGGTGTTCGCCGAAGCCGCCGCCGTAGAAGCGAACGGCCGCATTACTTACGGCGACCTCGGCATCTGGTCCGACGCGCACCTTGCACCGTTGAAACGCATTACTGACTTCATCAAGTCGCAGGGTTCGGTGCCGGCGATGCAGCTCGCGCATGCCGGGCGCAAGGCTTCGATGCAACGCCCCTGGGACGGCAACGGGCCGATCAATGAGAACGACCGCGGGCGCGGCGAAGACATCTGGCCGGTCGTCGCGCCCAGCCCGATTCCGATGGACAGCGGCTGGCTTACGCCGCATGAGCTCACCGCAGATGAGATTCGCCAGATTCAGGATTCCTGGAAAAAGGCGGCGTTACGGGCGCGCGCAGCAGGGTTTGACGTGCTCGAGATGCATTCCGCGCACGGCTATCTCAGCCACGAGTTCCTCTCCCCGCTTTCCAACAAGCGCAGCGATCAGTACGGCGGAGACTTCAAGGGCCGCACGCGTTTCACGCTGGAACTGGCGGAAGTCCTGCGCGCCGCCTGGCCGCAGGACAAACCGCTGTTCGTGCGCGTATCCTCGGTGGACGGCGTCGAAGGCGGCTGGACGCTGGACGACACCGTGGCGCTGGCTAAGGAACTCAAGGCGCGCGGCGTGGATGTGCTCGACTGCTCCTCTGGCGGACTGATGGGTTCGGCTACCGCAGCGCGGGTAAAGCGCTGCCCCGGTTTCCAGGTGCCGTTCGCGGAGCGCGTGAGGAAGGAAGCCGGAATGACGACCATGGCGGTGGGCCTGATCCTCGATCCGCATCAGGCAGAACAAGTGCTGCAATCGGGCCAGGCCGACCTGATCGCGGTGGGACGCCAGGCCTTGTACAACCCGAACTGGGCGCTGCACGCCGAAGTTGCGCTGGGCGTGGAAGAACAGTACGAATCGTGGCCGGTGCAGTACGGCTGGTGGCTGGACAAGCGGCAGCACATACTGGCGCCCGAGGCGAAGAAAAAGGCGACGGCATGAGAGAGGGCCGAGCTTCGAGGGCCGAG
>JACXTT010005849.1_pt1 | contig 17765 bp, 13 predicted proteins | sample 9270951 | NCBI WGS metagenome assembly JACXTT01 (sample SAMN15532306, study PRJNA645909) | rock metagenome | isolation source: weathered quartz diorite | place: Puerto Rico | collected 2017-06-21 | reverse complement strand
GCCCATGTCGCCGCCGTGGAGCGGATGTGGATGGCAGACGACGACGCCGGCCCGCGGCGCCGGCGGGAGCACGAGCCGGCCGTCGAGCCGGCGCGGCGACGCGCCGACGACGACGCGCTCGACGGCGATGGCTTCCGAGGTCCCCACGACCGGGCACCTCGTATCACACTCCGCCGACCTTCCGTCAGTGGCTGAACCACCCGAAGACGTTTCCGAGCGCGGGCAGTCGCGTCACCAGCAGCGACAGGGCGGGAATTCCCGCATAGGTCGCGACCAGCGAGAAGAACTCGCGATCGAAGTCGACGCGGTTGGGCGTGCGATTGGCGATCCGGCTGAGCAGCTCGTTGCGCTCGAGCTGGACGAGCGTGCGGATCATGAGCGTCGCGGTCACCACGACGCCGATCAGCGACAGCGTGAGCAGGCGCTGCTGGGGTTGCAGGGGGTAGGATCCGACCGCGAACAGCAACACGAGCGTCGCGGCCGTGGAGCTCAACGCCAGGTTCTTGAGGAACGCGAACACATACGAGATGAAACGCGTGATCTCCATCGCCACGAAGCGGTCCGCGAGCAGGATTCCGCGGAGCTGGGAATCGCACAGCACCCGACCAGCGAGCGCGGCGAGCTGGTCGCCGGCCCGGGTCGCGAAGAGCGGGGGCGCCACGGAGAGGAGCGCGTGGGCCTCGGGGAGCGGGAGGGCCTCGGCGGCCGCGCCGGCGAGCGGGTGCGCCCGCCCCGCCAGCGTGCGCGCGAGCTTCTTGCGCGCCGTGTCGGCCAGCGGCACCTGCGCGACGTCGAGCGGGCGCTCACTGACACGCAGCCCGAAGGTGTGCGCGAGCTCTTCGGGCAGGTCGTCGAAGGCGGCCGCGAACGGCGCCTGGGCGGTCGCGTGAAGAAAGCGCCGGAGATGCCGCCAGAGCTCGAGGAACCGCAGCCATCCGGACGTGATGCACCCGATCAGCAGCAAGATCGTCCCGCCCATGACGATGTCGAAGGGCTGCCCTTCGATGCTCCACGTGAAGCCGCTCGACAGGATCAGCCACGCGACCAGCGTCACCAGGACCGGAGGAAGGAAGCGCTCCAGGAATGCGGTGACGCTCTTCGGACTCTCGATCCCTTCGACGAGCCCGACCCCGGTCGCGTGCATCGCCCGCAACTCGGCCGAGCGGTCGTCTGGGAGAACGGACCCGACCCACCCGATGTACGAGCGGAGCCGCCGCCGTTGCGCGGCGGCGGCGGCGAGCACCAGGACCCCGATCGCGAGCAGCCCGGACGGCACGATCGGAGAGAGCCCGTTGCCCAGGTTGGCCGCTCGCTCGAAGAGGTAGAGATCCGGTGGGGGAACCAAATCCACGAGGTTTCGCAACGCGTCGGTGAGCGCGCTCGTCCGCAGGTCGCGAGGGAACCCGACTTCCACCACCAGCCCTCCCACTCCGACCAGCAGGACGGACATGAGGGCGAAGGCGACGAGACCGGCGCCGACGACGGTGACCGTCTCCGATTCGCCCGCCTCCCGGCGATCGAGCAGTCCGTGCGTCGCGCGAGCTTCGGAGGAGATCGCCCCCAGGCCGAGACAGACCAGCGCGCACGCCGCGACCAGGACCGAGCCGAGCAGGACCCAGTCCGCGCCCGCGAGCGCGCCGAGACCGGGGAGCGTCTTCTCCTCTCCGCCCGGGAACAGGCCGCCACGGGCGATGAAGAGCCAGAAGGCGAGGAGCACGCATGGAGGCAGCAGCAGGCCGAGGCGCCAGACGGCGTTGATCCCGAGCGGCGGCCCGATCAACCTACGGAAGTCCTCGAGCGACGAGCCGTCCGAGGCACGGAGCCGCCACGGTGTCGCTCGAAGGACGCGCGCCAACGAGGGGAGCCGGCTCACGATCCGCAGGGCGTTCCGCTTGCCGCGGTCGAACCCCGTGTGGACGGAGAAGACGACGTTCGCGAGCAGGAGGCCGAGCACGCCGGTCGCCAGCATGGGCAGCCACAAGAGACCCGACCGCCGGGCGCGAGTCGGCACGGAAGCCGCGTCCCTGCGCTCCACCCGTGGTCGAGACGTCGCAGGTCTGGCGGTTGCGGAGCCCTGGAACTCCTGCAGCCTCGCGTTGGGGCGGTCCTTCAGGTTCTCCTGGCGCAGCGGCCAGAACCCTTCCTGGCCGACGGCCGTGAGCCACACCTTGTCGGCGAACGGGACGCTTCCTGGCGCGAGCAGCTCGAGCACGGCGCGCCCGCCACCAGCCGCGAGGAAGTTGGGCGCGGAATACATCGTGTCGCGGTTCGGCAGGCCGCGGCGCAGCGGGGCCAGCTCGAGCGCCGGATCGATGGGATCCGTCGAGGCCACCCACATGTTGAGCAGGTCCGCCGTGAACGCGGGATGCAGATACAGGACGTCGGCGCCGATGGTGAAGAGCTGGGCGTCCGGGATCCGGCGGCGGACGAGTCGGGCGAGGAAGATACGATCGTAGGGATCGGTCCCGAATATCCCGACGAAGCGAACCCGACGCGCACGCAGGGTGTCGAGCTCCTGGATGAGGAGGCGCTCCGAGACGACCGCCGCGTGCTCGGGGACGAAGCTCGGGACGACGTCGCCCGCCCGCATGAGCCCGAGCGGCAGGTCGATCGCGGTTCGCGCCTCGATGTTGTGCACCGGGTCGCTGCCGTCGCGCCTCGCGAGCTTGTCGTACCCGCTCCGCGCGAGCGCGACGTGCAGGGGATATCGCATCACGAGGGGTTGGTTCCGGCCCTCGTGCGTCGCGACGGGGCAGGGCTGGCTGCCGAGCTGATCGATCGCCCCGGCGCCGAAGGCGGTGCTGGACTCCACCAGCAGCGCCGTGTTCCCGGCATGGGCACCGTGGGCCGTCGCGAATTCGCAGAGCACCGGCTCGCTGACGTCGATGGGCACCTCGAGATCCTTGAACGTGACCCGCCCCTTGAAGGAGCGTTCGAGGCTGTGGAGCTCGGTCGCCGGAGCGCGCGACGTCAGCGTGCCGGAGACGACGTCCACCTCGAACTTCGGATCGCGCTTCAGACGGGTGGAGAGCACCTTGGCGAGGGAGCAACCGCCGCCGGAGAAGGTCGGTCCGGCGATGGAAAGCCGCGCCGAGGGCGACAGCTCACGCGCGAGGTCGAAGGCGACCGACAGCGCGGGGACCATCACGCCCGAGATCGGCGATTCGCCGACCAGCAGCATGAGGACGGGCACCCCGTCGGGATCGCGGAAGAGCATGACCCCGGGCTGCGTGTGGCCCCGCGACGTCGGCACGCTGCGGGTGGTCACCAGGCTCGGGTCGCCACTTTGTCCGATCGAGATCGCGGTGCGCTCCTCGGTTCGGTCACCATCGACCCGCCAGGGGAGCCAGAATCGATCGAGGATGAACCCTTGCTCTCCCAAGGCCGCCTCGATGAAGTCGATGTGTCGATCCGCCATGAAACCGAGCTTCGACTCGGCCGGGTCGGGCACGGTGGCGATGAGGACCCGGGCGTCCGGCGTCGCCTTCCATAGCGCGATGGGATCCAGCGCGAGGGACGGCGTCGGTGATCGAGCGCTGCGCCGCGTGGGGGGCGTCGCAGCCGGGCTGGCCTCCGGCGGCAGCCCGTAGAATTCTCCGAGAATCTGCACGACGTGCTCCCGCGTCGCACCCAGGGCCGCGCTCCCTTTTGCGGGGGCGGGCGCAAGCTGCACGGGCGGCGACTTCGCGGCGCCTTGTGGCTCCGTCCGCTGCCCGGTGAACGACGGCCCGAAGGCTGCCGCCAGCACGATCACGGCGATCCCGTAGGGGGCGAAGTCGCCGCCCAGAAGCGCGCTTCTCTTGCCGTCAGTCACGACTGCCTCCTGTCGGGGGATCGCGCGGCGCCGTGATCGTCACGGCGTGGTCGCGGACAGCGAAGCAAGTCGCGCACCGCACCCGCGGGCCGCAATCAGCGAGGGCTGACTGCCAGTGGGCCCGCGGACGTGTCTGATCCAGTCGACCGTCCGTCCGGCGGAGAGGACACTCCGCGCGACGGGACGGCGCTACCTCGCAGCGTCGGGAAGGCTCAGGCCGTGAGCGCCGCGATCTGCATCAGGAACGCCAGGTCCCCCTCGACCCGCAGCTTCCCGGTCATGAAGGCCTCCTGACCGTTCAGCTTGCCCTCCTGCATCGCGATGTACTCGGCGAGCTTCATCTTCATCGTCGTGCGCGGCGCGGCGCTGCCGTTGAAGCACATCTCGACCTTGTAGGGCTCGCCGTCGCGCGCCAGCTCGAGCGCCATCGTCCCCTTGAGGGCCATCGCCTTCGCGCTGTTGTCGGGGCGGCCGGGTCGCGCCGCGGGCAGGAGCAGGGCGAGCTGCGCGCCGTTGCGGCCGAGCACCGCGTCGCGCCAGTCGTCGATCGACACGGTGAAGGTCAGGTTCGCGTCGCCTGTGCCCCTCGTCGACGTCATCCGTCCCTCGGCGATCCTCATGAGCCAGCTTCCGCCACCGTCACCCATCAGGTTGTAGCCGATCGTGAAGCTTCCCTGGGGCGCGGCACCGGACTCCGCCTGGGCCGCGAATCCTGCCGGCATGAGCTCCTCGAAGAACTGCTCGGGAGTGATGTTCTCGTCGACGGTGGGCTGGTCGGCCATGGGGCGATCCTCCTCGGGTGGACGTGCGGCCGGTTCTGCCACTGCCCGGCGGCTTCCGGCAAGACCGCGCAGCTGAGGGGTCGATTCGGGGGCCTGATCAGGCGCCGGCGGTCGCCTCGACGAGCGCCGCCTCGAGCTCGACGAGCCAGTCGTCGAGCGGGGTCTCGGACTCGACCGTGATCTGGAGCTTGCGGTTCGGGAGCCGCCGGAGGCCGCCCGGATGCGCCGGGCGGAGCGGGATCACCACCGCCTCGCGTGAGACGCCGAGGCGGTCCAGGACGGCGAAAATACGTTCGATCTCTTTCAACGTGACTGAAGTGAGCGGCACGGTGACCTGGATACCGTTCCGGCGGCCGATTGCAAACCCGGCCGCTCAGGACGACGCGGCCGCCGGAATCGCCCTGGCAGGGTCGGATCGGCCGACCGCCCGCCACCAGACCCGGAGCGCCTCCAGCACGATCAGCGCCACCAGCGACATGAAGAGCGCCGTCACGGCAGCATCGAGCCGGAGGTTGAAGATCTGCGTCTGCAACGCGCCCACCTTCCCCGGCTCGACGGTGCCGGAGGCGAGCTGGGCCGCGAGCGTGTCGGCGCCGGAGAGGAACCCGAGCTTGGGGTCGGGCGACCATATCTTCTGCCACCCCGCCGTCATCGTGACCGCCAGCAGCCACGCGAGCGGCACGAGCGTCACCCAGGCGTAGCGCGCGCGGCCGCTGCGGATGATGATCGTGGTCGCGACCACGAGCGCGATCGCGGCCAGGAGCTGGTTCGATATCCCGAAGAGCGGCCAGAGGATGTTGATGCCACCCAGCGGATCGATCACGCCCTGGTACAGGAAGTAGCCCCATGACGCGACCACCAGCGTGCTCGACAGCAGCACGCTCGGATACCAGCTCGTGCGCCCGAGCGGCTCCCACACGTGCCCGAGGAGGTCCTGGAGCATGAACCGGCCGACGCGCGTGCCCGCGTCGAGCGTGGTCAGGATGAAGAGCGCCTCGAACATGATCGCGAAGTGGTACCAGAGCGCCATCGCCGAGCCGCCCAGCACGTTGGCGAAGATGTTCGCCATGCCGACGGCAAGGCTCGGCGCGCCGCCGGTGCGCGCGAACAGCGTGTGCTCGCCGATCGCCTGCGCCAGCTCCTGCATGCGCTCGGGCGTGACCGCAAACCCCCACGAGGAGATCACCGACGTCGCCGCGGCCGGATCCGCGCCGACGACGCCGGCGGGGCTGTTGATCGCGAAGTAGACGCCGGGCTGGAGCGCCGCCGCCGCGATCATCGCCATCACCGCGACGAACGACTCGAGCAGCATGGCCCCGTAGCCGATCATCGGCGCGTCGGCCTCGTCGCTCAGCAGCTTGGGCGTCGTGCCGGACGAGATCAGCGAGTGGAAGCCCGAGATCGCGCCGCACGCGATCGTGATGAAGCAGAACGGGAACACGGTGCCGGCGAAGATCGGCCCCGTCCCGTCGACGAAGCGCGTGACGGCCGGGAGGTGCACGTCGGGCCGCATGACGAGGATGCCGAGCGCCAGCGCGCCGATCGTGCCGAGCTTGACGAACGTCGACAGGTAGTCGCGCGGCGCCAGCAGCAACCAGACCGGCAGCACCGAGGCCGCGAAGCCGTAGAGGATGATCGCCCAGGCCAGCGTCGGCGACGTGAGCGTCAGCTGCGGGCCGAGGACGGGGTGCTGGTCCACCCAGCGGCCGGCGACCAGCGCCACCGCCAGCAGCACGAGGCCGAGGAACGTCGCGCCCCGCACGTCGTGCGGGCGGAGGAACTTCATGTACAGGCCCATCAGCATCGCGATCGGAATCGTGAGCCCGACGGTGAACGTCCCCCACGGGCTGTGGTTGAGCGCGTTCACCACCACCAGCGACAGGACGGCGATCAGGATGATCATGATGAAGAACACGCCGAGCAGCGCCGCAAATCCGCCGACGGGCCCGATCTCGTCCTTCGCCATCTGCCCCAGCGAGCGGCCGTCGCGCCGGAGGCTGCCGCAGAGGATGCAGAAGTCCTGCACCGCGCCGCCCAGCACGACGCCGGCCAGGATCCAGAGCGTGCCGGGCAGATAGCCGAACTGCGCCGCGAGCGTCGGGCCGATCAGCGGCCCCGGGCCCGCGATCGCCGCGAAGTGATGCCCGAAGACGACCCAGCGGTTGGTCGGGACGAAGTCGCGCCCGTCGTCGATGCGCACCGCCGGCGTCTGGCGCGCGGCGTCCAGGCTGAAGACCTTGGCGGCGAGGAATGCGCCGTAGAAGCGGTAGGCGAGCGCGTAGATGCAGACCGCCGCGACCACGAACCACCCTGCGTTGACGGTCTCGCCGCGATGGAGCGCCAGCACCGCGACGGCGGTCGCGCCGGCCAGCGCCGTCGCGACCCAGGCGAGCGCGCGCACTCAGTGCACCTCGCCGCCGCCCGCGACGTTCAGCGAGATGCCGGTGACGTTCTCGGCGCGGCAGAGCCAGACCGCCGCATCCGCGATCTCCTCCGGCGTCTGCTCGCGCTTGAGATACGTCTGCCGACGGACGAAGTCGTCGAACACCCGCTCCTCCGGCACGCCGTACAGGCGGGCGAGCACGGGATTCAGCACCTTCATCCACATGGCGGTCTTTATGTAGCCCGGGCAGAGCGCGTTGACGGCGATGTTCATCGGCCCGAGCTCTTCCGCGAGCGCCTGCGTGAACGAGATCACCGCCGCCTTCGAGGCGCAGTACGCCGAGAGCCCGGCGCGGCCCGTCTTCCCCGCGACCGACGCGATGTTCACGATCCGCCCGCCGCCGCGCCGGGCCAGCGGCGGAATCGCCGCCCGCGCACACAGGAACACGCCCTTCACGTTGACGGCGAAGATGCGGTCCCACACCGCCTCGTCCAGTGCCGCGACCGGCGCGGCGGCCACGATCCCCGCGTTCGCGATCAGCACGTCCAACCCACCCAAGCGCGTCTCCACTCCGCCGAGCAGACGCTCCACGTCCTTCGCCGACGTCACGTCGGCCGAGATCGCGAGGCTGCGCCGCCCGGCCCCCTCGACCAGCCGGGCCGTCTCCAGCAGATCGTCCGACGACCCCAGCGCATACGGCGTCGCGCCGTCGCCGGACTGCGCGATGTCCGACACCGCCACGTCGCAGCCCGCCCGCGCGAGGGCGACCGCCATCGCCCGCCCGAGTCCCCGCGCCGCGCCCGTGACGAGCGCGACCCTGTCGGTCAGGTCCATCGATGCACCAGCGTCATTTGCATCGCAGCTTGCCGTTCTTGAAGACGCACTGCGAGGGGGTGAGGGTCGCCTCCAGGCACCCGTTTGCCTGGCCTCGCGGCGGCTACCACACTCGCGAACGCGTTGGGAAGCCGCTCTCGCTACCGCACCGCGTCCAGCCCGGTCACGTCCCGTCCCACGATCAGCGTGTGCATGTCGTGGGTGCCCTCGTACGTATTGACCGTCTCCAGGTTCATCATGTGCCGGATGACGGGATACTCGTTCACGATCCCGTTCGCGCCCAGCATGTCGCGCGCGAGCCGCGCGATGTCGAGCGCAATCTGCACGTTGTTCCGCTTGGCGAGCGACACCTGCTCGGGCCGCGCGTTCCCCGCGTCCTTCAGCCGCCCGAGCCGCCAGGCGAGGAGCTGCCCCTTGGTGATCTCGGTCACCATGTGCACGAGCTTCTGCTGCACGAGCTGATAGCCCGCGAGCGGACGCGCGAACTGCGTCCGCGCGCGCGTGTAGTCGAGCGCGGTCAAGTAGCAGGTCCGCGCCGCACCGAGCGCGCCCCACACGATCCCGTAGCGTGCCTGGTTGAGGCAGGAGAACGGCCCCGACAGGCCATGCGCCTCCGGGAGCTGGTTCGCCGCCGGGATGCGGACGTCCTCCAGCACCAGCTCCGACGTGATCGAAGCGCGCAGCGAGAACTTCCCCTTGATGTCGTGCGCCGAGTAGCCCGGCGTCCCCTCCTCGACGAGGAAGCCGCGGATCGTGTCGGCGTCCTTCGCCCACACCACGGCGATCTGCGAGATCGACCCGTTCGTGATCCAGCGCTTCGTCCCGGAGAGGATCCAGTGGGACCCGTCACGACGGGCGCGCGTCACCATACCGCCGGGGTCGGAGCCGTGGTCGGGCTCGGTGAGACCGAAGCAGCCGATCGCGCGCCCTGCCGCCATCTCCGGCAGCCAGCGCTGCTTCTGCTCCTCGCTCCCCCAACGATGGATCGCGTACATCGCGAGCGAGCCCTGCACCGACGCCATCGAGCGCAGGCCCGAGTCGCACGCCTCGAGCTCCTGGCAGATGAGGCCGTACGCCACGGCCGACATCCCGGCGCAGCCGTAGCCCTTCAAGTGCGCCCCGAAGAGCCCCAGCTCCGCCATCCGCGGGAGCAGCTGCTTCGGGAACTCCTCGCGCGAGTGTGCCCCCTCGATGATGGGCACCGCCTCCCGCTCGACGAAGTTGCGCACGCTCTGCCGCGTCATGCGCTCCTCGTCGGTCAGGAGCTCGTCGACGCCGTAGTAGTCCAGCTCACCGGGGGCGCTCATCGGGGTCCTCCTGTTGCAAGCTCGCGACCTCGCCAGTATGAGTCGGGCTCACGCTCGCCAGGCTCGCGCATTAGCAGATGCACCTCGAGACTCTAAAAGTCTTCTGCGACGTCGTCGAGACTCGCAGCTTCTCCACCGCAGCCTCGCAGAACTTCGTCACGCAGTCGGCGGTGAGTCAACAGATCAGGATGCTGGAGGAGCGCTACGGGCGACGGCTCCTCGAGCGGACGCGCGGCAACGTCCACCTCACCCCCGCGGGCGAGGTGCTGTACCAGGTCAGCAAGGAGATCGTCGGGAAGTGGGGCGAGCTGGAAGCGCGGCTCCAGGCCATGGCGGGGACCGTGGCGGGAACGGTGCGCGTCGCCACCGTGCACTCGATCGGCCTCTACGAGCTGTCAGCGCCGCTCAAGCGGTATCTCAAGGCGTACCCGCAGGTGCATCTCCACCTGGAGTACCAGCGCTCGTCGAAGATCTACGAGGACGCCCTCAAAGGCAACATCGACATGGGCATCGTCGCCTATCCGAGCAAGAGCCCGCAGATCACGGTCGTCCCGTTCCGGCGCGACCGGCTGGTGCTGGCGTGTCCGCCCGGACACGCGCTCGCCAGGTACAGGCAGGTCTCGATCCGCAAGCTCACCGACGAGCCGCTGGTCGGCTACGAGCGCGACATCCCCACACGCAAGGAGACCGATCGCATGCTCCGCCGCTACGGCGTCGACCCGCGCTACGTGATGGAGCTCGACAACATCGAGACCATCAAGCGGGTGGTCGAGATCGGACGCGGGCTCGCGATCCTTCCCGAGCCCGCGGTCGGGCCCGAAGCGAAGGGCAAGTCGCTGGTCGTCGTGCAGTTCTCCGACGAGGTGTTCCTGCGCCCGCTCGGCATCATCCACCGCCAGGGGAAGCACTTCTCGCCCGCGGCCGAGAAGTTCATCGAGATGCTCAAGAGCGAATGAGACGCCTCGCCGCGATCCTGGTGCTGGTCGCGCTCGCGGGGTGCACTCGTGCGCCGCGCGTCGACAAGCGCGAGAGCACGACCTGCACGCACCTGCAGTCCGAGCGCGCCGTCCGCGGTCTCGCGATCTGCGAGGACGTCTGGATCTGCGCGCGTCCGCCCGGCACGCCGTACGACCGCATCGGGCTCCGTCGCCTCACGCCGTGCGACGGCGGCCCGGGCCCGATCGTCCTCTACCTTCCCGGCATGCACATGAACGGCGAGCTGCCGATCTCCGACGCGCGCTACGACATCCGCCTCTACCTCGCGCAGGCCGGCCTCACGGTCTGGGCGCTCGACTGGCGGACGCACGCCGTCGCCCCCGACGTGTCGCAGGAGGGGCTGGCCGCCGTCGGCGGGTGGACGGCCGATCAATTCGTCGGTGACGCGTCCTGGGCGCTCCGCTTCGTCAACGGTGCCGACCCGGGTCCGCTGTTCGTGATGGGCTTCAGCTACGGCGCGCAGGTCGCGTACCGTCTCGCCTCGGATCCGGATCTGCCGGTCGCGGGCCTCGTCCTGCTCGACGGCGGCGCCTCGTCGGGACGGGGGCTCCCCGAGAGCGGTCCCGTGATCGACGTCGGCGGCAGCCGGCTCCCGTGGCCCGATCGCGCGCGCCTCCTCGACGCGGTCGTCCGGAACCCGGGCTCCCCGTCTCCGGTGCCGGGTCAGGCGACGGCCGGCGACACCCTCGCCGAAACCCTCTGGTCGGCCGCCTCGTTCGGCGGCCGCGGCGGCCTGTCCGCCGCCAGGGACGGCATCACCGACGTCGGCGTCGCCGCCCGTCTCCTCCGGAGCTACGACCGCTGGTGGCCGCGCGGCGTCCTGGACACCGGCAATCCCAAGCCCCGCCGCACTCCCCTCCCGGTCCTGGCCTTCGCGACCGGCAACCTGGGTCCCGTGTGGGCCGAGCGCGTGAAGTCCTCCGCCAAGGCCTTCGGCGGCGACCGCGCCGTCGTCCGCGAGCTCCCCCACCACGGCCACATCGACGTCCTCATCGCCGAAGACGCCGCCCACCAGGTCTACGAGCCCACCCGCGCCTGGCTGACGGCCCAGTCCGGCCTCTAGCGACTCGCGGGTTGACCCTCGTCGGCGGGGCCCGGATACTCGGCAGCTCGTCATGAAGAAGCGACGCGCAGCGGTAGTCGGTGCGACCGGCGTAGCGGGGCAGCAGTTCCTCGTGGCACTGGAGAACCACCCCTGGTTCGAGGTGACGGCGCTCGCGGCGTCGTCCCGGTCGGCGGGCCGGACGTATGGCGAGGCGATTCGCGACCCGAGCGGCGCGCGCCGCTGGTGGTGCGTCGAGGAGCCGGCCGACGCGCATCTGAAGCTCCCGGTACAGGACGCCTCGCAGCTGGATCCCGGAAGCGTCGACGTGGTGTTCAGCGCGGTCGAGGCGGAGCCTGCACGAGAGCTGGAGCCCAGGTACGCAGCCGCGGTCCCGGTCCTCTCGACCGCGTCGGCGTTCCGCTACGAGCCCGACGTGCCGCTGGTCCAGCCGGGCGTGAACATGGTCGCGCACGTGCCGCTCGTCGAGCGGCAGCGGAAGGTGCGTGGGTGGAAGGGGTTCATCATCCCGACCCCCAACTGCACGACCGTTGCGCTCGTGATCACGCTCAAGCCGCTCCTCGACGCGTTCGGCGTGAAGCGCGTGCTCACGACGTCGATGCAGGGGCTCTCCGGCGCCGGGCGCTCGCCGGGCGTCATCGGCCTCGACATCCTCGACAACATCGTCCCCTACGTCCCGAAGGAGGAGGAGAAGGTCGAGAAGGAGACCCCCAAGATCCTCGGCCACCTCGGCGAAGGCGCGGTCGCGCCGGCGCCGCTCTCGGTGGGGGCCACCTGCACGCGTGCTGCAGTCCTCGAGGGCCACACGCTCTCGATCTCGGTCGAGACCGAGCGTCCGTGCGACCCGGCGGCGGCCGCCGCCGCGATGCGCGCGTTCCGCGGGGACTTCGCGGGCCTCGAGCTCCCGAGCGCCCCCAAGCGGCCGATCATCGTCCACGACGATCCGTTCCGCCCGCAGCCGCGCCTCGATCGCGACGCGGACGGCGGGATGGCGACGAGCGTCGGCCGCTTGCGGGCGGAGCCGACGCTCGGCCACGGGCTCAAGTACGTCGCGCTCTCCCACAACACGCGGATGGGCGCGGCGCGCGGCGCCGTGCTGGTCGCCGAGTACCTGGTCAAGGCGTCGCTGCTGTAGCACCGCTCGCGGGCGCCATCGTCCGCTTGCACCCGCGATGAAGCCGCTCGCCCCGCGACCGTTGCCAACGGACCCGAAGCTCCGTAGCGCCAAGGCCATGCGCGTCGTTCTCGTCGTTTTCGTTCTGCTGCTCCCCGTCCGGCTGCTCGCCGCGCCCGATTTCACCAAACGCGGCCCCTACGCCGTCGGCTACACCAGCGAGACCTTCACCAAGACCTCGGTGACGACCGGTGACCCGCGCCCGCTGAAGACCCTGATCTGGTATCCGGCCGAGCCCGGCACGGGGCGCGCCACCGGCGACGTCCTCACCGACGCCGACGTGAAACGGGGCCGCTGGCCGGTGGTGCTGTTCTCGCACGGCCTGTGCGGCATCCCGAACCAGTCGGTGTTCCTCACCACCACGCTGGCGAGCTGGGGCTTCGTGGTCGCCGCGCCGCCGCACCCCGGCGGCGAGCTGACCGACGGCTTCCCCGGCTGCGTCGGCACGCTCCAGGACTCGTTCAAGAACCGCGTCGCCGACATCCAGTTCGTCATCGACCAGCTTCTCGCGATCAACCAGCAGGCGGGCTCGCGCTTCGCGAAGCACTTGAACCCGAAGCGGATCGGCATGAGCGGCCACTCCTTCGGCGGTCAGACGACGATGCGCGTCGCGGCCGCTGACAAGCGCGTGCGCGCGGCGCTGGCGCTCGCCCCCGCGCTCTACGGCCCCAGCGTCGTCGATCTGAACGTGACGATCCCGACCATGATCATGACCGGCGACATGGACTCGCTGGCGCCGTTCGATGCGGACGCGGTTCCGTACTACGCCGAGTGCCACGGCCCGCGCTTCCTGGTGAAGGTGCTGAATACCGGGCACTACGCCTTCTCCGACATCTGCGCCGCGGCGGTCTTCGGCGGCGGGCACGACTGCGATCCGGGGACCCTTACGCAGGACCAGGCCCACGCGCTCGTGCTGCAGGAGGGCGTGCCGTTCCTGCTGCGCTACGTCGCCGGCCGGCGGTCGGTGAGCGGCCTCCTCAAGCCGACGAAGGCGCCTGCGGGAGCGCCGATCGTCGAGCACGCGCTCCGGAAGTCGAAGTAGGACGCTAGGGCTTGGCGGCGACCGCCGCTGTCGGCGCGCTCTTGCCGAGCCCCGGACTCGACGCGCCACCCTGCCCGACGCAGCTCTGGTCCGCGCCCGCGGGCGTCCCGTCGGGGCAGATCGCCGCCTCGTCGATCTCCGCCAGGTCGTCCTGCTCGGCGGTCATGCCGATGGCCTGCGAGAGGTTCGCGCCGCGCAGGACCGCGCCGCGCAGGTCGGCGCTGGTGAGCGTGATCAGCGTGAGATTCGCGCCGGTCAAGTCCGCGCCGCGGAGGTTCGACGCCGTCAGGTCGGCGCGCACGAGCGTGACCCCGGGAAGATGCGCGCCCGCCAGCGTCGCCTTGTTGACGCGGGCCTCGGTGACGTCGGCGCCCGTGAGATCCGCGTCGCTCAGGTCGGCGCCCGTGAGCACCACGCGCGTCAGGTTCGCGCGCTTGAGATCGGCGCCGACGAACTTGGCGTTCGGGAGCCGCGCCTCCAGCAGGTTCACATTGGCCAGGTGCGCGCGCGTCAGGTTCGCGTCGTGGAAGCGCGACCTGCTCGCGGACGCGCCGGTCAGGTCGGCGCCGGTCAAGTTCGCGCTGGTGAGCGACGAGCCGGTCAGGTCGGCGTTCGTGAGCGTCGCTTCGGTCAGGTCGGCGCCGGTGAGGAACTGCCCCGCGAGCTGTGCCGACGCCATGTTCGCGTTGCGGAGCTTGGCGCCGACCAGCGCCAGCTCGCGGACGCTCTTCTCGAGCTCCTCCATGTCGAAGCCGCTCCGCTCGAGCTGCGCCACCATGAGGTCGCGCGCCGCCGGCGGCTCGGGCAGCTCCCCTTCGGCACAGGCGGCGGTATGCCCGGCGAGCGGGTGCGTCGCCACCTTCTGGTCGACGAAGTCGAGGTCGTAGACCCGGTCGCAGACGCTCACCGAGAGCTGCGTGAGACGCTCGCCGCCCGGCGCGTCGCGCCGGACGTGGGCGGTGAGGATCGGCCGCAGGGGATCCACCTTCACCGACAGCAACGACTGGCCGCTCATCCACGCCGGGATCGGCGCACCCAGGTAGTCGAGCAGCGACGGCGCGATGTCGAGGAGCTGCGCATTGGACACGATGCGCCCGCGCGGGCTGCCGCCCGGGAAGAGGAAGATCAGCGGGATCCGTCCGTGCCGGCTCCCCTGCGAGCCGTGGTCGCTCATCAGGACGAGCACCGTGTCGTCGAGCTTGCCGAGGCGCTTCACTGTGTCGACGATGGCGGCGACGCTCGCGTCGAAGTCGAGGACGGCGTCGTCGAGGAGATCGGTGCGCAGCGTCGACGTCTGCGAGAACGTCTTCTGTGTCGGCACGAACGGGCCGTGCGTCCCCATGAGGTGGAGGTACGCGAACACCGGCCGCTTGGCCTCGGTGAGGAAGTCGGTGAGCGCGCGGATGCGGACCTCGTCGGGGACGTCGTTCGGAACCGTCGCTTCGTGGAATTGGTTCACCATCCTGCGGACGAACGCGGCGTGGGCGAGGCGACTCGTGAGCCGCTCCCAGCTGTGCTGCACGAAGTACAGCTCGCCCGCGAGCGCCAGCGCGACCCGATCCGGAAGCGCCGCCACCTGGAGCGCGCTCCGCGCCGAGCGCCCGTTGGCGACGTCGAACGCGTCCCGGAGATTGCGGTCGAAGGGATCCGCGACGCCCGGCACGAGCGCGACGGTCGTGTAGCCGAGCCGCCGGAGGATCGCCGGCAGGCTCTGGTATGCGCCCGCGCCGATCAGGATGTCCTTCGGCGAGAACACCCGCGTGTCGGTCGCGAGCCGGCCCGTCAGCATCGACACCACCGACGCCGCCGTCACGGTTCCGTTCGGCAGCGCGTTCTCGCACACAAGCGCCGACGGCAGCAGCGAGTCGATGAACGGCGTGGTCTTGCGCGCGTAGCCGTACGCCGACGTCTCGCTCGCATCGAGGCCGTCGGTGGCGACGATCAGGATGTTCGGGCGGCGCGCGACGCTGGTCGTCGCCTCGCCGCGCTGGATGGCGTGCGTGGCCCACACGTACTTCCACACCGCCCCCGCGCTCGACGTGAGCACGAGCCCCGCCGCCAGCAGCGACACCACCCGCAGCGCGACCCCGAAGCCGGCCCCGTGTGTCGCCCGCCACACCCGCTCGTAGCTCCACGCGAACAGCGCGACCAGCAGCAGCAGGTACGCCGCCGGCCAGCCGCCGGTCGTCGACCCGACCCCGAACTGGAACACCGTGTAGGTGAAGTTGTCGACGAGGAGGAACGCCGAGCAGGTGAGCACCACCGCCGGCAGCACGACGGCGAGCGCGAACGCCGGCCGCTCGGCGCCCATCCGCGCGATCAGCCGGAGCGCGCCCAGGACCGCGAGCGCCGGCGCGACCGCCGGTAGCGGCGCGATCAGCAGCACGGCGACACACTGCAGCGGCGTGAGCGCCGCCATGAACGACGGCTTGGTGAGGACGAACAGCCACTCCATCGCGACCGCGAAGTAGAGCGCCAGGATCGTCGCCACCACGAGCGCCCGCCACCGTCCTGGACTCTGCGTCGTCGCCATCGTCAGAACCCCAGATGGAAGAGCGTCCGCGTCGTGGAGAGTGCTTCCTCGGCGAGGATGCGGCCGCGGGCGGTGGCGAGCGTCCGGAACGTCGCGAGGTCGTAGTCGGCGTGTGCCTCGACCTTGGTCGCAAGCACCGACTGGCTCATCGCATCCTCGCGCGCCACGAACTCGACGACCGCGCTGCTCGAGGTCTCACGTACGAAGTCGAGCAGCTCGTCGAGCGGCACGCCGCGTCCCAGACAGACGTGGTGGAGGAGCGCCAGGTAGGTCGCGAGCGCCGGGCGGCCGCGGGCGGGCAGCGTGTCCCGCTCGGCCCCGCGCCAGCCCTGCGCCGGCGACGGGTTCATCACGTCGGCGACCAGCGGGAGGACGGTCCGCTCCTCGGGCGTGCCGCGGAGCCCCGCGTACAGGCGGTCGACCGCGCCGGGATCGGCGTCCATCGCGACGACGCACCCGAAGTGCCGCGCGAGGACCCGGCTGTAGCGGCCGGTGTTGGCGCCGACGTCCCACGCGAGCGCCCCACCGCCGATCCGCGCGGCCGCCTCGTCGACGAAGCGCGCCTTCCGCTGGGTCGCATCGGCATCGTAGGTGTTGGCGGAGTCGTAGTCGGCCCAGGCGCTCGACGCGCGGCTCGTGAGCCGCGTCACCAGCCGCTCGAGGCGACGGAGGTTCGCCAGCACCGCGGCCTTCGGCAGCCCGACCCGTCGCAGCTCGCGGCGGGTGCCGGTGTCGAGCCGCTTCGTGCGTGCGTCGAGTGCGGCGCGCAGCTTCACGTGCGCGAGCACGCCTGCGCGCAGGAGATCGCGCGTCGAGAGCAGCGGCGCGAGCTGCTCGCTCACCGACATGCCCTCGAGGTTCCCGCGCAGGAAGCCCTGGAACGGGATCCCCTTGTAGGCCTCGAGCATGAGGGGCGCGAGGAAGTGGTCGCCGAACTGCCCATACGCGAGCCACGGCGTCCCCTCCTCGTAGCGCGCGAACGAGCCCAGGTCGACGAACAGCGGATGCGCGCCCTGGAACAGCACGTTGTACGCCGACGCGTCCTTCAGCATCGCGCCGCGGTCGAGCGCGCGGGCGGTGAGCGCCAGCGTGAGCAGCGCCGCATCCCGCAGCATCCCGAACGACCACTCGTACGGGTAGCTGACGAACGGCAGCCGCGGCGACTCGATCAGTGCCGCCCAGCCGGCGGGCACGGCGACGTCGCCACACGGCCGGCTCTCGATCACCTGCCCGGCGCGCACCAGCTCGTCGAGCAGCCCGCTCCGGCGAAGCTCCCCGTCGACCGCGGCGGCACGGGCCGACAGCGCACGCAGCACTCGCCCGCTCTCCTCGCTCAGGACACGCGCGTCGGGGTCGCGGAAGGACGCCCGCGCGTAGGTCACCGCTCGCGGCCGAGCGCCTCGTCGTCGGACGGGCTCTCCAGCGCGGCGCCGCGCCCGAACAATGACTTGAGCCGACGCCAGGACATCTTGAGCACGACACCGACGCCCGCCACGCCTCCCAACACCAGCTGCAACACCAGGCTGCCCGCGGCCGGATCGATGTAGGCGGCGGCGATCCGCGGGATCGCCAGCAGGAGCAGGAGCAGGAGGGCGATCCGGTGCATCGTGGCTCCGGTGCTTAGCACGGGCCGCCGCCCGAAGGTCAAGAGAATCGTCCGCCTAGTGACACGATGGGATCGTGTCCGTCCGGCAGCCCGACAGGCCGGAGGCGACGATGCCGCGTCCGCAGCCGATCGGGGAGAGAACCGAGCCCGGTGCCAGCAGCCCCTCCACATCCCCCGCCCCCCCGAGTGAGACTGGCGAGCGACGTCTATCGTCCTGGGGCCCCGCCTTCA
>JACXTT010005848.1_pt1 | contig 17767 bp, 13 predicted proteins | sample 9270951 | NCBI WGS metagenome assembly JACXTT01 (sample SAMN15532306, study PRJNA645909) | rock metagenome | isolation source: weathered quartz diorite | place: Puerto Rico | collected 2017-06-21 | reverse complement strand
ATCTCCCCGTTCTGCCCGCGTCCCTGGCCGCTCATCTGCTCCTGCATCATGCCTCCGACTCCTTGTTAGAGCGGCCAGATTTTCCGGAATGGATGCGGCCAGATTTTCCGGAACCATCACTTCGCGCAGCGGCAAGCAGTTGCCGGCGCGTTCGAGCCAGGAGAGCACATCGGTGTCGATGGCGATCCGGCGACGCTGCTGCAGCAGCGCGATCTCCCATACCGTGATGGGCGACATCCAGCACGTGTCCGCGCGATCGACCACCCGCCTCAACCTGGCGGGCAGCTTCGTCGAGCCGCTCACGTGCCACAGGAGCACGTGGGTATCGAGCAGGAGGTCGCTCATTGCATGGCTTCCCAGTCCTGCGGCACGGGCTCGATGATGTCGCCCAGAATCTCGATTGTCCCCGCCATGCACCCGAAGCTGCTCGTTCGCTTCTTCGGGCGCGGCGGCGGCATGATCTGGGCAATCGGCTCACCGCGCTTCGTGACGACGATCGGGCGGCCCGACTTCTTGACGCGCTTCAAGACCGCGAGGCAGGTCGCCTTGAACTTCGAAATGGCGATCTCTTCCACCCGGCAAACGTACCATGGTCATCAATCATGGTCCATTCGCCCCCGCGGAGGGATCAGTGCTTGCAGACCGACCCCCATCCACTCAAGCAATCCCACGGCGAAAACGCCGACGAGCTTGCGAGACAGTCAGCGAAGAACTGCGGCTCCTTGAGACGTTCGGGTCCGCGGACATACCCGTCGGTCAGGGGATCGGAGGTGATCCTCACGCTCTCGAGTCCCCAGCGCTCCGAGAAAATGCGGAGCTCGTGCTCCTCCATGGTGGGACCTGGATTCAAAGTCCAACGGATCAGTCCGGTGTCGCCGTCGCGAAGCGACGACATCGCACAGCTTGCTCCCCCGAAAGTGGTCAACGTCGGCGTGGGCCCCGGCGAACTGGAGAAGACGAGGAAGCCGCAGATCACCGGTGGATGGCAATGCGAGAGCTCCGAAAGTTTGATGTCGCACGCGATGGTCGTCGGACAGCCGGCCACGGTTGCCGCTCCGCCGGCGTCGTCGTCTCCATCGCCCCGACACGACGCCAACAGCAGCGCCAGCAGCACGACGCGGGCCATGCGTCAGGATCGCATGGATCGAACACGGTACAAACGCGAACGGCCGATTGCCCGAAAGGCAACCGGCCGTTTCCTCTTTTTTCGCCGCCACCACCTTCCCGAGCTCGGCCCGAGAAGGGTCCAGATACTAGGAGACAAGGAGCGAGGAGCGGAGCGCACTCTGGTGCGTGAGCACCGCAGCGACGCCGGCGACGACGTAGATGGGCCCTTATCGGGTCGAGATCATTCCTTGTCGAGCTTGCCGACGAGGCCGAGGGTGAAGAAGGCGCCCATGTACTTGAAGTGCGGGCGGACCTTCATGTCGACCTTGTACCAGCCGGCGTTGCCGGGGACGTCCTCGACGGTGATCTGCGCCTTGCGCAGCGGGCGACGGCCGCGGACGGCCGGTGACACCACGTCCTGGTCGGCGACGTACTGGCCGATCCACTTGTTGAGCTCGCGCTCGAGGTCGACGCGCTCCTTCCAGGTACCGATCTGCTCGCGCTGCAGCACCTTGATGTAGTGCGCCAGACGGCAGGTGATGAACAGGTACGGCAGCTGCGTGCCGAGGCGGTAGTTCAGCTCGGCGTCGCGACCCTCGTCGCTCTGGCCGAAGTACTTCGCCTTCTGGCAGCTGTTGGCCGAGAAGAAGCAGGCGTTGTCCGAGTCCTTGCGGAAGGTGAGGCCGATGAAGCCCTCCTCCGAAAGCTCGTACTCGCGCCGCTCCGTCAGCTGCACCTCGGTCGGGACCTTGGTCTGGATCTCGCCCATGGCCTCGTACTGGTGCAGCGGCAGATCCTCGACCGCGCCGCCCGCCTGCGGACCGATGATGTTCGGGCACCAGCGGTACTTCGCGAAGCTGTCGGCCACGCGGGTCGCCAGCGCGAACGAGGTGTTGCCCCAGAGGTACTTCTGGTGCTCGCCGACGAGGCTCTCCTCGTAGTTGAACGCCTTCACCGGACGGGTGTTGTTGCCGTACGGCAGGCGGAGCAGGAAGCGCGGCATCGTCAGGCCCACGTAGCGCGCGTCCTCGCTCTCGCGGAACGCCTGCCACTTGGTGTACTGCGGGCCCTCGAACACGGCCTTCAGGTCCTTCATGTTCGGCAGGTCGACGTAGCTGTCGAGCCCGAAGAACTGCGGGCCGGCCGCCGCGAGGAACGGCGCGTGCGCCATCGTCGCGACCGCGGCGCAGTTCTGCAGGAGCGCGATGTCCTGCGGGCCGGGGCCGAAGTCGTAGTTGCCGACGAGCAGGCCGTAGGGCTTGCCGCCGAAGGTGCCGTACGCCTCGGAGTACACCAGGCGATAGAGGCCGCTCTTCGGGATCTCCGGCGAGTCCTCGAAGTCCATGAGCAGGTCTTCCTTGGAGACGTTGAGCATCTCCACCTTGACGTTCTCACGGAAGTTCACGCGGTCGACGCAGAACTTCAGCCCGCGCCAGGCGCTCTCGAGCTTCTGGAACTGCGGGTTGTGGAGGATCTCGTCGATCTGCCGCGACAGCTTCTGATCGATCTCGGCGATCATCGCGTCGACGAGGGCCTTGTCGACCTTCTCGCCTTCGCGCTTCGGTTGGATCAGCTCGGCGATGAACGCCTGCACGCCGGCGCGCGCGATCTCGTAGCCCTCGTTGCCCGGGGCCATCTTCGCTTCCGCGAGGATTTCATCGAGCAGCGATTCGCCTTCGAGGGTCTGGGACGCGCCTTGGCCTTGGGATTCTTGCGACATGGGTCACTCCCCTTCTTTCTTCAATCCCAGCTCGTTGACGATGCGGTTGCGCGCCGCGGGGTCGCTGAGGATGTTCTGGATCTTGTTGCGGAACGCCTTCTCGTTGCCGAGCGGACCCTTGAGGGCCGTGAGCGCCGCGCGCAGGTCGAGGAGCTTCTTCAGCTCCGGCACCTGGTTGGCGATCGCTTCCGGCTCCATGTCCGAGAGCCGGCGGAAGCGGAGGTTCACGTTGAGCTCGTTGCCCTCCTGTTCGCTCAGCTTGTCCGGCACGGCGAAGTTGAGGCTGAGCTTCTGCTCGGCCATCACCTTCGAGAAGTTGTCCTTGTCGACGTTGATCGGTTTGCGATCCTCCAGCGGTCGGGGGTCGGGGCGCTGGGTGAAATCGCCCATCATCAACATCTTCAGCGGAAGCTCGACCTCTTCCTGTGCATCCCCGGTGGCCGGCTTGTAGACGATGTTGACGCGCTCCTTGGGAGCGACTGAACCTTCCTTGCCCATCTCAGCAGAATCTCCTTTCCCCCTTGTCGTTGTCCGAGTCGAACGAGCGTGCCCGTGAGGTGCCGGAGGACGCAGCCATGACGGGGAGACGCAGCATAGCCAAATTCATCGGCCGCGAGATCAGCTTTTTTCTGACGATCGCTGCATTCAGCCGGTCTTCGGCGCGAGCTTGAGCGCCGTCGCCGGATCGAGCTGGCAAAGCTGCTCGAAGGCGGCCATTTCGGCGGCTTTGTCGGCCGCTTCGGTGATCGCGCCCCCGCTGTTCAGCCCGCGGATCGCCGCGTAGAGCGCGGCATACACTTCCGCACACAGGCGCGGGTCCCATTTGGCGAGCTCGTGCTTGCGGATGACCTCGGTCAGACCGTCGAGCTGGCCGCGGGCGATGGCGAGCTGGCCCGCCTGCAGGCACAGCTGGGCGATGGCGAGCTTGCCGCGGAAGCGGTCCACCGGCGTCGGCGCGGCGTCGGTCGCGGACGCCACCACCTGGATGGCCTTGCCGAGGTCGCCCTTCATCGCGTGGTCCTTCGCTTCCTTGATCGGCTCGTCGAGCACGCTCGCCACCGCGCCGCCGCCGCCACCGCCGTCGCCCCCGCTCGCGAGCATCGGCTTGACCTCGCCGTCGATCCACATTTGCGTCTGGCCGTCGGCGTACGGCGTGCCATCGGCGAAGTTCAACGTCGGCAGCGCGGGCACCTTCTTCAGCATCAGCGCGGTCTGCAACAGCAGCTCGTCCTTGGTCTTCATGAACAGCGCCCCGAGCGCGCTCATCGCCATCGACACGAAGCGCTGCGGATCGAGCCACAGGATGTACTCGGTGCCGACGTCGTCGGCCTCGTTGAGCAGGGTGAGCCAGTCCTGCGAGGCGGCGAGGCTCTCGAGCCGCTGCTTGATGTGCGAGCCGGGCGCCGGCACCAGCGTCACGCCGTTCTGCACCACCGGCAGGGCGGTGAGCTCCATCCACATGCCCATGCGCGTGAGCTTGTAGGCGAGCGGGTTCTCCGGTTTCTCCGCGCGCAGGCAGCCGCCCATCTTGCGCATCAAGAGCCAGGTCGGCTCCATCGCGTTGCGCGCGTCCTCGGCGGTGACGACGTTCTCGGCGGTGGGGCCGCCGGGCGCGCTCATGATGATCGGCGGCGGCTGCGGCGTGTCGGCGCCCGAGGCGGCGCGCTCCTCCTTCGGCGGCGGCGGGGGCGGCTTCGGCGCCTCCTTCGGCACCGAGCGCGCGAGGTTGCGGATGCCGTCGCGCAGCTTCGGCATGCCCGGGTAGTGCTCGCCGAATTTCTCGCGGAAGTTCTGATCGAGCTTGGAGCTGGTCTCGTCGATGAGCTTGACGATCGGTCCGTCGGCGGCCTTCGGCTTGATGCCGAGGACCAGGTCCGCCGACTGGTCGCTCATCCAGCCGATCATGCCGGCGCGCGCGCGGATGCGGCGCAGCGGCGGGTACATGTCGTCCCAGAAGCGGCTGCACATCTCCTGGAGCAGCACCAGCCCGTCGAGCACCTTCTCCAGGTCGCCCTCGCGCATGCGGCAGCAGGCGAGGTAGCAGCCGATGCGGAAGTCCTTCGACTTCTCCAGGAGGATCTCCTCGCTCATCGTCGCGACCGAGCCCCAGTTGCAGGCGTCGCCGGCGAGCGACGAGAGCTTGTCGATCTCCAGCTTGATCGCCTCGAACTTCTCGTCGTAGCTGACGTCGTCGCCCACGCCGCCGTTGATGGGCGCGAGCAGGTCTTCGAGACGCGACACGGATGCGGTTAGCAGCTCTTCGGACATGGCTCAGAGGGAGGAGAGGAATTGGTGGATCGAGGCGTCGCAGTTGTCGACCGCCGCGGCGAGCTGGGGACCGAGCTTCTGCCGCGCCGCGCCCGGATCGACGTTCATCGGCGCGAGCAGATCGGTGACGTGCTCGGCCGCCACACGCCCGTCGCCGGCGGCGATGAGCTCGCGGAAGGTGCCGACGTGCGGCGGCCCGATGTGGAGCATCAGGTCGTGCTGCGGCGTCCAAAAAGCATTGAGCACGGTGCGCTGCCACTTCGCCAGCCGCAGCGTCATGTCGGTCCACACCGCCGCGGCGTAGGCGTCGCCGGCGGCGAGCGGGAAGCGGATGGCGAGGCTCGTCTGCGGCCGCTCCTGGCCGCGGAAATACTCGACCGAGGCGTGCACCAGTTGCACGATGGCGTGCCGCCCGCCGTCGCTGCCGAACGACGAGTCCCACAGCGCGCGCATGTTCTGCTGGCCGAGCCAACCGAGGTACGACGCCTGCGCCGCCTCGGGCGAATCGAGCGACACGAGCTGCAGCTGCGCCACGCGCCCGAGGAACTGGTCGACGCCGAGCCCGCGGCCGTTCGCCACCAGGTCGTACGCCGCCTGGAGGAACGGCCACACGGCGATCGGCAGGGCGGCCCCGGTCGCGAGCATGTGCTCGTAGTCGTACGAGGTCGCCACCATCATCGGGTACTGGCGCCCGGCGCTGTCGCCGCTCGCCGCCCACACGCCGATGAGCCCGCGCTCGGGCTCGTTCGAGCCGTCGCCGTCGTCGCCGCGGTAGATGAACAGCCCGACGGCGTTCTGGTAGGCCGGCTGGAAGCCGTCGCCCATCGTCTGGCGCGCGAGGTTGATCGAGTTCTGCAGCCACTTGTCGAACGCGGCGTTCTCCGGGCCGGTGGCGTTCAAGCGGATGAAGTCTCCGGTCGCGGGAAGCTTGCCGTAGCAAGTCACCGTCGGCGGCAGCGGATTGCGGCGGCGCCAGAGAGCCATTCGAGCTCACTGCATACAACGGCCGCCCTGCCGAAAGAACAAAGAAAACAAGGAACAAGGAACCGGAAACCGGAAGCCGGAAATGCTCGGAGCCACCTCCGAAAGTTCCGGTTTCCGGTTTGAATTCCTTGTTCCCCGGTTTTCTTCGTCTTCAGCCGCCGAAGGTGTCGCCGATCGACGGCGGGCAGTTGGTGTCCCTGAAGAAATTCAACGGGAACGGGTGGTTCTGCCGCTTCGGGCGGATCTGGATCTTCACGATCACCGGGGGCGCGGCGAACTGCCACTCCACGCGGAACACCTTGTCGTTGTCCTTCTCGGCGGTGTGCACACCCGATTCGAGCAGGCGCCACAGGCCCCAGGGGCCGTCGCGGCGGAGCTCCTCGTCGAGCCCGCCCGCGCCCTTGATGCGGATGGACGCGCCGGTCGCCGGCTCCGGGCCCGGCCAGGTGAACTCGTGCCAGAACTCCTTCTCGTTGCGGTACAGCCGCTTGTCGCCGTCGAGCGTGAAGATGATCTCGCTGACGATCGGGCTCACCGTCGTGAGGTTGACGTTGAACTCGAGCTTCGGCTTCTCCTGGCCGTTGAACAGCGCGTCGGTGATCTCGTCGGACCGCTCGAGGCAGTTGTACATCAGCGGGTTGAACGGCGTGAAGCGCTTGGCCGGGGCGTAGCCCTGCAGGTGCGTCGCGGGCACGAACTTGTGCTGCACCTTCATGTGCATGTCCTTGAGGTACGCCTCGTAGAAGCCCCACAGGATGCCGTCCTTGGGCTTGTAGAAGGCGATGAAGTCCTCGAACGAGGCGTCGCGCCGCGCCGCGGTGTTGAACGGGTAGCGGTTCATGATGTTGGCCTTGTAGGGCGGCCACACGGTGACCTCCCACAGGCCGCTCGCCGCGCCGCCGGCGCTCTTCAGCATCGCCTTGTACGACTGCTTCAGCGGGTTGAGCAGGAGCTCGCGCATCAGCAGCTGGCCGGTGTCGTCGAGCGTGAGCAGCTTCTGCTCGGTGTCCTTGACCGCCTTCTCGAACAGCTCGGTGGCCTTCTTGGTGTCGCCGTTCGGCGGACCTTCCTCGATGACCTGCATCTCGGAGGCGAGCTGCTCGAGCGTGTTGATGTAGCCCGACAAACCGCTCGGCGGCGGTGGCTCGCCCTCCTTCGGCGCGTCGGGGAAGCCGAACTCCACCATCTTGCGGTAGACCTCCGGCACCGGATCGAGGCGCTCCTCGTTCGCGCCGCCGGAGAGGAGCATGTCGGCCGCGCCGTGCACCCTCACCTTGGTGTCGAACTTCTTCTTCGCCTTCTGCTTGATCTGGTCGAGCACCCCGCCGTCGGCCGCGGCCTTGTCGGCGGCGGTCGCGTTCTCGGCGGCGATCTTGTCGAATTGGGTGTTGTCGCGCAGCGCGCGGAGCAGGCGCCAGTACGGCCAATCGACGGTCGACAGCACCTTGAACTCGCTGATCGCGTCGATGTTGTTGGCCGGCACCTTCACGTCGATGTCGGCGAAGAACGCCCGCCACTCGTCGATGTAGCGCTGGTCGTAGTCCTGGCGCACGCGCTCGAGGCTCTTCTTGATGCGCGCGGGCTGGGCGAGCTCGTCGCTCGTCACCGGCACGACCCACTTCTCGCGCTCGAGGATCTTGTAGCCGTCGCGCAGCGACGCCAGCACCGCCTCGTGGCCGGAGTAGGTGTACGGCCCGCGCACCGGCTGGAACTTGCCCTCGCGCTTCTTGCGCTTGCTCGACAGCACCGTGAGCGCCGCCGGGCGATCGGAGAACAAGTCATTGAGCATGATGGGCGGATACTTCGGCTTCTCCGAGCTGTCCGACGGATCGATGTAGGTCTCGAGCTCGAGCACGTCGACGAAGCGGGCGTAGAGCGCGCGCGCGTCGCCGACCTGGGTCAGCTTGTTGCGGGTGAAGGCGATGGTCTGGTCGTTCAGCTCTTCGCCGGCCACCGGGCTGTTCTTCAGCGAGCGCTTGCGCAGGCTGACGTAGTAGCCGACGTGCCCGCGGATCTTGTCGCGCAGGTCGCCCTCGCTCACGTTCACGCTGCCCGGGGCGGCGCGGAGGGACTCGGCCCACTCGCGCGTCAGCCGCGACACCTGCCACTGCTCGTTCTCGGGCAGGTGGCCCCAGTAGAGCTCGTCCTTGCCGAGCAGGAGGTAGGTCTTGAGCGCCTCGTACTCCTCGAGGTAGTTCGCGCCGGTGGCGCTCCTGAGCTTGCGCTCGAGCTGCATCCGCACCGGCTCGATGAAGCCGTGGTGGAGCGCCGAGATGTATTGCATGACCGCCGGCTCGAACAGCTTGTCGCCCTGGTACATGCCCCAGCGCATCGACACCGGCGGGCCCTCTTCCTTCCACTGGTCGAGCTTCTCCAGCTGGGCGCGGAGCTTGTCGAGCTGCTCGATCTTCGGCAGCACGTCGCCCTGATCCCAGGCGATGGCGCCGGTGTCGTCGCTGATCTTCTTGGTCTCCTTGATCAGCGCGCGGTTGTCGATGAACGAGAAGATCGCCGGGATCATCAGGATCGCGGCGATCGCCACCGCCGCCGCGGCCACGCCGATCTGCTGCCAGCGCACCCGGCGGATCTCGTCCTCGGTGCGGCCGGCCACGTCGCGGTCGGGGAAGGCGACGCGCTCGAACACGTCCTTGAGGAAGAAGCTCTTCGACTCGGTGGCCTTGTCGGCCTCTTTCTCCACCGGGCGCAGGCCGAAGGCGCGGCCCATCGCGCCGACCACGCGGTCGAGCGGCTTGCCCTCCTGCGTGCCGCTGGTGAAGTACATGCCGCGCAGCACCGGCGTGGGGATGACGCGCGCCTTGCGTCCCGCGGGCGGCGGCGCCGGGCGGAACGCCGCGCCCATGAACTCGCTCAGGTTGCGCTTGATCGCCGCGAACTCGAGCGGGAACTGGTAGATCTTCTCGCGCTCGGCGCGGCTGCCGCGGCCCATGCCGATGCGGCGGATGGTGCGCTTGTGCAGCTGCTCGACCAGGATGTCGAACTCGCCGTCGAAGATGCCGCCGACGTTGCTCTTGTCGCTCGCCAGCGTCAGCGTGGTGCCCCAGATCTGCCCGCGCTCGCTGCGCTTGAGGTCGCCGAAGTACTCGCTGAAACCGGCGATGAGGTCGCACTTGGTGAACAGCACGTAGACCGGGAGGATCATCTTGAGCCGGTCCTGCATCTCGTCGATGCGGTCGCGGATGCGCTCGGCGGTCTGCTGGATCTCCTCCTCGCTCGCGTCGATCAGCTCCGCCACGCTCACCGCCACGAACACGCCGTTGAGCGGCTTGTGCTTGCGGAAGTTCTTCAGCATGTCGAGGAAGGCGATCCACTCGTCGCGGTCGTCGGCCTGGGTGGTGTAGCGGCCGGCGGTGTCGAGCAGGATGGCGTCGTTGGTGAACCACCAGTCGCAGTTGCGCGTGCCGCCGACGCCGCGGACGCCGCCTCCCTCCGGATCGAGGTAGGGGAACGACAGCCCCGAGTAGCGCAGCGCGGTGGTCTTGCCGGCGCCCGGCGGGCCGACGATGGCGTACCAGGGGAGCGAGTAGAGCGCGTCGCCGCCCTCGCCGAGCCGGCTCGCCTTGAGCGAGCGGATGCCCTCCATCATGCGCCGCTGCAGCTCCTGGATCTCGGCGCGGTTCTCGGGCTTGGTCGTCGCGACCTGCTCCTGCGCCTGCTGGGCGATCGCCTTCTCCAGGGCGCGCGCGGCGCGGCGGGCGCGGATGCGGCGATAGACGACCAATCCTATGAGCGCCAGCACCACCACCCCGGTGATGGTGAGAGCGAGCCAGGTCGGGAAAATCTCCGGCTCAGGCGTGCCGGGCGTGGGCTGGAGGATGAACCACAGGCCCCACACCACGAGCAAGAAGAGCGCGCTCAGGATCCACAGCCACATAGTTGCGCATTCTGCGGTAGGTAAATGTAGGCGGCCAAAAACATGGTGCCGCTCACCAACCGATAGCGGGACCGGCGGCGTTGACAAGCGAACTCGCCGATGTTTCCCGATCGGGTAAGTTTGCCGCGGACTCAGCCCGTTTGACGCATAATTTTACCGATCAGGAATTTTTTCCTTCGCCCGGCGGCGCGCACGGCGCTATTTTCCCGATCGGGAAATGAGCCAAGACCTCGAGACCATCGTTCGAAACCCGGCCGAGCTCGGCCGCCTCGTGCGGGCCGCGCGCAAGCGCCAGGGCCTCGATCAACGCACCGCCGCCGGGCTCGCCGGGGTCGGCACGCGCTTCCTCAACGAGCTCGAGGGCGGCAAGGCGACCGCCCGCCTCGGCCTCGCCCTGCAGGTGCTGAGCCGGCTCGGGCTCGAGCTGTCGATCCGCCCGCGCGGCGGCGCCCCGTGACCGCGGCGCTCGGGGTGTGGTGGGCGCGCGAGCTCGTCGGCCGCCTCCGCCGGGACGGCGACCGCCTGGCGTTCGCCTACGACCGCGGCTGGCTCGATCGCGGGCGCGCCATCTCGGTCTCGCTCCCGCTTCGCGAGGAGGAGTGGCTCGGCGGCGCGGCCGAGGCGTTCTTCGTCAACCTCCTGCCCGAAGGCGGGATGCGCGAGGCGGTCGCCCGGCGCTTCGGCGTGTCGCAAGCGAACGACTTCGCCCTGCTCGCGGCGATCGGCGGCGAATGCGCCGGGGCGCTCACCCTCGCCGCGCTCGAGCCGCCGCCGAGCGGCGATCCCGAGTACGAGCTCCTCGGCCGCGCGCGCCTCGGCCGGCTCATCGACTCGGACGACGCGCTGGCGCTGGTGGTGGGCGGGCCGAGGAGCCGGCTGTCGCTCGCCGGCGCGCAGCACAAGCTGCCGGTGTTCGTCGACGGCGGCGAGCTCTACCTCCCGCTCCACGACGCGCCCTCGAGCCACATCCTCAAGCTGCCCCACTCGCGCCTGCGCCACGTGCTGGCGAACGAGTGGCTGATGAATCGCTTCGCCGCCGCGCTGGGGATCCCGGTCGTCGACTGCGAGCTCCGGCTCGAGGCCAAGGAGCCGCTCTTGCTCGTGCGCCGCTTCGACCGCGCCCTCGGCGACTCCGGCGACTTCGTGCGCATCCACCAAGAGGACTTCTGCCAGGCCCTCGGCGTGCCGCCGTCGCGCAAATACGAGCAGGAGGGCGGCCCGTCGTTGGCGGCGGCGATCGAGCTCGTCCGCGCCGAGGCGCGAAATCCGCTCAAGGACACGCGCGAGCTCCTGCGCTGGGCCGCGTTCAACTGGCTCGCCGGCAACGCCGACGGCCACGCCAAGAACCTGGCGCTCGTCCATCGCGGCGGGCCGCCCGAGCTCGCGCCGTTCTACGACCTCGTGTGCACCCGGATCTACAAGAACCTCGACCCCAAGCTCGCCATGTCGGTCGGCGGCGAGGCGGATCCGGGGCGCATCGGTCACGCGCGCTGGACCGCGCTGGCGCGCGCGATCGGCGTCGGTCCGCGCGTCGTCGCCGACGAGCTACGGCACCTGCTCGACGCGGCCGACGAGGCTTTGGCCGCGACCGCGCGCGACTTCCGCGAGCGCCACGGCGCGCATCCGCTGCTCCAGCTCGTGCCGCGGCAGATCAAGAAGCAGCTGCGCTACGCGCGCGAGCTCGTGCGCGTCACTGGGTGATGAGCTTCTTGATGCCGTCGGCGACGTCGCTCGCGTTCGAGCCGATGATGAGGCGCAGGATGATGACCACCAACAGCGCGACGACGAAGAAGCCCAGGGCGATGGCGAGGAACGGCAGCTCGCGGCGGACCGCGCCCGCCCCGCCGTCGCGCCGCTCGGCGTTCGGCGCGAGCAGCTCGCCCCCGCCGACGCTCAGGGCCACGTGATTGCCGACGCCCTCGACCACCGCCTGCAGGCCCTCCTGGCCGCCGAGGCGGAACTTGCCCTGGAAGCCGAGCGCCAGGCAGAGGAAGTACACCTGCACCACGTGGTCGCGGCCGCGCTGCGCGTGGAGCATGTCGAGCCGCTCGAAGAAGCCGTCGCCGGCGGTGTTCTCGGAGAAGAACTGCAGCTGCAGCGGGTTGTTGAGCCACTGCGTGCGGCCGGGCCAGTTCGAGTGGTAGATGACCTCGTCGGCGAAGGCCGCGAGCGCGTACTTCACCTCGTTCATGTCCTGCTCGGGGATGCCGGCCTCGCGCCCGTTCTGCATCATCGTGTCGAACAGCCCGAGCACGCGGCGCTGCAGGATGTCCGGCGCAGGCAGGTCCTGCGAGTTCCTCAGCTGGAGGATGAGCGACAGGACGTCCGAGCAAACCCAGTAGACCGATTGCGCAATCGTGCTCATGCGAGGCTCCGCAAGACGCTAGTTTGCCAGAGGCCGCGCGGCCACGCCAAATAACGGCCGGCTGACGCCGCTCACTTGCCGGTCTTCACGCCGATGAGCCGCATGGTGACCTTCTGCGGATCGATCGGCTGGTACATGGCGATCGTGCCCGAGCTCAGCACGTCGTTCCAGTAGTCGCCGGCCATCTCGACCCGCAGGTACACCAGGCCCGGCTTCACCGGGATCGCGCCCGGCGGGCGGTACTCGACCTCGGCCTTCACGCCGGGGATCGCGGCGTTGAGGATGTAACCGATCTGCGTCCAGCTCGCGACCTTGAGCAGCTTCGGCAGCTTCTCGCGCAGGGTGGCTTCGTCGGCGCCGGTGCACTCGAGGTAGAAGTCGTGCTTGCGCGGCACGGTCGGGTCGTCGAACTTGCCGAGGTACATGCCGTCGTCGCGCTTCTCCAGCGGCACGATGATGTAGTTCTCGGCGAGCACGCGGCCGATCATGTCGAGCGCGCGCGCGAACAGCGGCTCGAGCGACTCGCCGAGCTCCAAATAATTGAACTTCGGCAGGTCGGTCGGATCGCCGTCGGGCGAGAAGGTGCAGAGCTCGCCGATGACCGACGCCAGCGTCAGGTACAGATCCTCGGGGTGGTGGTCGCCGTGATCGGTCATGTGCGACACGGTCGGGATGAACGAGTTCATCGTGTGGAGCATCCAGAACTTCGCCGTGTCGGAGGCCTGGAAGTCGACCGACGCGGCGGTGCGCATGCGCCGGCCCTCGGCGAGCGCCTTCTGCTTGCCGACCATCGCCGACAGCACGCGGCGGAGGTTCTGCATGATCCACTTCGAGGCGCCGATCCGCAGGATCGACGGGACGAAGTTCTCTTTCACCACGATGCCGCCGGTGCGGTCGCGCACCAGCTGGGTCACGCGGATGCACTGGTAGGCGTCGCGCGGCTCGGTGCCGAAGAGCAGCCGCAGGTTGCCGCGCGCCCAGGTGATCGCCTGCTCGTTGCGGCCGGTGTTGAGGTCCGGCACGGTGGTTTGCTGCGCCACGAAGCGGATCGCCGGGCCGACCTTGTTCGGATCCATCGCGGTGTTCGCCTGCGCCTCGCGCACCTGCGGCACCGCCAGGAACACGTCGAGGGCGTCGAGCGCGGCGGGGAAATTCCCCTCGATCGGCCGCGCCTCGACCACGTCCTCGCCCTGCTCGCCGATGAGGAACGGCGAGCCGTCGGGGTAGACGCCGTGGCATTTGATGAGCTTGAGCTGACCGGCGGAGAGCGCCCGCTCGTCGAACTGCACGTCGGTGATGCCCCAGTCGTACTTCGCCAGGGCATGCACGCGCGTATGCACCAGCGCCTCGTGATACTGGTCGCACTGCTGCAGATGCTGGGGGGTCATGAACAGACCCTCCGTCCAGATCGGCTTGCGCGGGTGGATCATGCTGGCCGGTAGGTCTAGCAGAGTCACCAGCCGGGAAGAAGCCTTCCCTATTTCTTCGCGGCGGGGGGCGGCGGGGGCGAAATCGCCTGCTGCGAGTCCTTCTCGGCCGAGGCCTTCGGCAGGTTCAACTTCTTGAAGTTCGTGGCGTGGGGGAACATCGACGCGTCGAACTCGCTGCCGTTGTCGATCTTGCGCTCGCGCAAGAAGAACTCGGTCGACGGGAAGGCCTGCGGCACCGGCGCGGGGGGTCCGGCCGAGGGGATGAGCGAGGCTCCGGGGAGCGGCGGCAGGGCCGGCCCGGCGGAGGCCGACGCGCTCGGCGCCGCGGGCGGGGCGCCGCACGCCTCGGGGGTGTTGGGCATGGGCGGGAACTCGTAGAAGGTCTTGTACGAGTTGCCGATCGGCGAGCGGAAGAACGCCACGCCGGCGAGGACGCTCGCCTCGGGGATGCGCTCGAACTTCACCTCGTACACGTCGTTCGGGAAGATCTCGAACTCGTCGGTCTTCAACATCTGGTCGCCCAGGGTCTCCTTGTCCTTGAACAGGAGATCCTCGTAGCGGGCGTTGAGGATGCGGGTGTCGCTGTTCAGCTGGTACAGCCGGACCAGCACCGAGCGCGGCTTGTCCTCGTCGTTCGGATTGATGTTCTCGTCCGCGTAGATCCGCAGCTTCACGATCTGCACGTTGCAGGGATCGGGCTTCTGCGGCGGCGGCGGCGGAAAGCAGGCGATGGGCGAGACGGCGACGCCGGCCAGCGCGCCGAGCGACAGCACCCCAGCGAACGCGATCGCCACCCTCCTCGCGGCCCGGACTTGACCATTCATGTCGTGCCAAGGCTCGCGGGAAACCGCGGGCGCGGCCAAGTTAACGGCGGTCGCCGTTACTCGGCCGCGGCGTAGGTGAACTTCGTGGTGAAGTTGTTCGAGTCGTCCACGTCGATCATCAGCGTCTCGGGCACCTGGCCGGTGGCCATTTCGCCGAGGATCGCGCTCGAGAGCAGCGGGATCAGCGTCGAGCGCAAGATGTGGTCGATGTTGCGCGCGCCGGTGTCGACCTCGGTGCAGCGGCTGGCGATCAAGTCGATCACCTTGTCGCTGTACTTCGACTTGATGCCCTGGTTGTTCTCGAGCCGGCCCATCAGCTTGCCGAGCTTGAGGCGGGTGATGTTCCGCATCGCGTCGGGCGAGATCGGCAGGTACGGGATGGTCGTCATACGCGCGAGCAGCGCCGGCTTGAAATGAGCGACCAAGGTCGGCTTGATCGACTCCATCAGCTCCGGCATGTTCATCTCCTCGCCGTCTTCCCACGAGGCCACCGTCATGTTGGTGATCTTGTCGGTGGCGAGGTTGCTCGTCATGATGACGACGGTGTTCTTGAAGTCGACCAGGCGGCCTTCGCCGTCGCTCAACATGCCCTTGTCGAAGACCTGATAGAACAGGTTCATGACGTCGGGGTCGGCCTTCTCGCACTCGTCGAGCAGCACCACGGTGTAGGGGCGATGGCGCACCGCCTCGGTGAGCATGCCGCCCTCGCCGAAACCGACGTAGCCGGGCGGCGAGCCGATGAGGCGCGAGACCGTGTGCTTCTCCTGGAACTCGCTCATGTTGATGGTGACCATCATGCGTTCGCCGCCGAACATCAGATCGGCGATGCCGAGGGCGGTCTCCGTCTTGCCGACGCCTGACGGGCCGACCAGCAGGAACACGCCGAGCGGCTGCTCCGGCGCCTTGAGGCCGGCGCGCGCGCTGCGCAGCTCCTTCGAGATGGCGATGATGCCGTAGTCCTGGCCCTTGATGCGCTCGGTGAGGTGCTTCTCCATGCTGACGAGCGCGGTGATGTCGTCGGCGACCATCTTGCCGACCGGCACGCCGGTCCAGGCGCTGACCACCGCCGCGACCATCGCGTCGTCCACGTCGGGACGGATGAGCGGAACCTCGCCCTGCGACTCCTTCATCTCGCGGATCGCCGCGCGCACTTCCTCGCGCAGCTTGGACTTCTCGTCCTCGTTCGCGGCCTTGTTCATCCTGTCGCGCGCTTCGATGACCTTCTTGACGCAGGCCATCTCCTTCTCGTACTCGGCCTGCAGCTTGGCGAGGTTCTCCTTGCCGGTGGCGATCGCCGCCTGCAGATCGGGAATGCGAGCCTTGTCGGCGATCTCCACGCCGGCCTTCTCGTCGCGCTGCAACGCGCCGAGCTCGCGCTCGAGGTTGGTGATGAGCACCTCGGCGTTTTCCACGTCCGCCGGCTTCTGCTGCAGGGCCACCTTCACGCGCGCCGCGCAGGTGTCGAGCAGATCGACCGCCTTGTCGGGGAGCTGACGGCCGGTGATGTAGCGCGCGGAGAGGCGCGTGGCCGACTCGATCGCTTCATCCTGGATGATGACGTTGTGAGCGGCCTCGAACTTCTCGCGCAAGCCGCGCAGCATGGTCACGCAGCTCTTCTCGTCGGGCTCTTCCACGCGCACCGGCTGGAAGCGGCGCTCGAGCGCGGCGTCCTTCTCGATGTACTTCTTGTACTCGCTGTAGGTGGTGGCCGCGATGGTGCGGAGCTCGCCGCGCGCCAGGGCCGGCTTGAGCAGGTTGGCCGCGTCCGCGCCGCCGCCGCCGCCGCCGCCGATGAGGAGGTGCGCCTCGTCGATGAAGATGATGATCGGCTTCGAGGAGGCCTTCACCTCGTCGATGACCGTCTTGAGGCGCTTCTCGAACTCGCCCTTCACGCTCGCGCCCGCTTGCAACAGGCCGAGGTCGAGGCCGAGGATCTCGACGCCCTTCAACAGCTCCGGCACCTCGTTCTGCACGATCTTCAGCGCCAGACCCTCGATGAGCGCGGTCTTGCCGACGCCCGCCTCGCCGATCACGATCGGGCTGTTCTTGCGGCGGCGCGCGAGGATGTCGATCATGTTGCGGATCTCGCGCTCGCGGCCGAACACCGGATCGATCTCGCCCGAGCGGGCCTTGCCGGTGAAGTCGACGCAGAAGCGAGCGAGCGCGCTCTCGGCGTCGAGCGAGCTACCCTTCGGGAGCTTGCCGCCCTCGCCCGCCGAGCCCGGAGTGCCGCCGCCGCCGAGCTGGCCGGCGTCCGCGTCTTCCTTCGAGCCGCTGCAGATCTTGGCGAAGTTCTTCTTCAGCTCGTCCTTGGGCACGCCCGAGAGCTGCATCGAGATGCCGCTCGTCGTGTACTTCGAGCCTTGCTCGGCGAGGCGCAGGAACAGCATCCCGCTGCGCACGCGGCCGTAGCCGTATTCCATCGCGCCGATGGTGAAGGCGTCCTGCATCCAATCGAGCAGGTTGGGCGAGAAGTTCGGCTTGCCCGAATTGCCGGTGCGGAGCGTGTCGATCGTCTTCTGCAGCGTGGTCTTCAGCCCCGCCGGATCGAGATCGTAGTGCATCGCCAAGAACGCGACGTCGGAGTCGGGGTTGTCGAGCAGGGCGTTGAACACGTGCTCGACCGTCACCTCGTATTGCCGCGAGTTCACGCACTGGACGACGGCGGACTCGAGGGCGGCGGTGCAGGTACGGGTCAGTCGCTTGATGATGGATTTGGGTTCGACGAGCATCTCAGATCCTCCCAGCGGGCTCAGCGCTCCCGGCGCAGCGCCCGGAGCCAGGGACGGTAGCCCGGCTCGCCGCGGATTTGAACCACTTCTTCTACGAATTCTTCCGCCTTTTGTCGGACCTGCCGGCCGATCGCGCGGGCTTGGCCGGCGACAAGACCGCGGCGAGGATCTCGCGGCCGAGGCGCGCCGGCTCGGGCTCGGCGTGGCTCGCCGCCCAGTCGAGCGAGAGGGTCAGCGGGAGCCATGCGCCGCCGGGGGGCGTCTCGGGGCGGGCGAGGGCACGCCACACGTCGCCCGCGGTCGGCACCTTGTCGATGGTCTCGGGCGTCGGGGCGCCGCAGGCCTCGGCGGGCGAGGTGACCAGGTACTCGCGGCAGGCGATCGGCCGATCGGGGTGGATCGAGCACGATTCGTCGACGAGGAACGGGCACGGGATGCCGAGGCG
>JACXTT010005847.1_pt1 | contig 17767 bp, 19 predicted proteins | sample 9270951 | NCBI WGS metagenome assembly JACXTT01 (sample SAMN15532306, study PRJNA645909) | rock metagenome | isolation source: weathered quartz diorite | place: Puerto Rico | collected 2017-06-21 | reverse complement strand
GACCTTCGGCTTCGACTACGACCAGATTTTTCTCCGGGTGATTGGGGGCGCTCCGTGGCTCGGATTGACTGTCGCCGAGCAACATGTCCGGGAACAGGCTTCTCTTGCGGGTGTTTCCGCCGCGCAATACAAGCTCAGATTGCAGCAACGATACAAAGAACTGATTGCCGCGCTGTACAGTGCGGATGAGGAGGCCTCGAATGAATCCTGAGCAACAACAGACCGCGAACGCCATCGGACTCGATGTCGGCACGAGCCGCATAGTGGCCGCTGCGCCGGTGGAAGACGGTTACAAGTACAAGTCTCAGCTCAACGCCTTTGTGACCATCCCGTTTTCGAAAATGACGGTGATGGCGCTGCAAAGGGAAGGCATCCCGCACACGGTGCGGGCTCAGGAAATCATCGTGCACGGCAATGAAAGCGAGCGGTTCGCCGACCTCATGAATACCGAGATCCGCAGGCCGATGACGCGTGGCGTGCTCGACGCCAAGGAGCCCGACGCGGTGTCTATGATCCAGCAGATCATCGGTTCGCTGGCCGCCTCGGCGCAGAATAACGATGGATCGAAGCGCCGGGTGTGCTTTACGGTGCCCGCGGCTCCGCTCGGCGCAGAGGAATCGCTCACCTATCACGAGTCCACCATCAAACAGGTGCTCGAACAGATGGGCTATCAAACGCGCTCGATCAACGAGGGCCTGGCGGTTGTGTATGGCGAACTCGAAAGCACGAACTACACGGGCATCGGCATCAGCTGTGGCGGCGGACTGTGCAACGTCTGCTTTTCGTATTTGTCGGTTCCGGTTTTGAGTTTCAGCATCGCCAAGGCAGGCGACTACATCGACAACAGCGCGGCGTCGATGACCGGCGAACGTTCGAACCACATCCGCATTCTGAAGGAAGGCGGCTTCCACTTCAACAGCTTCTTCTCGGATAAGGCCCAGCAGGTGATCAGCGTGTACTACGACGACATGATCAAATCGCTCGTGGGCGGCTTGAAAGAAGTGTTCTCGACGGCACGCAATCTGCCCAAGGTGAATCGGCCCGTGCCACTGGTTTTAAGCGGTGGAAGCGCATTGCCGACGGGATTCCGCGATCGCTTCGAGAAGATCTTCCGCGAAAGCGAAGTTCCGGTTCCGGTGTCGGAGGTTCGACTCGCGGGCGCACCGCTCGAGAGCACGGCCAAGGGCGCGCTGATTGCCGCCCTCGCCGAAATGTAGCTCCTCTACTTTTTGATGTCGAGCTTTGGATAGTAGGCGCCGTCGCTCTTCTGGAACTTGTCCAGCCACTTCTTGCCTGCATCCTGTTGCGAGCCGAAACTCCAATCCTGGCGATGGTAGTTCCAGTCGCCGGGGTGCAGTTGCTGGGCGCGCCGCCAATGCTTCGCCGCGAGTTCGGGCTGATTTTGCTGGTGGAACCACACCGCCAGCTTGAAACTCGCCTCCGCTTCCATCTCTTCCGGGGACTTCAACCGCACCCGCTTGGCGAATTCCTCGTCCGATAGGGCATACTGGCTGCGTTCGCCATTTTTCACCCAGTCGCGCAAGGCTGTTACGTACGCCTCGCCTTCTGACACGATGCTCTTGTCGCCGATCTTGAGCGTATTATTGACGGTCCACGCGGGTTCCGCGGGACGCACCACGTGTCCGGTTTCATCCACCCAGATTCCCATCGGAACGTTGGTGAACTGATACGCCGAACTTACCGCGTGTTGGGTGTCGATGAGCGATGTATAGGTCGCTTTCGCAGCGTCGTACCACTTGCCCGCTGCTGCTTCTCCACCGGTGTCCTGCGCGGCGGCGATGATTTCAAAATTCTGATCCTTCAGTTCCGTATAGAGTTTCTGCCAGCCTGGCAGATCGAGACGGCAGCCTCACCATGAAGCCCAGGTGACGATCAACACCTTCTTGCCACGAAAATCCGACAGATGGACGACTCGTCCTTTTCGATCCGGCACGGCGAAGTCCGGGGCCGTTCGTGCGTTGAGGTAGGGCCCGCGCAACACGGGAATTTCGCCGAGGCTCCACACGCCTGAATCCGATACGAACGTTTCGCCGGCACGGCGCGCGAAGCCCGTGAAGTGGAACCAGCCGTCCTTCACCAGCGTTTTCGGAACCGGAATGCACAGGTCCGCGCGGCAGGCGCCTTGCTTCTTCAATTCGAAATCGTTGATGCGAGGCAAGTCAGCCGGCTTGACCCACAGTTCGGCGCCGTCGGCGCGAACCTTGTCCAATCGCACGGACCGGTCTCCGAACAGCACGGTCGCGGAGGTGGGAGCGGCGGCTGCTGTTGCGGCGGCGGCCGTGCAGGCGGCGCAAAATTGGCGTCTAGTCATACCGCTTGAGAATACGCCGAACAGAGGCGAAATGGATGGCGCTGCGAATCGCTACTCCATAGTCCTCATCGCAACCCAGCGAGAAACGCAGGGATCTCGCGCAGCAGGTCAGCCCCATTCGAAAGGAAGATGTAGAAGTTCGCGCCCGGCAGTTCGACGATCTTTACATTTGCCACGCCTTGCTTCATGTCGCTGATGTGCTTGCGGGGCATCGCGGAATCGATCACGTACTTCTCTTTGATCGCCGCGCGCTCGTCCGCTGTCGAGGGTTTGAACTTCGCCGCTTGATCCTCTACGCTGGCAGGCGTCGCAAACAGCGCGAGAACAGGAACGCGAATCCGCTTGTATTCGGGCGGCGCCAGGCCGGCAAACATGGCGTCACGCACGCTCTTGGCTACCAGGTATTCGCCAAGCGATCCATCCGGTTTCTCGGCGAAGAGCATTCGCAGTTCCGCTTCCGGGAAGGCTACACCCTGGGTGCGCTTCTGGGAAACGAGATAGGCGGCGTAAGAACTCATGTCATTGCGCGGTGGGGTTCCGCGCATGGGGGCCGGCAATCGGTTCCGGTCCAGCGGCTTCATTGGTCCGTAGTCTGTGAGTTGCAGCTTCGGGTCTTCGCCCGAATTCAGAAAGATCGCCCCTGCGATGCGATCGGGATAGTTTGCAGCGATAAACGCGACATCCTGGCCGCCGAACGAATGTCCGGCGATCACAGGCGAGGCCAGATGGAGTTGATCGAGAACTTTGACGATATCGTCCGCTGATTCCTTTGCCGTATAGCCGGTGGCAGTGCGTGTCGACGCTCCCAAGCCGCGTCGTGTAACGCCATAAACGTGAGCGAACTTCGCCAGCTTCGGCGCAAGATCGTCGAACGCATGCGCGGTGAGATAGCCAGCCAGCAACACCAGAGGCCGGCCCTGACCGCCCCAGTCGAGCACCTCGAGCTTCACCCCGTCCTGCACGGCGACCATTTGGGTGCGATGCGGCGAAGGATCGCGCCAAGTGCTTGCACTCTGTGCGGATGCAAGCGTGAGTCCTACCAGGAAACAACAGCAGGCGTCTCTCATGGGTTCATAATGTACTAGATAACTAGAACAAGTCAAGAGAAAATTGCCATTCAGTTGTGATAGATTCCCAGATGCCATGTCGAAATTCACCTACACGATCTTGTTTGTTCGCGACGTCGCCAAGAGCACCGCATTCTACAGGGATCTCATCGGGCTGCCGCTTCGAATGGAGTCGCCGGAATGGGTCGAGTTCGAAACCGGAACCTGTACGCTTGCCCTGCATCGTGCGGCGGCCGGCGAGCTCGCGCCTGTCCAGCCGAACCAAATTCCGGCGGGCCATTGCCATACGGGATTCTCAACCGACGACATCGACGCATTGGCTTTGCGGCTGGAACAGGCCGGTGTCGCCGTGATGTCGCCGGTCAAGCTCGAGGACTTTGGCGGCCGCATGGGAGTCTGGCGCGATCCGGACGGCATTCCGGTGACGTTCGTGCAAATGCCGGCGCAGCCGTAGTCGCCTACGGCAGGCTAACCTGGAGTGTTGAACAGAAAACCGCCGCCCGCTCCCCCTGGCAAGAAACGGCCGCTCAAAACGCTCGAACGCGTCCTTTCAAAGGCCGGGCTCTGCTCCCGCACCGAAGCGCGCAGCCACATTGGCGCGGGTCGGGTTAAGATCAATGGCAAACTCGCCCAATCGCCCGACCAGTGGGTGGATCTGGAACTCGATCGCGTGACGCTGGAAGGCAAACCCGTTAGTCTGCGCGATAAGAGCAGTATTTATATCCTGCTGTACAAGCCCAAGGGCTACATCACGACGGCTCGATAAGGACACCATCGGACTGCTGCTCAGGACCAACGACACGCAGTTCGCCGAACGCATGCCTAATCCGGATTAAAAGGTTCCGAAGACCTATCTGATCAAAGCCTCGACGCGCCTGAGCGACGAACAACTCGACAAACTGCGGGCCGGCGTCGAATTGAACGATGGGCCGACGCGTCCGGCGATCGTGAACCGCGTGAGGGATTCAGGCAAGTATACGCACTTCGAGATGACGATCACGGAAGGGCGCAACCGGCAGGTGCGGCGAATGGTGGACGCGATCGAAAGCAAAGTGCTGAAGCTTGTCCGGGTCAGCATCGGTCCGCTCAGCATCGGGACGCTCGAAATCGGCAAGTGGCGTAATGTCACGCCGCAGGAATTACAAGCGCTGGCGCTTTCGCAAAAATAGTGGCGAGTTCCTGTTCCGCGTGCGCGGCGCTCCTGTCCAAGCTCAACGAGTGAAGTGGTGTCTGGAAATGGACGGCAGATAGTAGACCTGATCCCGCAGATCGTCTGGATTCGATAGCGCCCACAAGTAGACCAGGGCCTCGACAACGTCACCGATCGCTGCGCCTTGCGAAACGATCAGCAACCCCGGACTGGAGTTGCCCGCCGCGAGATAATTGCGAAAGTGCTCGATCATGGTTCGCCGGTCGTGAGAGATCAGGACTCTATTTTCCGATGCTGCTCGAGCCAACAAGTCTGGGTCGATGACTCCATCCAAGCCGGCCTCCTGGGCCGATACTAGGTCAATCGTGAGGGCCCGTACGATTCCAAATCTGAGGTCGTTATCGGCCTGAAATCGAAGGCTCAAGGATGACGGTTACCTGGCGTCGCTCCTGCTTTGGCGCGCTTGTATCGGTCGATTTCCGCCTTGTGGTCCAGGTAGAACGCAATCGCGCCGTAGACTTGCGACCGCTTCAGAACCGGGAAATCCTCCTGAATGGCTTCAGGCGATTGTCCCTCATTGAATGAATACACGACCGAGTCCAGCGACACGCGCGTTCGGGCCACATAGTAGCCTCCATTGCGCTGCTCGACGTACTCGCTGTGCATGATCGTATCCCTGATTCGATTATACGGAAGCAGCCGTTCGATACAATGAGGTCCGTGCGTTCGAAGGTCCTCCGCCGCATTCATCTCTACATCGCGCTGTTTCTCACTCCTTGGGTGCTGATGTGCACGGCCTCGACATTCGTCATGAATCATAAGTCGCATGCCCATGGATCGACTCCTCCTCCGCGGTGGGAAACCCTGAGCGACAAGCCCTACGACGGAGCTTTCCCGTCCTCGGCGAACGAACACGACATGGCCCGGCAGATCCTGATTGGAACAGGCCGGAGTTGCGGTGATGTCGCCGGTCAAGCTCGAGGACTTTGGCGGCCGCATGGGAGTCTGGCGCGATCCGGACGGCATTCCGGTGACGTTCGTGCAAATGCCGGCGCAGCCGTAGTCGCTTACGGCGCGCAGCCACATTGGCGCGGGCCGCGTGAAGATCAACGGCAAACTCGCCAAATCGCCCGACCAGTGGGTGGATCTGGAACTCGATCGCGTGACGCTGGAAGGCAAAACCGTCAGTCTGCGCGATAAGAGCAATCTCTACATCTTGCTATACAAGCCCAAGGGCTACATCACGACGTTCAAGGATCCGGAAGGCCGGCCGACGGTCTACGACCTCACGAAGGATGTTGGCGAGTGGCTCGTACCCGTCGGGCGGCTCGATCAGGACACCAGCGGACTGCTGCTCATGACCAACGAAACGCAGTTCGCCGAACGCATGACCAATCCGGATTACAAGGTTCCGAAGACCTATCTGATCAAAGCCTCGACGCGCCTGAGCGACGAACAACTCGACAAACTGCGGGCCGGCGTCGAATTGAACGATGGGCCGACGCGTCTGGCGGTCGTGAACCGCGTGAGGGATTCAGGCAAATATACGCACTTCGAGATGACGATCACGGAAGGGCGCAACCGGCAGGTGCGGCGAATGGTGGATGCGATCGAAAGTAAGGTGCTGAAGCTCGTCCGGGTCAGCATCGGGCCTCTCACCATCGGGACGCTCGAAATCGGCAAGTGGCGCAATGTCACGCCGCGGGAATTACAAGCGCTGGCGCTTTCGCACTAGTGTGTCAAGGGCCAAACCAGTAGGGAGACAGTGACGGAAGGCGCCGGATCTGATTGCGCCAATCCGTTGGATCGGACGCTGCCCACGCCATTAGCAGTACTTCGACGATTGGACCGATTGGTTCAAACTGGGACACGATAAAAACGCCCGGGCAATCCTTGCCTGCATTGAGACGGTCTCGGAAGTGACCGGGCATTGTGCGACGGTCGTGCGTGATGAGAATGCGACACTGCTGGGCCGCGATCTCGAGCACCTGAGGATCACTCAGTCCCGCTATGCCTCCTTCGCTCGCCGACCGGAAATTCACCGCAGGTTCTCGTTGGCGGACAGCCTTCACGATGTCATTGTCGAGGTCGGCGTCGGCTTGGAACCGGATCAAGGCCGCGGTTCACCAGTTTTGGAGCGAGCCTGCTGCAGCCTGTCCCAAAGTGCAGGATTCGATTCGGAGATTGGCGCACCAGTGGATGCCTCGGACTCCGCGCGACTCGCTTCGATGTAAGCATCTATCACGTCTTGGTGATCCAAATAAAACGCGATCGCTCCATACACCCTTGCGGGCTTGCCGAGAAGCGGGTACCGCTCCAGAATGCGTTCTGGAGAGTCGCCCCTAAGGAAAGCGCAAACCACCGAGTCCAGAGAAACGCGCGTTCCGGCCACGTAATAGCCTCCATTGCGCTGCTCGACGTACTCGCTGTGCATGATCGTATCCCTGATTCGATTATACGGAAGCAGCCGTTCGATACAATGAGGTCCGTGCTTTCGAAGCTCCTCCGCCGCACTCATCTCTACATCGCGCTGTTTCTCACTCCTTGGGTGCTGATGTACACGGCCTCGACATTCGTCATGAATCATAAGTCGCATGCCCATGGATCGGCGCCTCCACCGCGGTGGGAAACCCTGAGCGACAAGCCCTACGACGGAGCTTTCCCGTCCTCGGCGAACGAACACGACATGGCCCGGCAGATCCTGGCCAGCGTGGATATGGATGGCGCGCATCAGGTTTCAAAGCGTGGGGATGGCAAAATCGTGATCCAGCGTTTTGCCGCGGTGCAGCCGCTGCGGTTGACGTACGAGCCGGTCAGCAAGCGGCTTCTTATCGAACGGCAACTCCCGAATACGAGTGCGTTCCTCGAGCGGATGCACCGCCGCCGGGGTTATCAGCATCCGTACGCTCTCGAAGACACGTGGGCCTTCTCCGTGGACTTCTTCATTGCCGGAGTAATCTTCTGGGCGCTCTCGGGACTCTGGCTGTGGTGGGAAATGAAAGTCACGCGCACGTTCGGCGCGCTCGCGCTCGCAGGAGGCATTGCCCTATTCGCGTCCTTCCTGGCGGTTCTCTAAACAATGAAATTCCTGCACATCAACCGCCGGACGCATCTGTACCTGTCTCTGTTTCTCCTGCCCTGGTTTCTGCTGTACGGCGCGAGCTCGATCGTGTTCAGCCATGGGACCTATTTTGAGGAGCTCGACCAAGCCAAACGCATCCCCCTCTGGATCAAGATTGCCGAGCGCACCAACTATGAGATCCCCGTCCCCGGCGAAGGCGGCGATCTAAAGCCGTTCGCGGAACGGGTGGTGACGGATCTCGGTCTCAATGGCTCGCACGGGGCGTTCCGGCAAAGCCCCAACCGCATCGATGTCTTTAATTTCACCTTCTGGCGGTCGACACAAGCCAAGTACTTCATCGACGAGAAGAGGCTGGTCGTGGAAGACCGGCGGTTCCGGTGGGATCATTTTCTAACCGGTATGCATGCATCGGGCGGATTCGAAGAAGGCGGATGGCGAAACTTCTGGGCGGTCTTGGTCGACGTAGTATGCGCCGGCATGCTGCTCTGGATCGTCACCGGGCTAATCATGTGGTGGAAGCTGCCGCAGACCCGAAATTGGGGCTGGCTCGCGCTGGTGAGCGGCGCGATGTCGTTCGCCTGGTTCCTGTGGAAGCTCTAGAAACCGGAGCCTCTGGGCTAGACTGAGAACTGTGGTCCGAAATGAACCAATCACTTATGAGCTGGAGGATTGAATGGAAATCGTCGAAGCAGGAGCCATTTCCGTTACCGGCTTTCCGGTAAGGGCAAAGTGGCAGGAGCTTTGGGTCGAAATGCCGGAGACATGGCAGGAGTTCATCGCCAGGCATGCCGAGATCGAACACCAGGTAAGGGGTGTCTTCGTCGACGTTTCTCTCGACAAGATTGGCAATGAGTACTTGCAATTGGTCGGTACGCAGGTCTCGCAGGTCGCTCACATTCCCGCGCAAATGAAGGCTGTCGAGATTCCTCCACAGAGATATATTCGCTACCGGCATGTCGGCCCTGTTTCTGGCATCGCGGAGTCCTTCGGCAGGATGTACGAGTGGGCACGGAAGCACGGGCACGACGTCGGCGAGTTCAAGCTTGATTTCGGCTACACCGCCGAAGGCGGCGAATCGGAGCACGACCTGTATGTGGGCTTACTTCCTCTCAAAGCATGGCGCGAAGTGGGAGCGGCCTAGACGAATTGGAGGCGCAGTTGGCCAGATCATCGCTCAGCGCAAGCCGAGCCGAGCCGTCGAACGGGGCATGACCCATAGTTGGACGCTACGCTAACTGTTCGCGCCCTCGAGCATCTCGCGGCTAGCCGTGCGCAGAAAGCCGTCCCAGGCGTCGTGGGTTGCCGCATCGAAATCCGCTTCCAGGGCCCTGCCGAGCGCCCATAACAGTGCGATGCGGACGGTCTCGTAGTGTGCCGGGATCACGCCGTGAGCCGCGTGGAGCTTGCCGAGCGCGCGCAGGCTGGGAATGGCGCCTTCGATCCGATCCGCCATCGAGACAATCGCCGCCAGTGTGTCCATGAGCTTGATCGACAGCAGCCGGATGTCGCTCTTGAACATCGGCTTGACGGAAGGGTCCAATTCGAACAACCGGCCATAAAACAGCAGGGCGACCGCCTGCGTGCAATCCTCGATCTGTTCGAAACTGTCGCGGATGAGTTGCGCCTGGCTACTCATTTGGCCAACTGCGCCTCCAATTCCTTCATGGTCTTGCGAGCGGTGACTGGAAAGTCCTTGACGCCGGAAAGCTTCTGGTACTCCACAAGGGCTTTTTGACGCCAGCGCTTCGCCTCGGCGGGATGACGCAACAGTTCTTCGATTCCGCCGATGACTGCGTAGGACCTGGGCCGCAGGAGAGCGGTGACGGCAGGCTCCGCCGGCGCGGCCTCTCCAATCTGCAACGCCCGGCGCGCGTACGCCATCGCTTCGGCCGGGGCGCCGCGTCGCGCCGCGTCTTCGCCAAGTTTTTGCAGGCAGGTCACCTGCACCCGTTGCCCCGACGGCAATACATTCGCGCCGTGATCCAACACCGCCAGGGCCTCGAGATAGCTGGCGCGCGCGTCCGCAGCCTTGTTGTTGGCGGCCATCAGTTCGCCTGCCAGTTCTTTGTGGGAAGCCAGATTCATACGCGCAGTATTGTTGGCCGGATCGCGCTCGATCGCTTTTGCAAGCAGCGTCGAGGATCGACGGTAGAGATCCAGCCGTTCGGAAACGCTGGCGATCGGAAGCGCGGCCACACGCGCCATCGCCATGCCGTAGTCGATCGCGGCGTTTTGGTCGTTTGTGCCCATCTCATATCGCTGCCGCGCCGCATCCACCATCGACGCGAAGGCCTTTCGAGTGCCCTCGATGTCGCCGAGGTTTTCGTAGTTGGGATTGCCCAATACGTCACCCAGATGGCTGTAGGCGAGCATCCGCTCGCGCGAAAACGTCATGTTCGACGGCTCCTGCTTCGCCAATTCGTTCCATTCCGAGACCGCTTCCTCGAACTTTTCCCGCGCGTCCTTCAGGCGCCCATTTCGCTGCATCAGCGTGCCCACGGTGGACATATTCGCCGCCAGTTCGATGCGCGCCGCGCGATCGCCGGGAGACCGCGCCGTGACATCGCGCAGCAGTTTCTCTGCCTCCATCACCGATTCCGTCGCGGCGTCCGTCTGATTCAGCTTGCGTAGGATCAGAGCCCTGGCGCCATACAAAGACGCGAGTTTGCGTTCCGCCTGCAGGTCGTCCGGAAATCTCCGCACCACCGCTATGCCAGCTTGAATGCCCCGGTCGTAATGCTCAACGCTTTCTTTGGCGCCGCGCGCGTCGTACACGTGCCCAATGCGATTGTAAAAATCCATCTTGAGCAGACCGGCCTGCCGGTTGGATGGCACAGGAACGGGTTCTATCGCTTCGAGACCTTTCCTGAAACTTCCAAGAGCGGCTTCGGTGTCGCCGGTGTGGGAACTCATCACCGCCCCCTGCACTTCGCCCATGCGCAGATAGGCCGCCGCCAGATCCAAACGCAGAGCCGTGTCTTTGATCGACTGCGACGACAGGCGGTCCAGATAGCCGAGTCCGAGGCGCACGATGTTTTCACGCGCCTTGAGCGCTCCCGGCAGATCCTTCACCATGTCATGGATGTCGAACATCATCGCGTTGGCGAGGGCGCGCGCCTCTTCCGATTGCTGCCGCGCCGCGTCCGCCTGTCTCGCGTAGGCGATCACGCCGCTCGACAACGCCAGGGTCATCGTCACCGACGCAGCCACGGCGGTGCGATGCCGTCGAATGAACTTGGACGTTCTGTACAGGGCTGTGTCCGGCCGCGCCAGGACTGGCTCGTCGTCCAACGCCCGCCGCAAATCCTCGCTGAACTGTTCGACGGACACATAGCGGCGCTGCGGATCCTTCTGCATCGCTTTGAGAAGGATGGTGTCGAGATCGCCCGTCAGCGACCGCGCCGCCACGCGGTCTTCCACTGCTTCGCTGGGAGGCACGACATCGTGATCGCAAATCGCTTCCGCGAGACCCTGTGGAGTCATCTTTTCGATGCGGTGCGGACGCTTGCCCGTCAGCAACTCATAGAGGACAGCGCCGAGCGAATAGACATCACTGGTGATCGTGATGGCGTCGCCGCGCACCTGTTCCGGGCTCGCATAGTCCGGCGTCATCATCTGCGACGTTTCCACCGTTTCGCCCGATCCGCTCCCGCCGATCAGCAGCTTGCAGATGCCGAAGTCGAGAAGCTTCGGGGCGCCGCCGTCTTCCACCAGAATGTTGCCTGGTTTGAGATCCCGGTGCACGACAAAGTTGCGGTGCGCATGCGCCACCGCGGAGCAGACATCCAGGTACAGCTCGAGAATCTGCTTGACCCCGAGCGCTTCCGCTTTGCAGTACGCGTTGATCGGCCGCCCTTCCACGCGCTCCATCACGATGTACGGCATGCCATCTTCGCTCGTGCCGCTGTCGAGAAGGCGTGCGATGTTCGGATGCTGCAAGCGCGCAAGCGCCTGCCGTTCGCGCTTGAAGCGCATCAGAAAAAAGTCGATATCCATGCCGGGCCGGACCAGCTTCACTGCGACTTCGCCGTGATACTGGCCATCGGCGCGTTCGCCCAGATACACGGTGCCCATGCCGCCCCGCCCGAGCTCCCGAGTCAACAGGTACGGGCCCGCCCTGCGCGTCACCGTGCGGTTCTGAGCCTCGCCGAAACTGGCGATCCCGTCGTCCACCTGGCTTTGCACGAAGCCGGTGGGCGCCTGCTCATCGCTCGCGAGCAGGACCATCACTTCGGCCTTGAGTTCCGGATCTCCGGCGCATTCGCGATCGAGAAAGGCTTCTCGCGCGCAGGCGTCGAGTTCGGCAACCTCGTTGAAGAGGCTGTCGATCCGCTTCCAACGTTCTGGAGTCATGCCGTTCTACTCCGTTTCGAGGGTTGCAACTGAAGAAGAGGTCATTTCCCTATGAAGGAATGCTTCTGCGACGCGCTGTTCGCGTCCGACCGTCGAGACGGAGATGCCCAGTGCTTCCGCCGTCTCTTCAATGTTCAGTCCGCCAAAGAATCGCAGTTCGATGACCTTCGCTTTGCGCTCATCGAGCTTTGCGAGGGCTGCGAGCGCGTCGTCGAGCGCAATCAGGCTGGCGCCGCGTTCCGGGGATGCGGAAAGGGCCTCGTCGATCGAAACCTTGGCGCTTCCGCTGCCGCGTTTCTTGCTACGTTGTTTGCGGGCATGGTCCACGAGAATCTGGCGCATCAGGTGCGCCGCAACGCCAAAAAAGTGCGCGCGGCTCTTCCAGTCCGGCATATCTTGCGCGACTAGCCGGATGTACGCTTCATTCACCAACGCGGTGGGCTGCAGGGTGGCGGCGCTCCGCTCGCGCGCCAGATAGCCGGCGGCGAGCTTGCGGAGTTCCCCATGGACCAGACTCGTGAGAAGGTCGAGAGCGTCTTTTTTCCCGCTCCGCCAGTCTCCCAGCAGCTGAGTGACCTGCCTGCTGAGGCCTTCGTCTCTTGCTTCGGACATTTCACTGAGTATAACTTGTCTAAGGGCGATCAGACAGCGAAAACCGGAACTTCAATAGCTTAGCTCCTAGGGTCTCGCCCTGGCAACGGAGCCAGACGTAGAGATATTCAGGCGAGTTCTCGAGTGTCATGGGGGCCGTCTGGCCCTGCCCGGGCTAGCGTTCCAGGTACGTGTACCCGTTCATGCCGTCTTCGTAGAATCGCAGGATGTAGCCGGCCTCTTCATAGCCGAGCTTGCCATCGCGCAGCGCCGATTCCACGTCGACGCGGAACTGGTCGATGAGGGCCTTGCTGTTGTACTCGACGTAGTCGAGCACTTCGCGCACGGTATCGCCCTGCACGACGGTGTTCAGAATCGGTTCGCCCTGTTCGCCCACGCTGACGTGAACGGCGTTGGTGTCGCCGAAGAGGTTGTGCAGGTCGCCGAGAATTTCCTGGTACGCGCCGACCAGAAACGCGCCGAGAAAGTACGGCTGCCCGTTGAACTCATGCAGCGGCAATACCTTCTTCACGTCCCGGCGGTCGATGAACTGGTCGATCTTGCCGTCGGAATCGCACGAGATGTCGCCGACAATGCCGCGTCGCCGCGGTTCCTCATGGAGCCGGTGAATCGGCATCACGGGGAACAGTTGCTTCACCGCCCAACTGTCGGGCATGCTCTGGAAGAGCGAGAAATTGCAGAAATACGTATCCGAAAGCAGGCTTTCGAGCCCCTCGAGCTCTTCCGGAAAGTAGTCGAGCTGCGAGGCCAGCTTGTGGATGCGGCGGCAGATGATCCAGTACAGGTTTTCGGCGAGGCTCCGCTGCTGAATCGGCAGGTAGCCGAGGCTGAACAGATGCAGCGCCGAATCGAGCGCCTGCTGCGCGTCGTGGAACGACTCGAGCAGATTCTTGTTCGAGAGGCCTTTGAAGGTCTCTCGAAGGTCGACGAGCGGCTGTTCCATTTCGTCGGTGACTTCAGGCGCGTTTTCCGCATCGCCAAAGCCGGTGACGCCAAGGACATTGAAGACGAGCAGCGAGTGATACGCCGCCACCGCGCGTCCGCTTTCGCTAATGATGGCCGGATGCGGAACCTGCGAATCGTCGCAGACGTTCTGCACGTGATAGACGACGTCGTTCGCGTATTCCTGCAGAGTGTAGTTGACGCTCGATTCAAAGTCCGTCTGGGAACCGTCGTAATCGATGCCGAGGCCGCCGCCTACGTCGAGCATCGAAAGGCTGGTTCCGCCGGCGCGGTAGAGTTCCACGAACACGCGCGCGCATTCGATCACCGCCTGCTTGATCTGGCGGATATTCGTGATCTGGCTGCCCAGGTGGAAGTGGACCAACTGCAGGCAATCTTCCATGCCTCGGGTCTTCAACTCGTCGAGCGCACGCAACGCTTCGGTGACGGTCAGGCCGAACTTGGAGCGGTAGCCGCCCGAGGACTTCCAGCGTCCCGAACCGCGGCTCGCGAGTTTGACGCGGATGCCGATCACCGGACGCACGCCCACCTTCTGAGCGTGCTCGAGAATGAGATCCAGTTCGCTATATTTTTCGACGATCGGAATGATGTTGCGCCCGATTTTTTTGGCCAGCATCACGAGTTCGATGTACTCGTCGTCTTTGAAGCCGTTGCACATGATCGGCGTCTCGTTGTCGGCGATCGCCATCACCGCAAGCAGTTCCGGCTTCGAGCCCGCTTCGAGACCGAAATTGAATTCGCGCCCGTAACGGTAGACCTCTTCCACAACCTGCCTCTGCTGGTTCACCTTGATCGGAAAGACGCAAAAATACTTGCCCTTGTACCCGTGTTCGGTGATCGCGTTCTGAAACGTCTCGCGCATCTCGCCCATGCGATGCTTGAGAATTTCGCCGAAGCGGATCAGAATCGGCAGCGAGATGCCGCGCAATTCCAGCTTTTCCGCCAGTTCCATGAGATCGATCTTGCGCTCGGGATTCTTATCCGGATGCACCCAGACATTGCCATTCCCGCCTACCGAAAAATAGCCTTTGCCCCATGCGGCCACATCATACATTTCAGCCGCCTCCGTCGTAGTCCAACGCTCGGTGGGTTCGCGTAACGAGATCGGTTCGGCAGTCTTTGGGTTCAACTCACTCTCCAGGGTGGAAATTAGGACAACGCTTTCAGTGTCCATCGAAAACAGACGCGGGGCAAGTGGAAGTTTGTTACAAAACCCTGAACAGCGCGGGCGGTGGGTTTACCCGGCTTTTTCGAGCAGGCTGATGTTGATCTTCTGCTGCGTGACCATCTCTTTGGTCACCACGAACTCGCGGACCTTCTTGTACGAAGGCACGAAGTACATCAGATCGAGCATCAGTTCTTCGATGATCATGCGCAGGCCGCGGGCCCCGACTTTGCGCTCGAGCGCCATGGTGGCGATCGCATCCATCGCATCGTCGGTGAACTTCAGCCGCACATTCTCGAACTCGAACATCTTCTGATACTGCCGGACGATCGAATTCTTCGGCTTGGTCAGAATCTGGATCAGCGCGTCTTTGCTCAGATCCTCGAGCACGCCAACCACCGGCAGACGCCCAATGAATTCGGGAATGAAGCCGAAGCGGATCAGATCCATCGGCTGCGCCTGGCTGAGCAGTTCGGAATCGCGCTTGTTCATGTTGCGGCGCGGATCGAGGACGCCCTCTTCTCCAGCCGCGAAGCCCATGGTCTTGGTGCCCGTGCGCTTGGCGATCACCTTCTCGAGGCCCACGAACGCTCCGCCGCAGATGAACAGGATGTTCGTCGTGTCGACTGGAGTGAATTCCTGGTGGGGATGCTTGCGGCCGCCTTGCGGAGGCACATTGGCGATCGTCCCTTCGAGAATCTTCAACAACGCCTGTTGGACGCCTTCGCCGGACACGTCGCGGGTGATCGAAGGATTCTCGTCCTTGCGGCCGATCTTGTCGATCTCGTCGATGTAGATGATGCCGGTCTGGCACCGCTGCACATCCCAATCCGCGTTCTGCAGCAGGCGTAGGATGATGTTTTCGACGTCTTCTCCAACGTAGCCTGCTTCGGTCAGTGTGGTCGCGTCCACGATGGCGAACGGCACATCGAGAATGCGCGCGAGAGTCTGCGCCAAAAGAGTCTTGCCTGTTCCGGTCGGCCCAATGAGCAGGATGTTGGACTTCGACAGTTCCACATCCGCCCCGCGCTGCTTGTTCAACTGAATGCGCTTGTAGTGGTTGTAAACCGCTACCGCGAGTTTGCGCTTGGTGGCTTCCTGCCCGATCACGTACTGATCGAGATACTCCTTCAGCTCGAGGGGTTTGGGAAGCTTGTGAGGACCCGAATAGTTGTTATGCTCTTGACGGTCGTCTTCGAGAATGGAGTTGCAAACGGCGATGCATTCGTCACAGATGTAGGCGCGTGGATAGTCGCTCGGCGACGAGATCAACTTTCCTACGGCATCCTGACTCTTGTGGCAAAACGAACAGCGTAAGGAATCGTCAGCACCCGTGCGTTTCACCACATTCTCCTTCTTAGACAGTCCTCGGCCACACGAATAGGACAGTCACGAGAAACCATAAGAGCACTTTCAGTATAACAGAGCCAAATCCAGGCCGATACCTGGAAATTCCCGCGAATCGGCCTGGCTGTACTCGGTACTGCCGGACCCGCAGGCCTATTCCTTGACTTCTGTGACTTCCGTGACGTCCTTGGCCACTTTGCGCGATTGGTCAAAGAGGAAGTTGAGCGTTTTTTCGGTGCGGATCTGCGACGCTACGCGTCCCAGGCCGCCGTTCTTGTCGAGATCCATGCGGATCTGCGCCACTGGCTTGCGCTGCTGGCGGGCGTAACGCTGCACTTCCCGATCCACTTCTTCCTGCAGGGCGACGATCGACTCGCGGTCCGCGATCTTGTCGATCAGCAGTGACGCCTTGACGTCGCGCATCGCGCGATCCTTCTGCGCTTCCTTGAGCTTCTCCCAGTCGAGGTTCATCTTGCTTACATCCACGCCCTGCATGGCGAGCGACGAGAGCTGCTGTTTGATGTTGGTCTCCACCTGGCGGTCGACGTAGGCGTCGGGCACCGGAAAGGTATGCGCTTCGACGAGTTGGTCGAGAATCTGGTTCTTCGCTTCGTTCTTCGCTTCGTTTTCGCGGTCGCGCAGAATCGATCCGCGAATCGCGCCACGCAACTCTTCCATGTTCTTGTAGTCGCCGAGATCCTGCGCGAACTCATCGTCGAGAGCGGGCAGCTCTTTTCGGCGCAGCACGTTGAGCTTCATATGGAACTTCACGGTGCGTCCAGCGAGCGATTCTTCCTGGTAGCCTTCGGGATAGGTGACTTCGAATTCCTTCTCGTCGCCCGGAGTCATGCCGATGAGATGGTCGTTGAATTCCTTCACGGCGTCCTCGTCGCCAATCTTCAATTGCAGATCCTCGCGCTCCACCGGCTTGGCGGAACCGGAAATGCTCTTCAGGTTCACAGCCGCGTAATCGCCGTTTTCGGCGGGGCGCGGATCGATGTTGATGTATTCGGCGCGCTGCTCGCGGATGCCCTCGAGGCGCTTCTCGACGTCTTCATCGGCCACTACTGGTTCGTCGTACTTCACTGTCAAACCGGTGTAAACGCCAAGCTCCACCTCCGGCGCCACTTCGAACTCGACCTTGAAGTGGAGTTCCTCGCCCTCGTGGAAGTGCAGATCGACGATGCTCGGCCGGCTCACCACCTGCAGGTTGTCCTTCTTGAAGGATTCTTCGAGATAACGCGGGATCAACTGGTCGATCAATTCCTGGCGGATTTCGTTCGGAAACCGGCTCTTTACCAGTGAAAGTGGAGCTTTGCCGGGACGGAAGCCGGGCATCTTCACCTTCTTGGCAATATCGGCAACTACCTTCTCGGTCTCCTCCGCGACAACGCCGGCGGGGACGGTAATGTCCAAACTATGCTTACAACCTTCAACGAGAGCCAAGGGAATTCAACCTCTGATGGATTTACAACTGCTGGATGGCAGGGGTAGCAGCCGGGCGCAGTTCTGCGTGCGCACGACTCTTTCTATACTATCAACATGCCGAAAGTATGGGAACCCGCACGAAAAGAAGAGTTGCTGGCAAGGCTCGAAGCCTTGCAGCCGGACACGCGAGCCAGGTGGGGTAAGTTCACTCCCTCGCGCATGTTGCTGCATTGCGCAAACGGAATGGAGGCCGGCCTTGGCGAGCTGA
>JACXTT010005846.1_pt1 | contig 17768 bp, 18 predicted proteins | sample 9270951 | NCBI WGS metagenome assembly JACXTT01 (sample SAMN15532306, study PRJNA645909) | rock metagenome | isolation source: weathered quartz diorite | place: Puerto Rico | collected 2017-06-21 | reverse complement strand
GCGCTGGTCGCAGTGGCTCCTGCAGAAGGGGTAGGCGGCGGCGCCGAGGTCCGGCTCCACGACCTGACGAAGACCTTCGGGTCGGTAGTGGCGGTGCGGGACGTCTCGGTGACCATCGCTCCCGGCTCGTTCTTCACGCTGCTTGGCCCCAGCGGCTCCGGGAAGACCACGACCCTGATGATGGTGGCGGGGTTCGCCTACCCCACCCGGGGTGCGGTGTTCGTGGACGGCCGTCCGGTGGCCGGGCTACCGCCCCAGAAGCGTGACCTCGGCATGGTCTTCCAGAACTACGCCGTGTTCCCGCATCTGACCGTCTTCGACAACATCGCGTTCCCCTTGGAGATCCGGCGGGCGCGCCGGGCCGAGATCAGCCAGCGAGTGGGCGAGGCGCTCGAGTTGGTGCGACTGCAAGGCTACGAGCGGCGGCTGCCGCGCCAGCTCTCGGGCGGCGAGCAGCAGCGAGTGGCGCTGGCTCGGGCCCTCGTGTTCCGTCCCCGCGTTCTCCTCATGGACGAGCCGCTCGGCGCGCTCGACAAGAAGCTCCGGGCCCACATGCAGGTCGAGCTGAAGCACATCCAGCGGCACCTGCACGTGACCGTGATCTACGTCACCCACGACCAGGAAGAAGCGCTCACCATGTCCGACCGTGTGGCCGTCATGCAGCGCGGCCGGATCGAGCAGGTGGGGACACCGGGCGAGCTGTACGAGGCACCGGCCAGTCGATTCGTGGCGGACTTCCTCGGCGAGTCGAACTTCGTGGACGGCGTGGTCGTCGGCGAGTCCCCCGCGGGGTGCTGGCTCGTCCGCGCGGCCGGCGGGCTCGAGTTCCGCGGCGTCGGCGCGGTGCCGTTCCAGGCGGGCCAGCCGGTGACGGCGGCGGTGCGTCCCGAGAAGCTCGTGCCAGTGGAGGGGCCCGCGGGCGGGGCGCAGACCGGGGCCGTCAACACGTGCAAGGGCACGGTGGAGGAAGCCATCTACGTGGGCGACGCGACCCGGTACCGGGTGGCCCTGGGCGCCGACGGCGCGGTGACCGTGAAGGTGCCCAACCGCCGGGGCCTGCGCCAGCCCGCGGAAGGCGAGGCCGTGGCGCTCGCCTGGTCGCCGGACGACACGCGGCTCTTCCCCCGCGGCGAGGCATGAGCTCCGGGCCGGCGGTGGTGGCGACGGTCGATGCCTCGCTCGCTCCCGCGCGTCGTGACGCCGTCCGCTATCTGCTCATCCTGCTCCCGGCGGTCCTGGTGCTGCTGGCGCTGTTCGTGTACCCACTCCTTGGCATCGTCGAGCGGAGCGTCTACAAGCCCAAGGCCGGCTACACCCTGGAGTCCTACGGCCAGATCTGGCGGGTCCCGGTCTACCTGCAGGTCATCGGACGGACGTTCCGTACCTCCGCATTGGTGACGCTCGCGTGCTTGGCTCTCGGCTATCCGCTCGCCTACCTGCTGGCCACGCTCCGCCCGCGGGTGGCCCGCCTCGTCCTGATCGTGGTGGTCCTGCCGTTCTTCACCAGCATCATCGTGCGAACCTATGCCTGGATGGTCCTGCTCGGGCGCAACGGCGTCGTGAACCAGTACCTGATGTGGCTGGGCCTCACCGAGACGCCGCTGGCGCTCCTCTACAACCACGGCGGCGTCCTCATCGGCATGACGTACGTGCTGCTCCCCTACATGGTCCTGACCGTCTACAGCGTCATGCTCGGCATCGACCCCGGGTTCATCCGCGCCGCCCACAGTCTGGGGGCGTCGCGGTGGCAGGCCTTCCGGAGGGTGTTCCTGCCGATGTCGCTCCCCGGAATCGCCGGGGGGACGCTCCTCGTGTTCATCCTCAGCCTGGGCTTCTTCATCACGCCGGCCCTGATGGGCGGGCCCTCGGACGTGATGATCGCCATGCTCATCGAGCGCGAGGTCGAGTTCACCCTCAACTGGTCCTTCGCCTCGGCGCTGGCGGTGATCCTGCTGGTGCTGACGCTGATCGGCTTCGTCGGCTACAACCGGATCGTGCGGCTGGAGCGGATCTTCGAGGCGCGCGGTTGATGCGGGGATCTTGGTGGCGGGGTCTGCGAGGCCTGCAGCTGACGTTCGGATCTCGGTGGGGGCGTCGGGGGGAGGAGCGGCGATCGCTCCCCCCCAGTCACAACTGATGGGCGAGGACGGCCAGCGGACGGGGCCGGGCGCGGTGGCGGTGGCCGCGCTCGCCGGCGTCGTGTTGCTGTTTCTCATCGCCCCGGTGGTGATCATCCTCATCGTCTCGTTCAGCGGCGCCGACTACCTGCGCTTTCCGCCACCGAGCCTGTCCCTGCGCTGGTACCAGCGCTTCTTCGGCATCGCCGAGTGGCGGCAGGCCATCGGGGTCAGCATCCAGGTCGCGTGCCTCACCATGGTGTTCGCCACGGTGCTCGGGTTCCTCGCGTCGCTGGCCCTGGTGCGGGGGCGATTCGGGGGCAAGGGGGCGATCTACGCCTTTCTGCTCTCGCCGATGATCGTGCCGACGATCATCACCGCGATCGGCCTCTACTTCTTCTTCGTGCGGCTCAAGGCCACCGGCAGCATCCTGGCCATGGCCCTGGGCCACACGGTGCTGGCGCTTCCCGTCGTCGTGATCATCATCGCGGCCACCTTGCAGGGATTCGACGTCCGTTTGGAGCAGGCCGCGCTCAGCCTCGGGGCGGGCCGGTTCACCGCGCTCAGGCGGGTGACGCTGCCGCTCATCTTGCCCGGCGTGCTCTCGGCGGCGCTGTTCGCGTTCCTGACCTCGTTCGACGAGCTGCTGATCCCGCTGTTCCTTTCGGGAGTCGAGGTCCAGACGCTCTCCGTGAAGGTGTGGAACAGCCTCCTGCTGGAGGTCGACCCCACCATCGCCGCGGTCAGCTCGTTCCTGATCGGCGTCACCACCGCCGTCCTCGGCGCCAGCGCCCTGCTCCGGGGACGCGGAGAGACGCCGGGGACCTGAGGTCTCCACCCATGGCCTTGCACTTCAGCACCGGGGAGCTGGCAGGCCGGCGACGGCGGGCTTGCCGGGCCATGATCGCGCGCGGGCTCGACGGGCTCGTGCTGTTCCGGCAGGAGAGCATGTACTACCTGACCGGCTACGACACCAGCGGCTACAGCATGTTCCAGGGCATGTACCTGGGGGCGGACGGCTCGCTGGCCCTCTGCACGCGCTCCGCCGACCTCCGGCAGGCGCGCATCACGTCCGTCATCGAGGAGGTACGGATCTGGCGAGACCGGCAGGGGGCGACCCCCGGCGAGGATCTTCGCGACATGCTGGCCCGCCATGGGTGCCGGGGCAAGCGGCTCGGCGTCGAATATCACGCCTATGGGCTGACCGCGCAGCGAGGTCAGATGGTGGACGCGGCGCTCAACGGCTACTGCCGCACGGAGGATGCGAGCGACCTGGTCCGGCTGCTACGCCTCGTCAAGAGCCCGGCCGAGCTGCGGTACGTGCGACGCGCCGGTCAACTCGCGGACGCGGCGCTGGCGGTGGCCAACCGGCTCACGGTGCCCGGCGCGGCGCCCGGCGTGGTCTACGGCGAGATGATGAAGACGATCCTGTCCGGCGACGGCGACCCCTCGGCGAGCCGGTGGCCGATGGGAAGCGGCCGCGAGGCCCTGCTGGTCCGGTACCATACCGGTCACGGCCCCATCGGCCGCCGCGACCAGGTGACGTTCGAGTTCGCGGCCGCCTACCGCCACTATCACGCGTGCCTCATGAACGTGGTCGTCACGGGCCGCGTCGATCCACGCCACCGGGACATGTTCCGCGCCTGCCGCGAGGCCCTCACCGCCTGTGAGGCGGCCCTTCGCCCCGGCCGCACGGTCGGCGACATCTTTGCCACCCACGCCCGGGTCCTGACGAGAGCCGGCTACAAGGACCACATGCTCAACGCCTGCGGCTATACCCTCGGGGCGACCTACCCGCCGACCTGGATGGACGAGCCGATGATCTACGCCGATCACCCGCAGGTGCTCGCGCCCGGCATGGTCTTCTTCATCCACATGATCCTGCTCAACAGCCGAACCGGTCTCTCGATGTCGCTCGGTGAGACGTCGATCATCACGGCTCGGGGGGCCGAGCCGGTCACGCATGCTCCGCGCGCGCTGGTGGCGAACTGAAGGCCGACTACCCCGAGAGGTAGTCGAGGGCCGACAGTGCGTGCATGCGGACGATGTGCAGGTATTCCTCGATCTCGACGTGCTCATCGGCCTGGGCCATGCCGCGGGGGAACGGGCCATGGACGAGCCCGGGGATGCCGCGCTGGCGCCAGAGCCTCGCGTCGGTGCCTCCGAGGCTGACGATCGGGCTGGGTTCGGGCCGGCCCAGGGCCCGGGCGTTGGCGCGGAGGATCTGCACCATGGCATGGTTCGGGTCGCACACGCTGGGCGCCGAGAAGTTGATCTCCTCCGTCGTGGCCTCCGGGTAGCGCGCCTCAATCGCCTGCACCCGCGCCATCACCGCGTCCTTGCCGACGCCGGGCGGCAGGCGAACGTCCGCCTCGAACCAGCAGGTGCCGGGGACCATGTTGACCTTCTGGCCGCCGTGGATGACCCCGACATTCACGGTCACCCGCTGCAAGATGTCCTTGGCCCCGGGGCCCTGCGCCTCGTCGATGGCCGCGGCGGCGCCGGCCAGGGCGTCGGCGACGTCGATGGGTACGGCCGCCGGGATCGTGGTCAGGTCCTCGAGGTCGAGGATGATCCGCGCGGCGATCTTGGTGGCGCTCGGGGTCAGGTGGGTGTACGCCCCGTGGGCGCCACGCGTGCGCACGGTGAACCGAAGCCACAGGGGGCCCTTCTCGCCGAAGCGGATGGTCAGGGGGCTGCTCGGCTCGCCGTTCAGCAGGCAGTCGCCGTGAACCTCCGGGTGATGCTCCATCAGGTAGCGGGCGCCCCAGGGGCCGAAGGTTTCCTCGTCGGAGACGGCGGTGAGCGTCAGCCGTCCGGCGAGGCGCTCGCGCAGCCGGTGAAGATAGCGATAGGTGAAGATCGACGCCGACGTCCCCGCCTTCATGTCGGCCACCCCACGGCCGTAGATCTTGCCCCCGGCGATCGCGCCGCTCCACGGGCCGTGCGTCCACCGCTCGTTGGCCTCGTCGACCGGAAACACGTCGATGTGACCGTTGAGGACCAGGTGGTGGCCGGGCCGCGCTCCGTCGAACGAGCCGACGATGTTCGGCATGGTCGCCTGGGGAGCGATGACCCGGAACGGGAGCTGGTTCCGCGTGAGGAACTCCGTGACGTGGGCCGCGGCCCGGGTCGTGTCCCCGGGCGGATTCGGGCTCTTGGCCCGGACGAAGTCGCAGAGGAATCCGACGATCTCCTCACGGTCCTCGAGGATCCAGCGCAGGAGCTGAGCCTTGGCGTCGTCCATTCCGATCACCTCGCGGGCGAAATGCCTGGGAGCTTACCTCGGTTCGCGCGATGCGGCACGCGCGCGTGCCGCTAGTTCGGCGGCGGACGCCTCGCGTACACGGTGTCCCCGTCCACCTGGACCTCGTACGTCGGCACGTCCGCCGCGTTGGGACCGCTCAGCGGCTTGCCGGTGCGCACGTCGAATCGCGCGAAGTGGAGTGGACATTCGATGACGTGCCCGTCCAGCGTCCCCTTCGAGAGCGGGGCCCGCCGGTGACCACAGGCGTCCTCCAGCGCATAGAAGACGCCGCCGACGTTCGCGATGAGCACCCGCTCGCGATCGAGCACCACCCACCTCATCGCGCCCGGCGACACCTCGGACGCCTTGGCCACCGGCACGAAGCCGCTTCGCACGTCGCGGATCGACCGGTGACTCGCTAGTTCAGCGTGAAGCCGAACAGGTTCGCGGCGTTCTCCGACGTGATCTTCCGCTGCACCTCTTCGGGCGTTCCCGCGAAGATGCGATCGAGGAACTCCCGGGACTTCGGCCAGGTCGACTCCGCGTGGGGGAAGTCGCTGCCCCAGAGCATGTTGTCCACCCCGATCGCGTCGCGGAGCTGGATGCCCAGGTCGTCCTCCATGAACTCTACGAACATGTTCCGGCGCCAGTAGTCGCTCGGCAAGAACCCCTCTTTCGACTTCCATCCACGGGTGAACACCGGCCGTTCGCGATACGTGAAGTCCATCTGCTTCAGCCAGTGAGGCAGCCACGCCATCTCGTGTTCGACCGACCCGACCTTCAGCCGGGGATGGCGATCGAACACGCCCGCGAAGATCATGGCGGCCAGCGAGTACCGCACCCAGTAGTCGGTCGTCGAGCGGCCCGCCCCGGTCAGCTCGCTCAGGTTCATGGTGAACTCACAGCCCGGGATGCCGCCGCGCGGCGTACCGATGTGGAGCAGCAGCGGGACGCCGACGTCCTGCGCGGTCCACCAGAGGCGCTCGTAGATCGGATGGCGATACGGGCGGTCGGGCGCCGGCGACACCGGGACGAAGGCGCCGACCAGCCCGAGCTTCGCGCAGTGCGTGAGCTCCTCGCAGGCCTCCTCGACGTCGTCCACGTTGAGCATGGCGATGCCCTTGAGGCGGTCAGCGTGGGGCTTGCAGAACTCGGCGATCCAGCGGTTGTACACCCGGCAGATGGCCGACAGCATCGTGCTGTCCGGGATGCGATACCAGAAGAGCCCCTGGCTCGGCTGCAGGCACGCGCCCCACACGCCGTCCATCTCGTTCTCCTTGATCATGGCCTCCGGATCGTAGGCGGCGAGCCGGACGTCTTCCCACGTTCCGAGGAAGTCGATCTGGGATGGATCCTCGAAGCGCTGGCCCGCCTGCATCACCGCGCCCAACGTGCCGACCTGCTGGCCCTCGATGAACCACGCGTCGTACTTGCGGCCGTTGGGCGTCTCCATCCGCTCCATCCGAGGCGCCCGATCGCGGAATCGCGGCTCGATGCGGCTCGTGTACAGGTCCGGCGGCTCGACGATGTGGGAATCAGCCGAGATGAGCTTGTATGCGGTCATCGCGCACCCCCTACGATTGATCGGGACGGTGATTCGACGCCTATCGCGCTCGGATCAGCGGCAGCGCCTCCTCTCGCCGCACGTCGTTGAGAACCTCGAGCACCCGGGTGGCGAGCGGCGGGTACTCGATGCCGAACTCCTTGCACAAGCGGCTGTTGTCCACCAGGTAGTTGCCGGATTCCTCCCGGCCGCCGTCCTTCTCGAAGGCGATCTTCGCGTCGGGGATGAACCCGCGCACGATGTCCGCGAGCTCCCCGAGGCTGACCGGGATACCCCCCGAATTGTAGAGCGCGTGGCGCGGCGCATCGGCCAGCAGGACGCGGGCGAACACCTCCGCGATGTCCTCGACGTGGATCAGCAAGCGCATGAAGCCCTTGCGCGGCAGATGCACCGGCTTGCCGCGGGCGGCGTCGGTCATGAGCTGCACGTGATCGGTGGATCCCCGGATCTTGTCGGGGCCGGTCACGTTGGCGGGGCGCACGCCCGTGATCGACATCGCGTAGTTCTTGACGTACTTCCGAGCCTGAAACTCGTTGAAGATCTTGTGCACGGCGTACTGGCTCGTGCCGTACGTGGGATCATCCTCGGTCGCCGGCCGGTCGCCAAAGTGGCTCTGCGGCCCACTCACCGCGATCGAGCTGGCGTAGACCACGCGCCTGATCCCCCCCAGGCGCGCCGCCTCGAAGCAGTTGTCCATCCCGAGGACGTCGAGGCGCATGACCTGGTGCGGATTGCCTTCGCCCGCTCCGAGGCCGTAGGCCAGATTGATGAGCCGCTCCGGCTTCACCTGGAGCACCGTTCGAATCACGTCGTCGAACCGGGTCACGTCGCCGCGGATCAACGTCGCCGCGCTCGGCATCGCGGCGAACGGCGACACCGCGCCCGGATTCAGGTCCATGCAGACCACCGTTTCGCCGCGATCGATCAGCCGCCTGATGAGCCGTGGGCCGATGAACCCGGTGCCGCCGATCACCAGTATCGGCATATCATGCGGGAAGCCCGTAGTAGGCGGCGCAGTTGTCCCAGAGGATCTTCTTCTTGCTCTGCTCGGAGATCGGGAGCCGGAGGAAAGACTCCACCGCGTGCGGGAACTTCGAGTCGCCGTGCGGAAAATCCGTCGAAAACACGATCCGGTCGTCGCCGATGGCCTCGATGACGTGCCGCACCGGCTCCTCGTCGCATTCGACCGACACGAAGCACTGACGCTTGAAGTACGCGCTCGGGACCATCGTGAGGTCCCGGGCGTAGACGTCGCCCAGCCATTCCCAGTGCTCGTCCATGCGCCAGAGCAGGAACGGCACCCAGCCGCAGTTGCCTTCGAGGAAGGCCACGCGCAGGCGCGGGTGGCGCTCCAGGATGCCGCCCGCGCAGAACGCGCCCACCGCGAGCATCTGCTCGACGGGATGCGAGTATACGTGCTTGAGCAGTGTGTTGGCCCCGAACTGCTCGCCGACCTGCCGCAGCTGCGAACCCGACCCCTCGTGGAAGCCCAGGGGGACCTCGAGCTCCTCGAGCTCGGCCCACAGCGGCTCATAGTAGGGATCGTGCCAGTTCCGCCCGTTCACCTCGTTCGGCCGCAGGAACACGCCGCGAAACCCGAACTGCCTCACGCATCGCCGCGCCTCGGCCACCGCGTCGCCGACGTCGAACGGCGAGATCATGCCCGCGCCGAGCAAGCGCTCGGGATTCTCCTGGCAGAACTCGTAGAGCCAGTGGTTGTAGGCGCGCGCCATCGCGGCGGCCAGCGACGGGTCCAGGGCCGGTATGGTGAGCGCGAAGAGCCCCCGCGAGGGATAGACGACGGCGACGTCGATCCCTTCCACGTCCATCGCCTCGAGCTGCACCTTGGAGGTCCACCCGCGTTCCTCGAAGGGCCGCCAGCGCTCCTGATTGAGCGCGTAGTTGCGACCTTGGCGGCGGCGGCTCCGATCCGCGTCCACCGCGACCCGCCCCCACGGCCTGCCGTCGAGGGCCAGGCGCAGGTCCCCCACGTCTTCCGTGAGACCCGAGGGGGCGCAATCCCGGAAGGCGGGCTCGATGTATCGAGGCCACAGATCGGGAGGCTCGATGATGTGGATGTCGCTGTCGAGGACCTTGAAGGTGCCGTGCGCCATGTCTCATCTCCTCGAGCGCGTCGCGTCGTGGACGCGGCGGGCTCGTCGAAGGAGTGCGAGAACCAGCCCCGCGCGGTCCGGGGCGTGGTGCCGCTGACCTACACCGGCAGCGACGTCTTCCGCAGCCCCAAGGGCAGTGCGATCCTGTAGTACGAGCCGAGAAAGCCCTCCCACCACTCGTGCCGAGCGCCGCCCTTGGCCACCTCCACGAAGAGCTGCAGGCTCTCGTCCTGCCAGTGCTGGATGACGTCGAGGTTGGCGGGCTCGTCCTCGATCAGGGCCTTGACTAGCGCCCGGGCATAGCTGATGTGACGCGTCTCGTCGCGCACGCGCGCCCGATGGTTGACGGCGGTCAGCAGGTCGCCGCGCGCCTCCGCGCCGGACGCGAGCACGGCAAAGGTGCCCGGCCCGGCCGCGCCCTCCGCCACGAAGTTCGCCTTGACGAGGATCTCGAAGGGATCGTCCAGCTCCAGGACGTGGCGGAAGAAGCGGCACGTCGTCCCCGGCTGTTCCCACGCGGGCCGCCAGTCGCCCTCGGGGATGCCGGCGCGCACGAAGACATCGCGGTCCATCTCGACGTGGCGCTGCTCGTCGGCCAGCTGAAACAGGCAGCACTTCTTCAGCTCCTCGAAGGGCGCGCGCGCGGCGGCCGTGGCGATGTAGCGGGTGGCGGCTTCCTCGGGCCAGTAGTTGTTGGCGAACTGCTCGACGGCGCGCGGCAGGTAACCGGGCTTCACGCCGCTGAAGTTCAGCGCCTCGGGCGGCAGCGAGTCACGCTCGGCCAGGTAGCGCTCGCGCTCGCGAGCCTGGAGCGCGATGTAGCGCTCCCAGGTCAGGTTCGCCGGGTCTCTGAAGCGGCTCGGGTCCCTCAGGACGACTCGTCTGCGCGCCATGCCCGCCCCTCTCGCCAGTGCCGGTCAGGTGCAGGTACAGTAGGGCGGCCCGTTTCAAGAGTCAACGGTCCGGTGCATCGTCACGCGACCCTTGACGGTGAGGACCGAGCGGTCGTTTCATATCGGCATGGCCCGCATGAGCACCGCGCCGGACCTGGCCAGGACGGACGGACTCAAGCCCCTCGAGCGCGCGGCCCGTCACCCGCTCATGCTGGGGCTCTTCATCCCGCTCCAGCAGGGCGCCTGGAGCCCCTCGACCTGGACCCGCAGTACCTCGTGGAGCTTCGACTACAACGCGGAGTGCACGGTCCGGGCCGAGGAGCTCGGATTCGATCTCGTGTTTGGCCTGGCCCAGTGGCTCGGCAAGGGGGGGTACGGGGGCGACATGCGCTTCCGCGAGCACGCCACCGATCCCCTCCTGATCACCGCCGGCCTCGCACCCCTGACCCGCAACATCATCCTGATCTCGACGGTCCACATCCTGTACGGATGGCATCCGCTGCATCTCGCGAAGTTCGCGGCGTCCATCGACCACATGAGCCGCGGGCGGTGGGGGCTCAACGTGGTCACCGGCTACAAGACGAGCGAGTACGAGATGTTCGGCCTCACGCCGATCGCCCACGATCTCCGCTACGAGATGGCGGATGAGTTCTCGGTGTTCATGCGCCGTCTCTGGACCGAGGACGAGAACCTCACGATCGAGGGTCGGTGGTGGCGAATGAAGGACGCCTTCGTCGCGCCGAAGCCGGTCAACGGGACGGTCATCATGGTGAATGCCGCGTCCTCCGGGGCCGGGCTGGATTACGCCGCCCGGCACTCCGACCTCATCTTCGTCACGAGCCCGGCCGGCGCCAATCTCGACCGCGCCTGCGAGGCGCTGCCGTCCCACAACGCCAAGATCAAGGCGCTCGCGCGGCGCCACGGGCGCGAGGTGAAGACCATCATCAACCCCCACGTGATCTGCCGGGCGACCGAGCAGGAGGCGCACGCCCAGTATCGCGCGATCATGGATCACCAGGACCCGGTGGCCGCTGACAACTTCCACGCCACCTTCATGGGCGGCGACCAGCAGTCGTGGAAGGCGGCGACGCGCAACGACTGGGTGATCGGGGGCAACGTGCACGTGGTAGGCTCGCCCGAGCAGGTCGTGGACGCCTTCGTCCGGATCCACAAGGCCGGCTGTGACGGCGTCCAGGTCAACTTCTACGACTACCTCGCGGACCTCGAGTTCTTCGGCGGTCACGTTTTGCCGCTCATGAAGCAGGCCGGCCTCCGGGTCGGTTGACCGCCCGGAATCGATGGGTCGGGCGGCCACGACGGCATGGCCCAGCCTCATCGAGCGATGGTAACGTTGGGGGGAACGAAAGCGGCCGATTCGGTCGAGGCGCGGTCGGGATCGTACTGTCGCTCATCATCACCAACCAGGAGATCGGTTCATGTCACGTCTGAACTTCGGTGCCTTCCTCGCCCCCCACCATCCGATCGGTGAGCACCCGATGTTGCAGTTCCGCCGCGATCTCGACCCCGTGGAGCACATGGACAAGCACGGGTACGAGGAGTTCTGGTGCGGCGAGCACCATTCGAGCGGCTGGGAGATGATCGCCTCGCCCGAGATGTTCCTCGCCGCGGCGGGTGAACGATCGAAGCGCATCAAGCTCGCGACGGGGGTCGTCTCCCTTCCGTATCATCATCCGTTCAACGTGGCGCAGCGGATGGTGCAGCTCGATCACATGACCGGCGGCCGGGCGATCTTCGGCTCCGGACCGGGCGCGCTGGCGTCGGACGCGCACACGCTCGCGATCGATCCCATGCTCCTCCGCGACCGTCAGGACGAGGCCATCGGCATCATCCGACGCTTGTTCCGCGGCGAGCGCGTGACCGCCAAGTCCGACTGGTTCGAGCTCCAGGACGCCGCCCTGCAACTGCTGCCGCTCCAGGAGGAGATGCCCTGCGCCGTCGCCTCCCAGATCAGCCCCTCGGGCATGACCCTGGCCGGAAAGCACGGGATCGGCATCATCTCGATCGGGTCCCTCTCGGAGGAAGGCCTGAACGCCCTGCCGACGCAGTGGAGCTTCGCGGAGGCCGCGGCCGTCAAGCACGGCCAGACCGTCGATCGCAAGAACTGGCGGGTGCTGCTGAGCTGGCACATCGCCGAGACTCGTGACAAGGCCCGCGCCGAGGCCCGGGACGGCCTGCTGCGGCACCACAACGAGTACATCACCGCGACCCTGCAACGGCCTGGCGCGCGTGCCTTCACGACCGGTGATGAAGCGGTGGACAAGACGGCGTTCGCCCCCGGCGCCGCCGCCACGATCGGCACCCCGGACGATCTCGTGCAGCGGATCAAGTCCGTCCTCGACGTCTCCGGCGGGTTCGGCACCGTGGTCGGCTTCGTCCACGACTGGGCCAACCCGGAAAACACCAGGCGGAGCTGGGACATGGTGGCGCGTTACGTGGTGCCGGAGATCAATGGCTACGTGGCCCATCTGCGAAGGTCCCGCGAGTTCGTGGCCACCAACCGGGAGTACTTCAACCGCGCCCGCGAGGCCGTGATGGCCAAGATCACCGAGAACGAGGCCGCGGCCGCCGCGCTCGCGGTCACGAAGTCGCCGCTCCTGCCCGCCTCGGCCAGCAGCGTGCCCGATCTGGACCAGGCCCGCGCCCGCCGCGAAGCGCGCTGACGGGCGTCCCGATCTGCGAGGCTCCTCCGGGGCCCCTCGGGCGCCGTCAGACTCGCGGCGCCTGGTGGTCGCCCGCAACGGGTCTCGGATGTCCCGAGCCGCTCATGTCGTGGGCGTGTTCCGGGCCAGGAAGTCGGTGACCCGACGGATCGACTCGGCCAGGTGCGTCGGCCCCCGCCAGTCCTTCTGAATCTCGAGGTTCGGGGCCAGGCGGGCGATCTCGGCGCTGGTCTCGGCCGGGTGGGGCTTGTCGTTGCCGGGCTGGAGCAGGAGGGGCGTGTGGCAGCGGCGGACGAACTCGCGACTCACCGAGAAGACGAAGGCGCCGCCGAACATGTTGTGGCCGAATCTCTGAATCATGTCCTCGCTCAGGGTGGGATCGCGCGCCAGCATGGTCTTGGAAAACTCGCGCACGGCCTCGTCCCACGTGTCCCGGTTCTCGTGCAGGCCGATCGGGTTCTGGAGGACGGCGGCGGTGATTCGCTCGGGCGCCAGTTCGCACAGCGTCAGGCAGAAGGTTGCACCGATGCAGCCGCCCATGACGTGGAAGCGGCGATGCCCGAGATGGTCCATCAGGGCCAGGTGATCGCCGGCGTACGTGTGCCATCCGTGGGTCGTCGTCACCGCCCCGCGCGAGCTGCCGGCGTTCCGCTGATCCATGCCGATGACCGTGAACCGGCCGGCCAGATCGACCATGGGGTTCATCCAGGGCGGCGGGGCGGCGGGATTGCTCGGGCTGTGACGCCAGAACTCGAGCTGCGAGCGCAGGCCGCCCGGGGCAAAGAGCAGCAGTGGAAAGCCAGACCCGTGGACTTCATAGTGGATCTCGGCGTCAGGACGCGTGAAGACCGGCATCGTCATCCTCCCAAGGTGTGGTCACCGCGATTGCCGCGCCACGATACCACCGTTCGGGGGCTCCGTTCCCGGGTAGAATCCCTCTGGGAGCAGGCCAACCCATGACCGAAGCCGTGACGCAGCTGGAAATCAACCAGCGCGTGTTCGATCTCTACGACGAGTACTGCCACGGTCGTCTCGACCGCCGCGAGTTCCTGCGGCGAGCCGCTCTGGTGGCGGGCGGCCTGGCGATGGCGCAGGCGCTGCTGCCGCGCTACGCTCAGTCGCAGACCATCTCCTTCACCGACGCGCGGATCAAGGCGCAGTACGTGAACTACCCGTCACCCGGCGGCAATTCGGGGCAGATGCGCGGTTACCTGGTACAGCCTACCGGGCCGGGGCCGTTCCCGGCTGTCCTGGTGGTCCATGAGAACCGCGGGCTCAATCCCCACATCGAAGACGTGGCGCGCCGCGCCGCGATCGAGGGCTTCGTGGCGCTCGCTCCCGACGGCCTGTTCCCGGTCGGCGGCTACCCGGGCAACGACGACGACGGCCGCACGCGGCAGGCCGCTCTCGATCAGGGCAAGCTGCGTACCGACATGCTCAACAGCGCGACACATCTCAAGGCGCACAAGCTCTCGAACGGCAAGCTCGGCGTGACCGGCTTCTGCTGGGGCGGCAGCACGGTCAATTTCCTCGCGGTCACGCTGGGCACCGACCTGCAGGCCGGGGTGCCGTTCTACGGCGCGGCCGCCGAAACCGCCGGCGTGCCGAAGATCAGGGCGTCGTTGCTGATCCACTACGCGGAGACCGACCAGCGGATCAACGAGATGTGGCCCGCCTTCGAGACGGCGCTCAAGGCCGCCGGCGTGCCGTATCAGATGCACATCTACCCCGGCACTCAGCACGGCTTTCACAACAACTCGACGCCGCGTTACCACGAGGCGTCGGCGAAATTAGCGTGGGAACGCACCATCGCCTTCTTCAAGCAGAATCTGGCCGGATAGTCAGCCGCGCCGTGACATTGGAGACGACACATGGCAAACGCGAGCATGGGCACGGGACTTCAGCTTCGCTCAACGGTGAAGAAGGACGGCATCCTCGAGCTATCGCTCGTCAGCGTTGCCACCCCTGAGCCAAAACCAGAGGAGGTGATCGTCCGCATCGACGCCTCCCCCATCAACCCCTCCGACCAGGGATTGCTCTTTGCCGGAGCCGACATGAGCGCGGCCAAGGCATCCGGCCCGGCCGACAAGCCGGTGGTGACGGCGAACATCTCACCGGCAGCGATGAAGGCGCTGGCGGGACGTCTGGATCAGTCCCTCCCCGTCGGCAACGAAGGGGCCGGCGTGGTCGTTCAGGCGGGTACGTCGCCAGCGGCGCAAGCGCTGATGGGCAAGACCGTCGCCATCCTCGGCGGCGCCATGTACTCCCAGTACCGCTGCATCAAGGCCATGCAATGCTTGGTCTTGCCTCCGGGCACCACGCCAGCCGAGGGCGCCTCCTGCTTCGTGAATCCGCTCACCGCGCTCGGCATGGTCGCGACCATGCGCGCGGAAGGTCACAAGGCGCTCGTGCACACGGCGGCCGCCTCGAACCTCGGGCAGATGCTGCAGAAGATCTGCATCAAGGACAGCGTCGGCCTGGTGAACATCGTACGCAAGCGGGAGCACGCGGACGTCCTCAAGAAGATCGGCGCCACCTATGTCTGCGACTCGAGCTCGCCCACCTTCATGGACGATCTGACCGAGGCGCTCGTCGCCACCGGGGCGACGGTGGCGTTCGACGCCATCGGCGGCGGCACACTGGCCGGGCAGATACTCACCGCCATGGAGATTGCCGCGAACAAGACGGCAAAGGAATACAGCCGTTATGGATCCACCACGCACAAGCAGGTCTACATCTACGGAGGCCTCGACCGGGGGCCGACCCAGTTCAACCGCACTTTCGGCATGGCCTGGGGTATCGGCGGCTGGCTGCTCACCCCCTTTCTGCAGAAAATCGGCTTCGAGGCCGCCCAAAAGCTGCGGGAACGGGTCGCGGCCGAGATCAAAACCACGTTCGCGAGCACGTACACGAAGGAAGTCTCTCTCGCCGGGGCCCTCCAGCTCGACGAGATCGCGGTCTATGGCAAGCAAGCCACCGGCGAGAAGTATCTGATCAACCCGAACAAGGCCCTCCGCTGAACCGGCCGGGCCATCGAGAGCTGACGACGTCCAAGTGAAGATGGGCCGGTTGCTCACGGTGGCTCCGCTCTACCTGCTCGCTCTCGCCGCGTCGGCTCACGCCGCCGGCGCATGGGTGTTGTGGGGCGGCGCGCCCGGGAAGAAAGCCGCGGGAGTCCGCGTCAGCGCTCACCGCGCGCTCACCGAGTGCCTGGAAGAGCGGAAGTCGTGGGAGGAGAAACAGCGCGCGTACCTACGTGCCGCCAACGAGTCGAGGCCGCAAGACCAGCTCCCCTCACCCGTTCCGGCGGACTCCTACCGCTGTCTTCCCGATACCGCGGACCCGCGCGGCCAGAAGGGACAGTAAAGCTCCTTCCCGCGGCTTTACACCGGCGGCGATCTTCGCTAGGCTGGGCCGACGGCCGGCATCATCATCTTCCGAGGAGACCCGCGCTATGGTCACCGACGTCCCGATCATCTCCGCCGACTCGCACATCACCGAGCCGCCCGACACGTACACCGCCCGGATCGACGCGCGCTTCCGGGACCGGGCCCCCCGACTCGTGCACGACGCCAAGCGCGGCGATCTCTTCGTCATCGACGGGATCGACAAGCCCATCCCGATGGGACTCGTCGCCGCGGCCGGCAAGCCGGCGGAGGACCTCGCGATGTTCGGGGCCCGCTTCGAGGACCTGCATCGCGGCGGCTGGGACCCCGAGGCCCGGCTCGCGGACCAGGCGCGCGACGGCGTCAGCGCCGAGGTGATCTACCCGACTGTCGGCATGATGCTCTGCAACCACCCCGACTTCGACTACAAGCAGGCGTGCTTCGACGCCTACAACCTGTGGATCGCCGAGTACTGTGCCGCTCATCCCGACCGGCTCCTCGGCATCGGGCAGACCGCGATGCGCTCGGTGGACGACGGCATCCGCGATCTGCGGAAGATCCGGGAGCTCGGGCTGCGCGGGGTGATGCTGCCGGGGAACCCGGCGGTGGCCGACTACCACGACCCGGTCTACGCGCCCTTCTACGAGGCGGCAATCGATCTCGGCCTACCGCTCTCCTTCCACATCCTCACGAGCCAGCAAGATACCTTCAAGGTCCGCGGGCCCAAGCTCAACGCGTTCATGTCGATCATCCGGGGCTGCCAGGATCTGGTCGGCACGTTCGTGTTCGGTGGAGTCTTCGAGCGGCATCCGCGTCTGCGCCTGGTCTGCGTCGAGGCCGACGCCGGCTGGGTACCGCACTTCATGTACCGCATGGACCACGCCTACGACCGGCATCGTTACTGGCTGCCGGCGGGGGCGCTCACGAAGATGCCGAGCGAGTACTTCCGCGAGCACATCTACACGACCTTCCAGGACGACTGGGTCGCCTTCCAGATGAAGGACCTGTGCAACATCCACCGGCTGCTCTGGGCCAACGACTTCCCGCACAGCGACTCGACGTGGCCCCACTCCCAGGAGCTGCTCGCCAAGCACGCGGCCAACCTGACCGCGGCCGAGCTGCGCCTCATCCTCCACGACAACGTGGCCGAGCTGTACGGCCTCGCGAGGGCCTAGCGATGGACTTCGATCTCGTCATCCGGGGCGGCACCGTCGTCGACGGCACGGGCCGTCCGGGCGGGCGTGGCGACGTCGCGATCCGAGGCGGCCGGATCGCCGCGCTGGGCGAGGTGAAGGGCGCGGCGGCGCAGACCGTCGACGCCGGCGGGCTCGTGGTCACGCCCGGCTTCATCGACATCCACACCCACTACGACGCGCAGGTGATGTGGGACCGGATGCTCACGATATCGCCGTGGCACGGGGTGACTACCGTGGTGATGGGCAACTGCGGCTTCGGCGTCGCGCCGACGCGCCCGGACCATCGCGGGGTCATCATGCGCACGCTGGAGAAGGTCGAGGGCATGAGCCTCGCCGCGCTCGAGGCGGGGCTCGGGAAAGCGTGGCCGTTCGAGACCTTCCCCGAGTATCTCGACGCCGTGGAGCGCCGCGGTACCGCGCTGAACGTGGCGGTCCTCCTCGGCCATACCCCGCTCCGGCCCTAAGTGATGGGCGAGGACGCCACCGAACGGCCGGCGACGGCGGAGGACAACGGCCGGATGCGGGCGCCCGTGCGCGAGGCCGTCGATGCCCGCGCGCACCGCTTCGCCC
>JACXTT010005845.1_pt1 | contig 17773 bp, 15 predicted proteins | sample 9270951 | NCBI WGS metagenome assembly JACXTT01 (sample SAMN15532306, study PRJNA645909) | rock metagenome | isolation source: weathered quartz diorite | place: Puerto Rico | collected 2017-06-21 | reverse complement strand
AAATGCTGAAGGACGCGATCACGGAAGGTGCGGTACTGCGTGTGAGGCCGAAGGCGATGACCGTAGCAGTGATCCTGGCAGGCCTGATTCCGATCATGTGGTCGCACGGCACCGGCGCTGAAGTCATGCAGCGCATCGCCGCACCCATGGTAGGCGGCATGATGACAGCACCGCTGCTTTCGATGTTTGTAATTCCTGCCGCTTATCTGTTGATGCGCCGGCGCGGCGTCCTGGCGGAGGCACCCGAGACCAACACGGTCGAACCGTTGCAGCCAGCGGTTCCTCTCTTGAGGCAAGGCTATGTCACGTGAGGCGGAATGGGCTTTCGTTCTCCTGGCGTGTCGCGATCGCACGCCCCAAAGGCATCTCTCATGATTCGCAAAGCCCTTGACGTCCGGCCTTCGGAAATCACCGACAAGCCGACTTTCCTGGGTCGACGAGAGTTCATGAAAGCAACATTGGCGATGGCGTCCGCCAGCAGCATGGGCATGCTGTTGCCGTGGCAGCAAGCGCAAGCTGGGCAAAGGCTGCAAGCCTACAAGCAAAGCGCAGTCCCGATCGAAGACAAGCTCACCCCCTACGAGGACGTAGCCGGCTACAACAATTTCTACGAGCTCGGTACCGATAAATCGGATCCGGCAAGAAACGCGAGCCGGCTCACCACGCGGCCGTGGACCGTCACTGTCGAAGGAGAGATTAACAACCCGAGGACTTACGACATCGACGAGCTGCTGAAGCTGGCTCCGCTTGAGGAACGCATTTACCGGATGCGCTGTGTTGAGGGGTGGTCCATGGTGATTCCGTGGATCGGCTATTCGCTCAATGCACTGATCAAACGCTCGGAACCCACTGGCAACGCCAAGTACATCGAATTCACTTCAGTCTACGACCCTGGAAAGTTGGCAGGCCAGCGCGTCCCGATCTTGAAGTGGCCTTACATGGAAGGATTGCGTCTCGACGAGGCCATGCATCCACTTGCGCTCCTCTGTTTGGGGATGTATGGCGAGATCCTGCCGAATCAGAATGGCGCGCCGCTGCGCATTGTGGTGCCCTGGAAATATGGCTTCAAGAGCGCGAAGTCCGTGGTGAAGATCCGCTTGGTGGAGCAGCAGCCGATCACAACGTGGAACCGCGCTGTGCCGAGCGAGTATGGCTTCTATTCGAACGTGAACCCGAACGTCGATCATCCGCGCTGGAGTCAGGCCACCGAACGACGTATTGGTGACCATTGGCTGTTCAGCCGAAAGCGCAAGACGCTCATGTTCAACGGCTATGCCGACCAGGTGGCACAGCTCTATTCAGGCATGAACCTCAAGAAGTTCTTTTAGTCTTCTATCGACTGGCCCCGAGACTTCCGATGAAATACACCCCCCAACTTAAGGTCTTGTGCTTCCTCTTGGCCCTCTCGCCACTCGAGCGGCTCGTCTACGGCGCGTTCACAGACGGCCTCGGCGCCAACCCGGTCGAATTCATTACCCGCAGCCTCGGCACTTGGGGGCTCACTTTTCTCCTGATCACGCTGTCGGTTACGCCGCTACGTCGTCTAACCGATTGGAACTGGCTGTTGAGATTGCGCCGCATGTTAGGACTGTTTGCCTTCTTCTACGTTGGGCTGCACTTCCTGAGCTACGTTTGGTGGGATCAGTTCCTCGATTGGCAGGGCATCTGGAAGGATGTGATCAAGCGTCCATTTATCACTGCGGGGTTCACGGCTTTTCTCCTGCTGATTCCGCTCGCTGTTACTTCCACTAACAGAATGGTGAAGCGGCTGGGAGCGCGGCGCTGGCAATTACTGCATCGCTTGGTCTACGTCATCGCGATATTGGCTGTCCTGCACTACTGGTGGCTGGTCAAACGCGATATTACCCAGCCTTTAGTCTATGCGGTAATTCTGGCCACCTTGCTGGGTTTCCGCTTGGTCTATCGGTATGCGAGCGGCGCCCTCGCCAAACACCCGTCCCGCGTACCGGGCGCGCAACGAGCTTAACGGAACGGTGACTGTCATGACCTCGGGCGCGAGCAAATCGACATCGAACGACGCAGCCAACAGCGGAGTGATCTCACCCTGTTACGGGGGCGGAAGCCAGCTGAAACAAGAGTGGCAATCCGGTCGTAAGGTTCAGGATCGGCAGCACGGACCTCCCAGCGCTACCGGGCCGCCAGTAGCGTGTCTGCGTCACTCGTACCCGTATGCTCATTTACGAATTTGATTGAATCAAGGAGAACGCAATGAAAAGCTTTGCAATTGCCCTGGTAACAGCAATATCCGTGGTGTCGGTCAGCGCCTTTGCCGGCCGCGACCAAACCGACATCATGCTGCAGCAACAGACCATCAAGCGTCTGCAGCAAGAGCGGGCCAAGCAACAAATGCCCAGCCCTGAGGTGCAGCAGATGCTCGAGAATTGCAAGAAGATGACGTCACAAGCCGAGCAGTCCTAATGTGTTAGGTACGTCGGCAGGAGATGGCGAGTATCCGCTATCTCTTGCCGCTCCCTTTAAGCTTTGCATGCGGTGCACCGCATCTGGCCGACGGCTCGCCCCGCGACCGCTCCAGCGTCAAGCTTCTGCCCCGGGGTGGATGTATATTGCTTCAACTAAACAGAGCGGAGTCGGAAGCCACAGCCACCGGTCGGCCACCCTAGAAAGACTAAAACTTCGGCATGCCGAAGGAAAATGCTTGCAAAGGGCTTGAGTGCCGGAAGTCCCTTCCAAACGGGCTAGTTTCTCCCGTTATCGATGTACAACGCGATTATCAGAAGCACGTCGGATGTGAGTTCCAACCAAAAGAAAACCTCCCTTGACTCGATACCCAGGTATAAGGTTTACACTGACACCAGTTCGGAGACCTAATATGGACGGGGTGGATCGTCTGTTGACGATCGGAAAGCTCGCTCGACAGGCTGGAGTCAGCGTCCAGACGATTCGCTATTACGAGCGCCGCGGATTGATCCTAGAACCCCCGCGATCGTCGTCGGGCTATCGCCTCTATGATCCAAGTGCGATCAAGCGGTTGGCTTTTGTTCGAAAGGCTCAGGTGCTCGGCTTCTCGCTGGACGAGGTCGACGAGCTGTTATCCCTGCGCACGCGGCCGGGTACCACCTGTGCTGACATACAGGAGCGTGCTCGCCAGAAGATCAACACCGTCGACCACAAGATCTCCGAGCTCACCCGGATGCGCGGCGCGTTAACAACACTTGCGGCTAGGTGCCGCGGTCGAGGACCAACCAGTGAGTGCCCGATTCTAGAAGCATTCGAGGCACGGCAGCGTTGAATCAGATCAGAGTCGAACTAATCTACGACGCAGACTGCCCCAATGCGGCGGCCACTCGCTCTCTGTTAATCAGCGCGTTCGCGAGGACTGGCGCTTCCGCACGTTGGCGCGAGTGGGAACGCAGCGCCCCCGATACCCCGGCGCACGCCAGGACATACGGCTCCCCGACGATTCTAGTCGATGGCAAAGATGTCGCTGGACCGAGCCCTGAGGCTGACAGCGCAGCCTGCAGGGTTTACAGCGCTCCGGGTGGCGTCTTTGCGCGCACACCTCCACTCGAGACGATCTGTTCCGCGCTTCGCGCTAGTCCTGGGGCGACGAAGGGTCAGGGTCGTTTGCGAGCGCTTATCGCATCCTTCCCTGCGATTGGCACTGCGCTGCTACCGAAGCTTACCTGCCCGCTGTGCTGGCCGGCTTACACCGCCGCCCTGAGCGCGCTCGGACTGGGCTTTGTCGACTACACACCCTACCTGCTGCCAGCGACCATAGGATTCCTCGCGATCGCCACGGGGGCTCTTGCTGTCGGGGCTCGTCGAACCGGGCGAATTCTGCCCCCGGGACTCGGCCTGACTGCATCGGGAGTAGTCTTGGTCGGCAAGTTCTTGGTGGATTCCGACTGGGTCACGAACGGTGGGATCGCGCTGCTCATGGGGGCGGTTTTCCTGGCTGCTCGGACACGACGCGTCCAGCCCGTTTCCTGTGCTAAGTGTGTGGGAGAAGGGAGCGAATTCGAGGTACAAACGCACTAAGGAGAGTTGATCATGCCCGCTACTCGAAAGATCGAAGTATTCGGCGCTGATTGCGCAGTGTGCGAGGACACGATTGTGCTGATCAACCGGATCGCGTGTCCTTCATGTGAGGTGGAAATCCTCGACATGCGTGACGCAGCCGTGGCGAAGAAGGCGAAAGGCTACGGCATTCGAAGCGTTCCGGCGGTTGTTGTCGACGGCAAGTTGGCCGATTGCTGCGCGGGTCGCGGACCAGACGAAGGGGGCTTGCGCGCGGCAGGGATCGGAACTCCGCTCTAAACAGTCCCCCTGCGGGCTGTTCGCGGACTTCATCATCTCGGATGGCTCAGCTTTTCTCCGGTTTGCCTCCCTTCGCGAGACATTTGTCCTCGCTCATCGAGACCCAGCCTTGTCCCTTGCAGGCATTTTGACCGCTGCAGCTGTTTCCAGCGCTCAAGCACTCGCTCTTGCCCTTGCACGCATTGACGCCCGTACAGTCCCCACCGAGCGCCTGCAACCGTTGCCACGAACAGAAAAGCGGGCGCCGGTCGGCGCCCGCCGCAACAGCTCGTTAGAAGCTGTGTTTCAGGCCTACCGTCGCGGCCCAGACGGTCGCCCCCAAGTTAGTCGGCACGCCCGTGCCTCCGGCGACCGTGTAGAAATTCAGGTCGTCGTTCTTGACGTAAGTGCCCATGACATAGGCCTGAGTCTGCTTGGACAGGGTATGGTAATAGGCCAAGCCCGCCATCCAGGCACCAGTGTCATTCGCGGAGCAGCCAGTCCCAGGGAGCGAGCAGCTGGCGTTGTTGGCCTTGATGAACTGGCCACCTACGTAGCCCGTAGCGATGTTCCACTTCGCGCCGATCGAGAAGGCGTTACGCTTGTACTCGGCGGAGCCCCCGGTGACGATGTCGTCTTTGTACTTCAACTGCTCGAAATTGACGTAAGCAAAGATATCGCCGAACGTGTAGCCGACGCCAACCTGTACGCCGTAGTCGCTGCTGCTGGTCGCAGTGCCACCAGTATTGCCAACCCAACTGCCAGCGGCGGTGACTGCCGCCAAACCGAAAGTGTCCTGGTGGCGCTCGTACGCGACCCAGGCCTGAATCGGTATCGACGGGCTAACATACTTGCCGCCTAGGCCCCAGATCGTTGGGTTAATCGAGTTGAGCCCCAGTGCCGCATTGGCTGCTACCTTATAGGCGGGCAGGGTAAAATACGCGCCGCCGCTGAAGCCGTTGAAGTTCGGGCTGTTGTACCAGATCGCGTTCGACTCGCGGAAATAGAACTCGGAGCATCCGATCCCCCCGCTCGCGTTGGTACAGGCCGCCGGGTTGCCGCCGGCATTGTTGCCAGGGAAGCCCTGGAACACGTTGCCGTAACCGGGCGTGCCGAGCAACTGCAGATTGCCGCCGATTCCCGCCGCGCCGTCTAATGGGTCCACCGTGTACAGGTACGCTTCGTAGAGCTGTTCATTTGTGCCATACCACACGCCGCCCCAGCTGTCGCTCACCAACCCGATGTGGCTGTTACGGTTGGTTGCCGCGTTTTGCGACGATTGGAAATTTGCCGTCAGCTGGTAGGCGAAGTCCAGCTTCAACCCGCCGCCCAGGTCTTCCAGCGAGCCGAGGGTGACGTTGGAATAGTTTGAATTGATGCCCCACACGCTTAGGCCAGTCTGGGCGACCGGGCCGGTCGCGTTGAAGCTGTTCGTCACGCCAGTGCTTCCGTTGCCTGAGTGGACATAGGCAGGACCGGCGTTGATGCTGCCGCTAAGGGTGACCTCAGCGAACGCCGCTGGCGCCGCAAACGCGGAGCCGACTGCTAACGCGATCAGAGTTTTCTTCATGCCATCTCCTTGAAGGTTGTTTGCGCTGTGCGTACCCACTCGAGCTGTCGCGCCTGCATTCACCCTGCGACTCGAGCTCACCCACCTTTCGCTAGCGCACGAGGGCAGTCGAATTGTGACGAGTGACCGCGCGCTATTTCCAGGGATTTCGCCGCGAAGCGCGCTCTTGAGTTGGCTTTCGTCTGAGTTTCGCGACTGCTCCGCAACGACAGCAGCACATCTGCTTCTTTGGGAAAGCAAGATCGCGGCACTTGCATGCAAAGGACGGTTCGTGATGACTAGCGATCACCGAGTCCCTTTGCAAAGCCACGATTGATGGCTATGCTTGAGGTGGAAATGAGCGTGCGAGCTGCCGCGATGAACGCCGCCAGATTGCCTGACGGCCGGGCCTACGTTGTGAGGGGCTTCAACCTGAGCGCCTTCTGTGAGGTGCTGGCCGAGGTAATGGCGAGCAGAAAGATCACTTGGACGTTGCTTGCTCGCGAAACGGGGGTACGCCGCGCAGCACTGAGTCGCATGGCGCAAGGCGCGCTCCCCGATGCGCCAACCATTGCCGTCCTGTCCGCCTGGGCGAACCTGAACCCGGCCGACTTTCTGGTCATGGGTAAGAGTTGGAGGTCGCCATACTCACTGGCCGAGATCTCGACCGTGCTCGAATCTGACCCGAGTCTCACGCCCGCGGCAGCGCAAGATCTCGAGACAATCATCTACCTGGCGTACACCAGCTTTAGGCAGCAGCGCGCCTAGATCGCGCCCCTGCGGTCGTTGTGGAGGCTCCAAGCCTGAGCAGGATTTCCCCGCTGCGCAGTCCTTCTCGAAGGCGGGAGCATTTCTACAGCGGATGCTTCCCGGCGCATGGCCAGAGCGTAGTCTCGGGCAAAGCTTGGGCTGTCTTGATACGCACGACAATCTGTCGACAGAAGAAACAGATCTGTCGCGCGCAGCATCGCAATCGCCCATGTGACTCATCATTCGCGCGCACTCTACTGGTGCGTGCCCTTGGGCAAGCCGGTACCAGCTGTCACGCTGAATGGAGAAAATTGCGGTCATTTGCGTCTGATATTCACAACAAACTATTCATTTGCAAAATATGAGTGCTGCATATCAGAAGCAATCCCATCTGGCGCACTGAGATTCCGTTGTTCTGGAGGTCGCATTGCATCGCTTTGGTGCTCTGCCTTGAAAAAAAGCATGCGAGAAGGGCAGGAGCCTCGCGAGCCCGCATCGGCAAAGCGTGTAGCTCATTGTTAGTAGACCTATATGGCTTTGGCATAGGACTTGCGGTGACCGTCGAGCACTGTATCTTTTGACCAAGAATATAGGGGGCCACCACATGCTTACTTTGAGAGCTCTAGCTGCAGGACCGCTTGTGCTGTCCGTCGCGGTTGCTTATGCGGTATCGGGTCTCTGTTTTATGTCGGCGTGGGCTGAGGACACCAGCCCGCAGGCGGCGACTGCGAGCCAGCAACAGGGCCTGAATGCAACGCCGCCCGCATGGCCGGCCGTGGGGCCGCCGCTTGCAGTAAACCCCAAGCCCTCGAGTTACGACCTAGGTCCTGGCGGCACCTGGTATGTCACGGGTGCCGTCAGCGGCCTCGGCCTATGGCAGAACAACCCTGCTCCAATAGATAAGACCGGCTACTTTGACGTGAGCAACGCTCAGATCTTTCTCAACAAGACCGATGGCCTGGTGCAATTTTTCCTTCAGGCCGGCGCGTATTCGCTGCCGGCGCTGGGTGTGCCGTATATCAAGGCGGGCGACGCAACCGGCGAGTTCTACGGACCGTTCCCGCAGGGATTCATCAAGCTGGCGCCTACGGACAATTTCTCGATTGCGGCCGGCAAACTCCCCACGCTCATCGGAGCCGAGTACACCTTTACGTTCGAGAACATGAACGTCGAACGCGGCCTGCTGTGGAACCAAGAAAATGCCGTGAACCGCGGTGTGCAGCTGAACTACACCACGGGGCCCCTCGCGCTCGCCGTGGCATGGAACGACGGCTTTTACTCCGACGTCTACGGCTGGCTCTGGCTTTCGGCGATCTATACCGTGGACAAAGAGAACGCTGTCAGCTTCATAGGCAGCGGCAATACGAAGCACACCACCGTTTCGACCATCGCGACGCCGTTGTTCCAGAACAACGAACAGCTCTACAACTTGATCTACACACACACTTCCGGGCCATGGACTGTCCAGCCGTACCTGCAATATACCTACGTTCCGGAAATCCCCGCGATCGGTGCGAATCACTCAGCACAGACGTATGGTGCAGCTCTGCTGGTGAACTACACGTTTGACTCCGCATCGAGCGTCGGCGGCTTGAAGTTGGCCGGCTTCAGTTTGCCTGCGCGCGTGGAATACATCGTGTCCACCGGGAGCGTTGCGAATGGCGCGCCCAATCTGCTCTACGGCCCAGGCAGCCAGGCATGGTCGGTAACGGTGACGCCCACTTATCAGTACAAGATCTTCTTCGCGCGCGCCGAGTTCTCATTTGTTCAGGCGACTAACAGCACACCCGGAATGGCCTTCGGCGCGAACGGTACCAACACGTCACAGACGCGCTTGCTATTCGAAGCGGGCTTGCTGTTTTGAGTTAGCAGTCGCACTCGGGTGGAGACGCGCTTCTCGTTAATGCGAGTGTCATCGATGTTTGCGCGGAGATCGCGCTAGCCCGCTGAGCACGGAAACGCGTCTGAGAGAGCTGCAGCCACAAGCTCCAGGGCGGTGCGATCGAGGAGTTCAGGATGATCCGCCAAGTATCTTCGCACGATGTATTGGACCTGTGCATTGAGGACATTTCGAGGTATACAAGCTTCCCTTCCTGCGACGGCAAAGTTGTTTACTGCATCCGATATACCTAGGACGTATCCCAGGCATACGCCGTCCTCAAAGGAACCCTCGGTTTCGGTTCGACAGGCGTGCGCGAGCTTATCCCCCGAGACGCTGACGAGATACATGGGCGGGGTCACTCTCGCCGACGGTCCCGCTGGAGCGGTTTCGACGTCGTACAAAACGACCCAGAAGACGAATAGCATCGCGATCACACGTGTCAGCCTCAGAGAAAGTCTGCGCTTCATTGCTCTTCTCCTATGAAAGTCGTGGGCCACGCCGCTTGCGTTCGATCGACGTCTCCTCGAAATCGGTCGGATTGAGTCCGGCCCACGCGGAAAGCGCCGTATGGCCAGCAGAGTCCGGCCGCCAACGCCCCCGCGATGTGAGCCAGAGTCGCTGCGTGGCACCGGCTTCTTTTGCACTTCGGGGCAGAAGAGCTTCGCTTGTAACGACGGCAAGGTTGCTCATGCATCTGACGTATGCGAGGACATAGACAAGGCATAGCGCGGTCAAGACGTCGCCGCCTCTACAGGCCACGGCGCTTAAACCGGTCATATGCGAGGCGTATGATCTGTTCAATTGCTTCGGCTTCGCTTGAACGAAGGTCCGGATCGGCTCTGAGAATGCTCGAAATGGCAGCCAGCGGATCGAGCCGTGACCTCGGCGGTCTTTTCTCAACTCGTTCGATTGAAGTCTCCACGAAATCGGCCGGATTGAGTCCTGCCCAAGCCGATAACGCTGCGAGGCTGGCAGCGTCCAGCCCGCGACCTTGCGCTATGTGAGTCAGCGTTGTTGAGCTCACCCCCGTTTCCCTTCCTACCCGCCTCCAGGATACCTTGCGCGTTTGCACAATCTGCGCGAGGGCGTTGTAGAAGGCCTGGGCGTCAAAGCCCTTCTTGCTTTTTGCCAACGTGACTGTCACGAGAGGGGGCAACCTCAGTGTTGCCGTGGACGGCGCACCCAGAATGAGTCGACCCGATGCAGTGGGCTTGGAAGCGGGCCACGGCGCCAATCATCCACGATCGAGCGCAGCCGACAGTGCGACGCCTTCGGTGCTGAAAGCAGCATGAAACCTCCGTCAGTAATGACTTACCCGAGAAACCACGCGGGTCTCTCGTCAAGTCAGACGGAGGCTAATTTCGCAATACGCAGAAAAGGAGGCGGAGTGGAACTGCGGCTAAACGATAGCCGCCGACCGCAGCGAGTCGTGGGGCCAAAAGCGCACGATGCTGCTCGAACAAGGGCACAACTAGCGCGGTGAATAGCGCGGGCGGCAGGCCCGGAGGCTCGATGTGACCGAGCGCTACGTTCCCGTCACAGTGGTGATGACACAACGACGAATGCTTGCCAGCCTGCTCTATGTCGGAATCGGCGCTACTTGCCGTCATTATGCCGGCAGCCAAGTCGGTCTCTGCACCAGGACGCGGACAAACGTAAGCGGCGACGCTGATCTGGGCAGACAACAGCGCCATCACGCTCAACTTAGTTACGAATCTAAGCCAGACTCGGCTGACGCTCAAACACTGGGACATAAGCTGTCAAGCTATCGTCTTCCGACATGCGATTCAAGCTCGCATCTACCGAGCAAGTCATGCGACACTCTCCCTGCGACAACTTCTCCATAGGACAAGCAGGAGCGCTTCGTTGGAGCAAAAGGGGCAGGCTGGAGCCTGCTCCTTCGCCTTTCCGGGTCGTGTACCTCAGCTCTTGTCCGGTTTGCCTCCCTTCGCAAGACATTTTTTCTCGCTCATCGAGACCCCGCCTTGCCCCTTGCAGGCATTTTGACCGCTGCAGCCGTTTCGAGCGCTCGAGCACTCGCTCTTGCCCTTGCACGCGTTGACGCCCGTACAGTGAACCTTGGCTTCATCGCTATCGGCGCCGCTGGCGAGGCCAGGGCCGGTCAAAAACAGCTGGGCTGCGGCGATCGCAAGCAGCGTACCCGACAGCATTTGCCTTGCCGTGATCTTGCCTTGATCCATTGGCTTTTCTCCTAGAGTAAAGGGGAGCGGCAAGAGACAACGGATACTCGTCATCTCCTGCCGGCATGGTTAGCACACTAAGACTGCTTCGCTTCCGACATCATCTTCTTGCACTTCTCGAGCATCTGCTGCACCTCAGGGCTGGGCGTTTGTTGCTTGGCCCGCTCTTCCTGCAGACGCTTGATTGTCTGTTGCTGCAGCATGATGTCGGTTTGGTCGCGGCCGGCAAAGGCGCTGACCGACACCACGGATATTGCTGCTACCAGGGCAATTGCAAAGCTTTTCATTGTGTTCTCCTTGATTCAATCAATTCGTAGATGAGCATTGGTGCCAGTAACGGAGTCACATTACTGGCGGCCCGGTACCGCCAAAAGGTCCGGGGTGCCGACCCTGGACTTCACAATCGGATTGCCGCTCTTCTTTGAGCTGGCTTGGGCCCCCGTGCGGTCGGACACAGAGTCCGATGGGCCCGAGACCGGGACTGGTGTGTTTGAAGCTTGGTGGTTGCGACTCGCCTGTGCTGCGCATCCAGTTAAGGCGAGCAGCGCTATCACGATAAGCGTACGCATTGATGTCCTCCTCTCGAAGACATGACTGCCGTTTAGGTCTTTGGCGGAGCGAGAACACCGGGACTGCTTGACCCGGTTCTCCAAGCCGGCAAGCCGCGGACCCCGCCGCGGATTCTTACTAACTGAGAGTGGAGGTGGGACGAGGAGGATGCTTCAGGGGCGGGAAAAAGATCGAACGAGCAGCATCGACAGGCGTCGCGACGGAGTCAGTCCAAGCGAGCATTCCAGGACCCGCCCGCGTATCCAGACAGACAGCCGCCGGACATAAGCTACAGGAGGAACAGACCTGGCAACCAGCCGAGTCCTGAAGGCCAGGTCCAAAGGTCTTGCAGCGATCCATCATCCCCATGTCGTTGCCGGACATGTCCGAGTCGATCGTGGATACGGAGGTGTTGCCGGTCGGAAGCAGGCACCCGAACATGGCAATACCCGCTATCCCCTGGAGGGGTAGACCAACCAGGGAGAGCACCAACATCAACCGCGCTGCCATTAGCCGGGCCATGGAATCGAATTCCTTCCTTGCTGCATTATAGGACATGCACTGCTGCGTTTTGTTTCCTTTGAGGCAAGGAGCCAATATCACGCCAGCCGGTCGACGGGGTGCTCCTCCGGGATACGGGTCGATCCATGGAATAGGGGCCCACGTTCTCTGGGTCGTCCGATCTCGATTTCCTTGCGTCAGAAGTCACGGCAGTCAGCTCCGCGGTCGCTTCCGCACCCGCTTCCGTCCGCTACGAGGGATACCCTTGCCGAGTTTCCGTTGTCTGCGTTTGGCTTTGCCATCTGTCACAAACCCATAAATCATCAGGGCACCCCATAGCGAGAGGGCTGATAGCAGAATGAAATAGAACAATTCCGGCGAAAAATTTTGGACGTCCATGGACGTGCGTGCTTAAGTTGTGTCGGTACCGTCCGCGCTCCACACATTGAGGCTCAGCGTGTTCAATCCTCCTCACATCGTGGCTGCGAAGGCGTACGTTCCGCGCCTTCACATGGGTGACATCAATTCAAGAAACGACCACCGGCAGGGACACGCCCCCATGAGGGCGTTCCTCCTCTTGTCCGACCGGAAGCTTGCGCCTGCGCAGCAGGAAATACGCCGCGGGGATCACCAGCATCGAGAGCAGCGGGGCGACGACCATCCCACCCACCATGGGCGCGGCGATACGCTGCATCACTTCCGCACCCGTGCCGGTCGCCCACATGATGGGAACCAATCCGGCCAGGATCACCGCGACCGTCATGGCGATCGGACGCACGCGCAGCACCGCGCCCTCCATCATGGCGTCCCTCACAGTAGCGACCGTCATCGACGCACCGGAGGCCTGCCTCTTCTCCAGCGCCTGCTTGAGGTACAGCAGCATCACCACGCCGAATTCCGCCGCTACGCCAGCCAGAGCGATGAACCCCACCGCCGTCGCGATCGACATGTTGTAGCGGAGCAGCCACATCAGCCAGAAGCCGCCGATGAGTGCGAAGGGCACCGTCACCATGATCAAGAGCGCTTCGTCGAAGCGACGAAACGCGAGATACAGCAGCACGAAGATGATGACCAGCGTGAACGGGATCACCACCGTGAGCCGCTTGGTGGCGCGCTCCAGGAATTCGAACTGGCCCGACCACGAGATCGAGTACCCGGCTGGCACCTTGACCCTTTCGGCCACCGCCTTTTGGGCATCGCGAACCACCGACACTAAATCGCGATCGTGGATGTCCACGTACACCCAACCCGACAGCCGCGCGTTCTCGCTCTTGAGCATCGGCGGACCGTCGACAAATCCGATCTGGGTCACCGACCCCAGTGGGATCTGGGCACCGCGCTCGGTGACGATCGGTAGCTCACGCAGCTTCTCCACCGAATCGCGCACCTCGCGTGGGTAGCGCGCGTTGATGGGGAAGCGTTGCAAACCCTCGATCGTTTCGCCGATGTTCTCGCCACCGATCGCGTTCATCACGATGTCTTGCACGTCCGAGACGTTGAGCCCGTACCGTGCCGCCGCGTCGCGGTCGACCTTGATGTCGATGTATCGACCCCCCGTCAACCGCTCCGCGAGAGCGGAGGTGACTCCCGGGATGTCCTTGACAACCCGCTCGATGTCCTGGGCCACGCGCTCGATCTCGGCGAGGTTGGCGCCGGCCACCTTGATCCCGAGCGGGCTCTTGATGCCGGTAGCGAGCATGTCGATGCGGTTGCGGATCGGCGGCACCCAGATGTTGGAGAGACCGGGGACCTTGACGATTCCGTCCAACTCCTCGATCAGCTTCGGCGTCGTCATACCCGGGCGCCACTGATCGCGCGGCTTGAACTGGATGGTGGTCTCGAACATCTCCATCGGCGCCGGGTCGGTGGCCGTTTCCGCCCGCCCCGCTTTACCGAACACGCGCTCCACCTCGGGCACGGTGCGGATCAGTCGGTCCGTCTGTTGCAGCACCTCGGCCGCCTTGCCTGCGGAGAGCCCGGGCAGGGCAGACGGCATGTAGAGCAAGTCGCCTTCGTCGAGCGGCGGCATGAACTCGCCCCCGAGCTTCAGCACCGGATAAAGACTCGCGACCAGCAATGCCAGCGCAACGAGCAAGGTCATCCACGGGAAGCGCAGCACACCCGCCAAGATGGGTCGATAGGTCGCGATGAGCAAACGGGTGAGCGGGTTCTTGCGCTCGTCCGGTATCCGGCCACGGATCAGGTAACCCATCAGCACGGGAACGAGGGTCACCGACAAACCGGCAGCCGCTGCCATCGCATAGGTCTTGGTAAACGCCAGCGGCGAGAACAGTCGCCCTTCCTGGGCTTCCAACGAGAACACGGGAATGAAGGACAGGGTGATCACCAGCAGACTGAAGAACAGCGCGGGGCCCACTTGGACCGCAGCGTCTCCCACGACACGCCATTGCTCCGCACCTCTCAGAGGTTGGCCTGGATGTTCATGGCGCCAGGCCTCGATGTGCTTGTGCGCGTTCTCGATCATGACCACGGCCGCGTCCACCATCGCGCCCACGGCGATGGCGATGCCGCCCAGGGACATGATGTTGGCGTTGACGCCTTGATAGTGCATGACGATGAACGAGATCAGCACCCCGAGCGGAAGCGTGACAATGGCGACAAAGCTGGAGCGCAGATGAAACAGGAACACGGCGCATACCACGGCGACCACGGTGAACTCTTCGATCAGCTTGTCGCGCAGGTTGCGGATGGCCCGCTCGATCAAGGCCGAGCGGTCATAAGTCGGCATGATCTCCACACCGGCCGGCAATCCCTTCTTCAATGCCTCGAGCTTGGCTTTCACGGCATCGATCGTCTCCAGCGCATTCTTGCCAGAGCGCATCACGATGACGCCGCCCACGACTTCGCCCTGGCCGTCGAGCTCCGAGATGCCGCGCCGCATCTCGGGGCCCACCTGCACGCGCGCCACGTCTCTTAGCAAGACCGGCGTGCCGCCTTCGCCCAGCCCAACGGGGATCTTGCGGAAGTCGTCGAGCGACTTGAGGTAACCGCGGGCGCGCACCATGTACTCGGCCTCGCCTAGTTCCAGCACCGAGCCGCCGGTCTCCTGATTGGCGGATCGTACGGCCTGGACGACGCGGCCGAACGGGATCCCATAAGCGCGCAGGCGATCGGGGTCGAGCACGATCTGGTACTGGCGCACCATGCCGCCGACGGAAGCAACTTCCGCTACGTTGGGCACCGATTTCAGCTCGTACTTCAAGAACCAATCCTGCAGCGCGCGCAGCTGGCTCAGGTCGTGCTGACCGGTGCGATCGACCAACGAGTATTCGTAGATCCACCCAACGCCGGTGGCGTCGGGGCCGAGCGAGGCTTTGGCCTGTGCCGGCAGCCGGCCCTGGACCTGGTTCAGGTATTCGAGCACCCGCGAGCGCGCCCAGTACATGTCGGTGCCGTCCTCGAACAGCACGTAGACAAACGAGTCTCCGAAGAACGAATAGCCGCGCACATTCTTGGCTCCTGGCACCGACAGCATGGTGGTGGTGAGCGGGTAGGTGACTTGATCTTCCACGATCTGCGGCGCCTGGCCCGGATAGGTCGTGCGAATGATCACCTGCACGTCGGACAGATCGGGAATGGCATCCAGCGGGGTCTTGAGCATGGCCCAGACACCCCATGCCGATATCATGAGCGTACCGAGCAGGACCAGGAAGCGGTTGTCGATGGACCAGCGGATGAGTCTGGCAATCATGGCTTGTCTCCCATCTTTTCCGGTGGTTGACCACTGTCGACGTTGCGTCTGCTCAGATTCTTGCGCCCGGCTTGGGCCTCACCCTGTTGCACCTTGCCCTGAGCCTCGCGGGCCGATGGTTGAGCCTCAGGCGCTAGCCAGGTCAGCTCGAATGCGCCGGACTTGTCGATAAGGAACTCGAAGCTCACGCGATCCCCGATCGCAACGTTGCGCGGGAGGCCCGCCTTGGGCGCCTTGAAGGGCATGGTCATGGCACCCATGCCCGCTGTCGAAACGGGACCGTGTTGGATGGTGACGCGGTCGCCTTCGATCGCCGTTATCTGCCCTTCCGCGCGGTGAGTTTCCATCGCCGGCTTGGCGCTTGCCGTGGCAGCCTCGGGCGCGTTCATCCGTTCCACCGTCGTCTTGAGGCTCGCCTCCGAATCGATCAGAAATTGGCCGGACACCACGACACGCTGGCCAGCCTGCAACCCTTCGCGGATTTCGGTCATGTCGCCACTGTCCCGCCCAACCTCGACCTCGGCAGGGCGAAACTTACCGTCGGCCTCCGCCACGATGAGGACATTGCGTTTGCCCGTGTAGATCACCGCTTCGGCAGGGACCATCAAGGCCTGCTTCGCGTGACCACCGAAATCGAGCCGCGCGAACATGCCAGGCTTGAGCAGTCCGCCGGGATTCGCGAGAACGATGCGCGCTTTGATCGTACGCGTGGTTGCATTGACGTCGGGCAGCAGCGCCGCGACCTTGCCCTTGAAGACCTTGTCGGGAAAAGCTGCTGCGCGCCCTTCCACTTCAACTCCGGGTCGGATCAACGCAGCCTGCGTCTCGGGCACTTCGGCGTTGACCCACACTGTCCCAACCGGTGCCAGTTTGAACAGCGTCATGCCGGGACTGACCGCCATCCCTTCGCGTGCGCCCAGCTCCCAAACCAGCCCCGCCTCAGGTGCATGCAAGGTGATTCGCGCGTTGGCCCTGCCGTCGCGCTCGACGGCTTGGATCTGTTCCTCGGAGATACCGAGCAGCTTGAGGCGCTCGCGGGCTGCATCGGCCAACAGGTCGGCTCCGGGCTGACTGCTGCGCTTGAGCGCGAGGTATTCCTCTTGGGCGGAGAGCCAGTCGGGTGCATAGATCTCCACCAGTCTCTGCCCTTGCGGTACAGCGTCGTACTGTGCCCGCACGTAGAGCTTCTCGATGTAGCCATTGACGCGCGACTGCACGGTGGTGATGCCGCGCTCGTCGATGCTCACTGCCCCCACTGTCGAGAAACCCATGTCCAGTGTGCCCGGCTTGACCTCCGCAGTGCGGATGCCCAGGTTTTGCGCCGTGCGCGGGCTGATCGATACCTTTCCCTCGTCCGCGGCTTCGTCGGCGTACATCGGCACCAGTTGCATGTCCATGTATGGCGACTTGCCCGGTTTGTCGAACTTTGGACCGGGCACCATGGGATCGTGCCAGTACAGCACCCTGCGCCCGGTCTTGGGATCGATTTTGTCGCCGGCTGCAGCCTGTGAAGCCGAACTTGGTGCTGCCGCCTCGGCTTGCGCGACCGCGCTGGCGGTCTCCTTGTGAGCTCGATTTGTCGCGATCCAGTAACCGGCGCCGAGCCCGAGCCCGATCAGGGCCGCTCCGCCGAGGAGCACAAGCAAAACGTTGCGTCTCATTTGACCGCCTCCGGTGGCAGGAAGTACAGCAGCTGCGCATAGGCGCGCGCTTGCTCCTCGTTGAGCTGCAGCTGCTGCAGTCTGATGTCGAGCTCGTCACGCCGGGCCTGGAGTACGGGTGTCAGATCGCCGCGCCCGCCTCGGTAGGCGGCTAGCGCCGCCTGCGTCCGCTCCCGAGACAGCGGCAACAGCGATTCGTCGAACCGCTTTAGCCGAGCCGTGGCGGCAGTCCAGTCTGCCCATGCCACCTGCACCTCGGCCAAGTGCTGGCGGACGGCGTCTTCTCTCACGTCGCGCGCCTGATCGACGAGAGCGAGTTTGGCCGCGAGGTCCCGGCTCTGCCGGTTCTTCTGAAACAGCGGCAGATCGATCGAGACTTGCACGGAGATCATGTTCGAGAAAGTGGGTCCGCGCTGCTGATAGGCGAACTCCAGACTCCAATCCGGGTTGGTTGCGGCCCTGGCCAGCGCCGCTTCGGCCTGCGCGACATCGACTTGACGCTCGAGCGCTTGCACATGGGGATGATGAGCAACGTGCTCAGCCAGTGCACTTTGCTCGGTCAGAAAGACCGGCAGCTTGAACGGAGCAAGCGGCCGATCCTCAGCGTTGCCGAGCCAGCGCGAGAGCCAGGCCTTGGCCTGCCCCAACTGCCTTTCCAAACCCCCCCGCTTTTGCAAAAGCGGTTTCTTT
>JACXTT010005844.1_pt1 | contig 17775 bp, 16 predicted proteins | sample 9270951 | NCBI WGS metagenome assembly JACXTT01 (sample SAMN15532306, study PRJNA645909) | rock metagenome | isolation source: weathered quartz diorite | place: Puerto Rico | collected 2017-06-21 | reverse complement strand
CCGAACTCGGCCGCAACGCGCAGGGCCTGGTGGACTGGGCGCTCGGCCTGGGCCAGAGCGCCATCGTCACCACCAACTTCCGTCCCTTCGAGGCGGTGATCCTGCACATGGTGACGCAGGTGAAGCGCGATGTTCCCGTGGTGTGGATGGACAACGGCTACAACACCGAGGCCACCTACCGCTACGCCGACGAGGTGACGAAGCAACTGGGCCTTGACCTGCACATCTACCTGCCGCGCCGCTCGCGCGCGCACCGCGAGGCGGTGGAAGGCCCGACGCCGGCGCTGGACGATCCGCGCCACGCCGCCTTCACCGAGGAAGTGAAGCTCGAGCCCTTTGCCCGCGCGCTGCGCGAGACGGCGCCCAAGGTGTGGTTCACCGCGCTGCGCGCCACCGACACGGCGGTGCGCGCCCAGATGGACCCGGTCAGCGTGAACCCCGACGGCCTGATCAAGGTGGCGCCGCTGCTGCACTGGTCGTCCAAGGATCTTCACGAGTACTGCGTGAAGCACGGCCTGCCCAACAACTTCGACTACGTGGACCCGACCAAGGGCGAAGACAACCGCGAGTGCGGCCTGCACCTGGCGCACTGAGCGCCGACGCCCCACCGATTTCCTGCATTCAGCAAGCACCCCATCCGATGAACGCCCGTACCGAAACCGATCTGCTGCTGCCGCCGGCACACCTGTCCAACACGCACCTCGATGCGCTGGAGGAAGAAACCATCTTCATCCTGCGCGAAGTGGCGGCCGCCTTCGAGCGCCCCACCCTGCTGTTCTCGGGCGGCAAGGACTCGCTGGTGCTGCTGAAGTGCGCGGAAAAGGCTTTCGGCGCAGGCCGCATTCCCTACCCGCTGCTGATGATCGACACCGGCCACAACTTCCCCGAAGTGACGGCCTACCGCGACCAGCGCGCCAAGGAGCTGGGCGCCGAACTCATCGTGCGCAGCGTCGAAGACTCCATGAAGCGCGGCACCGTGCGCTTGGCCCACCCGGGCGAGTCGCGCAACGCGCATCAGTCGGTGACGCTGCTGGAAGCGATTGAAGAATTCCGCTTCGACGCGCTGATCGGCGGCGCCCGCCGCGACGAGGAAAAGGCGCGTGCCAAGGAACGCATCTTCTCGCACCGCGACAGCTTCGGCCAATGGCAGCCCAAGGACCAGCGCCCCGAGCTGTGGACGCTGTTCAACACCCGCCTGGCACCGGGCGAACACTTCCGCGTGTTCCCCATCTCGAACTGGACCGAACTCGATGTGTGGCAGTACATCGCCCGCGAGGAAGTCGGCCTGCCCTCGATCTACTACACGCACAAGCGCGAAGTGGTGGAGCGCCGCGGCCTGCTGGTGCCGGTGACCGAGCTCACCCCGCCGCGCGACGGCGAAACGGTACAGGTGCGCGACGTGCGCTTCCGCACCGTGGGCGACATCACCACCACCTGCCCGGTGGAAAGCCTGGCGGCCGATGCGGCCGACGTGGTGCTCGAGACCCTGTCGGTGGACGTGAGCGAACGCGGCGCGACCCGCATGGACGACATGACGTCCGAAGCTTCGATGGAAAAACGAAAGAAAGACGGTTACTTCTGATGAGCGCGACGACTGCTACCCCTGTGAACAACGACGTCCACGGCGACACCGGCACCGCCCTGCGCTTCATCACCTGCGGCTCGGTAGACGACGGTAAGAGCACGCTGATCGGCCGCCTGCTGGTCGACAGCAAGACCGTGCTGCAAGACCAGCTGGCCGGCGTGCAGCGCGGCGGCGAGACCGACCTCGCGCTGCTGACCGACGGCCTGTCGGCCGAGCGCGAACAGGGCATCACCATCGACGTGGCCTACCGCTACTTCTCGACCGCCAAGCGCAAGTTCATCATCGGCGACGCGCCGGGCCATGAGCAGTACACGCGCAACATGGTCACCGCCGCCTCGGCCGCGGACGCCGCCGTGGTGCTGGTCGACGCGACCAAGCTGGCCTGGGCCGCCGAAGTGGAAGACGGCACCGTGGTCAAGCGCGAGCTGCTGCCGCAGACGCGCCGGCACTCGCTGCTGTGCCACCTGCTGCGCGTGCAGTCGATCGTGTTCGCCGTGAACAAGCTCGACGCCATCGGCGACGCCGGATTGGCCTTCGAACGCATCTCGACCGCGCTGAACGCCTTCGCCGAAGCGGCTGGGGTGAAGGTGACGGCCATCGTGCCGATCTCCGCGCTCAAGGGCTGGAACGTGGCCACGCGCCACGCCGACTGGGTCGGCTACGAAGGCCCCAGCCTGCTCGAGCTGCTCGAAGAACTGCCCGTGACCGCGCAGGACGAGGCCGTGCCTTTCGCCTTCCCGGTGCAATGGGTCGAGAAGTTCTCTTCTTCCGCCGACACCTCGCAAGGCCGCCGCGTGTTCTGGGGCCGCGTGGCCTCGGGCCATGTGGAGCCGGGCCAGCGCGTGACCGTGCTGCCGAGCAACCAGACAGCTACGGTCGCCCAGGTGCTGAGCCACACGCGCCAGCCGAAGACGGTGCACGCGGGCCACAGCGCCGGCATCGTGCTCGACCGCGAAGTCGACGTGTCGCGCGGCGACTGGCTGCTGGCGCCCGGCGCCTTCGAGCCGGTGCGCGAGATCACCGCCACCGTGGCCTGGCTCGACGACGAGCCGCTGGTCGCGGGCCGCGTGTACTGGGCGCTGCAGGGCCACCGCTGGGTCAAGGCCAAGGTGGCGCGCATCGTCGACCGGGTGAACATCACCACGCTCGAATCGGAGCCCGCAACCCAGCTGGAAGCCAATTCCATCGGCGACGTGGTGCTGGCATTGCAGCAGCCGCTGGCGGTGCTGCCGTTCACGCAATCGCGCGCGCTCGGCTCGCTGGTGCTGGTCGATACGGCCTCCCACAAGACCGCTGCCGCCGTGCTCGTGCAGCCCTCCGCCGCAAAGGCCTAAAATCTAGGGTTTTTCCCGACCACTTCTGACGCAAAAAGACAAATGACCCACGTCGTCTCCGAAGCCTGCATCCGTTGCAAATACACCGACTGCGTGGACGTTTGCCCCGTCGACTGCTTCCGCGAAGGTCCCAACATGCTGGTGATCGACCCGGACGAATGCATCGACTGCGCGGTCTGCATTCCCGAGTGCCCGGTCAACGCGATCTACGCCGAGGAAGACCTGCCGGCCAACCAGATCGCCTTCATCAAGATCAACGCCGAGCTGGCCCAGGCCGACGGCTGGAAGAGCATCACCAAGCGCAAGCCCGCCCTGCCTGATGCCGAAGAATGGAAAGACAAGACGGACAAGGTCGGGGAGCTGGTGCGCTGAGCACCTTGGCCACCCCCGTCGAAACCGACGCGCTGATCGTCGGCGCCGGCCCCGTAGGGCTGTTCCAGGCCTTCCAGTTGGGCCTGCTCGAAATCTCCTGCCATATCGTCGATGCACTGCCCGCCGCCGGCGGCCAGTGCGTGGCGCTGTACGGCGACAAGCCGATCTACGACATTCCCGGCACGCCCATGACGAGCGGGCGCGACCTGGCGCAGTCGTTGCTGCAGCAGGTCGCGCCGTTCAAGCCGCAGTTCCACTTCGGTGAACAGGTCGCCACGCTGGCCCGGCAACCGGACGACCGGCTGCTGCTGACCACCTCGGCCGGCAAGGCTTTTCTGGCGAAAACCGTGTTCATCGCGGCGGGCGTCGGGGCCTTCGTGCCGAAGCGGATCGCCGTCGAAGGCATCGAGCGCTTCGAGGGCACATCTCTCTTCTATCACCCCGATTCGCTGGACCGCTTCGCGGGGCAGACCGTGGTGGTCAACGGCGGCGACGACATCGCGCTGGAAACCGCCATTGCGCTCACCGGCACGGCAAAGCAGGTCACACTGGTGCACCGCCGCGACGGCTTCCAGGCCGGCGAGGCCACGGTCGCGACCATGCGCAGCCTCGTGGCCGAGGGCAGGCTGGCCTTCAAGGTCGGCCAACCCGGCGCCTTCGACGGCAAGCAACTGCAAATCGTCACGCCCGACGCCACGACGCTCGACCTGCCGCTGGACGCGCTGATCGCCTGCCTGGGCATCTCCCCGCGCCTCGGCCCGATCGCCGACTGGGGCCTGGAGCTGGAGCGCAAGCAGGTGCCGGTAGACACCGAGAAGTACGAAACCCGCGAACGCGGCGTGTTCGCGGTGGGCGACATCAACACCTATCCGGGCAAGAAAAAGCTCATCGTCTGCGGCTTCCACGAGGCCACGCTGGCCGCCTGGGGCGCGACGGCCATCGTGTTCCCGGGCAAGGCCGTGCCGCTGCAGTACACGACCACCAGCACGCGGCTGCACGAGTTGCTGGGCGTGAGCAAGGCCTAGTCCGCGCCCGCGCGGGGCAGCAGCGCCGCGTATTCGCCGATGAAGCTGCCGATGGCGCCCACGTAGCGGTCGATGTCGGCATCCGCCAGGGGCAGCGACAGCACCACGAAGCCGCGCGGCGAGGTGTAGATGCCCTCGTTCAGCAGATGGAAGAACAGCAATTGCCGCAGCCGGCCGTCGACCGGCGCCAGGTCGTCGGTGCTGCGCACCTCGCCCTGCACGAAATGCGCGTTCATCAGCGAACCGATGCCGGTGAACTGCATCGCGATGCCCTCCTTCGCGCACAGCGCGTTGAGCCGCGCCCGCATCGCCTCGCCCCTGTCGGCCAACGCGCCGGCCGCCTCGGGCGTGAACAGCTTCGTCAGCCCCGCATGGCCGGCCGCCATCGTCATCACGTTGTTGTTGAAGGTGCCCGAATGGGCCAACGGCCCGGTGCGCGGGTCGAACAGCGCCATCACGTCGGCGCGCCCGCCGAAGGCGCCGAAGGACATGCCGCCGCCGATGTACTTGCCCAGCGTGGTCATGTCCGAACGGATGCCCAGCTTGTTCGCCAGGCCCTGCGGCGCAAGCCGCGAAGTCATGACCTCGTCGAACACCAGCAGCGCCCCGACGCGCGTGGCCGACTCTCGCAGGGCCTGCAGGAAGTCCAGGCGCCCCGGAATGCAGCCGCTCGCGCCTTGCATGGGCTCGACCAATATGGCGCCGATCTCCGGGCCGTGCTGCTCGATCTGCGCGCGGGCCGTCTCGGCGTCGTTGTAGGGCAGCACGAGGAAGTCGAAGGGCACGGTGGTCGGCGACGGCCTGGCGCCGAAGCCCAGCACCCCGCCGTGGTAGCCGCCCGAGAACACGACGATCTTCTTGCGCCCGGTGAAGTGCAGCGCCGCCGTGAGCGCCATCAGGTTGGCCTCGGTGCCCGAGTTGGTGAAGCGCAGTTGCTCGATTTGCGGAAAGCGCTCGCAGATCAGCCGGGCCAGCCGGCCTTCGAGCAGGTTGTGCCCCGTGAGGTTGATGCCGCCCTGCATGGCCTCGATGACGGCCTCGCGGATCTCCGGCGCGGAGTGACCGTAGACGCCGGCCGTGTACTCGGCGATGAAGTCGGCATAGCGGTGGCCGTCGGCGTCCCACAGCGCGGCGCCCTCGCCCCTGGCGATGGTCAGGGGGAACGGCGCGTAGAACAGCACGGAGCGGCTGTTCGCGCCCGGCATGTAGCGCGCCTGCGCCTCGAACTGGCGCTGGCTGGCCGGGTTGGCGTCGGTGAAGCGCTGGTACGCATCGGCAAGGGCCTGGTCGATGGCGGCATGGGTCATGGCGGATGTCCTTGGTTTGCAGACAGGAGTTAATTGATCAATGAACAATTAATATTGTTTATACGATCAATTGATCTGCCGCACAATGGCATCGACCATGAAGACGAACTCGCCACCCAAGCCCCGCTCCGCCGGCCGCCCCGCCGGCGGCGGCGAACTGAGCAAGCAGCGCATCGCAGAAGTCGCGCTGGCGCTGATCGACGAATTCGGCCTCGGCGCTTTCAGCATGCGCGAGGTGGCGGCGCGGCTCGGCGTGTACCCGGCCACGGTGCACTGGCACGTGAGCACGCGCGAAGCCCTGCTGGCCGAGGTGGCCGCCGCTGTCATGGCCGATGTCGCGCCGCCACCGGGCAAGCTCGAATGGCAGGCCTGGATCGCCGAGCTGTTCCGCCGCTGTCGTGAGGCCGTGCGGCGCCACCCGAACGTGGCGCAACTGCTGGGCGCGCAGCTGGTGTCCAACGGCAGCCTGCCGACGGAGCTGGTCGAAGGGGTGCTGGCCGCCCTGACCGAGGCGGGCTTCGAGGGCAAAGCCTTGCTGGAGGCTTACAACTGCGTGATCGCGGCGATGCTGGGCTTCCTGACGATGGAGTTCTCGCCCCTTCCCGCCGACAACACCCAGGCCTGGGCCGAGGAGCTGCGCGAGCGCGTGCACACGATCCGCCCGCTCGACCATCCGGTGCTCACGCGCAACCTGCCGCTGCTGGCCAACAGGGCCTTCATCGTGCGATGGGACAACGGCACCACGGTGCCGCTGGACAGCAGCTTCGAGCGCCACGTCCAGATGACCATCGACGGGCTCGAGGCCTTCGCGCGCAGGGTCAGGCCGGCGTAGCCGACGCGGCGTCGGCCTGGTGGCCGATGCGCAGCAGCGCGTCCTTCAGCCACAGCACGCCGGCGTCGGAATTGGAGCGCCGGTTCCAGCACACCACCGAGCGGTAGCCCTGCAGCTCGAACGGCAGCGGATGCACCGCGAGCACGTCGCGAAAGCGCTCGGCCACGCGCAGCGGCATCACCGCGACGTGGTCGGTCTGCGCGAGCAGGTCGACGATCTGGCCGAAGCTGGTCATGGCCACGCTCATGGTGCGCGTGCGGCCCAGCCGCGCCAGCACCTGGTCGATCAGGTCGTCGAGTGCCGAGCTGCCGTAGCCCAGGAACACGTGCGGCGCGCCGCAGAAGGCATCGAGCGTCGCCTCGCGCCCCAGGGTCGGATGGCCTCGGCGCACGGCCACGACATAGCGGTCTTCGTACAGCAGCGCCGATTCGCAATCGCTCGGCGGCTGCAGGCGCGGCAGCACGGCGATGTCGAAGTCGCCCTTGCGCAGGCGCTCGGTCAACGTGAGGAACGAGCTGGTCTCCCAGTAGATGCGCACGCGCGAGCCGCACGCCACCAGTTCATTGGCGAGCGTCGGCAGCAGCAGGTGGCTCGCGTAGTCGCCGCCCGAAATGCGAAAGATGCGCTGCGACGCCGCCGGATCGAAGCCCTCGCCTGGCTCCAGCATGGCCGACAGGTCGGCCAGCACGCGCTCCACCTGGCCGGCCAGCGCATGGGCGCGCGCCGTGGGCTCCACGCCGTGCGCGGTGCGGGTGAAGAGCGGATCGCCGAAGGTGTCGCGCAGGCGATTGAGCGAGGCGCTCACGGCCGGCTGGCTCAAGAAAAGGCGGGTTGCCGCGCGCGACACGCTGCGTTCGCGCATCAGCGCATCGAAGGTCCGCAGCATGCCGACGTCGAGGCTGCGGATATCACGTTGGGCCATATCTCATATTCAAAGCTTCGAATTGCCCGTGGGGCGGGCTGTCCGTATCGTCGAGCGCACAAGTACATCACGACTGGAGACACGATGAATCGGTTCAGACCCTCGCCACCGGGCGAGGCCACCCGCCGCCGCGCGCTCGGCACCCTCGGCGCCGGCTTCGCGGCACTCGCCCTGCCCGCCTTCGCGCAGGCCCCGCACTTTCCCAACCGCGTGGTGCGCATCGTCCCGTTCGGCTCCGGCGGCGGCCCGATGGACACCATCGCCCGCGTCTACGCCGAGAAGCTCAAGGCTCGCTGGAACCAGCCGGTGATCGTCGAGGCCAGGCCCGGCGCCAGCGGCACCATCGCCGCCGACGCCGTCGCCAAGGCCGCGCCCGACGGCTACACCGTGCTGCTCACGCTGCCGCTCACGCACATCAACAACGTGGTGCTGCAGCCGAAGCTGCCCTACGACCCGGTGAAGGACTTCGAGCCGCTGTCGCAGCTGGCCACCGGCGGGCCGATGCTGATCGCCCGCGCCTCGGCGCCGTTCTCGAACGTGCGCGAGTTCGTGGCCTACGCCAAGGCGCATCCCGGCATCTCGTACGGCACCTGGGGCAACGGCTCCAACGCGCACCTCTTCGGCGAGCTGCTGGCGCGCCAGAACAAGCTGGACCTGGTCCACGTGCCCTACAAGGCCGAGGCCGCGGCGCACAACGACATGTTCGGCGAGGCGCTGGGCGTGGCCTGGGCGAATCCCGCGACCGCGCGCGGCCTCGCGCAGGCCGGCCGCATCAAGGTGCTGGGCATCACCGGCCGCCAGCGCGTGCGCTCGATGCCCAACGTGCCCACCTTCACCGAGCAGGGCTTCCCGGGCTTCGACCTCGACAGCTGGATCGGCGTGTACGCCCCGGCAAAGACACCGCAGCCCGTGCTCGACGAATGGTCGACCGCGCTGCGCGAGATCACGAAGATGCCCGACATCCAGGAGCGCCTGGCCGGCTTCGGATTCGAGCCGCTGGGCAGCACGCCCGCCGAGTTCAAGGCCAGCTACAAGGCCGACTTTCCCCGCGTTGCGGACCTGATCAAGGCCGCTGGAGTCACCCCCGAATGAGCACCGTCGCCCCCACCATTTCTCCAACTTCCGCCGCCGGCGAATGGCAGCCCATCGCCTTCGACACCGGCACCGCCTACGGCCGCAAGCCGCCGAGCCACAAGCCCGAGCTGACCGAAGTCGGCGCCGGCACGCCGATGGGCGAGCTGCTGCGCCGCTACTGGCACCCCATCGGCCTGACGGCGGATGCCGGCGACACGCCGCGCCAGGTGCGCGTGCTGGGTGAAGACCTGATTCTGTTCCGCGACAAGAAGGGCCGCCCGGGCCTGGTCCACTGGCGCTGCGCGCACCGCGGCGCGTCGCTCTACTACGGGCGCGTGGAGGAAGAAGGCATCCGCTGCTGCTACCACGGCTGGATGTTCGACGTGCAGGGCCACTGTGTCGACCAGCCCTGCGAGCCCGACAGCGGAGCGCGCACCCGTGGCCGCGTGCGCCAGCCGTGGTATCCGGTGGAAGAGCGCTACGGCCTGATCTGGGCCTACCTCGGCCCGGCCGAGAAGAAGCCGGTGCTGCCGCGCTACGACTGCCTGGAAACGCTGGACGAAGGCGAGACGCTGGAGGCCGACGGCAACAGCATCGGCGGCGGCGGGCCGCAGATCATTCCGTGCAACTGGCTGCAGCACTACGAGAACGTGGCCGACCCCTTCCACGTGCCGGTGCTGCACGGCAGCTTCAGCGGCACGCAGTTCGTGGCGCTGATGGGCCAGATGCCCGAAGTGACCTTCGAGAGCACCGAGACCGGCGTGATGATCACCTCGATCCGCAAGACGGAAGACGGCAGCACATTCCGCCGCGTGGCCGGCCCGGTGCTGCCGACCCTGCGCGTGGTGCCGAACCCGCGCGTGGCGGCCTACGGGCGGGTGGAGTCCATCGGCTGGGTGCTGCCCATCGACGACCACAGCTTCCGCATCTACACCGCCGGCCGCGTGAAGACGCCCGGCGACCTCGCCCGCGTGCGCTCGCGCCTGAACGGCAAGCTGTGGGAAGAACTGACCGAGGCCGAGCACCGCGCCTTCCCGGGCGACTACGAGGCGCAGGTGAGCCAGGGCGCGATCACCGCGCATTCCGAAGAGCACCTGGCCTCCTCGGACCGCGGCATCGTGATGCTGCGCCGGCTGCTGCAGCGCCAGCTCGACGCGGTGCGCGAAGGGCGCGACCCGGCCGGCGTGAGCTTCGACCCCGAGGCGCCGCCGGTGCACTTCGAGGCCGGCAATTTCCTCGTGCGCGAATGAGCGCGGCCGCGGCCCCCGCCATTGCGGTGCGCGTGGCGCGCAAGACGGTCGAGGCCGAGGGCGTGGCCGGATTCCGGCTGGTCGCGGCCGACGGCGCGCGCCTGCCGGACTTCGCGCCCGGCGCGCACATCGACGTGAGCCTGCCCGGCGGTCTGGTGCGCCAGTATTCGCTGTGCAACCTGCCGGCGCAGGACGACCACTACGAGATCGGCGTGCTGCGCGACGCCGCCTCGCGCGGCGGCTCGCTCGCGATGCACGACGCGGTGCATGAGGGCGCGGTGCTGAACATCAGCGCGCCGCGCAACCACTTTCCGCTCGACGAGAACGCCACGCACAGCCTGCTGCTGGCCGGCGGCATCGGCGTGACGCCGCTGCTGTCGATGGCCCGGCGGCTGGCGGCGCTGGGCGCCGACTTCGCGCTGCACTGCTGCAGCCGCACCGCCGGGCGCGCGCCCTACCGGCGGCAGCTGGAGGGGAGTGCCTTCGCGGACAAGGTGTTCTTCCACCATGACGACGGGCCGCCCGCGCAATGGCTCGATCCAAGCTCGACCATCGGACAGCCCGCGCCCGGCAGGCATCTGTACGTGTGCGGCCCCCAGGGTTTCCTGGATGCGGTGCGCACCACCGCGCGCGCGCTGCGCTGGCCGGATGCGCAGGTGCATTTCGAATACTTCGCGGGCGCCGCGCTGCCGGCCGGCGCGCAAGGCGAATTCGAAGTCGAGCTGCGCAGTTCCGGCCGCGTGGTGCGGGTGCCGGCTGCCCTCAGCGTGGTGGATGCGCTGGCCGCCGAAGGCATCGACATTCCGGTGTCGTGCGCCCAAGGCGTGTGCGGCACCTGCCTCACGCGCGTGCTGCAGGGTGAGATCGAGCACAACGACCTCTACCTCACGCCCGCGGAGCAGGCCGCCAACGACCAGTTCCTGCCCTGCTGCTCGCGGGCCCGCTCACCCCGGCTGGTGCTCGACCTGTAGCAGCTCGTAGAGCACCATGCGCGTCTGCCGGCCGCGCAACTCGGCCAGTTCCTCGATGCGGCGCGTGGCAAGGCGACCATCCAGCCCGTCGAAGGTGTCCTGCGATATCAGCGTGCGCGTGCCCAGTTCCTTGTTGGCGGCCTCGATGCGGCTCGCCGCGTTGATCGTGTCGCCGATGGCGGTGTACGACAGCCGGTTGCTCGAGCCGAGCACGCCGGCGACCACGGGCCCGGTGTGGATGCCGACGCGCGTGCGGAACTCCTGCAGGCCTTCGGCGCGCCACTTGGCGTTGAGCGAGTTCATCTCGGCGTGCAGTTCCAGCGCCGCCCGGCAGGCGCGGTACTCCGCGTCTTCCAGGTCGGCCGGCGCGCCCCACAGCACCATGATGCCGTCGCCCATGAACTTGTCGACCACGCCGCCGTGCCGCGTGAAGATGCCGGCCGCCAGGTTGAAGTACTCGGTCAGCTGCCTCACCAGCACATCGGCGGGCATCGATTCCGAGATGGTGGTGAAGCCCTCCACGTCGGTGAACATCACGGTGACGCGGCGCGGCGAGCCGCCGGGCGCCAGGGCATGGCCCTCGGCCACCAGCTGGCGCAGGATGTCCACCGGCACGAACTTCCTGAAGGCCTGGAGGCTGCGCGCCGATTCGTCCAGCGCCTGGTTGAGATGCTGGATCTCCAGCACCCGGCTCGGCTCGAGCGGCAGGTTGTCCAGCTCCAGCCGCCCGATGCGGCGCGCCACGCGCGAGAGGTTCTCGATCGGCCGGGTCACGAGCTTCGACAGCCGAAGCGAAATGAACAGCGCCACGCCGAGGAAGCTCAGCGTCAGCAACAGCGCCCATATCACCGAGCGATGCAGGCTGCCGAGCAGCAAGTCTTCGGGTTCCCAGCTGATCAGTTGCCATCGGGTGTGCGGCATGTGCGAGGTCTGCACGAGGTAGTTGCGCCCTTCGTGCTCGATGGCAAAAGCCACGTCCTCGGCGCCGCCCGCCGTGCTGGCCGCGAGCATGTGGCCGTGAATGGCGCCGAGCACGCCGGTGTCGGGCGATTCCAGCTGGCGCACGGGTTCGGGGTGGTCGCTGCGCGCGATCACGTGGTGGTCGGCGCTGAGCAAGGCGCTCTCGCCGCTTCCCAGCGCGCCGAAGATGCGCACGAGCCTCGACAGGTGCCCCAGCGACACGTTGGCGTCGACCACCAGCCCGCGCCTGTGGCCTTCGTCGTCGATGCGCCCGGAAGGCCGCGCATGGCCGATGGCGAGTTCCTTCGCGTCGCTCATCAGGAAGGGCTCGGTCCACACCGGGCCTTTCGCTTCCACGGCTTCCCGGTACCAGGTGCGCTTCTCGGGGTCGAAGTCGCTGCGATAGGAGGAGATGGACGTCGTCGCGAAGCGCTGCCTGGCGTCGCCGCCTTCGAGGTCGGGCGAACTCTTGTACTGCCAGGTCTCGGTGCTGAAGTCCGGGCCGCGCAGCACCTGGCGGATGGCCGGAACCGGGTAGCGCACCGCCATCAGCACATGGCCGTCGTCGGTGGCCACATTGATGCTGTCGAGCTCCGGCGTCTGCTCCAGCATGGTCCAGAGCATCTCGGCGGTCTGCTCGCCGTCTTCGCCGGTGGCATGCACGCTGGGCGAATCGGCGATGGCGCGGATGACGCCCTCGGTCTTGGCGAGGAAGGCCAGCACGTTGTCCTCGACCCGGTCGTGGTTGATCTTGTGCGCGGTCGTGCCCACCCTGGACACCAGCTTCTCGGCCGCCCAGTAGCCGAACGCCACCAGCAGCAGCGACTGCAGCAACGCGACCGCACAGATGATGGTGCCCACGTCGACCCTGAAGCGCCGCAGGCGGCTGTCCTTGAAATCCTCATCGGCCATGCAAATCCCTCTCCCTTCTTTTCTGCCTGTCTGCTTATCGGCACGCGCGCCCTTTTCTTCTGTTTTCTTCTGTTTTTTCTTCAGGGCGCGGTGATTCTCGCGCGGCGAGAGTGCGATCCGAGGGTTTCCCCTTGCGTGCAAAGGCACGCCTGCCATTGCGGCTTCCCGGCAGCGGATAAACTTCCGCCCGCGCTACGGGTTCCCCGGGGCGCACTTGCTAGGGGTGCTGGACGGCTTGCCGTCCGGCTGAGAAAGTCCCTTTGAACCTGATTGAGGTAATCCTCGCGCAGGGAAGCTGGTCCGGTGGCCGCTCACGTTCTCTCGCGTGACGACCGTGTCGCTCGGGCCCCGCCCACCTGCCAAACCTTTTGCACTGGAGCAAACGGATGGCACACGACAACAACAACGATGCAATCGCCTCCAACGAAGCGCTGACGCCGCTGCCCGCCTCGCGCCGCGTCTTCGGCTGGCATGACCATGCCGCGCTGTGGTTCAGCCTGGGCGTCGGCCTGCTGGTGATGCAGATCGGCGCCTACCTGGTGCCCGCCGTGGGCACGCGGGACGCGGCCATTGCCATCGTGCTGGGCTCCTGCCTCGGCGCCGGCCTGCTGGCCTGGACCGCGCGGCTGGGCTGCGAGAGCGGCCTGGCCAGCGCAGGCCTCATGCACGCCACCTACGGCAGCGCCTTCGCGCGGCTACCGGTGCTGCTGAACATCGTGCAACTGGTGGGATGGACCACCTTCGAGCTAGTGGTCATGCGCGAGGGCACGCAGGCCATCGGCCAGGCGGCTTTCGGGCCGTCCATCGGCTCGGCATGGGGCGGCGTGCTGACCACGCTGCTCTGGGGCGCGGTGCTGCTGGCCCTGCTCGCGGGCTCGATGGTCAAGCTGGTGCGGCGCTTCGTCAGCCGCTTCGGGCTGCCTCTGGTGGTGCTTTCGCTGCTGTGGCTCAGCTGGCAGTTCGCGACACGGCTGCATGCCAAGGGTCTCGACGCCTTCTGGGCACGGCCGGGCGACGGCAGCATGAGCATGTTCGGCGCGCTGGACCTCGTCATCGCCATGCCGGTTTCCTGGCTGCCGCTGGTGGCCGACTATGCGCGGCACGGCAAGCGAAGCACGGGCGGACTGGGCAGCGCCTTCAGCGGCACCTGGCTGGGCTATGCGCTGGCCAATATCTGGTGCTATGCGCTGGGCGTGATGGTGGTCAGCGTGGCCGAGCCGGGCACCGAACTGGTGACGGCGCTGCTGCTCGCGCAGGGCGGCCTGCTGGCGCTGGGCCTGATCCTGATCGACGAGCTCGACAACGCCTACGGCGACGTGTACTCGGGTTCGGTGTCCACGCACAGCCTGCTGCCGCGCTGGAGCGTGAAGCGATGGGGTCTGCTGCTGGCCGCGTTGTGCATCGCCTTCGCGCTGGTGCTGCCGATGCACACGCTGGAGCCCTTCCTGCTGCTGTTGAGCTCGGTGTTCGTGCCGCTGTACGGCGTGATCATCGGCCGGCTGGGCACGGGGCAGTCCGTGTCCGCCGGCGGCGCGCGGAAGATCGACTTCGGCGCGGCGCTGATCTGGATCGCGGGCATTGCCGCGTACCACGCGTTGGCCAAGTGGGCGCCGCAGTTCGGCTCCGCGCTGCCGACCCTGGCCGCGACCTTCGCGCTCGCGTGGATCAGCCGGCCTTCAGCGCAACGCGGTGCGTCGGCACTGGCGCAAAGCCGTGGTTGAGAGGGCCATGACCCGCGCCGATCTTCACGTTCGCGCCGGCCGCCATCGCGCCGAGGATGTACGCGCGTGCCTTCTCGACCGCCTCCGGCAGCGCCGCGCCCAATGCCAGGTGCGCGGCGATGGCGGACGAGAGCGTGCAGCCGGTGCCATGCAGGTTCGGGCTGTCGATGCGCTTCGAAGCCAGCCGCGTGCGTTCGCCGCCGGACTGCAGCAGCACGTCGACCACGTCATCGCCCGGCAGATGGCCTCCCTTGAGCAATACGCCCTTGGCGCCGAGCGCCAGCAGTTCGTCGGCCGCGCCGTCGAGCGCATCGATACCGTCGATGGGGTGGCCGATGAGCAACGCGGCTTCGTCGAGATTGGGCGTGACCACCAGCGCGCGCGGAAACAGCTCGCGCACCAGCACCTGCACCGTCTCGGCCGCAATCAGGCGGTCGCCGCTGGTGGCGACCATCACGGGGTCGAGCACCACGTTCTTCAGCTGGTAGCGGTCGATGGCCCAGGCCACCACTTCGACCACCTCGGGCGCATGCAGCATGCCGAGCTTGACGGCGTCGACGCCGATGTCTTCCACCACGGCCTGGATCTGCGCCTTGAGAAAGTCTGGCGGCACGCCGTGGATGCCGGAAACGCCGAGCGTGTTCTGCGCGGTGAGCGCGGTGATGGCCGTCATGCCGTAGCAGCCGAGCGCCGCGAAGGTCTTGAGGTCGGCCTGAATGCCGGCGCCGCCGCCGCTGTCGGAGCCGGCGATGGAGAGCACGCGTGCGTAGCGCTGGGTGGGTGCTTGGGTCATGCCGAAAATTATCGGCGACTCTTCTTCTCCCTCCCCTTCCGGGGGAGGGCGGGGGTGGGGGCAAGCGGCGCTCATCGTGGGCGCTCTGCCAGCCCCCATCCCAACCTTCCCCCAAAGGGGGAAGGAGCGAAACCATGAAACTTCCTTTTCAGTCTGTGGCCATCCTCGGCGCTGGTCTCATGGGCCGCCTGATGGCGGTGACGCTCGCGCAGGCGGGCTGCAAGGTCGACCTGTTCGAAGCAGGCAGCCCCGACGCGGAAGGCGCTGCCGCACGCGTGGCCGCCGCCATGCTCGCGCCGCTGGCCGAATCGGCGGTGGCGCCGGTGTCTGTCGTGCGCATGGGGCAGCATGCGCTGTCTCGTTGGCCCGAGCTGCTGGCAAAGCTGGCACAGCCGGTGTTCTTCCAGCGCGAAGGCACGCTGGTGCTGTGGCACCGTCAGGATGCCACCGAAGCCGCACGCCTTGCACGCGTGCTTGCCAACACCGGCACGCAGGTGCCCGAGCTTGCGCCGATGCAAACGCTCGACGGCAAGGCGATCGCCATGCTGGAGCCCTCGCTGGGCCAACGTTTCGCGCAGGGCCTGTTCCTGCCGGGCGAAGGCCAGCTCGACAACCGCGCGCTACTCGCATCCTTGCTTGTCACGTTGCAGGCCAGCCCGAACGTGACGCTGCACTGGCAATCGGCGCGCGCGCCTTCGGACTTTTCGCCCGCCACGCCAGGCCAGCCGGACCAGGTGATCGATTGCCGCGGCCTCGGCGCCCGGCCCCAGTGGAACGCGCTGCGCGGCGTGCGCGGCGAGGTGATCCGGGTGCACGCCCCTGAAGTGACGCTGCAGCGGCCCACGCGGCTCGTGCATCCGCGCTATCCGCTCTACATCGCACCCAAGCCGGGCAACCTGTTCGTGATCGGCGCGACCGAGATCGAGTCGGACGACATGTCGCCCGCCAGCGTGCGATCCACGCTGGAACTGCTGAGCGCCGCGTACGCAGTGCACAGCGGCTTCGCCGAGGCGCGCATCGTGGAGATCGCCACGCAGTGCCGCCCCACCCTGCCCGACAACCTACCCGCCATCGAGCAGCCGCAGCCGCGCGTGCTGCGCATCAACGGGCTCTACCGCCACGGTTTCATGATCGCGCCCGCGCTGCTCGACGCCGCGATGGAACTGCTTGCGCACGGCCGCTCGGCGCTCGCGGCGAGCTTCGGCATGGAGACCTCCCACACATGAACATCCTGATCAACGACAAGCTCTTCACGCTGCCCGACGACGCGCTGCTGACCGATGCGCTGGCCGCGCTGGACGCCACGCCGCCGTTCGCGGTGGCGGTGAACCGCGAGTTCGTGCCGCGCTCCGCATATGCCGGGCGCGCGCTGCAACCCGACGACCGCATCGAAGTGATCCGCCCTGTGACGGGCGGCTGATTGATTGATGGAGACGACACGATGAACACCACGCATGACGACCCGCTGGTTCTCTACGGCGAAACCTTCCAGAGCCGGCTGCTGCTGGGCACGGCGCGCTACCCTTCGCCCGACCTGCTCGAAGCTGCGGTGAAGCGCGCGAAACCCGCAATGCTGACCGCATCGCTGCGCCGGCAGACCGCGAACCAGGGCTCGGGCAACAGCGACCTCGGCAACGGCTTCTGGGAGCTGCTGCGCCGCCTCGAGGTACCGGTGCTGCCCAACACCGCCGGCTGCCACAGCGTGCAGGAGGTGGTCGCCACCGCGCAGATGGCGCGCGAGCTTTTCGGCACGCCCTGGATCAAGCTCGAACTGATCGGCGACGACTACACGCTGCAACCCGACACGCTCAACCTCGTCGACGCGGCATCGCAGCTGATTCGCGAGGGCTTCAAGGTGCTGCCCTATTGCACCGAAGACCTGGTGCTCTGCCAGCGGCTGGTCGATGTCGGCTGCCAGGCCGTGATGCCGTGGGCCGCGCCCATCGGCACCGGGCGCGGGCCGGTCAACCCCTATGCGCTGCAGGTGCTGCGCGACCGGCTGAAGGTGCCGATGCTGGTGGACGCCGGCCTGGGCCTGCCCTCGCATGCCTGCCAGGTGATGGAGTGGGGCTACGACGGCGTGCTGCTCAACACGGCGGTGGCGCTGGCGCAAGACCCGGTGGCCATGGCCGGCGCTTTCTCCGACGCGGTGCAGGCCGGCCGCGCCGCGCACCACGCCGGCGCCATGGCCTCGCAGGACGCCGCGCAAGCCAGCACGCCGGTGCTCGGCACGCCCTTCTGGCACCACGCGCCATGACAGCAGCGATCAACGACGCCCGCGCCATCGCGCAAGCCATCGTCGCGGCCCACGGGTTGCGCTTCGGTGCCATCACTGCCGCGCCCGTGAGCGCGCCGGTCTTCTCGTCGGACGACCCGGTCTACCGTGGCGCCAAGCAGGCCTGCTCTGCGCTCGGCTTCATCGAGATCGACGCCGAATGCCTCGCCCATGCCTGGCGCGCGCAGACGCTGCGCCTGAGCAACTTCGACGCCGCGCTGTGGCCCGACGCGCCCGCCGATTTCGGCATGCGGCCGTTTCCGCCGACCGCACGCGACGATGCGTTTCCGCCCTGCCCCGAACGCCTCGGCCTCTACGCCGTGCTGCCCGACGCGCAATGGGTCGGCCGCATGGCGCGCGCCGGTGTGCCGACGGTGCAGCTGCGCTTCAAGTCCGAGGACGCGACGGCCATCGAGCGCGAAGTGCAGGCCGCTGTCGAAGC
>JACXTT010005843.1_pt1 | contig 17777 bp, 18 predicted proteins | sample 9270951 | NCBI WGS metagenome assembly JACXTT01 (sample SAMN15532306, study PRJNA645909) | rock metagenome | isolation source: weathered quartz diorite | place: Puerto Rico | collected 2017-06-21 | reverse complement strand
GCCCCACTTCCCACCCCGTCAGCGGCGGCCGCAAATTCACCACCACCAGCCCCGGCCGCCCATGCGCCCGTACCGCCAACTCCAACTCGTGCAGCGAGCCCACAAAGTGCGGCTGCCAGCCGCGAGGCGGGGCGAGCCGACCGAGTAGCACCGCCAACTCCAGAGATTCATCGAGCACCAGGAGATTCACGCTACGCCTTCCCCCCGAAGCCCTAGTCCGGGTTCCCGATGCCGTGGGTGACTTGGTTGCCGCCCCGCTGCACAGCCTGCTCCAGATAGGCGAGCGCTTGAGACAGGAGGATCGAGTCCGTATGGCCGTCGTGAGGGAAGGACACCTTTCCCACGCTCACGGTGAGGCGTTGCGGACGGCCCTCGGGTCCCTCGCGGAACGCGACCTGCTCGATGTTCGCGCGGATCCGCTCGGCGACCCGCAGCGCATCGCTGCCGGCCGTATGCAGGAGGATGACGGCGATGGCGGACGACAGCTGCCCGACCAGATCGGTCGCCCGCACGAACTCGGGAATCTTCTCGGATATCGCCCGCTCGATCTCCTCGCCGATTTGCCGATGGTCTCCGACCGAATCAGGCCGGAGCAGACAGACCGAGAAGAAGTCCTGGTACCTCGTGGCCCGTCCCGCCTCGCGGGTCAGTAGATGGCGGAACGCTTCCTCATGAAATACCCCGGTCTGGGTATCCATGAATTCGCTCACGTGTCCCTCCCTTCGTATGGCAGGTTGATCTCCCCGGCAACGAACGTCCTGTGAGCCTCGCGACTCCGGGTTGCTACCGTGAGCAAGTCTTGCGCCATCAGAAATGGAAAGCCAATGTTTTTCAGGGGCTCAGCGGTTTATCCTGGCGTATTCGCTGTCGGTTGGCCGACATGCGAGCGAGCGAGAGGGGGAGAGACGAGGAGGTCGAACCGACTACTGACGACCGGAGCGATAGGAGGTGAGGAACGGACTTAGGTAACCACCGGGACAAACGGAGGAAATCATTTCCTACCGGAGCCTCGTTCTGGCCGGTCGTCCAGGCCCACCTGCCTGATCTTGTAGAGCATCGCCTTGTAGCTGATCTTGAGAAGCCGCGCCGCCTCGGCCCGGTTCCATCGCACCTTCTCCAGCACTTCCTTGATCACGGCTTTCTCGGCCGCCATGGCCGCGCGCCGAGCGATGTCCTTCAACCCCATCTCCGCCTCCTGGGCAGGGGGAGCCGGCTGGCTCGGGGAATGGGGTGGGCCGCCGCCCTCGGCCTTGGGCGTCCAGGGTTTCTCGCTCCGGAGCGAGATCTCCTGCTGAACGAGCGCTTCCGTCTGGAGGACCACGGCGCGCTTGATCATGTTCTCGAGCTCTCGGACGTTCCCCGGCCAGAAGTAGTCCTGGAGCAGACGCATCGTCGTAGCGGAGATCTTCAGCGCGTCCCGGTTGTACTGCCGGCAAAACCGGCCCATGAAGTAGTCGACGAGGACTGGGATCTCTTCTCGGCGCTCGCGCAGCGGCGGGATGGAGATGGCGACCACGTTGAGCCGGTAATAGAGGTCCTCCCGGAAGAGACCGGTCGTCATCACCGAAGCCAGGTTCTTGTTGGTGGCCGCGATGAGCCGCGCATCGGAGGTGATCACCTCGCTGCCTCCGACCCGGAAGAACTGTCCGTCCTGGAGCACGTGGAGCAGCTTCGCCTGGAGCCCGAGCGGCATCTCCCCGATCTCATCCAGGAGGAAGGTGCCCCGGTGAGCCAGCTCGAACTTCCCCGGCTTCCGCCGGTGAGCGCCGGTGAAGGCCCCCTTCTCGTGACCGAACAGCTCCGACTCCAAGAGGTCTCCGGGCAGCGACGCACAGTTGACCTTCAGGAACGGCCTGTCCCGCCGGTCCGAGATGTGGTGGATCGCCCGCGCCACCATCTCTTTGCCGGTCCCGCTTTCCCCCTGCAGCAGGATCGTGGCGTTGGTGTCGGCCGCCCGCCTGACGATGTCCTCCACCGCCCGCATCCGCTCGCTGTTGCGGAAGAGCAGATCGTTGTCGACCGGCGCCTGGGCCGTGCCCGAGCCATTGCCACCTTGCGGGGCGATCACGGGGGCGACGTCGGTCTGGGCCAAGGCCGACTTGATCACGTCCCTGAGGATCGGTCCGCCGACCGGCTTGACCAGGAAGTCGTAGGCCCCGGTCCGCATGGCCTTGACGACCAAGTCACGGTCGCCGGATTCGGAGAGGATCACCACCAAAACATCGACGCTTTCCAGCTTGATCTGACGGGCCAGCTCGAGCGGCTGCGTGTCGAGCTGATCCATGTCGAGGAACACCAGTTGGGGGTGTAGGCTCGAAAGCAGCGCCAGCGCCTCGGCCGAGGTACCAGCTTCCAGCACCGGGTAGCCCGCCTCCTTGACCACGCGGACCAGGCCGGCCCGGCTTTCGGGCCGCCCGTCGACCACCAGGATCGAGCCGGCGGTCATCGAAGCGGAGCCGGGTGAGGGGAGGGGGCCAAGGTGACCCTTGACGAAGCCAGGGTAGGTCCCGATACTGGCAGCCGGCGAAACCCATGCGAATCCTGGTGGTGGATGATGACCCGTCCGTCGCGGAGATGATCGCCGAAGCGGTCAGGACCTTTGGGCACGAAGCGCTGGTTGCGCTCGACGGCACCGAGGGGCTGCGCCTGCTGGAATCGACACCGGTTCAAGGAGTGTTCCTCGACCTCGTCATGCCGGGACTCGGCGGCCTGGCCGTCCTCACCCGGATCAGGAGTCGCTTTCCCCACGTGCCCGTCGTGATCCTTTCCGCCCATGCCGGTGACGAAGAAACCCGGGAAGCGATGGACCTGGGAGCCTCGGAAGTCATCATGAAGCCCGCCGGGCTCGCTCAGTTCACCGACGTCCTCTCGCGGCTGACTCGACCTAACACCGCGGGCTAGGATTTCCGCGCTGTGTCCGCGTTTTTTCCCGACATTTCCACTCTTGCTTATCTCTGTATGAAAAGCAATACCCATCACGGGAATCTATTTTGAGCATTGTGGCCCGACCCCGTTCCACATGAGTCTGTTTCGCGATCACGTAGCGATCGTTATCGGCGCGGGCAGCGGGATCGGGAGGGCCATCGCCCTGGGCTTGGGGGAGCACGGGGCGGTGGTGTGCCTGGTGGGCCGCACGCGAGCCAAGCTCAATCCTAGCCGGGCCGAGATCCTCGTGCTGTCGGCCGGCGAGATCGTCGAAGGCCCGATTCAGGAGGTTCCAGTCGAAGAGCTGGATCGGCTGTACCGGAGCAGCGGCCCGGGCAGATCGTGTTCGTCAACTCGAGCTCCGGCCTCGGCCCCGCCCCAACGCGAGCCAGTTCTCCGCCACGCAACACGCGCTTCACGCGTTCGCCGACGCGCTCCGGGCCGAGGTCAACCCGGACGGGATCCGTGTCCTGACGGTGTACTCGGGCCGGACTGCGACCCCTCGGCAGGAGATGCTGTACGAGGCGAAGCGATTGGGCTACCGGCCAGAGCTCCTGCTGCAGCCCCAGGACGTCGCCTCAGTCGTCTTGAACACTCTGGCCTTGCCGCCGACCGCCGAGGTGACCGATATCAGCATACGACCGCGGGTGAAATCGTATTGACCCGGCCAGGAGGGGTCCGGCGAAATCTTGCGGCAGTCGGCCGCTTCTGAGATGATGGCCTCGTGAAACGGCGCGATATCCTGTCGATGTGCGCGGCGCTGGTCGGGCTGGCCCTGGCGTCTCCGGCTCAGGCTCAGAACCCAGTGGAGATCCGCGCGACCGCTCCCGAGAAACCGCCCCAGCTTCGGATCGTGGAGCCAGGGCCGGCCACGCGTGAGGCCACTCGCCCGAGAGAGGCAGACTTCTACCGTGAGGACGTCCGGGTGCGGCACGAGCCCGCGTTCATCGAGCCCTTCGTCGGCATGACGCCGGGTGGTACCAAGTACGGCCTATCCGGATGGACCGCGCCGGGCACCCCGGTGGGGAGCCTCGTGTCCCAGGAACCATGGGCCCGATCGGGCTGGTTCGCGCTCGGGTTCACGGTTGTCTGGGACGCCGTGCCCGCTCAGTCCGCTCGCCGCGTCAGCGACCCCCGCTGAGCATCGAGTCGAGCCGACGATGCCGCTCCTGAAGGGCAACCTCCACGCCCACACCACCTTCTCGGACGGACGGCGTCCAGTCGCCGAGGTCGTCGCGCGTTATCGGGATCTCGGCTACGACTTTCTGGCTATCACGGATCACGACGACCGAATCGACGACGACTACTGGTTCCGCATCCCGCCGAGCGACGACCGCATGATCATCCTCGCCGGAATCGAAATCGACTACCGGCCCCTCGGCCAGCACGTCGGCAAGGTGACGGGCGACCGCGAGACGCTCCACATCCTGAATCACCCGGCGCGGTACATGTTGACCGTCGATCAGACGCTCCGGCGCATCCGCACGATCAGCCGGGAAGGCCTGCCGATCCACGCCCTGGAGATCACCGATACCGGGGTCTATCAGCCGGAATACGACGTGGAAGCGATCCCGCTCCCGAAGGTAGCGACGGACGATTCGCACCGCGACGAAGACTTCGGCCGCGCGTGGGTCGAGGTGGACGCGGCGCGGAACCCCGACGCCCTCCTGCGCGCCATCAAGGCGGGCGAATTCCGCGTTCGCTTCGCGTCAGGGCGACGCGTCGGCGGCGGCTTCTAAGCGGGCGCGACCGCTCGCGCCGCCTCCAGGCGCGCCGCCGCCGGCTCCCTCTCGTATCTCTCGATCAGGTCACCCGCGATGTCGGTGAGGTCGGTCGCGCGCAGGTAGTCCCCCATCGTCGTGCCGGTGCACGCCGAGTCGACGTTGGGTGCTCCTGTCCCCGCGGTCACGTCGTCGAGGTGGACCGTGCGAAAGTCGACGCTGAAGCGGGTCCGCCCCGAGGTGTTTGGCACGGTCGAGTGCAGCTGCGCGGCAGAGAACACCAGGAGACCCCCCGGGCAGGGCATAGCGGTCGCAGCAGCTGGGGATCCAGCTCCACCGCCTCTTCGGGCCGGGGCTGCTCTCTCGTGTCCTCCTTGATGTGCTGCGCCGCGTTCTTCCGGCTCTCGCGTACCCACTCGGCGTAGTTGTACCGCGCCGAGCCGTTCCTCATCGATTGGTGCCAGTACCTGGGGTGGAAGGCGAGCGCGTTCTCGGGGGCGATGTCGTAGACCGGCAGCCACCAGTTCAATTGGCAGAACGGGGCCGAGTACCACGTGTCCCGATGAGGGTGGAAGGCGTACGCGATGCCCGCGGTGAGATAGCCCCCGTGAGTGGCGGTGCGCAGCCGCGGCACGTCGAAGTAGGTCTTTGGCCAGATCGCAGCCGAAATCCTCTAGGAGGGCGCGCAGGGGCAGGCGGCGTGTGGCAATGAGTTGATTTAGTTGATGTTCTGCCACTGGACTTAGAGTATTTGTTTCACTTTCCTGGGAAACGAGAGGGGAACACCGCGCCGAATGTGCACGCGCCGCCTGCCCATTGTGGGCCACTGTGTCTGGAAATCAGCAGGTCACGAGGAGTTCCGATCGCCGCAACCGTTGCGCACGGTGCAGACGGTTCATCTGCGCGATATGGACCCTACGACCCCTCTGCGGACTTCGCGCCGATGCTACGCAGCAGGAGCGGCGTGAGCTCGGGCACCGCCTCGGTGAGCAGATCGGGACGGCCGTCGTGGAGCCACTGGATCACGACCTCATTGAGCGCCCCGAGCCACGCCAGTGTGGCCACCCGGGTGTCGAGCGGTGGGATCGAGCCTTCCGAGACCGCCTGGTCGAGGTACGCCTGGATCAGCGCCGCGAAGCGCTCGCGCACTTCCACGCGCTTGGCCAGGTACGCCGGGCCCAGGCTCACGGACTCGAGGAGGAGGATGCGGGCCAGCTCGCGGTGCTTCGAGAAGGTCTCGAGGCCCGCGATGAGCGCGGCCTGCACCTTGCCCAGGGCGCCGTGGGCGCCCGCGATGCTCTCGGCCACCGCTCCGGCCAGTCGGACCGCGAACTCGTCGACGAGCGCGAGGAAGAGCGCTTCCTTGTTGGGGAAGTGGTGATAGACCGCGCCCTTCGACGTGCGCGAGGCCCGCACGATGTCGTCGACGAGAGCCCTGTGATACCCTTTCTCCGCGAAAACGTCGAGCGCGGCCTGGAGGATCTTGTCGCGTGTCGCCGGCCTGGTCATTCTCGGCTCATTGCGAGGGAGATCGAATGCTGATTCGCGTCGGCCACAGCCCCGATCCCGACGACGCATTCATGTTCTACGCGCTCAACTCGGGCAAGGTGCAGATCCCCGGCATCACCATCGAGCACGTCCTGGAGGACATCGAATCGCTCAACCGGCGCGCACGCACCGGGGAGCTCGAGGTCACCGCGGTGTCCGCCGCCACCTACACGCTCGTGCATGAGCGCTATCGCATGATGGATCCCGGCGCGTCGATGGGGAAGGGCTACGGGCCGATCCTCGTGGCCCGGGAGCCGACCGAGCGCGCGAAGCTCGAGGAGAAAGTCGTCGCCATCCCGGGCAGCCATACCACCGCCGCGCTGCTCCTGCGGCTCTACGTCGGCGATCCGCCCATCATCGAGGTCGCCTTCGACAAGATCCCCCAGGTCGTGCTGGAGGGCCAGGCGGACCTGGGCCTGCTCATCCACGAGGGGCAGATCACCCACCAGCGCATGGGGCTTCACAAGGTGCTGGATCTGGGGCAGGAGTGGGAGAAGGAGTCCGGGCTGCCCTTGCCGCTCGGCATCAACGTGATGCGCCGGGATTTGGGTGAGGAGACCCACCGCGCGATCTCGCAGGGGCTGCGGGACGCGATCGACTACGCGTACGCCCACGTGGACGAGGCCCTCGAGTACGCCATGCGCTACGGCCGGGGCATCGACCAGGAGACGTGCCGCCGGTTCGTCCTGATGTACGTCAACGATTACACCAAGCGCCTGGGCGACGAGGGTCGGGCGGCCCTGACGCGGCTCTACGAACTGGCGCATGCGCGTGGCCTGATCACGTCCATGCCACCGGTGGACCCGATCTAGCAGGTCCCGACCGGACGACCAAAGCTCGCGCAAGTCACACGCCCGGGCCCTGGGCTAGTAGGTCCTGATGATCTCGTAGTCGGTGGTGCGCTGGGCGGGGGTGAAGCCCGCGTCCCGGATCAGCGTGAGGATCTCCTCCACCGTAGTCTTGTTCACGAAATCGGCCGCCGCGTGGACGTTCTCCTCGAACAGGGTCCCCCCGAAGTCGTCCGCTCCCCAATGGAGCGCCACCTGACCCGCCCGCTTTCCCTCCGAGAACCACGAGGCCTGCACATGCGGGAAGTTGTCCAGGTAGAGGCGCGAGACCGCCAACATGCGCAGGTAGGCATTCGGCCCCTTGTACTGCTTGATCCACTTCTCCAGCAGGGTGTTGCCCGGCTTGAACGACCAGGGCACGAAGGCGGTGAAGCCGCCGTGCTCGTCCTGAAGCGCGCGGATCGAATCCAGGTGGTCCAGGATGTCCTCCGGCTGCTCCACGTGGCCGTACATCATGGTCGCGGTGGACCTGAATCCCTGCCGGTGCGCCTCGCGATGCACTTCGAGCCACGCGCCGGGCCCTCCCTTCTTGGGCTCGATGCGTCGGCGCGTCCGCTCCGACAGGACCTCGGCTCCCCCGCCGGGAATGCTCGTCTGCCCGGCACGCTTGAGCAACGCAAGCACCTCGGAAACTGGCTTGCCGGCGACGTCGGACATGGTGCGGATCTCGGAGGCGCTGAAGAAGTGCGGCGTGACCGACGGGAAGCGCCGTCGCGTCTCACGCACCAGATCCAGGTAGTAGTCGAGCGGCAGGGCCGGGTTGTGGCCGCCCTGGAGCAGCACGGTGGTCGCGCCCTCGCGGGCCGCGAACTCCACCTTGGCCAGGACCTCCTCCACCGTGAGCGTGTACGCTTCCTTGTCCCCGGGTCTCCGGTAGAAGGCGCAGAACTGGCAGTCGGTGATGCAGACGTTGGTGTAGTTCGGGTTCGTGTCGATGACGAAGGTGACGCGCGCCTCCGGGATGCGCCGGAAACGCGTCTCCTGGGCCACGCTGCCCAGATCGAGCAGTGGCGCCTCGGTCAGGAGCCAGAGACCGTCGGCGCGGTCCAGCCGCTCGCCCTTCTCGGTCTTCTCCCGAATGCGGCTCAGCATAGCGGGGGCTGGATCAAGTTGCGGAGCCGGATGAACTCGGCCGCTCCCTTCTCCTCGTCGGGGCCGAGACGGAAGGCGAAGTTGCGCAGGTAGGACTCGACCTGCGCTCCGCTCCAGCCCAGGTCTCGGTGGGTGGTCGCGATCGTCGGCAGCGCTTCGAGCGCGCGGTCCAGCGCGGCGTCGAGCGCGCCCTCGAACGCACGTCGCGCCCGCGCGGGCACTCGTGATGCCACCGCCCAGCGAGCGAAGACGAACGGGAGCCCCGTCCACTCGCGCCACTCGAGGCCTAGGTCCGTGACGTGCCGGGCGGCCGGGCCCCCGGTGAGCCGTCGGATGGCCTGGTCTCCAATCAGGAGCAGCGCCTCGCACGCTTCGTCATCGCCGACCCAGGCGGCTGGCTCCACCTCGTAATGGAGCGCCAACAGCACCCGGAGCAGCTCGACCGAGGTCGACGTCTCTCCGGTGATACCGACCCGAGCACCGCCAAGACCCGAGAGGGGCCGATCGGAGAAGACGAGCACGCTGCGGGCGCCGGTGGGGCAGCCGATGCCGTAGGGCAGGGGCGTGAGCGTGGGCTCGAGACGAAGGTAGTCGATGAGCGAGAGCGGCCCCGCATCGAGCTGGCCCTCGGCCATGGCTAGGCCGAGCCGGCGCGGGATCAAGTCCACGAGCTCGACGCCCTCGAGCCGGTGGAAGAACGGCTCGCAGTTCAGATACGGGATGCGGCCGACCCGCAGCATCTCAGTTCCAGACCTTGACCACGTTGTAGAGGGCATCGCGCTCGACCGGGATCTTCCCCGCATCGCGGACGATGCGGAGGATCTGATCGCTGGCGAGTCCGGCGGGGCTCGCAGCCTGGGCCATGTGGGCGATCTTCTCGTCCTCGAGGGTCCCGTTGACGTCGGATGCGCCGAAGTGAAGCGCGAGCGAGGCGGTCGCCTCGCCGATCATGACCCAGTAGGCCTCGATGTGCGGGAAGTTGTCGAGGACCAGCCGCGACGCCGCGATGGTCCGCAGATCGTCCGTGGGCGGTGTCTGGCGTGGCACGAGCTTGGTGGTCCCGGTTTGATAGGAGAGGGGGATGAAGGTGATGAAGCCACCGGACTTGTCCTGCTGCTCGCGAAGCCGGATCAGATGGTCGACCCGTTCTTCCATCGTTTCGACGTGCCCATAGAGCATGGTCGCATTGGTCTTGATGCCCAGGGAGTGCGCGATGCCGTGGATCTCGCACCAGCGGTCGGCGTCGGCCTTGCCGGTGAAGCGCAGAAGCTTCTGGAGCCGGCGCGAGAAGATCTCGGCACCACCACCCGGCATCGAGTGCAGCCCTGCCTTCTGCAGCCGGGTCAGGGCCTCACGAGGCTCGATCTTCCAGCGCCGCCAGAAGTAGTCGATCTCGGCGGCGGTGAACGCCTTGATCTGCGTCTCTGGCCGGGCGTGGTGAATGGCCTCGATCATCCGCTCGAAGTACTCGAACGGCCAATCGGGATGGTGACCGCCCACGATGTGCGCCTCGCGGGTGCCGGGCTTGATCATGTTGAGGACGTCCTCGATGGTGTTCTCGAAGGCGCCCTCCTCGCCCTTCTTCCTCGCAAAGTCGCAGAAACTGCACGAAAGCACACATACGTTGGTCGGGTTGTTGTAGCGGTTGAGCACGAAGAAGACCTGGTCGCCGTGCCGTCGCGACTTCGCGAAGTCGGCCATGCGCCCGACGCCGTGGAGGTCGGGCGTATGGAAAAGGACGAGCCCTTCTTCGCGGGAGAGGCGCTCGCCGGCCTGCACCTTGTCCCAGACCGCCAACAGGGCAGGATCTCGGAATCGCGGGGGCGAAGTGCTCACGGCGACGCTCATCGACACCTCCATCGAGGGTGACCAGACCGACCAGTCGGTCTGAGTCTAAGTGCCCGTCGTTTGGCGTGTCAAGCATTTCGAGGCAACAGAGTGCTATCCTAGCGCCCGGTGAGCGGCGAGCCCGTCGTGTACTTCGAGGACATCCAGCTCGGCGAGGAGTACACGTCGCCCGGGCGCACCGTGACCGAAGCCGACATCGTCATCTTCGCGGGCCTGAGCGGCGACTACAACGTGCTGCACACCGACGCCGAACACATGAAGTCGTCGCTGTTCGGCGAGCGCATCGCCCACGGGCTGCTCGGCCTGTCCATCCAGCAAGGCCTGCTCGACCGAGTCGTCCCCGGCCAGGCGGTCGGCCCGCTGGCCTCGGTGAAGTGGAAGTTCAAGGGACCGATCCGGATCGGCGACACCATCCACGTGCAGGCCCGGGTCTCCGCCAAGAAGGACGGCGATGCGCCAGGGTCGGGGCTCGTCACGGTCGAGCGGCGCGTGATCAACCAGCGCGGCGAGACCGTCCAGGAAGGCGAGACCGACCACGTGATCGCGCGCCGACCCGCCTGAGGCGAGTGGATCCCGCCGGAGCCCGGACCGAGCGCCGCGTCTACTTCGAGGACGTTCAGACGAACGTGCCCCTCGAGACCCCGGGCCTCACCCTCACCGAGACCCACGTCGCGCTCTTTGCCTCGCTCACCAGCGGCCGGCCGGCCCAGCCCGGAATGGTTCCAGACCTGATTCCCCTCTGCCTATCTTCCGGACTGGGGTGGCGCGTGCCCCAGCCGCCGCTCGTGGTGCTGGCCTTCATGGGATTCGAGTGGCGCTTCCTCAGGCCCACGTGGGTCGGCGACACCATCCGCAGCGTCTCCACGACGGTGGCCAAGCGCTCGATGAAGGACGGCGGGGTCGTGATCGAGGAGCGCACGATCCTGAACCAGGCCCGCGAGGTCGTGCAGAGCGGGCGCCTGACCCTGCTCGTGGCCAAGCGGCCCCAGACATGAAGCGCGCGGCCTGGCTGGCCGCCGGGGCCGTCCCGGCGTTCTGGGGCGCCTACACCTGGGGCTCCCACCTCCTGACCGTGGCCAGCGTCTGGCGGGGCCCGGCGCGTCGCCTGGCCGCCGCGCTCACCTTCGACGACGGCCCGGATCCCGACTGGACGCCCCGCGTCCTCGAGATCCTCGAGCGCGAGGAGGTGCGGAGCACCTTCTTCCTGATGGGCCGGCGGGCTCAGCAGAGGCCCTGGCTCGCCCGCCGGATCGCGGAGGCGGGTCACGACCTCGGCAACCACACCTGGAGCCATCGGAGCTTCTGGCGCTGCGGTCCGAGCGAGACCGAGTGGGAGATCCTGGACGGGCACGGCGCGATCGCCGCGGCTGCGGGTGCCGCGCCCCGCTTCTTCCGACCGCCCTGGGGCAAGACCAACCTCGCCATGTTGGGGGGGCTCCGGCGACTCGGAACGCCGGCGTGGTTCTGGACGGTGCAGCCCGAGGGCCGCCGACCGGTGGAGCCCGCCGAGCAGGCGCGACGTGGCGCCGAGCGCGCGAAGCCCGGAGCCATCTTCGACCTGCACGACGCCGACGGCGTGCCCGGAGCGGGGGCGCGGCTCGTCGAGTGTCTGCCGGCGCTGATCGCGGGTCTCAAGGGCCGGGGCTACTCGCTGGTCCCGCTCCGCGAGCTGCTGTAGAATCGCCCCACCCGAGCCCACGACAAAGGAGTCTCCGATGGCCGTCGACCCCCGCAAGCGCAGCCGTGTCCTCCTGGAAGGCACCGATCGCGCCGCCGCCCGCGCCATGATGAAGGCGGTGGGCTTCAACGACGAGGATCTCTCGCGCCCCCAGATCGGCGTGGCCCACTCCTGGATCGGGACCATGCCGTGCAACTGGAACCACCGGAAACTGGCCGAGAAGGTCATGCAGGGGATCCGGGCGGCGGGCGGCACGCCGATCGAGGTCAACACGGTCTCGATCACCGACGGCATCACGATGGGCACCGAGGGCATGAAGGGATCCCTCATCAGCCGCGAGGTCGTCGCGGACTCCGTGGAGCTGGTGGCTCGCAGCCACATGTTCGATGGCATCGTGACCATCTCGGGCTGCGACAAGACGATCCCCGCCATGAGCATGGTCCTGGGCCGGCTCGACATCCCGGGCCTCATGCTCTACTGCGGGTCGATCATGTTCGGCCGCTGCGCCGGGTCCGAGGGTCCGTTCGCCAACCGCAACCTGACCATCCAGGACGTGTTCGAGGCGATCGGCGCCTACAACGCGGGGAAGATCCCGCTGGATCAGTTCAAGGACGTGGAGGACCACGCCTGTCCGGGGGCAGGAGCCTGTGGCGGTCAGTTCACCGCCAACACCATGGCCACCGCCTACGAGATGCTGGGCGTGTCGCCGATGGGCTGGAACGACATCCCCGCGATGGACCCCCGGAAGGACGAGGTCGCCTTCGAATGCGGCAAGCTGGTCATGGGCCTCGTGCGCCAGGGGGTGACGCCGCGCTCGCTCATCTCGCGGAAGAGCTTCGAAAACTCCATCGCAGGCGTGATGGCCACCGGCGGCTCGACCAACGCGGTGCTGCACCTGCTCGCCACCGCGCGCGACTTCGGCGTCAAGCTCGCGATCGAGGACTTCGATCGCATCTCGCGCAAGACACCCGTGCTCGCCGATCTCAAGCCCTGGGGCAACTACACCGCGCCGGAAATGTACGCGGCGGGCGGGATGCCGGTGGTCGGCAAGCGGCTGCTCGAGGCCGGCCTGCTGCACGGCGCCGAGAAGACGGTCACCGGACGCACGATCGGCGAGGAGGTGAAGGCGGCCTCCGAGCCGGCGGGTCAGCAGGTGATCAAACCGCTCGCCAAGGCCCTGAAGCCGGAGGGCGGAATCGCGATCCTGCGTGGTAACCTCGCGCCGGGCGGCTGCGTGATCAAGCTCTCCGGCCAGAAGAAGTACTCCCATCGCGGCCCCGCGCGAGTGTTCGAGCGCGAGGAGGATGCCTTCCAGGCCATCAAGAAGGGCAAGATCAAGCCCAACGACGTGATCGTGATCCGCTACGAGGGGCCGAAGGGCGGACCCGGCATGCGCGAGATGCTCCACGTCAGTGGAGCGCTCCAGGGCGCCGGGCTCGGGGAGACGGTCGCGCTCATGACCGACGGCCGTTTTTCGGGCGCCACCCACGGCTTCATGATCGCCCACGTCGTGCCGGAGGCCGCCGAGCGCGGCCCCATCGCGGCGGTGAAGAGCGGCGACACGATCAACATCGACGTGAAGAAGCGGCGGCTCGACGTCGAGGTGCCGGCGGCCGAGATCAAGAAGCGCCTCGCCAAGTGGAAGGCGCCCAAGCCACGCTACACGAGCGGCGTCTTCCACAAGTACGCGACGGGCGTCTCCGACGCCTCGGTCGGCGCCATCACCTGAGGGTGCCGGGACCCTCGCCGAGGCTGGTCTACGTCAGTCGGATATCCAGCCAGCCCTGAGGCGTCACGCTGGCCCGCTCGCCCGGACGGACCAGCACGGTGGTCGTCGCCGACTCGAAGATCGCCGGCCCCTTGATCTCCCGGCCGTCTGGTGGCGCGTCCATGTCGTGGACCGGCACCTCCATCCACCTCTCGAGGTACGCCCGCCGGCTCCGCGGGGCCGCGGTCGCGCTCGCGGGCCGCACCTGCTCGGCGGGCAGGGTGGGCAGCCGCCCGATCACCGCAGCGCGCGCGTTCACCAGCACCACGTCCTGGCCCGGCGCGCTGTACGTGTAGAGCTCCTCGTGCCGACGGTGGAAGCGCTCGACCGCCTGCTCCATCACGTTCTCCGCCTCGATGTCCACGCCGTCGAGCGGCACTTGGATCTCGAAGGTCTGCTCGCCGTAGCGCATGTCCACCGAGCGTCGCACGTCGACACGCCCGGTGAAGGACGCCCCGAGCCGCCGGCGCCCTTCGGCCCCCATGTCGGCAAAGAGCCGGCGCAGCCGCGCCGCACCGACGTGGCGGGCCTCGCCGACGTGAGTGCGCACGAACTCGTAGCGCAGATCGGTCGCCAGCATGCCCCAGGCCGAGAGCACAGAGGCCACTCTCGGGACCACCACCCGCGAGATCTCGAGCATGCGGGCCACCTCGGTGATGTGCAGCCCCGCCGCCCCGCCGAACGAGAGCAGCACGAACCGGCGCGGATCGGCCCCGCGTCGAACCGAGACGAGCCGGATGCCCTCCGCCATGCTGGTGTTCACCACGCGGTGGATCCCCTCGGCCGCCTCCACGACGCCCAGGTCCAGCCGGCGCCCGATCGCCTCCACCGCCGCGCGAGCCGCGGCGGGATCGAGCCGCGTGCGGCCGCCGAGAAAGCGCGTGGGATCGAGCAGGCCGAGGACGAGGTTGGCGTCGGTGACGGTGGCCGCGGCGCCGCCGCGCCCATAGCACGCCGGCCCGGGCACCGCCCCCGCGCTCTCCGGGCCGACGTGGAGGATGCCGCCCGCGTCCACCCGGGCGATCGAGCCTCCGCCCGCGCCGAGGGTGTGGATGTCGATGCTCGGCAGGGCCACCTTGCTCGCGCCCACCGCCTTGTCACCGGTGAGATGGGGCTCGCCGTCCTCGAGCAGCGCGATATCGGTGCTGGTACCGCCCATGTCGAAGGTGATGAGGTTGCCCTCACCCAGCAGCCGTGCGGCGTGGCGGCTTCCCGCGATGCCGCCGGCCGGCCCCGAGAGGACCGCGCCGGCGGCCAGGCGTACGGAATCCGCGATGGTGGCCACGCCGCCGTGCGATTGCATGATCAGCACGTCGCCGCGATAGCCTGCGCGCCCGAGGCGCGAGCCCAGGCTACCCAGATAACGAGCCAGCACCGGCCCCACATAGGCGTTGACCACTGTGGTGCAGAAGCGCTCGTACTCCTTGATCTGCGCGAGCACCTCGGACGAGAGCGAGACGTAGGCGTCGGGCAGCAGGCGGGCGATGAGCTTCCGCGTCTCCTGCTCGTGGCGGGCGTCGCGATACGAGTGCAGGTAGCACACCGCCACCGACCTCACACCCGAGGCGGCGAGGCGGCGGATCGCCGACTCCGCGGAGGAGCGGGAGAGCGGGGTCTCCACACCTCCGTCGAAGCGGAGCCGCTCGGTCACGTCCAGGCGACGGGCCCGCGGCACGAGCGGCACCGGCGGCGGCATCCGCAGGTTGTAGCGGTCGTCCTTGAGGCCCTCGCGCATCTCGATGATGTCGCGATGGCCCGCCGTCGTCAGCATGCCCACGGGGGCACCCTTGCGCTCCAGGAGCGCGTTGGTGGCCACCGTGGTGCCGTGGACGATCAGGACGGTGGCCCCGAGGAGTCTCGCCAGATCCGTGCCGAGCTCGCCGGCCAGCAGGCCGAGACCGTCCATCACCCCGATGGACGGATCGTCGGGGGTCGAGGTCGACTTCGCGAGGCTCACGCGGCCGCCGCCGTCCACCGACACCAGGTCGGTGAACGTCCCGCCTACGTCGATGCCGATGCGGTACTCCGGCCCGCCGTTCTGCATCTGGCGCCTATGTGATCTCACGGTCGTCGTGAGCGACGACCATTCGTGCGCGTCACGAAGCCGTTGGCCTGGTCGGCCGCCCGGGCGGCGGGGGCGCGGCGGGCGGCGGAGCCGTAACCGCCACCGCCCATCGATTCGACCAGGAACACGGCGCCCGGCGGCACCGGAATACCGACCTCCTTCGTCTTCAGCACACGAGTCGTTCCGCGCGCGACCATCCGGTAGCGGTGGGGAAGCCCGTCCCGCCCGCCGAGAATCCCGTAGGCGGGATGGCGGACGCCGTCGCCCGCGGTGTTGGCGAGCGCGGGCTCGGTCGTCTCCATGCGCAGCTCCAGCACCGAGCCGACCCCACCGCGGAAGCGCCCGTCGCCGCTCGAGTCCGGGCGGAACTCATGACGCTTGAAGAAGAGCGGGAAGCGCGTCTCCGCCACCTCGATGCTGCCGAACTTGATGCCCCCGGCCGCCTGGCCCTCGCCCGCGGTCTCCCATCCATCGCCAGCCGACGAGGCCCCGCCGCCGCCGCGCGCGTGGAAGAGGTGCCAAATGAAGCGCCGTTTGTTGCGGGGATTCGTGCCCTGGATCGCGATGCGGAAGCGCCGGGACCAGCCGGCGAGCACGCGCTCCGGGCAGCTCCTGGCCAGGGCCTTGATCATGGCCTCCGCGATCTCCTGCGCGCAGTGGTTGGTGGAGAGGGTCACCGGCGCGGGCGGGAACGGCCACACGACGGTGCCCTGCTTGGCCTTGACCGTCACGGGTCGGAAGGTGCCCTCGTTCTTCGGGGTGCGCGGATCGATCAGGTAGGCCAGGGCCATGTGCACCGCGGACATCGTGTTGGGATACGACGAGTTCACGAAGCCGATCACCTGCGGGTGCGAGTCGCTGAGATCCACGGTGAGCCCATCGCCCTTCTTGGTGACAGTGGCTCGGATGTATACGTCCTCGATGCCGTGGCCATCGTCGTCGAGGACGGACTCGCCCCGGAACACGCCGTCCTTCCAACCGCGGATGCACTCACGCGCCTGGCGCTCGGCCCCGTCCAGGATCTCGCCCACCGTCTCGAGCACCGTCGCCAGACCGTAGTCGTCGACCAGCTTCAGCAGGCGCCGCTCGCCGACCCGGGCGGAGCCGATCATGGCCCGCAGGTCACCTTGAAAGTCGCGGGGGTGCCGCACGTTGGTCGACACCATCTGAAGAACGTCGTCACGCAGCTCGCCCCGGTCGTAGAGCTTGAGCGGGGTGATGCGGATGCCCTCGTGCCAGATCTCGGTCGCGCCCGGGTTGTAGCCGCCGTGGGTGGCGCCGCCGATGTCGTGCTGGTGCGCGCGGTTGATCGACCAGAACACCGCTCGGTCGCCCACGAAGACGGGCAGCAGCACCGTCAGATCCGGCAGGTGGTTGTTGCCGTGATACGGATCGTTCAGCAGGAACAGATCGCCCGGCTGGATCCGGCCCTTGAAGAAGTCGGCCACCGAGGCGACCGCCCACGGCAGGGCGCCGACATGAATCGGCACGTGCTCGGCCTGGGCCGCGAGGCGCCCCTGACCGTCGAAGACCGCGGTCGAGAAATCCCGGCTCGAGTTCAGGATCTGCGAGTAGGCGGTGCGCAGCATCGCCTCCCCCATCTCCTGCACGATGGACTCCAGCCGATGCTGGATGACGGACACCGTGATGCGGTCGCTCTTCATGCCGGAACTATACCTCAGCGGGACTGCTTATCCGCTCGGCTCGCCTTCGGCTGCGCCTCGCCAGGCAGTTGCCGTAGGGCCTGCCACACCCGTACTGGCGTGACCGGAACCTCCAGGACGTCGGCCCCCCGGGAGTGCAGCGCGTCCTCGACCGCGTTGGCGATGGCCGCCGGGGGCGCGATGATGGCGCTCTCGCCCACCCCCTTGATCCCGAGATCGTTCCGGCTGGAAGGAAACGCGAGCGCGCGGGTCTCGAACGAGGGCAGGTCCGCGGCCACCGGGATCGCGTAGTCCATCAGGCTGCCGGTCAGGAGCTGACCGTCGCCGTCGTAGACCACCGCCTCGGTGAGCGCGGTGCCGATGCCGCCGGCGAGCCCTCCGTGGAGTTGCCCCTCCACCACCGCTGGATTGATGGGCCGGCCGCAGTCGTGGATGGCCAGGTAGCGGAGGATCCGCACGCGGCCGGTCTCGACGTCGACCTCCACCGCGCACGCCTGCGCGCCGAAGGCGAAGGTCACGGTCTCCGGCGCGAAGTAGCCGCAGAACTGCAGCCCCGGGCGGGCCTCGCGGAGGAGCGTCTTGCTGCGCACGGCCGCGCGCGCGAGATCCCCCAAGGCCAC
>JACXTT010005842.1_pt1 | contig 17777 bp, 16 predicted proteins | sample 9270951 | NCBI WGS metagenome assembly JACXTT01 (sample SAMN15532306, study PRJNA645909) | rock metagenome | isolation source: weathered quartz diorite | place: Puerto Rico | collected 2017-06-21 | reverse complement strand
GACCAATGCCGGCCTGATGGCGGGCCTGAGCTTCGAGGGCAGCAAGATCAGCAAGCTCGACCTGTAAGGGCGGGCTTTCGGTGACCGTCGCGCGGCCGGCGTGCCGCGCGGCGCCCTGCTTTTTTCGTGGCCGCGCGCCGCGAGAGGATAGAATTCGTCCCTTTGGCCGAATTCCCATGTGGTTCAAAAATCTGCAGGTCCATCGTTTCTCCGCCCCGTGGTCGCTGAGCGCCGACGAGGTTGAAGCCAGCCTGGCGAAGCACGCCTTCTTCCCCGGTACCAGCCTCGAAATGCAGACCCAGGGCTGGGCCTCGCCGCGTGACAACGGCCAGCTGGTCCATACCGTCGGCCGCCAGATGCTGCTGACGCTGCGCACCGAAAAGAAGCTGCTGCCCACCACCGTGGTCAACCAGGTCACCCGCGCCCGCGCCGCGGAAGTCGAAGAGCAGCAAGGCTACAAGCCGGGCCGCAAGCAAATGAAGGAACTGAAGGAGCAGGTCACCGAAGAACTGCTGCCGCGCGCCTTCAGCATCCGCCGCGACACGCGTGTGTGGATCGACCCGGACAACGGCTGGCTTGCCATCGACGCCGCCGCCGCGGCCAAGGCCGATGAAGTGCGCGGCATGCTGTTCAAGGCGCTGGATCCGCTGCCGCTGATCAACCTGCACGTCAACCAGTCGCCGGTGGCGGCCATGACCGAATGGCTGGCCGGCGATGCGGCACCGGGCGGTTTCACCGTCGACCAGGAAATCGAGCTGCAGTCCGGCTCCGAAAGCAAGGCCACCGTGCGCTATGTGCGCCACCCGCTGGACCCGGAAGACCTGCGCCGCCATATCGCCGCCGGCAAGCGCTGCACGCGCCTGGCGATGACGTGGAACGACCGGGTCTCGTTCGTGCTGACCGACGGGCTGGTGGTGAAGAAGGTGGCGCCGCTCGACGTGATCAAGGAACAGGCCGATGGCACGGCGCACGATGAAGACGAGCGCTTCGACGCCGATTTCACCATGATGGCCGGCGAACTCTCCGGCATGCTCAGCGACCTCACCGAGGCACTGGGCGGCGAGCGCAAGGCGTAAGCCGAATCTCTGGCAGGAATGTGGCGCTGTCCAGAGACAGCGCCACGCAAGCGGTTACTCGACCCAGTTCACCTTCGGGAACCGCCCGGCAAACCCCTCCGGCATCGCCACCACTGTCTTCCCCATGTAGTCGAAGAAGACAAAGCCCGACTTGGCCATCGCGATCAGCGCGCCATCGGCCGGCCGCGTGATGCGGAAGATGATGTCGCCGCCGTACTTGTTGAAGTCCATCACCCCCACCTCAAACTGCAGCTGGTCGCGCGCATGCGCCTCGTTGCGGTACATCGTGGCCAGGTCGGTCACGATGATGCCCACCCCTTCCTGCCGCACATCCTCGCTGCCGAATTCATACAGGAACCGCGCCCGCGCCTCGGAGATCATCGAGATCATCGAATCGTTGGCAAGGTGATTGGCCGAGTTGATGTCGGTCACGCGCACGGTCAGGTGCGTGGCATAGCAGAACTGGTCGGCAGGCAGGTCGAGTTTGAGGCGGGCCATGAGGGAACAAGCAAAAAAAATGAATCGGGCGCCGCACGGGACCAGGCAGGCAAAACTTAAGGCCGGCGGCAAGGCGCCCATCATAAGGGATGCGCCGGTTCGGATTGCGGCACCGCAGCATAGGATGCCGCGCCCCGCATCCGGGTAAGTCCCTCCCATCGTTTTCGTCCATCCCGCCGATGCCGCGGCCTGGCGCAGGCTCGTACGCTGCATGTTGCCGTGGCCCTGGCGCATTGACGCCCTGTGCCGCGCACCGACAAGACGTCAACACCTGGAGGAAACACGATGCAAGCCGACCGCCGCAAAGCCCTGCACTGGCTGGGAGCAGGTTCCCTCGCCGCCGCCGCTACTCTTGGGCCTGGCCGGGCCTGGGCCCAGCAGGCCTATCCGTCGCGGCCCGTGCGGCTGGTCGTGCCCTACCCGCCCGGCGGTGCCACCGACGTGCTGGCGCGCGCGCTGGGCGACCCGCTCAGCAAGCTGTGGCAGCGCCCGGTGATCGTGGAGAACCGCCCCGGCGTGGGCGGCATGATCGGCGCCGACGTGGTCGCCAAGGCGCCGGCGGACGGCTACACCCTGCTGCTGGCCCTGCCCAGCCTGGTGCAGACGCCCTATATGGTGGCCAAGCCGCCGTTCGACCCGCTGCGCGACCTGACCGCCATCAGCCAGCTGTGCACCACCAGCCTGGTGCTGACCGCCAGCAGCGCCATGCCGCGCACGCTGCCGCAGATGATCAGCCTGGCCAAGTCCCAGCCCGACAAGTATTCCTATGGCACCTATGGCATTGGCACCGGCGCCCATCTCTACATGCAGGTCTTCCTCAAGGGCGCGGGCGCCCAGCTGGTCCATGTCCCGTACAAGGGCGAAGCCCCCATCGCCACCGACCTGATCGGCGGCCAGATCTCGCTGGGCACGCTGTCGCCGATGACCGTGCGCCAGCATGCGCGCACCGGCAAGCTCCAGCCGCTGGCCGTTACCGGCAATACCCGCGCGCCGATGCTGCCGGATGTGCCGACCTTCCAGGAACTCGGCTACAAGGGGCTGGACGGCCCGGCCTGGTTTGGCCTGTTCACCACCGCCGGCGCGCCGCAGGCCATCGTCGACAAGATCTCGGCCGATGTGGAAACGGTGATGGCCGCGCCGGACATCCGCCAGCGCCTGGCCGAGCTGGGGCTGATCGTCAAGACCACGCAGCCGGCGGCGTTCGCGGCGGCGACCAGAGCGGATCAGGCGTATTGGGGCAACGTGATCAAGGAGAACAATATCCGGCTGGACTGAGGCATGGCGCCGCCGGTGTCTGCTCAGATGCCGGCCTCTGCGCACCAGCGCACCAGCGCGTCGCGAAAGTCACGGCACAGCGGCGACAGGTAGGCGCTGGATCGCCAGAACACGGCCAGCTCATACTGCCAGCACATGCCGTCGCCCTCCACGGCTTCCAGCCCTTGCGCCACTGCCTGGCCCAGCAGCCGCTGCGGCATGATGCCGAGCAGGTCGGTGTTGCGCAGCAGGTCAGCAAACGACACCGATGAACTGGTGCTTTCCACGGTCACGCGCGGCGGCGGCAGGCCCCGGCTGGTGAAACGCCCCTCGAAGCCGCTGCGCACATAGAGCGAGGTCGCAGGCGCCACCCAGTGCTCGTCCACCAGATCGGCCAGCGAGCGGAAGCGCGCGCGCCGCGGATGTCCTGCGCGCGCCACCACCTGCAGCGTCAGCGCGCCCAGCGGCAGGTACTCGACGCCATCGATTTCACCGTCCGGCATGGCGGCGCAGACCAGGTCCACCTCGCCGCCCTGCAGGGCAGCCATCAGTTGCGGGCTCAGGTGCGTGACGATCGAGAACTTGGCCAGCGGCCGGCTGGCCAGGAACTGCTCCAGCAGCGGCGAGAACAGCGACGGCACCACGTGCGGCAGCGTCGCCACGCGCACCTGGCCAACGCGCGCCTGGCGCTCGTCGTTGATCTCGTTCTCCATATCGTCATTGGCCAGCACGATGCGCCGCGCGTGCGCCAGCAGCTTGTGGCCCACTGGCGTCAGCATGACGCCGCGTGGCATGCGCTCGAACAGCTGCAGCCCGGCCTCCGCCTCCAGCCGCGCCAATACCTTGGACAGCGACGACTGGGTCAGCCCCAGCGTGCCGGCTGCCTTGTGCAGGTTGCCGTGCTCCGCCACTACCAGGAACAGTCTGAGGTCTTCGATCTTCATGCGGCGATTCCTGTGGTTGGCCGATATAGCGCGATGTTGCCTAGGTAGCGGGGGTATTTTAGTCCGCGATTCCGGTTCGGAATCGGTTTGCCGGGCGCCGGCATCAATGCGTGCGGACATGGGCCATAGACTTTTCCGCATGCAGCACAGGACGGCGATCGCGCAGAGCCCGGACACACGGGACACATCGAGCGCATCCGGCAACCATGCCGGCACTTGTGCTGCCGTAGACCAACAAGGAGACCACATGCCCCGCCAACCCGACGCCCGCCGGCGCACGCTGCTCAAGGCCATGCCGGCCGCCGCGCTCGCCCCCGCCTTGGCCGCGCTCAGCCTGCCCGCCACCGTGCGCGCCCAGGCCTGGCCCGCGCGCCCCATCACCCTGATCGTGCCCTTCACCGCCGGCGGCGCCACCGACGTGCAGATGCGCGCGCTGTGCCTGGCGGCATCGAAGACCCTGGGCCAGCCCATCGTGATCCAGAACCAGCCCGGCGTCAGCGGCACGCTGGGGCCCGCCGCGATGGCGCGCAACGCGGCGCGCGACGGCTACACGCTGGCGCTGATCACGCCCGCCCTGTTCCGCCTGCCGCACCTGCAGCCGGTGAACTACGACGCGATCAAGGACTTCACCTACATCATCGGCCTGACCAGCTATGTGTATGGCGTATCAGTGCCCGCGGGCTCGCCGTGGAAGCGCTTTGGCGACTTCATCGAGCACGCGCGCGCCAACCCCGGCAAGGTCAATGTGGCGTCAGTCGGCACCGGCTCGCTCGGCCAGATCACCGTGCGCCGGCTGGAACAGCAAGCCGGCATCAAGCTCAATTTCATCCCCTTCAAGGGCGGCGCCGATGCACTGTCCGCGCTGCTGGGCGGCCATGTCGACGTGATGATCGAAGCCGGCTGGGGCGCCATGGCCGAAGCCGGCAAGGTACGCCTGCTGGCCGTGGCCGAGCCGCAGCGCCTGAAGCGCTGGCAAGCCGTGCCCACGCTGCGCGAGCTGGGCTACGACATCACCGTGCAGTCCGAAGTCGGCATCGCCGGCCCGCGCGCGCTGGACCCTGCGGTGGTCACCACGCTACACGATGCCTTCCGCCAGGCCACATCGGACCCGGCCTACCTGCGCGCGCTCGAATCCGAATCGATGCCCAACCGCTATATGAATACCGCCGACTACCAGCACTATGCCGCGTCGCAATTCGCCAGCGATAAGCGGCTGGTGGCCGAACTCGGCATCCGGCTGGACTGAGCCCCAGGCACGCCAAGGAGCCATCGCATGAGCGAAGACGGTCCCATCCACGAAGCCGATCCCATCCGCCCCGCCGCCATCTCTGACGCCGAGTGGGCCACCCGCATCGAGCTGGCCGCGCTGTACCGCGCCATCCACCGGTACGGCATGACCGACCTGATCTACAACCACATCACCGCGCGTGTGCCGGGCGAGCCGGAGCACATCCTGCTGAACCCCTACGGGCTGCTGTACCAGGAAGTGAACGCGTCCAGCCTGTACAAGATCCACCTGAACGGCGACATCGTCTACCGGCCCGAGGGCGATGCCGGAGAGCTTGGCCTGAACCCCGCCGCCTACGTGATCCACACCGCCGTGCACGCCGCGCGCCACGACGCGCTGTGCGTGCTGCACACGCATACGCGCGCATCGTCGGCGGTATCGGCGATGGCCTGCGGGCTGCTGCCGGTGTCGCAGCATGCGCATATGTTCTACGGGCGCATTGCGTACCACGACTTCTCCGGCCCGGTGGTCGACCTGGCCCAGCAGGGCCAGCTGGTGCAGGACCTGGGCCAGCGCAACGCGATGATCCTGCGCAACCACGGCCTGTTGGTATGCGGGCGCACCATCGCCGAAGCCTTCTTCAACATCTACTGGCTGGAATCGGCCTGCAAGATCCAGGTCGATGCCATGGCCGGCGGCGAACTGGTGATGCCGTCGCAGGAATCGCTGGAAACCAGCCGCAAGGCCTTCGGCCGCGTCGCCATCCGCGGCGACCGCGAATGGGCGGCGGTGCGGCGCGAGCTGGACCGCATCGACCCTTCCTACCGGAACTGACCCCGCATTCGACCTGATCACAAGACTGGAGACAACATGACCCAAGCCACCACCGCCGCCGATGCCGCAACCTTCGCAGTAGCCGTGCCCGCCCTTGGCTCCGACGTGCGCTGCCACGTGCTGCAGCCTGGCCGCCCGCCGCTGTTCATCGAACCCGCCGGCGAGCGCCTGCTGGACCGCGCGCAGTTCCGCCAATGGTCGCGCACGGTGCGCCCGGCGCTGGACGCACTGATCCTGGAACATGGCGGGATCGTGCTGCGCGGCTTCCCAACCGCCGCCACCGAGGACTTTGCCGATTTCATCGAGCAGTTTCCTGCCTTTGACGGCGGCTATGCCGGCGGCCGCGCGCCGCGCGAAACCATCAGCGGCCGCGTGATGGAAGCCACGCGGCTGTCGGCCAGCGTGCGCCTGGCGGTGCATTCCGAAATGGCTTACCGCCGCGACTACCCGCGCCGCATCGCCTTCTTCTCGCGCAAGACCGCCGAGGTGGGCGGCGAAACCCTGATCACCGACGTGCGCCACCTGGCCGAGCGCATGGACCCGGAACTGGCCGGCAAGATCGCCACGCTGGGCAGCCGCACCGCAATCAACTTCGGCCCGCGGCGCGATGCCGACGATGCCTCTTACGCGCATATGGACGAGCGCGGCTGGAACCAGTCGTTCAATACCGAGGACGCCGCAGAGGTGAACCGGCTGTGCGCCGAGCGCGGGCTGGAGCCGGTCTGGCACGAAGACGGCAGCCTGACCGTGCTCAATGCGCTGGAGCCGTTCGTGGTGCATCCGCAGATCGGCCGCAAGCTGTACCGGTCGATCCTGCATATGCTGCCGCAGGTCGAGAACCCCGAGCAGGACCTGGAACGGCGCAAGCACCAGAAGTACCCGACCGGCGCCACGCTGGGCAATGGCGAACGCCTGACCGATGCCGAACGCACCCATATCGACCAGTTGTGCGACCAGACCACCTACAGCTGGCGCTGGCGCGATGGCGACGTGATGGTGCTGGACAACCTGCAGGTCTGGCACGGCCGCAACCCGTACCAAGGCACGCGCGACGTGCAGGTGGCGCTGCTGGACTAAAGCGCCGCGGGCTGCGCCGGCACATCTTAGCGCCTGGCGCCGGCCCCGAACATCACTCAATTGCAGCAATTTGCCCGCAGTGTTGCGCGGCTGCGCCATGGCCTGTCGCAGCCGGCGGGCGTCGATATAATCAGCCGCGCAACACCATAAAGTAAGACATTAGAACAATAAGCCATCAGGCGAACGGGGTGCAGCGTCTTCTCGACTTACGCTGCGAGGGAACCATGACCAGCGCTGACCACGCCCTGACCGGACGGCTGTCCGCGACCATCCCTGCCCGCCGTGCCGCGGGCAGTTCCGTTTCTGCGCCGGCCGCGCCGCACACCCCGCTGCTGCAAGGCGTGCACCGCCGCGCAGACCAGTTGATGACGGCCATGCTGTGGGTGCTGGGCCTGCTGTCGCTGATCGTCGGCAACCACTATGGGTCGACCGGGCTGACGCTGGCGCTGGGCTTGCCAATGGCGCTGCTCGGCACGCTGATGGCGGTCACCCTGCCCGCGCGCCTGGCTACGCGGCTGGCGATGGCCGCGCTGCTGATGCTCTTCGTCGCACTGCTGATCCACCAGGCGCACGGGCAGGTGGAATTCCACTTCCTGGTGTTCGTCTCGCTGTCGCTGCTGCTGGCCTACCGCGACTTCCGCGTGATCCTGCTGGCGGCGGCGGTGATCGCGTTGCATCACCTGAGCTTCAACTTCTTCCAGCAGTGGGGCTGGAACACCATCTGCTTCACCGACCCCAGCTTCAATATGGTGCTGTTCCATGCCGCCTTCGTCATCGTGCAGACCGGCGTGCTGTGCGTGATCGCGTGGCGGCTGGAGCGCGATGCCCACTCCACCGATGAACTGAGCGCGCTGGCCGCCGGCATCGAGCGCGAACCCGGCTACCTGACGCTGACCACCGACGGCACCCACCCGGACAGCGACTTCGCCCGCGCCTTCCGCAAGACGCTGGACACCGTGCGCCAGACGCTGCAGCAGGTGCGCAACACCGCCGGCACCGTGGCTGACGCGGCTGGCAACATCCTGGACACCAGCGCCACAGTGGCCCGTCGAACCGACGAACAGGCGCGCACCGTTGCGCACACCATGCGGGACATGCAGGCGCTGACCCAGGCCGCCCGCGCCAGCGCCGACCAGGCCCGCGGCGCCTGCGAACTGGCCGGGGCCAGCAGCACCGTGGTCGCGCGCGGCAGCGGCGAGATCCTGTCGTTGATCCACACCATGGGCGAGATCAACGAGGCCTGCGGGCGCATCACCGAGATCATCGGCGTGATCGACAGCATTGCCTTCCAGACCAATATCCTGGCGCTGAACGCCGCCGTGGAGGCCGCGCGCGCAGGCGAGCATGGCAAGGGCTTTGCGGTGGTGGCCGGCGAGGTCCGGCAACTGGCGCACCGCTGCGGCGCTGCGGCCAAGGAGATCCGCGGGCTGATCAATACCTCGGTCGAACGCGCGCACGCCGGCACGGAACTGGTCGGCCATACCGGCGAGACCATGAACGAGGTGGTGGCCGGCATCGGCAAGCTCGCCACGCTGGTGGAAGAACTGGCGACGCTGGGCGACAACCAGCGCAGCGGCATCGAAGGGATGGCCCGGCGCGTGGCCGAGATCCAGGCGGCGTTCGAGGAGAATGCGGAACTGGTGGCCGGTGCGGCCGAAGCTGCGCGGGTGCAGCGGGAGCAAACTGAGGGGCTGAACCGGGCGGTCGGGGTGTTCCGGCTGGGCTGACACCCGCCCAGCTCAATCCTCTTTCTCGTCCCCCGTGGGGAAATGCACGCCGGCACGGCGCGCCGCCAGCATGATGTGGCGCTCCATCGCGCGCTGCGCCTGCTCCGGCTGGCGCGCGGCCAGCGCCTCGATGATGGCGCTGTGCTCGGTGAAGGTGGCATTGCGCGCGCCGCGCCGGTAGTACGGCAGGCGCTGGCTCTCGCGCATCACCTCGGCGCTTTCGCGCAGGATCTCGCGGATGACCTGGTTGCCGGACACGGTGACGATCAGCGTGTGGAATTCGTAGTCGAGCTGCGAGGCTTCGTCATAAGCGTCAGCCTCGATCGCGCGCTGCATCGTGGCAGCGTTCTGGCACAGCTGCTCGATCTCGTTTTCAGAGATGGCCAGCGCGGCCAGCCGCGCGGTCAGCCCTTCCAGCGCAAAGCGCAACTGGTAGATATCGATCAGCGAATGCGTGGCCGCAAAACGCCAGGGCGGCGTGGCAGCGGCGCTGTCGCCGGCGGCCGTCACGTAGACGCCCTTGCCCGGGCGCGACACCACCACGCCCATCCCCTGCAAGGTAGAGATCGCCTCACGCAGTGACGCACGGCTGATGCCCACCTTCTCCGCCAACTCCCGCTGCGCCGGCAGCAGCGTGCCCGCGGGGAACATGCCGTCGCGCACCCATTGCTGGATAAGGCTGACAGCCTGGTTGGCGACGGAGGTGGAAGATCCTGTCATACGTGAGGGGGTGGCCAGTAAGAGGTGACGCGCAAGCGGCGCGAAGCCGGTTGCCGGAAATTCTAGCCGACAAACCGGCCTACCCCGCCCCTTACTTGTTGACCAGTTTGGCCGGCACCGAATAGGTCAGCAGCGCGCCGCACAGCAGCACCGCCGCCAGCACGAACATCGCGGCGTCCGTGCTCCGGGTGGCATCCTTGATCAGGCCGATCATGTACGGGCTGATAAAGCCGGCCAGGTTGGCAAACGAATTGATCAGCGCAATGCCCGCCGCCGCGCCCACGCCCGACAGGATGGAAGTCGGCAGGCTCCAGAACAGCGGCGAGGTAGCCAGGCTGCCGCCGGCGGCCAGCGCCAGGGCTGCCAGCGACAGCGCGGTGTTATGGCTGAACACGGCGCTCAGCACCAGGCCCGTGGCCGCGCAGCAGAACGGCACGATCAGGTGCCAGCGGCGCTCACGCATGCGGTCAGAGCTGCGGCTGACCAGGATCATCGAACACACCGCCACGCCAAACGGGATCGCGGTCAGCAGACCCACGTCCAGCACGCTCTTCACGCCGGTCTGCTTGATCAGCGTGGGCAGCCAGAAAGTCAGCCCGTACTGGCCCATCACCGTGCAGAAGCAGATCATCGTCATCTTCAGCACGCGCGAGTCCGTCACCAGCGTGCGCAGCGACATATGGGCGGACTTCTGCGCATTCTCGGCGGCGATATTGCGCTCCAGCAGCGCCTTTTCATCGGCCGTCAGCCAGCGTGCCGACTGGATGTTGTTGTCCAGGTACCAGAGCACGGCCACGCCCACCAGCAGCGACGGCACGGCCTCGATCACGAACATCCACTGCCAGCCGCGCAGGCCGTTGACGCCGTTCATGGCCTCCATCACCCAGCCCGACAGCGGCCCGCCGAAGATGCCCGAGATGGGAATCGCCGCCATGAACAGTGCCACCATGCGCGCGCGCCGGTGCGACGGGAACCAGTACGTCAGGTACAGGATCATGCCGGGATAGAAGCCCGCCTCCGCCGCGCCCAGCAGGAAGCGCAGCACATAGAACTGCGTGCTGGTCTGCACGAACATCATCGCCGCGGAGATCAGGCTCCACAGGATCATGATGCGCGAGATGGTGGCCTTGGCGCCGATGCGGTGCATCAGCAGGTTGCTGGGTACCTCGAAGAAGAAATAGCCGATAAAAAACAGCCCCGCGCCCAGCCCGTACACCGCCTCGCTGAACTGCAGGTCGGCCAGCATGCTCAGCTTGGCAAAGCCCACGTTGACCCGATCCAGGTAGGCCACCACGTAGCACAGCATCAGGAACGGCAACAGCCGCCAGGCCACCTTGCGGTACACCGCGTCCTCCCTGGCCTGCGCCTGCGCCTGCGGCACGGAAATGGCATCCGGCCCGGCATGGGCGGTTTCAGTCGGAATCATGGAAGTCTCCTTGGTTTTGTTCGAGTCATCGGCGTGGCAAAGCCTGGATCGCACCCGGCATGGCGCCAAATAGTCATACCGGTCTGACCAGTAGATGCCGAATGGTAGGGAGGCACCCTGCCGGTGTCAAGGAGCGATTGGACTGGGGAAAATCCGTATCTACAGGCCGATTTCGGCGAGAATGCCAGCTCGGTGGAAGATCGCACCAACATCCGTCGCTTGTGCGGGATCGAGATTTGCTGCAAAATTCGGCCCAACTGGTCAGACCAGTTAAGGCTGGCCCGCATGATGCATGCCGCAGGGCAGCCAGCCTCTTGCCGGCCGACCTTCAGCTAGGAGACTTTGATGGAAACCACGCCCCCGCCCATGGCATCAGCCATGGTGCGCCTGCATCCGCAGCCGCTGAGCGCGGCCGCCTTTGCGCCCTTCGGTGACGTGATCGAGGCGCGCCCCGCCGGCGACCCCGGCGCCTTTCCGATCAACGGCGGCATGGTCACGCGGCACCATGACCTGGCTGCCGTGGAACTGGAAGGTGGCCGGGCCCTGATCAACCTGTTCGAGGCCAAGCCCTACGCGTATCCGCTGGAGATCGCAATGCTGGAACGCCATCCGCTTGGCAGCCAGGCCTTTATCCCGCTATCGGAGCAGCCCTTCGTGATCGTGGTGGCGCCAGCTGGTGACATACTGGATCCCGCTTCGCTGCGCGCCTTCATCACCAACGGGCGCCAGGGCGTCAACTACCGCCGCGGCGTCTGGCACCACATGCTGCTGGCCGTGGGCGCGCCGGCGCGCTTTGCCGTGATCGATCGCGGTGGGGATGGCAACAACTGCGAGGAGCGCACGCTGGCGCAGCCGTTGCTGCTGGAACTCCCGCCGGCGCTACAAGCCGCGTGAGTGTGTGGAGGCAACCGCGACTGCACCAAGGCCGTTGCAGCGCGTCGAGCTTACTTGGCGTCCGGCCAGGAGACCTGCTTCCAGTAGGCCTCCTTCGAGCGGACCACCACCCCAAATGGACGGGCCGGGAAGCGGATTCGACGGCCGGTCGCTAAGCTACCAGCGACCGGAACTCCCGTTCCATCGCCGGTGCCACCTGGCTTGCGCACTTGGCCAGGTTCACCTGCATCGCCGTGGCCGCGATTTCAACCAGCGCCGGCTCAATGTCGTAGCCCCGCTGCCCCAGCCACACGATCACGTCCAGCAAGTGCCACAGCGAACTGCTGCACCGGCACCGGAAAGGAATCTGGGTAGCCAAGCATCAGCTTGCGCCGAAGATCCCGCAAGGCAGCGCGCAGAGATTTGTCGACCCAGCCGGGCCGGTTACTCCTTGCCGCCGAATGGCTGCGGCTTCAGCGAGCCGAGGTAAGCGACCAGCGCGTTCATGTCGGCACCACTGATGTTCTTGTACCAGTCGAACGCCATGGGCGGCTTGTAGTGCATGCCGTTCTTGCCTGTGCCTCGGATGGCCTGGGCGATCTCTTCCTTGCTCCAGCTCTTGAGCCCGCTTTCATGGGGAGTCAGATTGCGTGCCACACTCTCGCCCCAAGGGCCTTTGAACACCTGGCCGCCGGCGCCCAGACGCGTGAGCACCAGTTCTCCCTTCTCATCCCGCGGCGTGTGACATTCCATGCAATGCCCGATATCGGCGAGGTACCGGCCATACTTGATCGTCTCCTTGGGAGAAGGCGCGCTAACGCCTTTCACAGCCGGGCCGTAGCTGGGCGGCAACGGGATGTTGTACTCGGACTTCCTGACGGCGTTCTTCACGGGCGGCTGTACCCTCAGATAGGCGATGATCGCTGCCAGGTCTGCGTCAGACATGCGCCGGTAGAACTCGATAGGCATCGGCGGACCGATGATGGTCCCGTCCGGCCGGATACCTTCCCGGATCGCCTTGCCGAGCTGTGCATCGGTCCACTTGCCGATCCCTGTCTCAGGGTCTGGCGTAATGTTGGCCGCGTAGGCCTTGAACGGCGGGTGATCGAAGACCATGCCACCCGAGAGGCCCCTGGAAAAGACAGGCGCCCCATTTTCCGCTCGGGCAACATGGCAATTGCCGCAAGCCACCACCCCCTCCATCAGGTATTTGCCACGTGCGATGCGCGCCTGGTCCTGCCCGCTGCTTGCGCCAATTTGAGACATCAGGAACAAGCCTGCGGCCAACCTCAGGAATATCGCCATGATTACCCCTCGCCTGGATTCCTGGCCAAAGCGCCCGGACTGAATCCATCGAAGTATCGGCAAATCCTGCCTGAATGGAATCCTCCAAACAGTTGAGTACGGCGGTGAAAGGGACGATGTCCAGTGCTGCGGCAGGAGGCCGGCGATGTCACCGGTCTCGTGGACAGGCCGGCGCGGAGGTCACGTCCGTAGCCCCCTGCCCCCGCCTAGCCGGCGCAGTGTCGAATGTTGCCTCGCGCAGGTCGCCCGGCACCAGGCATCACTTCTTCTTTCTGGGGTCGTCCGCCGGGTTGACGTAGGTGATGCCCCAGGGCCCCGCCACGTTGATCTGGATGATGGTTTCCTCCTTCGTCCAGCCAAAATGGTGCATCTTGGGTGGCATGACAATCAGGCTGCCGGGGCCGAGCGGCGAGGTTTTCGCCGGGTCGAGCTTGTCGCCCATGCCATAGTTGAACGTCCCGGAGAGCACGGTCACCCGCTCCACGCCCGGGTGCCAGTGCGCCGCCACCTTGGTATCCGCGGGCAGCTTGATCCGGGCCGTGATCGGCCCCTTCTTGTCCATCTGCCCTTCGAGGACGGCAAGTTTGGCACCCGGTATCAGTGGCAGGTCCGCCCATTTGAGCTCGTCGGGGGTGGCCATGATCACGCTGCCCGCCGGGGCAGCCCACGCCGCAGACATAGTGAGGCAGACGCCGAAGACCAGTGTGGCAATCGGGTGAAGCTTGTTTTTCATGGCGCGCTCCTTCCTGAGACGGCAACCAGACGGTCGGAGCGGCGCGGCGACGGCACAGACCTCATGCATGCCATCTTGCACCCGACTCCGCCGCCAGCCGCGCTGGTGACATCCACTGCATGGCAGGTTCAGGCATGCAGGCTCGAGCTTCATCGCCCAAAGCAACAATGTGATGCATATCGCGGGCCACCCGTGGTGGGAGGCTGAGGAGCGGGCGCGTGACGTTCGCGCGGTGTGCCTGTTGCACGGTAAATCGGCAAAGTCGTGTCATTTGTGAAACACCGGCGGTTAGTAGCTTGCTTTGTCTACATCGGCCTATGGCAGGGCAAGCCGTCATGCCCTGTTGCCAAAAGCTCCATGGAAGCGACGCAGGACTGGGGCTCGCTATCGTGGCCACATGACGCTGATGACCGCATTTGCACGTTGCGCGATGACGCCATGGCCGGCCACGGTCGGGTGAGTGCCATCCCAGAAGAGATACTCATTCGGTTTTTCACAGTACGGCGCCACCGTCGTGTTCAGCCTGATGCATGGCGCCGAAGCATTGGAGAGGCCAAACAAGGCGGGCGCGGCAAAGACTTCGTGGTGCAGGGTGAAAACGTCAACGCGCCCGATCGGCACGCCCAGGGCCGCTTGCAGGCCAGCAAGCATCTGCTCCAGCCCGGCGTTGAACTGCTGTGCGAAGTAGCTGGCGTAGAACTGCACCAGCGGGCCCTGCAGCTGCGCCTCTGGCGACAGGCCAACGTCAGGCAAGTTTGGTACGAGAAAGTTGCGCGCGCCCGCACCGTAGAGTACGAGCAGATTGTTCTGGATGACGCCGATTGCCTGCTGCAAGATCAGGCCGCTCTGCGTGCCGGTTGGATCCGTTGGGAGTGCCAGAATGGCATCACGCACGTCATCGCCCCCCATCCAGACCACATAGATCGCATCTGCGCCCCCCCGCCCGCCGACGTCGGCCAGGTATCGGCTGACCAGCCCCGTCAGATCGTAGGGGCCGGCCAACCGGGCGCGGGCTCCGCCGACGGCGTAATTAAAAAACACGCCAGGATTGCGGAACGCCGGACCGGCCTTGGCCAGTTGCTCGATCCAGGTCTGGCCGTTGCTGAAGTGGTGTCCGCCACGCGCATACGGTGCGCTGGGGACGAGGCTCAGGAAAGGGGGAACAGTTTCCGTACCCAGAAGTTCGAAGGCATTGCCGGGGTCCGACAGGCTATCGCCAAACACGATGAACTGATTGGGCGGGCCGGCAAATGCGGGGAAGACCAGCGCGAGCACCAGAAGCCCGCCAAGCCAGATTGCCCTGAGCCTTCTTAGAAAGTTGTGCATGGCATTCACCTCATTTGGGGCTGGCAATCGAGCAGGCGCCGATTCGAATACCGCGCGAATACCGCGTGCAGTTCACGGCCATGCAGCGGGCAACGTCGATCGGGCGTGGCGGTACGGTTCCGGGCACTTGCATAACCCGCGAGGGGTGGCAATGCACCGGCGCCGCGCAGGCGCGCCTAGGCAGCCACCGCAGGGGGCGGCAACGGGTGGACGCGCGTGGTGGACCTCCTCACTGGCGCTAGCCTCACCGAACGCAGGGGTGGCGACGCCGTGTTCTTGATGGTTATTGATATAGGCGAGGGAGGAGGTGGCGTCAATGCCGCGGCTTTGGGACCAGGGAATGAATTGAAATCCCCCAGCATGTTGCCGCAGCGCCTTCTCCTCACCGTTTAGCGCGTGAATGTCATCGTGCACTTCAGGCCGTGGTGCGCGCTTGACAGGCACTTTGGTTTCAACGAGGCTTTTCCAAGCGCGACGACCCTTCTTCAGCGCTCGATATCGCGTGCCGCAGAGCAGTCCGATTCCACGAGCAGGCTGGCGACAAACCGGCCACGTGAGCGCAGATGCCCGGTCGACCAGCGGGGAGGAGCTATGCCAGGAATTAATGACAAGGTATGCGCTGCGATTTCTGCCGTGTTGATTTCACTGCTTGCCGCATGCGGCGGGGGTGGCACGATTAGTGTCAGTGGCGGCAGTGGCAGCAGTGGCGCGGCCCCCCCGGCGGGCGGCATTCATCTGCAAATTGTCTCGTTCGGCGACAGCCTGTCGGACGTCGGGACTTATGCGCCAATCGCGAGCGCGGTGGGCGGGGGGCGATTCACGACCAATCCGGGGCAAGTGTGGACTCAGGATGTCGCGCAATACTACGGCGACACGCTGAGCCCGGCGTTTACGATCGACGCCACGCATAAACTGAGTGCGCAAGGCGGCCTTGGCTATGCGGAGGGCGGCGCCACGATTGCGACGCCGGCAAACCTGTATGACTTTCTGACCGACGTGATCGGCAATATCGAAATGCCCGTCACACAGCAGGTTTCGAGCTATCTGGCCACTCACGGGAGCTTCAACCCCAATCAACTGGTACTGGTCTGGGCTGGCTCGAACGACGTGCTTCGCGCCGGAGCGCTGCCGGCCGCAGCGCAGACCGTGCAGACAGCGGCAACCACCCTGGCTCAGGTTGTCGGACAGATTGTCCAGAACGGTGCCACACATATCGTGGTGGCCAATGTCCCAAATATCGGGCTGACGCCCAAAGGCATCGCCTCGGCCGACGGCGGGGCAAACCTGACCCAGTTATCGCAAATCTTCAACAATAGTTTGAACACTGCCTTGCAGGCCAATGGCCTGCAAGGCAAGGTCATCCAGATCGATTCTTACACTTGGGTGAACCAGATCATCGCGAACTTTCAGGCCAATGGCTTCGCCGTGTCCAATACCAGCGTCGCCTGCGACCCCGGGAAAACGCCCCATGCCACAGCATTGCTGTGCTCGCCGGGTACCTACGCGACGGCCAATGCCGATCAGATGTATATGTTCGCCGACGACCTTCATCCGGCTACGCGTCTGCATGCACTGTTCGCCCAGTTGGTGGAGCAACAGATCGCCAAGAGCGGTCTCGGTCACTGAGCGCCATGTTGTGCGGCAGGCGTCTGTAAGAACAAGGTGCGGGGCTCATTGGCCAATGTGATGGTCGTCAAGTTCCAGCTCTCACTGCCTGCCAGGGACGTCCGCCCTTCAGCTCCCCTTCCACACCGGCGACCGCCGGTTCACGAACGCCTCCACCCCTTCGTGGAAGTCACTGCTGCCATAGCACAAGCGCACCAGATCATCCGTCTCGGCCACCGACTGCGCCGTCTGGCGCCGCAACGCCTCCTTGACGACCGTCTGAGTGACAGGCGCCAGCGCGCCAAGCCGGTCGCATAGCAAAGCGACCTCGGCTTCCAGCGCCTCGGCAGCATAGACACCTTCCAGGAAACCGCAGGCCAGCGCAGCCTCAGCATCCAGGATCTGCGCCAGCAGCAGCATGCGGCGCACCGGCTGCAGTCCCCAGGCCGCGCGCAGCTTGGCGAGGTTCAGCGCCGACAGCGTATTGCCCAGCGTCTTTGCGATCGGCACGCCGAAGCGTGCCTTAGGCGTAGCGACCCGGAAGTCGCACGCGGTGGCGATGGCCAGGCCGCCGCCCACTGCCCAGCCTTCGATCACCGCCACGGTGGGCATCGGCAGTTGCTCGACCAGCCTGATGCCCTCGTCGATGCGCGCTTCGTAGGCAACCCCGTCGTCCCCGCTTGAGAACTGCTGGAACTGTGCGATGTCAGTGCCCGCGACAAAGGCATCGCCACCCGCGCCGCGCAGCACCACCACGCGCGCACCCGCATTGTCCTCGGCAGAGAGCATGCGGCAGTGCGTGGCAAGCTGCTCATACATGGCCCACGTCATCGCATTGCGCGCGGCCGGACGGTCGAACATCAGCGTCGCGACCTGCCCCTGCATCGTGAGCGTGACCTGTCCGTCGTTGCCGGGACCGCCTCCTGGCGGCAGCGCGGCGTTCATGCGCCGAATGCGCCGGCCACCGCCAGCGACTGCTGTTCGTCCTTCGAGAGCCCGAGCTCTGCCAGGATTTCCTCCGTGTGCTGGCCGAGCAGCGGCGGCGGGCGCCGTACCTGCTGGGGCGTGCCGCCCATCTTCACCGCGAAGCCGATATTGGGCACCTTGCCCTCGATCGGATGATCGATCTCGATGCGCATCTGGCGGTGCCG
>JACXTT010005841.1_pt1 | contig 17779 bp, 14 predicted proteins | sample 9270951 | NCBI WGS metagenome assembly JACXTT01 (sample SAMN15532306, study PRJNA645909) | rock metagenome | isolation source: weathered quartz diorite | place: Puerto Rico | collected 2017-06-21 | reverse complement strand
CGGCCGAGATGGAATAAAGGTGCGCCCAGCCGTCTTTTTCAGAGGGAAACAGCAGCCGATCGCCCGCCATCCAATGCCAAAAATCCGCCACGTTTTGGGGATATGAATCAGCCTCTTGGTCGCCGGAGTGCCAGATCTGTTTTCCGTCGCCGGTGCGCGCATCGACTACGAAGATAGCCCAGGGCTGCAACCGCTCTCGATCCAGCGAAAACGTGTCAGCGATATTGAACAGGCGAATGAATGCTATCCGCCGTCCATCGATCGACCAGCGCGGCAAGACATCGCGATCGACGCTCGGCGACAAGTAGCGAATCGAACCGCCGCGCGGATTATAGACAGCGATAAAACTGTGGTCGCCACGGTTGGCCGTGAACGCCAATTCTGATCCATCGGGGGACCATTGCGGCGAGCCGACGTTACCGCGAATCTCAAAAAGTTTTCGCTCTTTGCCGCCGGCGAGGGGCGCAGTCCAGAATTTTCCTTCGCGAGCATAGATGATCTGATCGCCTGATGGACTGAACAGCGGCGCTTCGCCTTCCCCAATTAGAGTTGTGCGTCCGGTACGAATGTCGGCAATCCAAACTTCTTTCTTGACGCCCGCCGGATCGCTGGTTGGATTAGCATATTCTCCCGCCTGATTTTTTCCCTGTTCGTTGCCGCGCGCATAAGCAATCGAATTTCCATCCGGCGAGAAAACCAGATCGGTTAGTTCGCCGCCGTCGTCTTTGCTGTAATGCGTTACCTGGCGCGAAGCCAACGAAGGAGCTTCCGCAACCCAAAGGTTTCGCTTTCCCTCAGCATCGAAAGCCCAAGCGAGTTTGTCGCCGCGTTTCGCCACAATCAAATCCGATGGAAACGGTGAACTCATCACCTGTTCAATCGTGAAACTTTGCGCGCGAACACTCACGGCAAAGGCGAACGAACCGATAATCAGTGCGATCAAAGTGCGTCGAGTGCTTTTCATGATTGGCTCCCGCATGAACGACTTGGAAGATCTTGTGACCAAAACAAAGCTACGAAGGGCAGGATTCTAACATCACCGCTGAGCGATGTTAACACTCGTGTACTTCCTGATACTTTGCTACGATCCACTGGCATCCTCGGTTGGATAACTGAATGGCGCATGCACACCATCACGGCGCAACGCCAGTCGGCACGCGATTGGCGTGGTCAACCATTTTCACGCTCACCTTTGTCGCGGTGGAAGCAGTCGCCGGTTACCTCTCTCATTCGCTCGCGTTATTGTCTGACGCTGGACACAATTTCGCCGACGCGCTCGCGCTCATCATCGCCTGGTACGCAGTCTGGATCGCGCAAAAGCCTTCGACTGAACGGCGCACGTTCGGATATCACCGCGTGGGCACACTCGCCGCCCTGGTGAATTCAGTTTCGCTAGTCGTAATCGCGCTGCTGATATTTTGGGAGGCGGCACATCGTCTCGGCCAACCGGCCGCCGTTCGCAGCACGCCGATGATTTTGGTTGCTGCCGTCGCAATCCTCTTGAATGGATCGATCAGTCTCTGGTTGCGCCGGGATGCGAAGCACGATCTAAATGTGCGCGGCGCTTACATGCACATGCTGGGCGATGCCGTCTCGGCGTTCGGCGTGGTGATGGCCGGAATTATCGTCGCGACGACCGGTTCATCGCTCGCCGATCCCCTCGTATCGATTATCATCGGGCTGTTAATTCTCGGAAGTAGCTGGGGGATCCTCAAAGAATCCGTTGATGTTCTGCTGGAAGCAACCCCCGCCGGCATGAATCTGACTGAAGTCGAGCAAACGATCGCGCAAGTCCATGGCGTGCTTGCGGTGCATGACCTGCACGTTTGGACGATCGGCGCCGGGATGATTTGTTGTAGCTGTCATGTAATGGTTAATGAACAAAGTGTGCGCAGCGGCGAGAACGTTCTGCGCGGGGTGACTGAGCAACTAAGAAACAAGTTCGGAATCTATCACACGACGATTCAGGTTGAAGTTGAAGGTTGCGATCCGAATGACATGTTCTGCCTGCAAAAGATTGCCGAGCATCATCACTGAGATCTGAATCATGCCCACCATTGAGCTTGGCTACGGCTCGAGACAAATTGAATTCACTTTCGACACAGCGCGCTTCGACGTGCTCGCGCCTTACACCAATGCGTCGCGACCATTGACTGATGCAGAGATCAATGCCGCGTTAGATAATCCGATCGAGTCTCCGCCACTCGATGAGCTGATCGCGCCCAACGATAACGTGCTGATAGTAGTCAGCGATGCGACGCGAGCGACGGGCAGCGCCCAGATCGTCAACCTATTAGTTCGTCGCCTAATTGAGAACGGGACGATGCCCGGTGACATTGCGATCATTTTCGCAACCGGCATTCACCGTCCCGTGCGTCCAGAAGAGAAAACGCAGCTGCTGACTTCCTTCATTGCGCAGCGCGTTCGTACGATTGACCATGATGCGAACGATGCTTCCCAGATGGTTCAACTGGGAACAATGACGAGCGGAACGCCGATCGAAGTGAATTGCGCGCTAAAAGATTTTTCCCACGTGATCATCCTCGGCGGCGTTGGCTTTCATTACTTTGCCGGATTCACCGGCGGACGCAAATCGATTTGTCCGGGCTTAGGTTCAGCGCGCACGATTGAAGCAACGCACAGGCTGGCGTTGGATTTTGAGCAAGGTGGTCGAAGGGAAGGCGTCGGCACCGGACGGCTCGACGGCAACGCGGTCAGCGAAGCCTGCGAACACATAGCGAGTTTAATCAAACCCGCTTTTGCGATCACTACGAGCGTTGATGAACAGGGTCGCGTCGAAAAAGTTTTTGCGGGACATTGGCGCTCGTCACATCGCCGCGCGTGCGCAGACTATCTTTCAACGCATTCGCTGAAGATTCCTGAAAAGCGCGACGTGGTGATCGTTAGTTGCGGGGGCGCGCCTTACGACATCAACATGATTCAGGCGCATAAAGCCCTCGACATGGCGGCGCACGCCTGTACTGGCGGAGGGACCATCGTGTTCCTGGCGGAGTGCGCGGATGGCTTAGGCCGCAATGACTTTCTGAAATGGTTTGATTCAGCCGACTCGCGCGTCCTGGAAAATCGTTTACGCAACGGCTATGAAGTGAATGGTCAGACGGCGTGGGCGCTCCTGACGAAGACCGAACGATTTGATGTGCGGATCATCACCAGCCTCAGCGATGAACAAGCGCGGCGCATGCGGATGCAGCCAGTTGGTTCCATCAAAGCAGCGCTCGCTTCCCTTTCAGAAACTTCGCGTGGCTACATTCTGCCTCGCGGCGCGGCGCTGCTTCCCGTAATCGCCAGTCCCGCTACCGGCGAGAGAAAATAAATCGGCAGCACGTCAGGGAGATTTCAGGACGATGGTGCGACGGCGATTGCCGAGCTTCAGAACGATCGGATTATTAACTTGAATGGGATGCTCTTCGCCATCGATGCTAATGACATAGTTCACCGGCGCCATCGTTTGCGCAGGTTCAGTTGGCGGCGCCTGATTTTCAACCGGCTTGGCAATGTCCACCGTGCGCGTGACGAGATTGGTCGCGACTACGCGCCACGTTGAAGGCGTGCAGCGCAAACGTAAACCCGGCGTATCGACTTCTGCAGACTCCTGAGGCGCCAGCGCGTCCAACTTGAAAAGCCCTTCGCCGCACCGAGTTGCATTCGCGTCATAGAACGTCGCCCAGCCGCTGACATAGGTGTAAAAGATCGGCGTCACATTCTTCACCGAAATCTTTACGTTCGTCACCGGAGACTCGTCTGAGCCGTTCAGCGTCTGCGTCAGCAGACGCGATTCGATCGCGGGCGCGCCTTTCGCATCAAATCCGACTGCCGTATCAGTCAACGACGAGCGTTGCTCGCTGGCTGATTGCGCGTGAACGAAACCTGCGAGCACTCCGATGATGGCGAAGGCCAACGCAATTTGTTTCATGACGATCTCCTTTTTGAGTATTACAGCCGCTTCAGCGCATTCTGCGCCAGGCTCTTTGACTTATTCAACTTAGTCTTCTCGTCCCCGGCACCGCCGACGCTGATGCGGAAGAACAGATCTTTCTTCAGGACGTAAAGCGCGCCGCCTACGCGACTGCCGATCCAGAAAGCTTCATCGCCAAGATCGGCAACTTTTTCAGGTTTGGCGGCGGCTTCACCTTCTTCTTCTTCGCGGCGTTCTCCGGCGGCCGGCTTCTTTGGTTTTTCTTTATCCTTATCTTTAGCCTTCTCGCGATCGTTTTCCTCACCAGCATCTCGGCCAAACGTATCTTCCCAGAACTTCTTCGGGGCCGGTGCGCCGGCGCCTTCTTTCGCAGTTGTGACGTTCAGCACCACGGAGTTCACGGAAGTCGGCAAAGCGTAATAGCACTGGGCAACGATGAAGTCGCCGTCCTGACGATCAGACCTCATTGCATTCTTAAAAGCTTCGCCTTGAACCGATTTGATTTCGTCGCTCGTCAGCAAACTGCAAGGGTCGACCTTGGATATCACCGTCGAGGCGGCTGGCGTCGCGGCATTCCCTGGTGTGGAATTCGTCGCCGTATTGTTTGTGGTTCCGGTATCAGTTGATTTACACGAAGCAAGAAAAAGTAGGCAAAGAACAACGACGCTTAGTCTGAACTTCATCAATGCGGCTCCTGTGATTTTTCTTTACTGCGCGGACGCAGTCGCACCACTTCCGTCGTTGTGGCCGGCCGATAAGGACAAACCTGATTGCGCCCGTTTCGCTTTGCACGATACAGGGCTGAGTCGGCCATTTCAACCAGCTGGATAGGATCTTTCGCGTCGTCAGGGTAAGAAGCCAGCCCGATGCTGATGGTGATGTGATGGGTGCGCGGCTCTTCTTCGCTGCCGCGACGGACGGCGGGAAACTCGTGCTTCTCAATTTCCGCGCGCACGCGCTCAGCCGCCACCAATCCCTGCGCATAGTCCGCATCCAGCAAAAACGCCGCGAACTCTTCGCCACCAAAGCGCGCTCCCACATCGCCCGCGCGCAGAGACTTCTTGATCACTGCACCGACTTCTTCCAGCGTATCGCTGCCGGCCAAGTGACCATAGGTGTCGTTAACTTCTTTGAAGTGATCGATGTCCATCATCAAAACGCAGAACGGAATGTTCTCGCTTTCGGCGCGCGCTGCTTCGCGTCGCAACTCAGAAAAGAAAGACTTGCTGGTCAGCAACCCCGTTAGATCATCGTGCACTAACAGCCGATGAATCTGTTGCTGATACTCAACGTCGATCTCGTCGAGCATCTCGAAGCGAATTAATTGATCACCGATTTCAAACTTGTCGCCGTCTTCGAGCACGGCCTGTTCGATCCGTTTGCCGTTGAGTAGCGTTCCGTTGGTCGAACCTAGATCGCTCAGATGATAACGAGTCTCTCCCGTGGCTTGATTGTGCTCGGCAGTAATCCGCGCATGCAGCCGCGACGCGCGCGCATCGTTAATGCGGACATCGGCGTCGAGCGCGCGACCCATCGTCACCTGCTCGCGCTCAAGCGGAATCGGCACCGCCAACAATTCACCCCGCAGAAATACCAGCGCGGGCCGGCGTTCATTCCGGCGTTTGGTCTGACCTGAGAAAGTATCGATCTCTTCCGGGGCTTGGGTCAGCGAAGTATTTTCAGGCCCATCTGGCATGGAGGTTCTCACGGTCACCGGGCGAAGGTAGAACCAAGAGGGGAAGCGGCCCGGCGCCAAAGGTATCTTATCGTGCGGGTTTGCGGGACGGCAATTACTTTTCTGAGAACCAGTTTCCCGAGGCTGGCCAGACACTAGATCAACGACAATTTTCTTCGCTCCTGGTTGGGTTGTGCCGAGAGGTCGGCCTGCGGCGCCGGTCAGGCCTTTAGCAAGAATATTGCCGGCATTAAGCAAATTGATATAGCCTTGGGTTTACTATTGGGGAATCGCACTTTGATCGCCGCCGGCAACAATCAGGTCAGCTATGCGCGAAACCTTTCGAGCAATGGTGGCCGTGACAGCAAGCTCGATCGCAGCTATGAATACGATCAAGTCGGCGCCTTGCTGTTTGCGCATTCGGGCGCAGAGGCGCGGGCCACGTTTGGCATCGATGGACAGGGATGGGGCACGAGCGACGGCCCTTACTCGCACATGTACGACTATGACAAGCAGGGGAACATGACGCGGCGATTTGGTTGGGGTGGCGAAGTGCAACGTGGCACGCCGAACGGTGGCGAGACGACGCTCATCTACGGCTACTCGAATGGTAAGAACCAGCGCGATGGGCTGGGTTATGACGCGGCCGGTAATTTGAAAGATGGCGAATCCTATTGGCACTACGTTTACAACGCGGTGGGACAACAGACAAACGCCGTCCAAAGCAACGGTCCGGCTTTGGTGCAAGGCTATGACGGTGAGGGTTTGCGTGGCCAGAAAATCGAGAACGAGACCAATGTTACCTACTATCTGCGCTCTACAGTTTTAGGTGGGGCGGTGATTTCAGAGTTGGATGGGAATGGGAGTTGGACGCGCGGTTATGTCTATCGCGGAGACCAATTGATTGCCACGCAGAGCAACAGCCAGGTTACTTGGGTGCACGAAGATCCCATCACCAAGAGCCAGCGGATCACTGACACCAATGGATCGATCATCACCAACGGGGTGGTGGAGCTTGACCCGTGGGGAGCCAACACCAGTTTCAGTAGCAGCAGTTCGGCTTTCCAACCACATCAAATCAGCGGCTACACCAAAGATGTAAATGGCGATCAGGATGCCATGGCGCGGCGCTACAGTCCGACTGGTCGCTTCTCCCAACCTGATCCTTACAGTGGCAGTTACGACTTCTCCGATCCGCAAAGCCTGAATCGGTATGCTTATGTTGGCAATGATCCAGTGAATCGGAAAGATCCGAGTGGGATGGAAGCTCCGACTTGCATGCTCGATGGCATGCCCATCAGTTGCACGATCGCTGGGTTGTTTCTAAATGCTGGCGCTGGTGTGCGAGGACCTGCGAGTGCCGTTCGCTACAATCCAAATAGCGATGGCTACGGAACAGCCGGCTTTGAGACATTCAGAGCTGTCGGCAACAACGCGGGTTGGTTCAATGTGTATGGTGTTCTGATAACAGTCGATGCATACATCAACGGACAATATGTCGGTAGTGCCACGCCCATCTTTCAGACCTTCCGTTCGTTCGGCGGAAACTCCTTCATCGAGGTTCAAGTCCCTGAAGTTACAGAGGAACCTGCTCGCATAACACCGCCCCCAAAAGGACCGCGAACGGTAACGCCTGAAGGATTCAGAATGGGGAAGTTCGTGGATTGTTTGGATCAAGCGAAGCAATGGTACGTCGACGCCGAGCAAAAGGCGGGTCGTGATTACAGTAATTCTTTCACGAATCCCTGGGCAGCATTCGGTTACGGTTTTAGCTTCGGATGGGGTGGCCCATCAGGTGTGGCTAAGAGTTTTCTGAGAAAAGTAATAGTCAACGGTGCATACTATAGCGGTGTTGAAGTTGGAAATTACAAAGTGTATCGCCGGTTGGAGGGCAATTGTTACGCGCAATGGGGGTCACAATGATCTTTAAGATTGAATCACTCATCCGTAAGAAACGGGAGCGAGAGGGCGCGTCGGAGAGAGGCGTTGTCTCCGGTTTTTTGGTTTGCCTGATGATTGTTCTTATGGTGACAATGAGTTCGTTCCGCTCGGCGCGGCAGGGGTATGAAGAAGCGATCAGAAGCGGCGACGAGGAAATACTGCGCGTCAACCTCTCAAATCTGCGTGACGCCATAAGAGAATATTCAAGCCAGAAAGGTGTTGCCCCAAACGAACTCAACGATCTCGTCGAATCAGGTTACATCAACATGATTCCAGCAGATCCAATGACCGGCAAAGCAAATTGGGTCGTGGTTAGATACCAGTGTTTGCCTCAGAGCAAATGTACCAATGGGATCAAAGATGTCCGCAGTTCGTCGAGTGCAAAATCTTCCAAAGGAAATGCCTATTCAGAATGGTAATTCGCCTATTGATCCGTGGGCCGCGGACACGAACCGTTCGAGCAACTCCGCATTCCAGCCACAGAGCTTCACGAGTTACACGCGCGATTCGAATGGCGATCAGGATGCGCAAAGCCCGGCGAGTTGGCGTCTATGCACCCTGCCTCTTATAATTCCCCATCTTCTTATTAAACCAATTCGATGAGTTCCTGAGGGGTTGAGTTCATGGGTTGTACTGCCAACAAGGTTCCGCTGGAACCGCTGGTTTGTCCGAATGCTCCGAATAACCTGACCGTGGTCCGCGTCGCCGAAGCCAAGCTGCCGACTGAATGGGGAGACTTTCAAATTATCGGCTATCGCTCGACGACCAGCGATGAAGACTTTGTCGTGCTCACCAAAGGTGAATTGCGTCCAGACATCGCCACGCTGGTGCGCATCCACTCGCAATGCCTGACCGGCGATGTGTTTGGATCAGAGAAGTGCGATTGTGGCGACCAGCTGCATCGCACCATGGAGATGATTCAGGAAGAAGGCCGGGGCGCGATCGTCTATCAACAGCAGGAAGGGCGCGGCATCGGCATCATCAATAAGATTCGCGCCTACGCTTTGCAGGACGAAGGCGCCGACACAGTGGAGGCTAATGAGCAACTCGATCTGCCGGTGGACTCGCGCGATTATCGCCAATGCGCTGAGGTGCTGTTCGATCTCGGTCTGTGCAAGGTGAAAGTGATTTCAAACAACCCGGGCAAGCTGCAAGCTTTGAAAGAAGCTGGTTTGGAGATCGTCGAGCGCATCTCGATCGAAGTTCCTTCAAGCGAGTTTGCGGCAAGATACCTGCGGACAAAGAAAGAGAAGATGGGCCACCTGCTCACGTTTTCAGGGTAAGTTAGCCGCGGCAAGCGCGTCGTGCCCGTGGGCCACGCGCAAGATGCGCGTCGCAACAAAAAACTACTTTCCGGACGCTTTAGGAATCTGCACCCACTGCATCGCGCTGCCGGCGCGACCACTCTTCAAATCGCGCACCCCGACGCGAATCTGGTAAAGCCCCGGCGGCAACCACGCATTGAAGGCATAGACAGCTTTTTTCTGATCTGATTTTTCCGGAAGCGGGAAAACTCGAATCCTCCCGACGAAGCTGTTCAGCGGCTTTCCTTTGTCATCGTAGAAAATTCCGCCGATGTCCAGATCGGCAGACTGTTTTCCTTCATTCAAATCGAAAGCGACGTAGTCGCGATTAATGCGAATGGCGGCGGCCGCGCGCGTGCCCACGCCCGGCACCTGACTTACTGACACTTCAAGTTCCGTCGGTAATTGAGTCTGCGACAGCGGCGCGTCAATCACCAGACGCATATCGTCTTCACGGGCCTTTTCGGGATTCTTGTCTTTCTTCTTGTTGAGCGAGAGCACCGGCAGCGGCGCGGTCTTGAAGTACGTGCTGCGCAGGCGCACCGTCAGATCGGGACGACCGACGATGCTGGCTTCGATGTGATTGAACTTGCCGCGCTTCAGCTCGTCAGTGTCCGGTCGCCAGGCCAGCAAATAATAGTTTGCCGTTTCATCGAGAACTTTCTCGACCCATTCGGACATCGGCGCGTTGGTATTTCGAAAAGCTCGACCACCAGTATCGCGAGCCAGCGCATTCAGGCCGTCCTGCGATGCGGTAATCTCGCCAATGATGGAACTGTGCGTTAACCCGGCTGAGTCGGTGGGCCGATTGTTCGTGACGTCGATGCCTTCGCTGATCAGCCCGCGCGCGTCGAGGGTGTAGATGACGACGCCCGCCTTGCCCGCCGCGTCGGTAATCCGTTTGATCTTTTCCGGCGAGCCAGTCTTTTTGTCGGCCAGATAAAATCCATCAGAAATCATGAACAAAAGTTTTCGTCCGGGCAGCTGGGCCGCCGTTCGCATCAACCCTTCGAGCATGCGCAACGTGTTGTCGGTGTCAGGGGCGCCCTGGACAGTAATCATGTTGGCGCGCTGAATCACGAGATTGCGCGCCGAATTAGCATCCATAAAACAGATGGTTTCACCGCGAACCTTCGCGCAATTCTCTTTCAACATTTCCTGGACGTAAAAGCTGATGGTGCTTTCGTCGCCGTCGCGGATGCGCGAAGCGATGAATTCAGACATGGGCGGGCGATCCATGTCAGGCTTCGTGCTCGAACGATAAACGAGTCGCGCCACCGCCGATTGCAAGACCTGACGATCGTCAGTGAACTGCTGGAGAAATCCAATCTGACCGCTGGACGACGTGATCGCCACGATATCGTTTTTTTCGATCCCGTTCGTGATGAAATCAAAAAGAGATTTGCGTGTCTTAACGATGCTCTCGGCGGAAAGGTGCAGGTCGTCGACAAAAAAGATCACGACGCGGCCCCGTACCGTGGTGATCGATGAAGTTGGAGCCTCTCCCGGATTTGCATGAGTGGTGCTTTGCTGATCCCTCGCTGACGTTACTCTTTCAAAAAACGAAATCGTTTGCGGTTTGTTGTCTACTCTCAGCGCAAACTGTTCGGGCTTGAGTCCATCGACGAAGCGGCCTTGCTTATCAAAGACCATCACGTCGGTTTGCACCAGTTCGGTGCTGACGCGAACGACATCATCCTGTTCCGCCGGCTTATCGGGCTTGGTTTGCGCGCGCGCAATCGACGCGATCACGATCGCGCAGCACACAGCACTCAGATAACGGAAAGGACGGCGACGGTACATTCAACTTAGTTGTTGCGTAGTTTCTTGATGGTCTCTTTGATGCGATCGGCGTCGCGGGCTTTCGGATCGAGTTGCAGATACTTTTCTAACTCGTCGGCGGCTTCCTTCTTCCGGCTGTTATCGTTCATATAGAGTCCGCCGAGATATTTGTGCGCGAGGGCATAGTTTTCGCCGCCGTGCTTGATCGAAGTTTCCAACTCTGTCTGAGCTTCGGAATATTTTCGCAAACTGATGAGCGTGATCCCGAGATAGTAATGGGCGGTGGGACTGCTTGCATTGAGTTTGATCGACTGGCGAAACTGCTCTTCAGCCTGCGCGAACCGCTTTGCGCTGTCTTCGGCCTTCCCTTCAGTCTTTAAGGCCGCCGCCAAATTATTCAAAGCGATCCCGTAATTCAAATAAGCGGCCGTGTCGCCGGGACCAAGCTTCAACAACTCTTCGTATGTTTCCGCAGCTTTGTCGAACTTGCTGAGTTTGATGTACTGCATGCCGAGTTCGCTCAGCGCCTGTGGGAATTGCGGGTAAAGCTTGATGGCCTGACTAAAGTATTCCGCCGCGCCCTTATTGTCATTCTTGCCCGCGGCATCCATTCCTTTGTTGTAAAGGTCGCGCGCGGGCTTTGGCACTTTACCGAGCGCCGCCGCGGTGCCCTTGACCTTAAGAGTAATGACGAGGTTCATGTTGCGGCCACCCGGACTGGCTTCGCGATCGATATCGACCTGTTCCGTAGCGTTGTCGAATTGATCTCCGCCTTCAACCATCAGCGTATAGTGACCGGCCGGAATGCGATTAAAAATGAACGCGCCGTCCTCGTCGGTAACCGTGCTCTCATTGACTAAATCGGTACTCGAAAGCCTGACCTTGACGCGAGGACTGGCAGGCGTTACGGGGAAAAACACTCGACCCTTAATCACGCTGCTGCCGCCGCTGCCCGTGCTGGGCAGGCCGCGCGTGCTGCCTACGCCACCCTGGGCCATCGCTACCGACGTTAAGATCAGGAGGGTGAGAATTGGGAATAGAATGCGGGTTGAGAGAACTGCTTTGACTCTGAACATGGTGACTCCTTTATTTGCTGGGTCGGGAATCAAAATTGTATGCGGCGATGGCCGGTTTCGCGAAGCGACCTAGCCCTGCTTGTGACGGAACTCTTTGATAGTAGCGCGCAGGCGCTCACTATCAGGAGCGTTTGGCACGAGTTTTAAGTACGTTTCGAGTTCGTCGGCAGCTTGTTTGTATTCTTTGCGTCCCCAGTAAATGCCGCCGAGATAATAGTGCGCAATGGCCACATCATCACCGCCGTACTGAAGCGCATCCTTGAACTCTCGCTCGGCTTCATCGAGGGCTTGCCGCTTGAGCAGAATCATTGCCAGATAAAGATGGCCGGAAGGCGAAACATGGTTCTTTTCGACGGCCTTGCGAAACTCGACTTCAGCGGCCGGGAACTGTTGGCGATCATAAAGGATCATGCCGTAGGTCAACAGGGTCGCATAATCATTCGGCATCAGTTTAAGTGCCGTGCCCAATGCGTCCAGCGCCTTATCCGGTTGTTTCAGCTTTAGATAAAGAACTCCCATCTCGCTGTAAGCGAGCCCAAAACTCGGATACAGCGCGATTGCCGCCTTCAACTGGTCGATAGCCTGATTCCAGGTGTTCTTATCTCGCGAGAGATCCATCGCCTTGTTATAGAGGTCGAGTGCCGGCTTTGGCACGTTCGCCAGCGCGGCGTTAAGGACGCCGGGCTTGCCGCGATCGCTTTCCGATTTTTTTGGGGTGAGATAAACCTGGAGCGTGTACGGGCGCGACACAGGCGCCGCGGTGACCCCGCGCATCATGCTGGTAATGTCCGGCTCGATGTAAACCGACTCAGTGAAGTTTTCAAAATCCTTACCGCCTTCGATTGTGATGGTGTAGCTGCCGGCTTGCAGCGATCGAAAACCAAAGGATCCATTTGAATCTGAATAGACTGTTAGATCGGGAGAGCTCGGACTCTGGAGTCTAACTTTCAAGCGCACATCGGCGCGTCGCCCGGAGGGAAATACCAGGCGCCCCAGAATGGAATGCCGACCGCCCGTGCCCGTTGTGTCTTAACCACTCTGGCCAAATGCGAGCGCTGAACAAGACGAGGCCAGCGTTATGATCAGAAATAGTTGAGCGGCCCTATTGATAAGAGGATTGAATGAGCGGCAAAAAGATCGAACTAACATCACTCTGCTCCTTGGCTGACTGCGAGAGCAAAAACTCTAATCGGGTTCGGGTTGGCGCGAAACGATATCACAAGAAACAAAAAGGGAGGAGCATGTTTTCATGCCCCTCCCCGTGAGTTTTTCACGCTGCCCTTAGGTAGCGTGGAAGTAGCCAGTCCTTAGAACTGGAACTTCACGCCGAGGCGCAGCGACGACGGGAACTGGAAGATCGTGCCAGTGCCGTAAAAGGGATTGTTCACCGGCGGGATACCCGACGCACCAACGGTGAATTGGAACGTCGTACCCTTACAGATTACGCGCTGGAAATTGAGCGCGTTGAACCAATCCAGTTGCAACCGCAACTGACGATTCTCACCCATCTGAATTGGGTAGTAAGCACCCAAATCCAAATTGTAGGTGACTGGCGTGCGGTTGCTGCCGGTAATCGGGTTGATGGCTGTGCCACGCGGTACGGCGAAACCTTCGTTGTTGCCGTAAACCGGGTGCGGAATCAACTGATCGAACGGGATACCGGACTGGGCCCGGAATGAAGCGCTCGTCATCAGTTTGAACGGCCAACGATACGACGCATCCAGTTTCAACTGGTGTGGACGATCGTTGGGCAGCCGGCCGTAGGTGTTCTTGAGCAGGCTGACGAGGTCAAACAACGAGGTGATGTTCGGATCGCTCTGACCGTTGTCATTGCGGAACAAACCTTCGTAGTTGCCCGTCAGGCTTGAGAACACATAGGACGAAATTAATTGCCAGTTGTTCGAGAAACGCTTGGTCGCGGTGAATTCAAGCGCGCGATAGTAGCGGCGCGCATGACCGAAACAGCCGACTCCCGCAGTGTTGCAGGCAATGTCTTCCGTCGTGGTTTGGTTGCCCGTACCGCGACGACCCGGATTGAAAATGAAGTACGTGGTGCCATCGTCAAACGAACCGTCCTCAATCACGTTCTGCTGCGCGCGATAGATACCGCGGAAGCCAACTGTGAAATCAGACTTGACGTTGTATTCGATGCCGGCCGTGTACTCGTTAACCGTTTGCGGCTTCAGACCCGGATCGATCGGGGTGCGATCGCCGCCCAGGTTGCCGAAGTCGGTGATGGTCGTCGCACCATTTATGGCGTTCAGACGGCTCACGCGGATGTTGAAGTCAATCTGCTGATTGTCACCACCGGCGCGGACGTTCAGATCCAGCGGCAATGGCGTTTCCACAAACTTCGCATAGTTCAGGAAGACCTTTCCGCGGCCTTCACCCGTGAAGTCCCAGACAACGCCAAGACGTGGCTGCATGTTGTCGTGGAAATTGTTCAGCTTGAAGTACGAAGTGGCCGATCCATTGCTCTGCTGGTAATCCCAACGGAGACCGAGGTTCAACTGAACGTTCTTCGTCAGTTTGTAGTCATCCTGAATGTAAAAGCTCTCAGTGTTCGTCTTGGTGAAATCACCACGCGTGGTCAGACGGAAGTCACGAACGCCCACCGTGCTCAGAATCAAAATCGGATTCGTCACGTTGACGTCAGCGAGAGCGCCGGTTACTGCCGTGGTGTAGGTCGCGCCGAATTCACCCGCGGTAGCGATCTGTTGAGCGCGAGCGGTGAACGTGGCGCTTGGGCAAGTGATGGTCTTGGTAGCCGTATTGCCCGAGCAAATTCCGAAGCTGTTGGTAGCGCGGAATCCGTTGAAGATGCCGCTGATTGGAGCTCCGAAATTCCGGGTGGGACCAGTCGAACGGGTGTTAATGCGGTACTTGTTCTGGGTATATTCAAATCCATACTTGATGGTGTTCTTACCCCAGATGTTCTGCAAGCGAGCCGCAAATTCCCAGCGATCGCGATCCTGATTGGTTACCAGACCAAAGCCCTGACGAATGTAATTGCGCTGAATACTGCCGCCCGTTCCGTTAACGAAGGCGTTGCGCAATCCATTGGTCGCCGTGGTCGAAGACTCGACGTCGGCCAGAATTCCACCACCGGCACTCAGCACTGCAAAGTTGTCGGTGATCAGTTCGGTGTTGGCCACGGCCGCTGCCGGAATGGTGTTGGCGCGCTGCAAGTGCAAGCCGCCAGAGAACTCGCCAATCCAGGTCGGAGAGATGGTTGAATTCAAACGAACTGCATAGTTCGAACCACCGGTTTGAATTTCGCCACGGAAGCTGTTCGGATCGGCGCCGAAGCCGGAACCGCCGAACAAGAAGCCTTCCTGCTTGGTGAAGTCACCGAAAGTCGAAAAATTGAACACGTTGTTCTGATTCGCCTGCCAGGTAATCTTGCCTGAGTAGAACGGCGTGGTCACCTGGTTGTTTACGGTGTTCAGGAACGTCTGCGTCAGGAAATAATTCTTGCGACGTTGCGGGTTGAAAGCGCCAAAGAAATAAAGCTTGTCTTTCTTAATCGGACCTCCGATGTCAAATCCGGCATCGATTTCCGAAAAGCCGTTTGGCGCCGAACCAGTCCTCGGAATCGCCGTCGGCTTAACGGATCTCACGAGACCCTTGGTGGTGAAGTAACCGAACGCATCACCGCGGATGTCGTTGGTGCCGCTCTTGGTAATAACGTTGAAGATACCACCGGTCGACTTGCCATACTCCGCACCGTAAGCACCCGTCTTGATTTCGATTTCCTGGACGAATTCAAACGGCAGGTTCGCACCCGATCCACCGAACGCAGGATCCGAAGCAGCCACACCATCGAGGATGTAGTTGTTCTCGGGACCCGATGAACCGCCGACCGAAGGATCACGGTCACGACCTGAAGAGTCGCGCAGACCCGATCGCGAGACGGTCGGAGCAATCGTGTAAAGCGACTGCACCGTACGTTGGGTCGGGAAATTCGAGAACTGTTCGGTTGATACGTTAGTTCCCGTGGTGTTGTTAGTGACGTCGAGGGTCGCTCCAGAGCCGGCCGTTACATTGACCGTTGCTGAAGTGCCTGCCGCCGCAAGCTGAACTGTAAAATCTGAGGTCTTGCCAAGACTAACGTCGACGCTGTCTTCGAATTTGCCGAAACCTTTCGTCGCCTCTACCGTGACTTTGTACTTGCCCGGTTCGAGCTGCGGAAAAGAAAATCGGCCTTCGTTGTTCGACGTAGCCGTCTTCGGGGATCCGCCTTGTCGCGTGGCTGTAACAGTCACGCCGGGAACGGCTGCGCCAGCAGCGTCAGTAATCGTTCCTTCGAGCGACCCCGTTGTGAGCGTCTGGGCGGAAACGCCAACGGCAAACAGTGCCAGGCATCCCGCCAAGACGAACATAAAGAGTTTTCTCATCATTCTGTCCTTTCTAAGTTATCGCCCGAGGCTATCGAGCGGAAAATCTTTCTGCATTCAATCAAATGGCCAACCATCCTCAGCAACAGCGGGGGACTAGCTGGCCTTTTTTAATGATTCCTGCTTCGGGGTTTGAAGCTTATTTCGCTGGAAAACCAATTCTCAATCAATTTGTCAGACCCGAAGACATCTATTCTGGGTGGACTTTTAAGCAACGACGGTGCCATAAGCGGTTCCCTTGATCGGAGCCGCAAAAGTGTTGATTTGGCTAGGGTTTTCAGAAATCCCAAATCCGAAAATTCGGTTTTACTCCGAAATTCCGTAAAGCTGCGCGGGTCATTTTCGTATCCTCGTTTGCCCGTCCAAGTCTTTGCTCACTCGGTTCGCGTGGCCCGTGTGGTAGACTGCGGCCCCAATACCTGGCAGGTCTAAGAAATTGTCCCAACGCATCTATCGCGATCCCGTCCACAACATTATTCCTTTGCGAGACGACACGGCCGAAGGTCGTTTGATGATCCGGTTGATCGACACCCCGGAGTTCCAAAGACTGCGTCGCGTCAAACAACTCGGTCTGGGGCTTTATACATATCAAGGAGCCGAGCACTCTCGTTTCACGCACAGCCTGGGCGCAATGCATTTGATGACGCGCATCCTCAAGCAACTCGAAGATCGTTATGCCATCGACAAAGAAGATCGAGCCACCGTGCGCGCCGCCGCACTGCTTCATGATGTGGGACATGGACCTTTCTCGCATGCAATGGAAAAAGTCCTGGGCGTGCATCACGAACAGATGACGATGATGGCGGTGACTTCCAGCGAGACGGAACTGCACGAGGTGCTCTCGAGTTTCTCTTCCAATTTGCCTGAGCGTGTTGCTTCGGTCATTGATGGGACTTCTAAGCCCGCAGCGCTGGCCCAGCTCGTGTCGTCACAGCTCGATGTGGATCGAATGGATTATCTCTTGCGCGATTCACTGATGACCGGCGCGAAATATGGAATGTATGATCTCGAATGGATCATCAACGCGCTGCAGATCGATGAAGACGCTGACCGAATCTATATTGCCGCCCGCGGCGTCTACGCAGTCGAAGAATATTTGCAGGCGCGTTATTACATGTTTCGGCAAGTTTACTTTCATCGCACGCTAAGATCCGCGGAAGCCGTTCTGCGATCGGCCGTGCGTCGCGCGCTCGAACTCACGGCCGCCGGCGCAGAGGTCTGGTGTCCGCCCGAAAGTGCCTTTGCGAAACTCCTACGCCATCAGCCTCTAACGATCACTGAACATCTCAGTATGGACGATTCGGACGTCATTTTTCACATGAAGCAGTGGCAACGATCTCAGGATCAGGTGTTAGCCGATCTCAGCGATCGCTTCGTGAATCGGCGTCTCTTCAAGGCGATCGATCTCGACATGCCTCTGGATGAGCGCAGAGAATTCCTTGACGCTGCGCGTAGCGTGGTCGAGCACGCGGGATTTCCCTCCGCATACTATTTCATCGAGGACCGGGCCAGTGACCTTCCCTACTATGGCTATTACACGACTGGCGGCGTTGAACCGCGCACGCGGATTTTCGTCGAAGGTGGTTCTGCTCCACCACGCATTCCCGAAACCAGTTAAGTGAGCCCGGCCGTCCGTGGATTAGGGGAAGGACGCGCACTGGCCAGCC
>JACXTT010005840.1_pt1 | contig 17779 bp, 19 predicted proteins | sample 9270951 | NCBI WGS metagenome assembly JACXTT01 (sample SAMN15532306, study PRJNA645909) | rock metagenome | isolation source: weathered quartz diorite | place: Puerto Rico | collected 2017-06-21 | reverse complement strand
CGGAACGCCGGGTCGGCGACGTGGAGCAGCTCCCGCGCCCGCCCGGCGTCGTCTTTTCCGCGCAGCGCCGCCACCCCGTGCTCGGTGACCACGTAGTCGGTGAGGAAGCGCGGCGTGGTCACCCGCGCGCCGGCCCCCAGGCGGGCCACGATGCGAGAGCGGGCGCCCTTGGCGGCGGTGGCGGGCAGCGCGATGATCGACCTCCCGCCCTCGGCCCGCGCCGCGCCCAGCACGAAGTCGAACTGCCCGCCGATGCCGGTCATCTGCCGTCCGTCGACGCTCTCCGCGTTGACCTGGCCTAGGAGATCCACTTCCAGGGCGGAGTTGACCGAGACGAAGTCCCCGAGCGCGCCCACCACCTGGGGGTCGTGCAGCACGTCGGACGGCTCCATGTTCACCAGAGGGTTCTCACCGCACCACTCGAACAGGGCCGCGGTGCCCATGACCTCGCCGATGTCCATGCGACCGGGATGGAGGCGCTTGCGTGCATTGGTGATCACCCCGCGCTGCACCAAGGGCAGCATGTGATCCACCAGGAGCGAGTGCACGCCCAGGTCCTTCTTGTCCCCCAGCGCCTCCATCACCGCCTGCGGGATCGAGCCCACCCCCACCTGCACCGTCGCGCCGTCCGGGACGAGGTCGGCCACGTGGCCGGCGATTCGCCGCTCGACCTCGCCCACCGCGGTCGGCGGGTACGGGAGCAGCGGGTGATCGACCGGGGTCCACGCGTCCACTTGTGAGCGGTGGAGGAACGCGTTGCCGAGCGTGCACGGCATGCGCGGGTTGACCTGCGCGATCACCAGCGGGGCGCGCCGGGCCGCGGGCAGGGCGTAGCTCACCGACACCCCGAGGGAGAGATGGCCGCCCCGGCCGGGCGGGGCGGTGTGCACGAGCACCGCGTCGGGCGCCCACGCGCCGCCGGCCGCGAACACGGTCACGGTGTCGAAGTACCGGGCGGGGACGAAGTCCACGTCGCCCCGCGCGGCCGCGTCGGCAAGCCGGGGCGACATGTGCCAGGTCGCGAAGCGGATCTTCCCGGCGTACGCCGCGGCGCCGAAGGGATAGTCGTCGAGGCGCAGCCCCCCCATCAACGTGAGGGGCGCCAGGCGATCGGCCTGCCGCATGATCTCGCCGAGCAGCGCGGTGGGATCGGCGCACCCGGGCTGGATCAGCACCTTCATCCCCGGGCGAAGACGGCCAACCGCGTCGACCAGGCTGACCTGCTCGAAGGCGCGGCCCATGAGGGCTGGCGTCCGGCCTACCGCGTTCCGCCCGACGCCTCGAAGACCAGCCGAGCCGCGGCCACGTCCTCGATCGCGAGGCCCACCGCGAGCGGCTCGCCGGTATCGGGCCGCATCAGGAGGATCAGCGCCAGATGCGTCGGAATCGACGACCCGGCATTGCCCGGGGAGAAGCTCACCGCCTTCAGGCCCATCACCGGCTCCGCCACCGCCGCCATGATACCTAGGTAGGGCTGGCCCTCCTCGATCGTGATCATGTTCCGCACCGGCTGGATCACCCGCCCGGCCGAGAGCTCGGCGAGGGCGGACTCCATCGTCGGCATCAGGGCGTCCCACCGGAGCGCGGCGCGCACGCGCTCCTCGTCGAGGTACATCAGCCGTGGCGCTCCGCGGCCAATCGCGCCGTCATTCGTGGTCCTCCGGCGGCATGGGGTCCGGGTAGTATAATCGCGCGCGGATGGGCCCTTCAACGCTCAGGGAAGACACATCCCGGAAGCGCCGCGTCCGCCACGCGCTCCTGCCCGCCCGCTGGCCGACCCGTGAGGAAGCCGCGCGCTCGCGCTGGTTCGCGCCCCTACGCCTGGGCGCTTCGGTCGTCGCCCACGCTCGCACGTGGGTGCCCGCGATGGTGCCGTGGCGCGCCACCGAAGATGGCTTCGTCACCCCGGAGGTGCTCGACTGGTACGGCCGCTTCGCCCAGGGCCAGCCGGGGGTGCTCGTGGTCGAGGCGACCGGGATCCGGGACGTACCGAGCGGCCCCTTGCTGCGCATCGGCGACGACCGCTTCATTCCGGGACTGGAGCGCCTCGTCGAGACGGTGCGCCGTCGCAGCGAAGGCCGCACGCGCCTCTTCATCCAGATCCTCGACTTCGTCGCGGTTCGGCGCCGTCCGGCACCCGAGGCCTACTTCGGCCGGCATCTGGCCGTGACCGAGGCGCTCCGCGCCCGCGTCGCGGACGCGCTCGGCGACGCGACCTGGCTCGAGGCACCGGAGGCCGCGCTGCGCCATGCGCTGCTCGCCGCGCCGCCTCCGGCGCTCGAGCGCGCGCTCACGGAGCGGGAGCGCGAAGCGCTCGACTTCGGCTACCGCGAGCGCATCTCGGACGTGCATCTTCCCCACATCCGTGCCCTGCCCCGCGTGCTGCCCGGCCTGTTCGCTCAGGCGGCCCGCCGGGCGTGGCGCGCGGGCTTCGACGGCACCGAGCTGCACTACGCTCACGCCTACACGATGGCCGGCTTCCTGTCCCGCTTGAACATCCGCGACGACGGCTATGGGCGCACGCTCGAGGGCCGCGCGCGCCTGCCGCTCGAGGCGCTCGACGCGGTCCGGGCGCGCGTGCCGCCGGAGCACGTGGTGGGCATCCGCTACCTGGGCGACGAGGTCTTCGCGGGCGGCAGTGACGTGGTCGATGCGGTGTGGTTCGGCCTGCGATTCGCGGAGCGCGGCGTGGACTACCTCTCGGTCTCCAAGGGCGGATCCTTCGAGGACGCGCGACAGCCTCGGGTCGGTGAGGCGGTCTATCCCTACACCGGCGAGTCCGGCTGGGAGTGCATGCCGACGATATGGGGAGACCAGCGCGGCCCCTTCGGCCGGAACGTGCCGCTCGCTGCGGCGATCCGCCGGGCGCTGCGCGCCGCGTCCCACGAGACCCCGGTGGTCACCAGCGGCGGCATCGCGACCTTTGAGCAGGCCGAGGCGATCCTCTCGCGCGGCGAGGCCGACGCGGTGGCCGCCGCGCGCCAGACCCTCGCCGATCCCGACTGGTTCCGGAAGATCCGGCTCGGGCTCGGTCATCTCGTGCGGCGCTGCGAATTCACCAACTACTGCGAGGGCCTCGATCAGCGGCACAAGGCGGTGACCTGCAAGCTGTGGGATCGCGCGCCGGAGCCCATCGACCCGGAAGCCCCGCGCACCACGGATGGCCGGCGGCTGATCGCCCCACCCTGGACGCCGCCCCATGCCTGACGCCTTGAAGGGCCGGACCGCGCTGGTGACCGGCGGTGGCCGGGGGATCGGGCGCGCCATCGCGCTCGCTCTCGGGCGGGAAGGCGCGGCGCTCATCTTGACCGGGCGCACCGCCGGCCGGCTCCGCGGCGTGGCGATCGAGCTGGGCGAGCTCGGCGCGCTCGAGCCGCTCGTGTACGTCATGGACGTGGCGGACCACGAATCGGTGACGGTCGCGCTGGACCGCATCCGCGCCGAGCGTGCGTCGATCGACATCCTCGTCAACAACGCGGGGATCGCGGAGTCGGAGCCGCTCGGCCGGACCGACCTCGCGCTCTGGCAGCGGCACCTCGCGGTCAACGCCACCGCGCCCTACCTCTTCATCCGCGCGCTGCTGCCCGGCATGGTCGAGCGCGGGTGGGGACGCGTGGTCAACGTCGCCTCCACCGCCGGGCTCGCGGGGGCGCCGTACATCTCGGCCTACGCGGCCTCCAAGCACGCGCTGGTCGGGCTGACCCGGGCGGTGGCCGCCGAGACGAGAGGCAGCGGCGTCACGGTCAACGCGGTGTGCCCCGGCTTCGTGGCCACCGAGCTGACGTGGCGCGCCGCCCGGCGGATCAGCGAGAAGACCGGCAAGCTCGTCGCCGAGGCGCTGGGCGCCCTGGCCCGCCTCAACGATTCTGGACGGCTCATCGAGCCGGCGGAGGTTGCGGAGGTCGTCCTCGCGCTGGTCTCGGACGCGGGCGCCGGACGCAGCGGCGAGACGGTGGTGATCTCGTGAGGATCACCATCCTGGGCGGAGGAGCCGCCGGTCTCTACTTCGCGATCCTGATGAAGCGGCGCGACCCCTCGCACCACGTCACGGTGGTCGAGCGCGACGGGCCCGACGACACGTTCGGCTGGGGCATCGTGTTCTCCGACCGCACCCTCGCCTTCCTCAAGGACAAAGACGAGCCGACCTACAGCGCGATCACTGAAGCCTCCCAGACCTGGGACAACGTGGACGTGGTGCACCGGGGGGAGAAGCTCTCGATCCACGGCAACGGCTTCTCGGGGATCGCCCGCCTGGCCTTCCTCAACATCCTGCACGCGCGCTGCCGGGAGCTGGGCGTGGACCTGCGCTTCCGCACCACGGTGACCGACCCCGCCGAGCTGGGCGAGGCCGATCTCCTGGTGGGGGCCGACGGAGCCAACAGCCTCGTGCGGCGCAGCCACGCCGACTTCTTCCAGCCCTCGGTGGACGTGCGGCAGAACCGCTATCTCTGGCTCGGTACCCCGCGCCTCTTCCACGGCCTCGTCATGATCTTCCGGCGCAACGAGGCCGGCCTCTTCATCGCCCACGCCTACAAGTTCAGCCCGACCGCCTCCACCTTCATCGTGGAGTGCCCGCCCGAGACCTGGACGCGCGCCGGCTTCGAGTCCCTGCCCGATCCCGACACCTGCCGGTATCTGGCCCGCGTGTTCAAGGACGACCTGGACGGCGAGCCGCTGCTCTCGAACAACTTCGTGAAGTGGCTCAACTTCCCGCTGATCAAGAACCGGCGCTGGCAACACGGGCGCGCGGTGCTGGTGGGCGACGCCGCGCACACCGCGCACTTCTCGATCGGGTCCGGAACCAAGCTGGCCCTCGAGGACGCGATCGCCCTCGCCGCCGCCTTCGAGCGCCCCGGCCGCGTGGAGGCGGCGCTGGCCGCCTACGAGGCCGTGCGCAAGCCGGTGGTCGACGCCTTCCAGGAGGCGGCGCTGCGTAGCCTCGAGTGGCTCGAGCGGGTTGAGCCGCAGCTCCACCTCGAGCCCCTGCCCTTCGCCTACAAGCACATGATGCGCAGCCGTCGCATCGGCTACGAGCGGCTCAAGCGCATGGATCCCGAGTTCGTCGCCCGCTACGACGCCTGGAAGCGCGCCCAGCCGACCGCGGGGCCCATTCCCGCCGAGTTCCTCGACCTCTTCCAGAAGGCCACGTTCGCCCATCTGGCGACGCTCATGCCGGACGGGACCCCGCACCTCACCCCCGTGTGGGTGGACTACGACGGCCGCCACATCCTCGTCAACTCGGCGGCGGGCCGTCGGAAGGACCTGAACATGGCCCGGCGGGGCCGGGTCGCCATCGAGATCAGCGATCCGGACAACCCCAACCGCTACGTGGCGGTGCGCGGGTCGGTGGTCGAGATCACCGAGACCGGCGCCGACGAGCACCTCGATCGCCTCGCGCGGCGCTACCTCGGGCGGGACCGCTATCCAGACAGCTATCGCTTCCCGGGCGAGGTGCGCCGCATCTACAAGATCGCGCCGGAGAAGATCACCACCTGGGACCCGTTCGGCTGATCACCATCCACCACGAGGGGGAGACCGTGCCCAAGCTCACGCAGCCCATCAATCCGTCGAGCCTGCCCAAGCCCGTCGGCTACGCCCACGGCTGGGAAGCGCAGGGGGGCAAGACCGTCTTCATCGCCGGCCAGGTCGCCATGGACAAGGGCGGGCGCGTGGTCGGCAAGGGCGACCTGGTCGCTCAGTTCCGCCAGGTGTGCGAGAACCTCAAAGCGATTGTCTCCGCGCGTGGCGGTCAGCTCAACGACGTGCTCAAGCTCACGATCTACGTTCTCTCCAAGAGCGACTACAAGGCCCGCGCCCGCGACATCGGCCTCGTGTACCGCGACTACTTCGGGCGGCACTACCCGGCCATGACGCTGGTGGAGGTCAAGGGGCTCTACGACGACGACTGCCTGATCGAGATCGAAGGCGTCGCGGTCGTGGACTGACGGAGCCGGAGGCGACCATGCCCATCCATCCGCAGTGGGTCACGACCGGGCTGGAGTTCGACGGCCACCGCATCGTGGGCTATCGCGGGGTGGTCCGCGGCATCACGGTGCGCTCGCGCAACCTCATCGTGAACCTGGGCGCCGCCATCCAGACCGTCTTCGGCGGCAACATCACGCTCTACACCGAGCTGTGCGAGCGCGCCCGGCAGGAGGCCTTCGACCTCATGCTCGAGCACGCCGCCCAGACCGGCGCCAACGCGATCGTGTCCATGCGCTACGACGCCAACGACGTGGCGTCCGGCGTGACCGAGGTGCTCGCCTACGGCACCGCCGTCGTCATCGAGCCCGTGAAGCACTGAGGGCTGGGCTCGCGCCGTGGACGGGACTATACTTTCGGCGCATGCGGGCCAAGACCGGAACCCGGAGAAGGAGAGCGAAGATGACCATCAAGCGGCGGGAGTTCCTGAGACGCGCGGTGGGCGGCATGGTGGCGGCGGGGGTGGCGGCCGGCGCGACGCGGGCGTGGGCCCAGGGCGCCGCGGCCAAGATGAAGCCCGGTCCGCGGGACGTCCTCCTGGTCGTGGACGTCCAGAACGACTTCATCCCGGGCGGGGCCCTGGCGGTGAAGGAGGGCGACGTGATCGTCCCCCTGGTGAACCAGATCGCGGCCGGCTTCGAGCACGTGATCCTGACCCAGGACTGGCACACGCCCGGTCACATCTCGTTCGCCTCCTCTCATCCGGGCAAGAAGCCATTCGAGACCGTCACCCTGCCCTACGGGACCCAGGTGCTGTGGCCGGACCACTGCGTGCAGGGCACGCCGGGGGCCGATTTCCACAAGGACCTCAAGATCCCGCACGCCGAGCTGGTCATCCGCAAGGGCTACCGCAAGCAGATGGACTCGTACTCCGCGTTCTTCGAGGCGGACGGCAAGGCCACCACCGGGCTATCTGGCTATGTGCGCGACCGGGGCTTCAAGCAAGTCTACCTGGTCGGGCTCGCCACCGACTTCTGCGTGTGCTGGTCGGCGTTGGACGCGCGCAAAGTGGGCCTGGGCGCCTCGGTGATCGAGGACGCGTGCCGGGGTATCGACGCGCAAGGCTCGCTCGGCAAGGCCTGGGACCAGATGGCGAAGGCCGGGGTGAAGCGCATCCGCTCCTCCGATCTGGTCTAACGCGCCGTGAGGGGCCGCCGCCCAGCGTTCCGGGCGTTCGTGCTCGCCGGTGCCCTCGGCATGGCCGTCCTGGCGCCCCCGGTCGCCACCGCGGAGCACGACGTGGCGTACCGGTACACGGTGCTGGGCTACGTCACCGACGGTGAGAGCCGGGCGCGCCCTGGCGTGCGGGTGGAGCTGGTGCGCGACAAGACGGGCTTCTCCTACCTTGGGGAGACCGACACCGTCGCGCGCCTCGGCGACGAGAGCGTGGGAGAGAGCTTTTCCCTTCGCGCCGACTCCCTGGTGCTGAGCGTGAGGGCGCACTTCGATCCCACCGACCACGCGACCGAGCGCGGGACGCGCGTGGACTTCACCGGGCTTCGCGCGCTCCAGAACAGCACGGCGTTCGCCCCCACGCTCAAGCGCTTCCTCTCCCAGTGAGCACCCGGCTCCACGATTCGTCCACTCCGGAGCACATGGACCGTTTCTACGCGGTGGTCCGACAGGTTAGCCGGTTCTGGCTGTGGTTCTTCTTCAAGCAGGTCGACGTGGTCCGGGTAGCCACCGTGCCCGCCAACGGCCCGGTGCTCCTCTGCATCAACCACCCCAACAACCTGATCGACTCGCTCCTGGTGAGCGCGGTGCTGCCCCGCAAAGTGCACTACCTGGCCACGGCGGCCCTGTTCCGGAACCGGCTGGTCGCTCGCTTCCTCGCCACGTGCGGGGCGATCCCGGTGTACCGGAAGCAGGACGACCCGGACAAGATGGACAAGAACGCCGATGCCTTCGCCGCCTGCTTCCGGGCGCTCGAGCAAGGCCATCTGATCGGGATCTATCCGGAGGGCACGACCCACTCCGAGAGCCGGGTGCAGCGCATCAAGACCGGGGCGGCGCGCATCGCGCTGGACTACCAGGCCTCGGGGAGGGGCGCGCCGCTCACGCTGATTCCGGTGGGCCTCGACTTCGAGGCGCGCAAGTCCTTCCGCGGACGGGTTCGGGTCTCTTTCGGCGAGCCCATCGCGGTGGCCCCGTACGCGGCGACCCATCGCGACAGTCCCGCCCAGGCGGTGGAGGCACTGACCTCGGCGATCCAGTGGGGCATGGAGGCCGAGGTCCTCCACGTCGCCCGGCCGGAGCGGCAGGATCTCATCCGGGCGGTGGAGGAGATCTATCGCGGCGACCTGATCCGCGAGTTGCAGGAGGAGCGCGGCCTGGGCCCGCACCAGATCGACCCGCTCCGGCTGTCCCGCAGCATCGCCGAGGCGGTCGCCCACTTCTCGGAGCGCGACCCCGAGCGCGTGGAGCAGATCTGGGCCGGCCTGCAGCGCTACCGCGCCATGCTCGCGGCGTATCGAGTGCGCGATCAGGCGGTGCGGGCCCGCGCCCAGCGCCCGGCCACCCGGGCTCGGCTACGCCGGTCCTGGGAAGCTTCGGTGGGCCTGCCCTTCTTCGCCTACGGTCTCCTGGTCAACGGGCTGCCCTACCTGCTCCCCCGCTGGCTCGCGCATCGCACCGCCCGCAAGGAGACCGACTACGCGACCACGCGACTGCTCGCCAGCATCGTCGCGTTTCCGCTCTTCTGGGCGCTCGAGATCTGGATCGTGTGGCGGCTGGCCGGCCTGTCGTGGGCGCTGGCCTTCGCGGCCTCCCTGCCCTTGAGCGGCCTGCTCGCCTACCGCTACCTGGGCGGGATGAGCCGCCTCCGCAGCCAGCTTCGCTTCGGCCTGCTCTCGCTCACACAGCGCCACGCCGCGACGCGGCTCCTGAGCGAGCGGGAAGCGCTGGTTGCCCTCCTGGAGCGAGCCAAGGACGACTACCTGGGCGCCACGCGGGGAAGCAGCTTTTGACCATCCACCTCCTCGAGGAGCTGTCCACCCCGCGCCTCGACGCGCTCGACCGCGAGCGCACGGTGGTGATCCTGACCGTGAGCCCGCTGGAGACCCACGGCCCGCACCTGCCCCTGGGGGTGGACGCGTTCACCGCGCGGCACTTCGCGGAGGCGATCGCCGACCGCATCGTGTCGAGCCGGCCCCGGTGGTCGGTGGTGCTCGCGCCCACCCTGCACCTCGGCTCCTTCACGTTCGACACGGTGGGCACCGTGGCGGTGCGCCAGCGCGTGGTGCGCGACGCGGTGGTGGACTACGGCTCCGCGCTGGCCCGGGCCCGCTTCCGGCACGTGCTGGTCGCCAACGGCCACGGGGGGCCGGGGCACCTGGTCGCGCTCGAGGAGGCGGCGGCCATCGTCTCCCGGCGCCACGGCATCATGATGGCGTCGTTCACCGGCCACCTGGCCTGGGAGTTCCTGCGGGGGCGCCTGCTGCCCCGGATCGAGGCCACGCTCGGCCGGTCGCTGTCGGAGACGGAGCGGCAGGCCTTCGCCGAGGACAGCCACGGCGGCTGGTGGGAGACTTCGATCATGCTCGTGCTCCGGCCCGAGCTGGTGGACGAGGGCTACCGGGACCTGCCCGCCACGCGCTACTCGCTCCGGGAGCGGCTCCGCCCCAACTACCCGCTGCGCGACGGAGGGCAGGGCTACGTCGGCCACCCCGCGCTGGCCGATCCCGCGTTCGCGCGCGCCACCACCGAGGTGCTGATGACCGAGGCCATGTCGGTGGTGGACGGCCTCCTGGACGGTCGGCTTCGCGCGTCCGAGCGTCGGTCCCCGTTCTTCGCGATCCCCTTCTTCCGGACCAATTTTCGTGTGGCCGCGGGCGCGGTCGCCGCCCTGGTGGTCGCCCTCGCCGGCTGGTGGATGCTCCGCTGAGAAAGGAGACGATCATGAAGGCCTACGTGCTGATCGAGACCGCGGCCGGCAAGACCAGGAACGTCAAGAAGGCGCTCGCGAAGGTGAAGAACCCGCGCGCCACGGTGGCGGCCATGGACGCGGTCACCGGACCCTACGACTTCATCGCGGTGGTAGACGGCCAGTCCCTCGACGCGATCGGCAGCCTCGTCACCGACTCCATCGGCATCATCGACGGGGTGACCCGAACCACGACGTGCGTGGCGGTGACCGTCGGCTAGACCATGCGCGCGCTCGTGATGGGCGGCACCGAGTTCATCAGCCTCCACCTGCTGCGAGCCTTGCGGGAGCGCGGCCACGAGGCGGTCGTCTTCAACCGGGGCCGCCATCCGGATCGACTGCCCGCCGGGGTCGGCCTGATCACCGGGGATCGCAAGGACCACGCGGGACTGCGGGAGCGCCTCGCCGGCCAGCGCTTCGACGCGGTGTTCGACGTGGCGTACGCGCCGACCCTGGCCGAGGACGTCGCCGCGCTCCTGGACGCCCTCGCCGGGTCGCCGCACGTGGTCTTCGTCTCCACGTGCCGCGTGTACGACCACACGCTGCCCATCCCCTACTCCGAGGGGACGCCCCGCGGTCTCTACTGGGGCGAGTACGCGCGGCACAAGATCGGCGGCGAGGACGTGCTCTTCGAGCGCCACCGGAGCCACGGCCTGCCGGTGACCATCGTGCGCCCGACTCACGTGATGGGTCCTCTCAACACGCGCAACAACGAAACGTTCTTCATGGACCGCCTCCACCGCGGGCGTCCGGTGCTGATCCCCGGACACGGCGGCTGGCTCCGCCAGTTCGGCCACGTGGAGGACCTGGCCGAAGTGATGGCCGCGCTGCCCGGCAACCCGCGAAGCCACGGACAGGCCTACAACGTGACCGGCGAGGACGTGGTCAGCCAGGTGGGCTTCGTCGAGCTGATCGGCGAGGTGATGGGGCGCCCGGTCACCCTGAGCCCCTTCGATCCGACCCTGCTGAAGAGCTTCGACAAGCCCGGCCCGGTTTTCGGCCAGAACCTCGTCTACGACTGCCACGCGGTGCACACCACGACCAAGCTCCGCGCCGAGCTCGGCCTCCGCCCGCGCTACACGCTGCACGCCGGGCTCGCGCAGACGTGGGAGTGGTACCAGCGCCAGCGTCTCACCGAGCGGCCCGTCGACTTCTCTTTCGAGGATCAGATCCTCTCCAAGATCGGCGCGTGACCCGTAGCATCCTCGTGTACTACCCTGACGCGGCGGAAGCGCGCGCGTACGCCGATCTCGTCCGCCGGCCGCGCGCCGGCTTCTCCCTTCACGTGGCCTCCACGCCGGAGCAGGCCGCGGAGCCAGGAGCCGACGCGGAGATCCTCTACTGCTGGGCCCCGCCACGCGCGCTGCTGGCCGGCGCCCCACGGCTCCGGTGGATCCAGTGCATCGGAGCGGGCGTCGAGCGGCTGCTGGTGCCGGAGCTGCCGCCGCGGGTGCTCGTCACGCGGGCCGCGGGCATCTTCGGTCCGTGGATGGCCGAGTACACGCTCGCGTGGTGCCTATGGGTGACCCAGCGAATGGACCGATTCCGCTCGAGCCAGCGCGGGCGCCGATGGGACCCGCTGGACCCGATTCCGCTGCGCGGCCAGACGCTGTGCGTGGTCGGGCTGGGCGACATCGGGCGCGCGGTCGCGGTCCGGGCCCGCGGGCTCGGGCTGCGGGTCATCGGCGTGACCCGGAGTGGTCGCGGGCCGCGCGAGGCCGAACGTGTCTACCGCGCCCGGGCGCTCCGCTCGGCCCTCGCGCGCGCCGACTTCGTCGTGCTCACCGTGCCGCTCAGCGCCGCCACGCGCGGGCTCCTCGGTGCGGCGGAGCTGGCCGCGATGAAGCCGTCGGCCTGGCTGATCAACATCGCGCGGGGCCCGATCGTGGACGAGGGCGCGCTGCTGGAGGCGCTCCGCGCCCGCCGGATCGGCGGCGCGGTGCTCGACGTGTTCGACACCGAGCCGCTCCCGCCCGCGCACCCGCTGTGGACGCTCGACAACGCGGTGGTCACCCCGCACATCTCCGGCCCCAGCACCCCGCGCGAGCTCGCGCCGATCTTCAACGACAACCTGCGCCGCTACGTGGCCGGCCGCCCGCTTCGCCACGTGGTCGACCGACGCCGCGGCTACTGATGGCGATCACCCACGCCCTGTGGGCGGCCTGGGAAGGTCCGGGCCTCGAGCACCTGCGGCTGCGCGTCGACGGCTCCGGAGTGCACGCGGACAGCCTGATCATCGGGGTGGACGACGCGGGCCGGCCCTTCCGTGCGGGATTCACGATCGAGTGCGACCCGGGCTGGACCGTGAGGCAGGCGCGCGTCGAGCTGCTGGAGGAGCCGGGCCAGAGCCTCGCTCTTCAGGCCGACGGCCGCGGACGCTGGACCGACGCCCGGACGGGCGCCGCGCTGCCGTTCGACGGCTGCCTCGACATCGACGTCTATCCCTCGCCCTTCACCAACTCGCTGCCGATTCAGCGTCTCTCCGGCGCCCGGATAGGGGAGACGGTACCGCTCGACGTGGCCTGGGTCACGCTGCCCGAGCTCACCATCCGGCCGAATCGGCAGGAGTACACGCTGATCGAGCGCCAGGCCGATGGCTCCCGCTGGCGCTTCCACTCTCCGGACGGAGACTTCGCCGCGGAGCTGGCCGTCGACGGCGGCGGGCTCGTGCTCGACTACCCGGGAATCGCCCGCCGCCTCCGCTAGCCCGTCACTTCTTCGAGAGGAGCCAGTGGCCGATGGCCAGGTGCGGCAGGCCGGAGCGCTCGAAGGTGTCGACGGCGTCCGCCGCGCCCCCCACGATCGGCTCGCCGTGAAGGTTGAACGAGGTGTTGAGCACCGCGCCCACACCGGTCCTCCGCTCGAACTCGCGGATCACCGCGTGGTACTCGGGGTTCCAGTCGCGCTCGAGGATCTGCGGCCGCGCGGTAGAATCCTGAGGATGGATGGCCGCGGCCAGCGCCTCGCGCGCCTCCGGGCGGGTGGGCATGGCCAGCATCATGTAGGGCGAAGCGAAGCCCTTGGGGTTGACCAGGTAGTCCCCTGCCCGCTCGGCGAGCACGGTCGGGGCGAAGGGCATCCAGAAGTCGCGGTTCTTGATCATCCGGTTGATGAGCCCGACCACGCGGTGGTCGGATGGATTCGCCAGGATCGACCGGTTGCCGAGCGCGCGCGCTCCGAACTCCATGCGGCCGGCGCAGCGGGCCACCACCCCGTCCGAGACCAACAGCTCCGCGATCCGCTCCTCGATGCGGTCGTGGAGGGCGACCTTGTACTGGCCCTCGAGGCCCCGCGCGCGGATGACCGCCTCCGCTTCCTCGTCGGTGACCGAGGGGCCGAGATAGGCCGGCCCGAACGGTTGGGGTGAGGCGGGCAGCCCCCGCCGCTCGCATTCCTGCAGGTAACCGAGATACGCGGCGCCCACCGCGTTGGACTCGTCACCGCAGGACGGAAAGGCGAACAGCTCCTCCACCGAGTCCTCTTCCCCGAGGAGCATGTTGGCCTTCACGTTCATGAAGACCCCGCCGCCCAGAGCCAGCCGCCTGCCGCCGCCGTAGCGCTCCTTCATGAGCCGGGTCCACCGGAGCAGCACGTCCTCGAGCAATCGCTGCGCCCCGCCGGCAACCCAGTCGAAGCGCAGCCCCAGCGTGGCCCGGAGCAGGAGCTGGTAGCGCTCGCCCGGGGCGAGCCAGCGGAAGCGCGCGGGCCGCCCGGCCTCGAGGTCGAAGACCGCGCGCAGCGCCGCCTCCGCGAGCCGCGCGTACTTGTCCGGGGCGTACGGAGCCAGCCCCATCACCTTGTACTCGTGCTCGCCGAACTTCATGCCGAGCGCCAGGGTGACGAATGAGTAGAAGGCGCCGACCGATCCCGGCGCGCTCGGGGTGGCCTCGTGGCGATCGAGCGCGAGTCCCCGGCCGGTGGACGCGGTGGCGCAGAGCCCATCGCCCGAGTTGTCGTTGGTGAGCACCAGCGCGTCGCGGCCTCCGAAGCCCGAGCCCCAGTAGGCGGCCGCCGCGTGACAGGCGTGGTGATCGAGAGAAGCGATGCGCTCGGGCCCGATCCCGAGGTGCTCGGTGACGAAGTGGAGCCGCTCGCGCTGGGAGATGCCGAACTTGCCCCGCGAGGCGTCGATGAGCCCGAACTTGGCGCCCCACTTCCGGACCTTCTTCTTGAGAGCGCGGCGGCGCGACGGCCACGAGACGCCGTAGTACTCCTTCGCGTAGGCCTCGTTGTGCAGCACCCGGTTCAGCCACTCGCGCGAGGCCGCGCGCGCTCCCCCCAGGGCCACCAGGTCGATCTCGGACGGAGCGATGCCGAGCTCGGTCAGCAGCGCGTCGATGGCCCGCCGGGGATAGCCCGCGTCGTTCTTCAGGCGGCTGAAGCGCTCCTCGGAGGCGCAGCCGACGATGCGTCCGTCGCGGAGAATCGCCGCGGTCGCGCAGTGGGTCTCGTTGATCCCGAGGACGATCATCGCGCCCGCATTATACCGTGCGGGGACGCCCGGACCGCCGGTCCCGGCCCGGTCAGGCCGGGACGATGGAGTACCGGACCACCTCCCCGAAGCGCAGGACGTCGGCGAGTGGGATCGGGATCACGGTCCAAAGGAGACGAGAGTCAACTCGGCCGGCGGATCCCCGGTTCTCCGAGGACTCAGCCGCCCGAGATCGGCGGGAGCATCACCTGGATCCGCTCCTGATCCCGCCTCACGACGAGAGGCAGCGGCCCGTCCGGTCCGGCCGCGAGCAGCGCCTCCCGGACGGCCTCGAGCGTCACCACCGGCCGGCCGTTGACCTCGGTGAGCACGTCGCCGACCTGGAGCCCGGCCTGTTCGGCGCGGCTCTTCGGAAGGACCGCCGCGACCGACGGCACCGCGGGCGGGCGCGCCCCGCCCAGCTCCGGCTGGCCCTCCGGGTCACGGATCAGGAAGCCGAACTCGGCGGCCACGCGGTCGGCCGCGACCGCGTCGGGCATGGGGCCGACCTTCACCTGCACCGGCCGGCGCCCTTCATCGCGCCGCAGCACGGTGAGCTTGATCGTCTCGCCGACCGGGGTGGACGCGATCGCGCGCTGGAGGCTGCGCGTGTCCACCACCGGCCGATCCCGGAACGCCACCACGAGGTCACCGGTGCGGAGCCCGGAGGCCGCCGCGGGCGTCTCCTTGATGACCTCCACGATGACCGCCCCGAAGCCCTCGCGCAGCCCGAAGCGCTGGGAGATCTCCTCCATCTCCTGCTCCGAGAGGTCGCGGATTCGCACGCCGAGCCAGGCCCAGCGCGGCGCCGCCTCGGCCGGAGGGGCGAGCAGCCCAAGGGCCAGCAGACAGGCCCACGCGACACGCATCACCCGCGGCCGCCTTCCCCGGTGATATGGCTGAGGAGATCGTCGAGCGCGGCCACCAGCTTTTCCAGTCGGCGCCCAACGTGCAGCTCTTCGAGTAGCGCCTGGCGGACGGCGGGGGCCGGCACCAGGGCCGAGGCCACCTGGTCGCACAGCTCTCCCGGCTGCTCGAGCGCGTCCAGGCTCTGCTGCAGCTCGACGCCCGAGCGGCCCACCGCCGTCAGGATGCGACGGCAGCGCGCCTTCACCCGGCCGGTCAGCGCGGCGACGGCGGACCCTTCTCCGCCGGTCTCCGCGAGCGGAGTGGCGACGACCATCCGGTACAGCGTGTCGGTCGGCAGCTCGCGATCGATGCGCGCGCGGCCCTCACCGCGGAGGACCAGGTTGTAGCGGCCGGTGGGCAGCCTCTCCCACTGGACGATGCGACCCACGCCCATCACCTCGTACACCGGCGGTCGGCCCTCGTAGGTCGCCTCGTAGCCCGGCTTGAGCCCGACCGCCGCCAGCCGCCGGTCGCGCGCCAGCGCGTCGGTGACCATGGCGCGGTACCGCGCCTCGAAGATGTGGAGCGGCAGGATCGTGTGCGGGAAGAACGTGAGGTCCGGCAGAGGAAAGATCGGGAGGGAGACCTGGGCCGTCACCCGCGCCACCGCGCGCGCTACCGGATGTCGGGAAGCTTCAGCGCGGAGACCGCGTCCACCCGCGCCGCCGCGGCGGCCGCGATCTTCCGGAAGGCCAACGCCTGGGCCGAGTCCGGCCGCCCCACCGTGATGGGCACGCCCGCGTCTCCGCCCTCGCGCGTCTCCATCTCGAGCGGGATCTGGCCGAGGAGCGGCACGCCGAACTCGTCGGCCACCCGCTGACCGCCACCCTCGCCGAAGATGGGGTAGCGCCGGCCGGTGTCGGGCGCGATGAAGTAACTCATGTTCTCGACGATCCCCAGGATCGGCACGTTCAGCTTGCGAAACATGCCGAGGGCCTTGCGCACGTCGAGCAGCGCCACGTCCTGCGGCGTCGTGACCATGACCACGCCCGAGAGCGGCACGACCTGCGAGAGGGAGAGCTGCGCGTCGCCCGTGCCAGGCGGCATGTCGAAGACCAGGTAGTCGAGCGGCCCCCAGTTGACGTCACGGAGGAATTGCTGGACCGCGGAGTGGATCATCGGGCCCCGCCAGACCAGCGCCTCTCGCTCGGCCACCAGGAGGCCGATGGACATGATCTTGATGCCGTGGGCCTCGACCGGGATGATCTTGTTGTCGAACATGCCTGGGCGGCCCTTCGCCCCCATCATCAACGGCACGTCGGGGCCGTAGACGTCCACGTCGACCAGGCCCACCTGGGCGCCCGACTGCTTGAGCGCGAGCGCCAGGTTGACCGCCACCGTCGACTTGCCCACGCCACCCTTGCCGGAGGAGACCGCCACCGTGTGCTTGACCTCGGGGATGAAGTCGGCGGGGGGCGGCGACGCGTGCTGGTGGGCTGCCGCAGCCTGCGGCCGCGCCGCCGGCCCGGCCGAGCCCATCTTCACGCTCACCCGGCTCACCCCGGGAACTTGCGAGACCGCCCGCGATGCGCTGCTGTGCAGGGCCGCCTTGGTCGCGGGCGACTGCCCCGCGAACGCCAGCGTGAACGAGACCTCCGCGTCGTGGATGTGGAGCTCCTGCACCAGGCCGAGGCTCACGATATCCTGGCCCCGATCGGGATCCTGGACCTCGCGCAGCGCGGCGATGACGGCGGTTTCACTGAGAGTGGCCATGGTTCTCCTGGAGAGTCTTCCGCTCGGATTTGCGCGCAGTATAGGCGGCGGGACCCTCCGCCGTCAACGCCGAGGTGCCGGGCCGGTGCCGTCCAAGCCCTTGGAGAACTTGAAAAATCACACGGGAATTGCTACAACCATCGGGTGCTCGGCCCTGACGACTTCCGCCGCGTGATGGGTCAGTTCGCCACGGGGGTGACGATCATCACGGCGTGGGACGCCGACAAGCGGCCGACCGGGCTCACCGCCAGCTCGTTCACCTCGGTCTCCCTGCACCCGCCCCTGGTCCTCGTGTGCGTATCGCAGAAGGCGCAGAGCTACCCCGCCATCAAGGCGGCCGGCCGTTTCGCGGTGAACATCCTGAGCACGGGCCAGGAGGCGATCTCGCGGCGGTTCGCGACCGCGCCCAGCGCGAGCGGCGACGAGAAGTTCGCGGGCCTGGACTACCGGCCGGGTCCGTTCGGCCTTCCGATCCTGTCGGACGCCCTCGCCGAGTTGGAGTGCACGGTGGTGCACGCCTACCCGGGCGGCGACCACACTATCTTCGTCGCCCAGGTCGAGACCGCCGATTGCCGCGCGGACGTGGGCAAGGAGCCGCTGCTGTACTTCCGCGGCAAGTATTCCCGTCTCAATTCCTGAGGCAGGAGGATCGTCCTGATGCCCGTTCCACTTTCTCGCCCGCCGGTCGACGAGGAGATCAAGGCGGCGGTGCTGGCGGCGGTCGACTCGCGGCAGTACATTCTCGGGCCCGAGTGCCAGGCCTTCGAGGAGGAGTTGGGCCG
>JACXTT010005839.1_pt1:15000-17781 | contig 17781 bp, 8 predicted proteins | sample 9270951 | NCBI WGS metagenome assembly JACXTT01 (sample SAMN15532306, study PRJNA645909) | rock metagenome | isolation source: weathered quartz diorite | place: Puerto Rico | collected 2017-06-21 | reverse complement strand
CGCCGAGGCGGAGATGCAGCAGTATCGGGATCCGGACGGCATGTTTACGATCGAGTATCCGAAGGCGTGGAAGGTTCAACGGGCCGACAATGGCTACACGGTGTTCTACCGGGACGATCCTGAAGAAGGGACACTGGTCGGCTTCTTTCCGAGACTAGTCTTGGATGGCGAAGCCACCGCGGCACAGATCATCCAGACGCTCGTGCAGGAAGTACGGAAGCGCTACCCCGACCTCGAGGTAACGTACCAGAAGATCGATCAGGGCCCAGAGGGAGGGGAGGCCGCCATTGTCCACGCCAGATGGACGAACAGCCGCAACGAGCGGATGAAGACGGTGCTGCTCTTTGTCGTCAATCAGCCCGGGAACGGGCACAGTGTGTTGACGCTCTTCAACTTCCAGGCGCCCGAAGTCGCGTTCACGGCGCTCGAGCCAACATTCGAGCACATTTTCAAGAGCCTCGGTCGATAGGCTTTCGCTTCGTCGCGGCCACCCCGACGCCGGCGAGCATCGTGAGCGCCGGCGCGGCGATGAGAAACATGAAGCGATCGGTCGGGCTCCACGCCGTGTTAACGGACCAGTCCCACACCAATTGGGCAGGCCCGCGAGCCCCCGGAATGCCGCTGTAAGACGCCACCATCGACATCAGGTTCGAGAGCCCGTCGGTGATTACCCGGTGTTGCGACAGGAGCACGGCGAACCCGAGCCCCGTCGCGCAACCGAGGGCCGCCCCCGCGAGGGGCTGGTCGATCTCGGGCCAGCACCGCGCCAGGATCAGTGTGAACACGAAGAGCCCCGCGATGAGCAGGGGCCAGACCGCTGGCCCGACCGCGGCACGAAGCAGGAAGGCGGCGACGGCCGGGATGGATGTCAGGACAAACGCCGCGACGCATCTTCGGATCACGCCGTTCGGCAGCACGGGCCAGGTGGCCGCGGCGGCGAGGAGGCCGAGCGGTAGACCTAGCGATAGGGCGCCCAGGTACTCGTTGAGGACGAGCTCCTCCTGGAGGTACCTGAGGTTCGCCGTCAGCCCGAAGAGTGTCGCCCCGCAGATGATGAGGACCATCCCTAGATAGAGAAGGACCGGCGCCGGCTGCGGCAACCAGCGCGTGGACAGCGGGATGCTCCGAACGTGGCTGGCGACCTCCCACGTGATGGCATAGGCAAAGCCGAGCAGGACTCGCGGGTCGGCCTTGCCCGGCACCAGACCTCCGATGTCCATAGAGATATAGGTACGCAGCGAGAGCACGGCGGCCGCGGAGGCGACGAACCAACCCGCCAGCCATTCCTGGGTGATTCGTTTCAGACGCCACCACGCGACGAGGATCGCCAGGGAGGCGAGGAGGATCCCGATCGCGTAACGATCGTACGGCCCATGCGCTCCCTTCGGCGCAGCGCGGAGCGCCCAAACCGCTAGCGCGACCCACCCGGCCATGATCGCCCAGTGGAGAATCCCGGGACGAAAGATGCGCTCGATAGCCTTGCGGGCGAACAAGGCGAGGGCGATCGCACCGCTCACGAAAGAGGCGCCGAGCAGGAACCAGAGGAGCTCAAGCAAGCCCGTGGCTTGGTCCAGGCTTGTGCTGAGCCAGCCGGCCATCTGCGTCGCCGCGGGCTCGAGCGGGCGGGAGAGCACCGCAACGAGGAAATACGCCAGCGTCACACCCGAGGCGAGCGCAGTCCGGGCAAGCGAAGACGGCCATGGCCGGCGGGCAAGCACGAGATGCGCGCCGACCAACATCGCGGCAGCGACGGGCCACAGATAGTACCAGCGAGCCAGGACCGCGGCTGGAAGAGGCAGTACGCGCACCCCGAAGCGTGCCACGAAAATCGCGAGCGCAATGTTGCCCCACGCCCGGTTGCCCGGGGTCAGCGCGCCGATAACCACGGGGAGAGAAAACATCGCGGCATGCAAATAGGATCGCCCCAGCCCCCCGGGCTGGCCGACCGCGAGGATCCCTTGGCCGACCAGGAAGACGAGATACACGTAGAGCAGCGCCGAGAGGATCCACAGTAGCACAGGGCCTTGGGCGGCGCCGCTCAAGAAATAGGCCCAGCCGATCGAGAACGCCAGAAGCGCAAGGGCGAGGGCCGGGGCCGGAACCGAGTGCGCCCCATAGCTGACGTGCTGGAAGGGTACGGCGATAAACCTGGAGGCGAGTGCAGCCAGCACGGGGGTCGCGATCACGGCGGCGCCGGCCAGGGCGAGTGCTGTCCACGTGTGAATGCGTTCTTCGTTCGGGAGGTTGCGCACATGGTCGTGAAACTTGACAAACTTGTCGATGTGTTTGAAGCGGACGTAGTCGACGGCAACCTGAAGGGTTTGATGGACTGGATTATCGGGATCTAGGTGCAAACCGCCGCGCATCTACGACTTCCCCCTTCGCCGGGTCACATGATACGACGATTCGGGGCGGGCGGTCCAGCACGCCGTGTGTGGCCAGGACGGAAGGTTGAGGGGGAGGCGTGACCGGGCAGAGCCGACTAGCCGGCGCGCACGTCGAGGAAGGTGCTCTGATACGTCGCCCCGTCGCCGAGGTCGGTGTAGCGATCGGAGCAGAGCACGTTCACGGTCCCGCGGCGGGCTTCGCCGCTCGGCCGTTGCCCGGGGACCAACACGACGCCTGGCGGGACCTCATCGCTCACGTGAAGCAGGACCCCAAAGGTTCCCCGGTCATTGAACAGCTCGATGCGCTCGCCGTCCTCGAGACCGCGGCGCCGGGCTTCATGCGGATGCAGCACCGCGACCGGCGCACCCTGGCGCTTCCGGAGGAACGGATTGC
>JACXTT010005839.1_pt1:0-10000 | contig 17781 bp, 8 predicted proteins | sample 9270951 | NCBI WGS metagenome assembly JACXTT01 (sample SAMN15532306, study PRJNA645909) | rock metagenome | isolation source: weathered quartz diorite | place: Puerto Rico | collected 2017-06-21 | reverse complement strand
GAAATGCATTTAGGTGCAGCCCCGGAGCTAGCGTCGCGGTGGTAGAGCACTGGATGGGCTAGGGGGGCAGGAGCCCTACCGAACCCAACCAAACTCCGAATGCCGTGCCGTGGTGCCCGGGAGTGAGACTGCGGGGGATAAGCTTCGTGGTCGAGAGGGGAACAACCCAGATCGTCGGCTAAGGTCCCCAAGTGCCAGCTAAGTGGGAAAGGAAGTGGCATCGCCCAGACAGCCAGGAGGTTGGCTCAGAAGCAGCCATCCTTGAAAGAGTGCGTAATAGCTCACTGGTCGAGTGATGCTGCGCCGAAAATGTAACGGGGCTCAAGCTGGCCACCGAAGCCACGGGTCCGCCGAGGGTATCGTCCCGAAGCGGGCGGTAGGGGAGCGTTCCGTAGTAGGTGAAGGCAGACCGCGAGGACTGCTGGACGAGGCGGAAGTGAGAATGCCGGCATGAGTAGCGAAAAGGCAGGTGAGAATCCTGCCCGCCGTAAGCCTAAGGTTTCTTAAGGAAGGTTCGTCCGCTTAAGGTTAGGCGGGACCTAAGGTGAGGCCGAAAGGCGTAGCCGATGGACAGCCGGTTGACATTCCGGCCCCGCATCGAGATCGTTATCAGCGTCGTGGGGACGCAGAAGGGTAGACCCACCGGCGATTGGTTGTGCCGGGCCAAGCAGGTAGGGGGAGGCGCTAGGCAAATCCGGCGCCTCGTTAACCCCGAGACGCGAGTGCGAGCGGGGGGTCACAGCCCCGCGAAGCGGTTCAGCCCACGCTGCCAAGAAAAGCCGCGACGTGAGAGCTCGGTGCGCCCGTACCGCAAACCGACACAGGTAGGCAGGCACACAACGTGCCAAGGCGCGCGAGATAACCCTGGTCAAGGAACTCGGCAATCTGACCCCGTAACCTCGGAACAAGGGGTGCCTCGCTAGGGTGACCCTGTACAAGGGAAGCCCGAGGAGGTCGCAGGGAATCGGCTCAAGCGACTGTTTAACAAAAACACATGTCTCTGCTAAGCCGCAAGGCGATGTATAGGGGCTGACACCTGCCCAGTGCCGGAAGGTTAAAGGGAGGGGTTAGCCGCAAGGCAAAGCCCTGAACTGAAGCCCCGGTGAACGGCGGCCGTAACTATAGGCTGGACCGCTGTAGTTACGTTAATAAATCCGGCTATATGCTGGGAAACCTGAGTATCCTGCGCTACCAGTGAAGTAATGATGTTGTGATATACTGGTAACAATGCGCAGGTGCAGGCAATCAGCAGGAAAGACTCCGGCGGTCGGATGCCTTCAGGTTGAACAAATTCCTTCGGACATCGGGTTCTATCTTGCGGGATTTGCCGATGGCGAAGGTAGCTTCAACGTGAGCTTCCGGCCTCGTAGCGATTACCGTCAGCCGTGGAAAATCTCTCTGTGCTTCAACATCTCGCAGCGCGACCGAGCGATTCTGGCACTGTTTCAGCAGTATCTGCAGTGCGGGACGATGCGGCAGCGGGCGGATGGAGTGTGGTACTACGAAGTGAACACTCTCGAGGAAATCCTTGAGAACGTGATTCCGTTCTTCGGGCGATTCCGGTTCCTCTCTGCGAAGAAGCAGCGAGACTTCGCAAAGTTCTGCGAGATCGCTGGGATCGTGCATCGTGGAGAGCACATCTCGAAAGAGGGAACCATCCGGATCCTCGAGATCCGCAGAGAGATGAATGACGGAGGCAATCGTCGCTACGGAGAAGCTGAGATACTCAGCAGATTCAAATCCGGAGAATCCTCAGAGACTGTACGCCGGACCCTGAGCACTGCAGGGATGATACAGTCCGGCCTGCGTGGCGACACGCAGAGCGGGTAAGCAATCCCGCCGCCCAGAGATGGGTCGTAACATAGCAAACGGTCCTAAGGTTCTGAATCGCGAGCCTCGCCGGCGGGTGACCGCCGGTCGCAATCCGGCTATATGCTGGGAAACCTGAGTATCCCTCGCTACCGAACCCTAGCGGTTGGTGAAAATGCGCGGGTGCAGGCAATCAGCAGGGAACCCGCCCAGCGGGACCCTCAGAGACTGTACGCCGGACCCTCAAATCGAGGTGAAGATACAGTCCGAGCCTCTAGGCGACTAGAGGAGGTCGATAGAAATATCGACCCGCCCGAGCGATCGGGTCAGTAGGCCAGCGGTAGTTGGCCGAAAGTAACAGGTCTGAGCGAAATTCCTTGTCGGGTAAGGAACACTTGCCCCTCACGAGAGAGATCTCGTGAGCAAACCGGCTCATATCGGTGAAGCCCTAACGACGGTGCAAACCGGGCGAGGGTAATACCGAGGGAAGCTGCACAAAGCAGCCCTGTAACGACTCCGGGAAGTGTCCCGGGGTGGCGCTCAAGGGCGATCGCCAAATCTAGGAGCGCCACAAGACGCCGGTGTCTCGGCCAAGGCTGAGACAAAGGTATAGTCTACGCCCTCTGGAAACAGAGGATTGCGCGAAGTTCCGACCTGCACGAATGGTGTAACGACTTGAGCGCTGTCTCGACCAGGGACTCGGCGAAGTTGTGGTGTTCGTGAAGACACGAACTACCCGCAGCTGGACGGAAAGACCCCGTGGAGCTTTACTGTATCCTGTCATTGGATGTGGTTCTGTCATGTAGAGGATAGGTGGGAGGCTGCGAAGCCGGGGCGCCAGCTTCGGTGGAGCCAACCTTGGAATACCACCCTTGATTGAATTACGTCCTAACCGACGACCTTATCGGTTGTCGGAACAGTGGCAGGTGGGCAGTTTGACTGGGGCGGTCGCCTCCTAAACGGTAACGGAGGCGCCCCAAGGTCCCCTCAGCACGGTTGGAAACCGTGCGTCGAGTGTAAGGGCATAAGGGGGCTTGACTGTGAGGCCAACAAGCCGAGCAGGGACGAAAGTCGGGCCTAGTGATCCTACGGCGGCAAGTGGAAGCGCCGTGGCTTAACGGATAAAAGCTACCCCGGGGATAACAGGCTGATCTCCCCCAAGAGTCCACATCGACGGGGAGGTTTGGCACCTCGATGTCGGCTCATCGCATCCTGGGGGTGTAGTAGCTCCCAAGGGTTGGGCTGTTCGCCCATTAAAGCGGTACGTGAGCTGGGTTCAGAACGTCGTGAGACAGTAAGTGACCGTTGCTGTCTATAAATCCGGCTATATGCTGGAAAGCCTGGCGAATCCCACGCTACCAGTGCTCTAGTCACACTGGTGATAACGCGATGGGTACAGGCAATCAGCAGGGAAGGCCAGATGTTAAGTCTGGAACCCTCAGAGACTGTACGCCGGACCCTCACAGATGTGAGGTAAAGATACAGTCCGAGCTCCTAGGCGACTAGGAGAGGCAGGCAGAAATGACCTGCCCCTCTCCGGAAGATTCCGGAGGGAGTAACAATACTGTCGGTCCCTATCCACTGCGGGCGCAGGAGGCTTGAGGGGAGCTGCTCCTAGTACGAGAGGACCGGAGTGGACGCACCTCTGGTGTACCGGTTGTCCTGCCAAGGGCACGCGCCGGGTAGCTATGTGCGGACGGGATAAGCGCTGAAAGCATCTAAGCGCGAAGCCCACCCCAAGATGAGGCCTCCCACCGGGTTAACCGGGTAAGACCCCAGGAGGACTACCTGGTTGATAGGCCGGAGGTGTAAGGGCCGCAAGGCCTTGAGCCTACCGGTACTAATCGGTCGAGGGCTTGAAGGTACTCCCTTAGAGGTAGCTGTATGGAGCTTGCACCGTGGCTCGGAGTCGCAGGCTAAGGCTCCATTATGCAAGAGGAGCCGGGATCCGAACGCACGAGCCATGGCTGGTCTCAAGGGGCCGTATGGTCCCATCTGCGAGAAACTAGATTCCCGGTGGCGATGCCGGAGGGGTTACACCCGTTCCCATTCCGAACACGGTCGTTAAGCCCTCCAGGGCCGATGGTACTGCGTGGGCAACTGCGTGGGAGAGTAGGTCGCTGCCGGGGTTGTGGTCGGCGGGGCGAGAGGTCCAACTCTCGCCCCGCTTCAGATTCATCACACCCCGAAGAAATCGCCCTTCATCGCGCCATCATCAGGAAACATAGGAGTTGCCATCATGATTCGACCGCCGTTGGAGTCGTTGCTCGACAAGATCCCTAACAAGTACGCACTCGTTGTAAGCGTCGCCAAGCGGGCGCGCGTCCTCAAGGAAGGTCAGCTGCCGATGGTCGACGTGGCCAGCAGCAACCCCGTCACCGTTTCATTGGAAGAGATCGCCGCCGGGAAGATCCATCCCGATCGATCAAAAGAGCAACCCAAGGAATAGTTGCCCCCGCAACACGTCCGGCCGATCGTGTCCGCCGGTCTATCGGGACCTACTGGTTGATCGGACCCGCCTGAAGCAGCTTACTGAGTGGCGTATAGGGGATGCCGTGCGCCTCGGCGACCGCTGGGTGCGTGAGGCATCCTTCTGCCGTGTTCACCCCGTGTGCCAGGGCAAGGTCGTCGAGCGCGGCCTGACGCCATCCCTTTCCCGCGATTTCGAGAGCGTATCGGATGGTTACGTTGGTGAGCGCATACGTTGAGGTGCGCGGAAGCGCGCCCGGCATGTTCGTGACGCCGTAATGCAGCACCCCGTGCTTCAAGACGACCGGGTGACTGTGGGTGGTCGGCTCGGTCGTTTCGATGCATCCACCCTGATCGACCGCCACATCCACAATGACCGACCCAGGTTTCATCGTCCGCACCATTGCCTCGGTCACGAGTCGCGGAGCACGGGCGCCGGGGATCAATACCGCCCCCACGAGCAGGTCCGCGTAGGCCACGGCCTGCTCGATCGTCACGGGGTTGCTCATCACCGCCATCGCCCGCCCGTGAATGACGTCGTCCAGGTACGCCATCCGGCGCGGACTTCGTTCGAGGACGGTCACTTGCGCACCCATGCCGGTGGCGACCTTCGCCGCGTGCGTCCCGACGACTCCGGCGCCGATGATCGCGACGTTCGCGGGAGCGACGCCCGTGACTCCGCCGAGCAGCGTCCCCTTGCCTCCCGCCGTCTTCTTAAGGTAGAACGCGCCTTCCTGGATCGCCATCCGTCCCGCGACCTCGCTCATCGGAGTGAGGAGGGGCAAATCCCCATCGGGCAGTTGCACCGTCTCGTACGCGATCGTCACCGTCCCGGACTCGAGGAGCGTGCGCGTGAGCTCAAGTGCGGCTGCGAGATGCACGTACGTGAACAAGATCTGCCGGGGGCGCAGGTATGAGAACTCCTCCGGCAGCGGTTCTTTGACTTTCATCACCATCTCGGCGTCCCACGCCTCGGCGGCGGACGGCACGACGCGCGCCCCGCGCCGCTCGTAGTCGCGGTCCGAGATGCTGCTCCCTTCACCGGCGCCTTTTTCGATGAGGACCGTGTGGCCGGCGTCGACCAGCTCGTGAACTCCCGCCGGCGTGATGCCGACCCGTCCTTCTTGATCTTTGATTTCTTTCGGCACGCCGATGCGCACTGAGGTCGATGCTCCCTATGAATTTTTCATGCGTCTCGCAGTGCGGCCCAATTCCACGATTTCCTGTAGTCCTCCTTTGATGTCCACAGGATATCCTCACCCGAATATCCACAGCACGTCAAACGACAGTTCCGGATTGGCAGGCGCAAGTGTGTATGCTAGAGTGTGCGTTGTCAGCGAGCGCCACGCACTAGGATGAGAGTGAGGTAGCTCTTCGGAGCCAACCCGGCTTAACCTGTGTGTGGCCTCGCTGTTTCGCGTGCTACGCCGCTGCCATATTTTCCCAGAACCGCATCACCGCGTGGATGCCCTTGTGGAAGTGCGCCAAGTCGAGCTTCTCGTCCGGGCTGTGCACGTTGCAGTCAGGCAGCGCCCATCCGCTGATCACGGCCGGCAGGCCGAGCTTGCTGATGAAATCCGCCACAATCGGAATCGAGCCGCCACTCCGAATGAGTACGGTTTCGTGGCCAAACACTTCCGAGAACGCGCGTCTCGCGGCGGCGATGGCCGGCCCTTCGGGCGACATGAGCACGGGACGGGCACCGTGGCGCGTCTTGCCCGGCGCCGAACCGTTTCGTTTTCGAACGGTCACGCGCGTGCCGCGGGGCTGCAGATTGCGGACGTGCGATTCGAATTCCCGCGAGATTTCCGCGGGATCCTGTCGCGGAACCAGCCGCATGCTGATCTTGGCCGATGCCCGCGCCGGGATGACGGTCTTGGTTCCTTCGCCGATGAACCCGCCGGGCATTCCGTGAACTTCCAATGTCGGCCGAGCCCACACCCGATCGAAGACGCTGAACCCGGGCTCGCCCGTGAGCTCGGTGGAGCCGACCTCGTCTCGCAGAAAGGCTTTCTCATCGAACGGCAGCCGGTTCCAGGCGGCCTTTTCGTCCGGGTGCGGCGCTTCGACCCGATCGTAGAAGTGCGGGATGAGGATCCGTCCCTGCGGGTCCTTGAGGCCGGTGATGATCTCGGCCAGGGCGACAAATGGATTTGGGGCGACCCCTCCATAGACTCCAGAGTGGAGATCGCGAGACGCGCCCGTCACCTCGATCTCCGCTCCCACGATCCCGCGCAGGCCGAGCGTGATCGCCGGGATGCCCGGCGCGAACATCCCCCCGTCCAGGACCAGCGCGGCGTCGGCCTCGAGGCGATGCGCGTGCGTGTCCACATAGGCCTCGATGCTCTCGCCCCCAGATTCTTCCTCGCCTTCGATCAACAGCTTGAGGTTGACCGGAAGCGGCGTCCTGGTCTGCGTGTACGCCTGGACCGCGGCGATCATGGTGACCACCGGGCCCTTGTTGTCCGCCGCGCCTCGCGCATACACGCTGCCCGCACGAACAGTGGGCTCAAAGGGCGGAGCGGTCCACAACTCGAGCGGATCGGCCGGCTGGACGTCGTAGTGGCCGTAGCACAGAATCGTGGGGCGTCCCGGCGCACCCAGCCGCTCCGCGTACACCAACGGGTGCCGCTGCGTGGAGATGACCTCAGCGTCGAGGCCGGCCAAGCGAAGGTGGTCGGCGACCCATCGCGCCGCGCGCTGCATATCTTCCCGGTGCGCGGGCAGCGTGCTGATGCTCGGTATGCGCAGCAAATCGGAGAGTTCGGCTTCGAATCGGGCGCGTTGCGATTCCACAAACTCGACCGGTACGGGCATGCCATGGCCTCCTTGCGTGGCGCTCGCTGAGTGTCCGCAGCCTGGCTTCCGCGCAGGGCAGACGGCTTCCTCCGCTGCGTCGCCGTCACCGTGAGATGATCAACGCGCGTGTTATAATAGGCGGTGCTGGCGGCGTAGCTCAGGTGGTCAGAGCACGCGGTTCATACCCGCGGAGTCGGGGGTTCGAAGCCCTCCGCCGCCACCATGTCTCCCGCCGCACCCAGCTGTACGAGATGGCTCGGCATCCATGTCCTGTAAGGTTCCAGCGATTCGGTCGGTTGCACGTCGTGCCCCTCCGGCAGGAAGCCTGCGCGGCGGCGTAGGAATCTCGCCGAGATTGGCTGGGCGCACACCGGGCTGGGAGGGAGAGACGATGAGCGGGAGGATGTCGAGGCCATCGCGACTGACCCGCCGCCGGTTCCTGACGGCAGGGGGTGGCTTGCTCGGAGCGGCGCTGACGGCGCCGCGGGCGTTTTCGACCCACGCGGCCGCGCAGTTTAAGCCGGCCGATATCACGGCGCTCGCGCCGGCCGCAGGGACGTCGCGCAGCGGCCGGATCGTCGCGGCCCTCTCGGAGCGGGCGCTCGCGCTCGATCCGAGCGACCACTACTCGATTTCATCCACCTCCGTGCTGCGCCACATTTTCGATCCGCTTCTGGACGTCACGAACGACAGTAAGTTTGTGGCCGCGCTCGCGGAGTCGTGGGAGGTCGTGAATCCCACCACCTGGCGGTTCGTGCTGCGGCGGGGCGTCACGTTCCACGATGGCAGCCCGTTCACCGCGGACAGCGTCGTGTATACGCTCAAGCGCGTGCGCGACAACACCAAATTGATCAAGTCCTTCGTCTACCAGGACCTCGACGCGGTGGAGAAGGAGTCGGACTACGCCGTCAAGGTCACGACCAAGCACCCATTCGGCTCACTTCCCTCGCACCTGACGATGCTGGGCATCCAGCCGGCGAGCGCCGCGGGACGGGAGGAGGCGTTTTTCCAGCGGCCGGTAGGCACCGGACCGTTCAAATTCGTCCGGTGGACGCGCGGCGAGCGCATCGATCTCGCGGCCAATCCCAACTATTGGAAGGCGGGGGTGCCGAAGGTTGGAGAGGTCGTGTTCCGTTTCGTCCCCGAGTTGTCGACCCGCGCGGCGGGGCTGCGCGCCGGGGAGTTTCACGTCATCGACCGCTTGCCGCCGGACATGGTCCAGACGCTGCGCGCCACGCCGGGCGTCAAGGTGCTCAGCGTGCTCGGGCTCGAGGTGCAGCAGTGGCTCTTCCAAATGGCGCGGGACCCCGACAAGAACGTGGCCCTCCGCAAGGCCATCTCGCTCGGCATCGACCGGAACACGATCGTCAAGGACCTCATGCTCGGCTTCGCCCGCGCGGCCGTCTGCCCCATCCCGCCGGGCCTGATCGGGTACGTGGACCTGGGGGTCAAACCGTACGACCCGGAACGCGCCAAGGCGTACCTCAAGCAGTCAGGGTACAACGGCGAGCCGCTCGATTTCGTCCTGATGAAGGACCTGTACCCGAAGCAACTGGAGATCGCGCAGGCCGTGCAGTCCATGCTCGCCCAGATCGGGGTGAAGATCACCCTCAAGAACATGGAGATCGCCACCGCGCGCCAGATGCGCACCGCCGGCAGTTACGACATGTTCTACTCTGGCTGGGCCCATCTGCCGCACGACCCGGACTGGTACTTCGGACAGTGGTTCACGCAGGCGGGCGCCGCGCAGCTCAGCCGCTACAACAACCCGAAGGTAGAGCAGTTGATCGTGGAGGGGCGGTCGCCCGATCCGAAGATGCGCCAGCAGCGGTACCAGGATCTGCAGGCGATTCTCTGGAGGGACGAGGAGCCGACGATCTGGCCGTACTACAGCCGCGCGATCTACGGGGTGCGCGACTCCCTCCGCAACTACGAGGCCCGCGGAGATTACTACGTTCTGCTGAGCGAGGTGGGGATCGCCTAACCCTCGTGGCCGGCGCGCGCATGTCGCGCTACGTCCTCCGGCGGCTGCTGCACGCGGGCCTCACGCTGCTCGGCGTGTCCGTGCTCGTCTTCGTCATCCTGCGCGTGATCCCGGGAGATCCGGCGCGGATGCTGCTGCCCGAAGGGGCGCCGCAATCCGCGGTGGATGAGCTCGACCGGCAGCTCGGCCTGCACAAGCCGCTCCTCGAGCAGTACCTCATCTTTCTTCACAGCGTGGCGCGCGGCGACTTCGGCCAGTCCTTCCAGTACAAGGCCCCGGCGGCTCGGGTGGTGTGGGAACGGATTCCCGCGACGGCCGACCTGACGACCGCGTCGATCCTGCTCATCGTCTGCGTTGGGGTGCCGATCGGCATCGTTGCCGCCTCACGGCGCCGCACCGCCTACGACTACGCGGGGATGACGTTCGCCGTCCTCGGCCAGTCGCTCCCGAACTTCTGGCTGGGGATCATGCTGATTCTGCTCTTCGGCGTGACGATGCGGGTTCTGCCGACCTCGGGTTTCGAGGGCTGGCGGTATCTCGTGCTGCCCAGCATCACGCTCGCGGCGTACCCGACGGCGTTCGTCGCGCGCCTCACGCGGTCGGGCATGCTCGAGGTCCTCAACCAAGACTTCGTCCGCACCGCGCGCTCCAAGGGCCTGGCCGGCCCCGCCGTGGTCCTACGGCACGCGCTCCGGAACGCGGTCATCCCCGTGTTGACGATCCTCGGGCTCCAGATCGGGGTGCTGCTGAGCGGCGCCGTCATAACCGAGTCGGTGTTCGCCTGGCCAGGCATCGGCAAGTTGATCGTTGACGCGATCTTCTCGCGAGATTTTCCGGTGGTGCAGACGGTGCTGATTCTGTCGGCGGCCGTGTTCGTGTTCGTCAATCTGGTGGTCGACTTGCTGTACTCCGTCCTCGACCCGCGAATTCGCTTCGGGT
>JACXTT010005838.1_pt1 | contig 17782 bp, 18 predicted proteins | sample 9270951 | NCBI WGS metagenome assembly JACXTT01 (sample SAMN15532306, study PRJNA645909) | rock metagenome | isolation source: weathered quartz diorite | place: Puerto Rico | collected 2017-06-21 | reverse complement strand
GGAGCGGCCGTGGGACGGGCAGAAAGGGAGGTCCATCCCCGGGATGGCACTCCCTGTGGATCCGCGGGTCAGTCGAGGACGTAACGGAACGAGTCGCCGCGCTTGACGATCTTGCCGGCCGACGGGGTCGCGAAATGCGTGCCGAGCACGATCGTGCCGGTGTCCGCGTAGCGCTCGCAGAACTCGCGGCGCGTCTTCTTGGCGAGCGCGCCATCGGTGTCGAAGACGTCGTCCCACTCGGGGTAACGCACCTGGATCGGGTGGTGCATCATGTCGCCGGTGATCACCGCGTTCTGGCCGTTCGACGAGATGCGCACGGAGTGGTGTCCGGGCGTGTGGCCGGGCGTCGGCTCGAGCCAGACCTCGTCCGTGATCTTGTAGTTCGAGTCGACGAGGTTCGCGAGGCCGTCTTCGATGACGGGGCGGACGGAGTCGTCGACGGGCCCCTTGTGGAAGTCGTCTTCCATCTTCGAGAAGAAGTCCCACTCGGTGCCTCCGATGACGTACTGAGCGTTCTGGAACGTCGGCACCCACTTGCCGTTCTCGAGCATCGTGTTCCAGCCGACGTGGTCGAGGTGGAGGTGCGTGCAGACCACGCGGTCGACCTTGTGGCGCTGGCAGCCCGCGGCCTCGAGCGTCTGCAGGAACGGCGACTGGAGGTTCGTCCAGGTCGGGAAGGCGTCGCGCTTCTTGTCGTTGCCGACGCAGGTGTCGACGACGATTCGCTTGCCCTGCGAATCCACGATCAACGTGTGGATGCTCAGGTTGATCTTGCCCTGCTGGTCGGAGAACGTCGGGTAGAGCCAGTCGGCTTCCTTGTTCAGATTCTCGGCCGTGGCGTTCGGCAACAGCATCGTGCCGTCCCAGTTCTCGACGCGCTCGACCACCTTCGTGATGGTCACGTTTCCGATCTTCCACTGGTTCATCGTGTTTCTCCTCCCTCGGTCTGAATAAGGACGCGTTTCGCGTTCGAGCTTCGCGTACTACGCGCTTCTGCTGCGTGAAGTGACATTTCGCTCACGAACACCGGCCTCGCGTCGAGCCAAAAGAGCCCTCCGGCGGCTCGCGATCGTCGCTTCACGAAAGCCGGCCCGTGAGGCGCGCGCGCTCGAGCACGGCCTCGAAGATGCGCGCGGTCGCGGCGTCGATCATCGTGCCGCCGACGCTCTTCGCGCCTTCGCCACCGCTCTCGCCGGCGCGGTAGGCGTCGACCATCGTGCGCGCCGTCGCGATCTCCTCGGCGGTCGGCGCGTACACGTCGTTGGCGATCGCGATCTGGTCCGGATGGATCGCCCACTTCCCGACGAAGCCGAGCGTCGACGACCACGTGGCCTCGGTGCGGTAACCCTCGGGATCGCGGAAGTTCGCGAACGGGCCGTCGATCGCGTCGAGGCCGTTCGCGCGCGCCGCGACCACGAGGCGCGCGCGGGCGAAATGCCAGAGGTCTCCGGGGTAGCCGGCGCCGCGGACGCCGATGTGGCTCGCGCGCACGCCCTGGCTCGCGGACAGATCCCCGACGCCGAGGATCAGCGCCTGGAGCCGCGGCGAGCAGGCGGCGATCTCCTCGACGCGCGACAGCGCCTCGGTCTCCTCGATCAGCACCTCGAGCGCGATCCGGTTCGGAAGGCGCAGGCGCTTCTCGAGCTGGCCGAGCAGCGTGTCGAAGAACCACACGTCACGCGGCGCCTTCACCTTCGGAAGGATGATCACGTCGATGTGCAGGCCGGCGCCCTCGACGACCGTGATCAGATCCTCGTGCGCCCATTCCGTGTGTGCGCCGTTGACGCGCACCGCGCGGACCTTGCTGCCCCAGTCGAGCTCGCGGAGGCCGGTGACGATCGTCGCGCGCGCGGCCACCTTCTGTGCCGGCGCGACGGCGTCCTCGAGATCGAGGAAGACGAGATCGGCGGCGCTCTTCGACGCCTTCTCGATCATCTTCGGGCTCGAGCCGGGCGTCGACAGCTCGGAGCGGCGGAGGCGGAGGCTCACGGCTTGGAGGCCTCCTTCTTCGCCGCGATCTCCGCGAGCACCTCGTTCGTGTGCTCGCCGAGCAGAGGCGGCCGCCGGTAGATGCCGGCGGGCGTGTCGGTGAACTTGATCGGCGGGGCGACGAGCTTCGCCGTGCCGTTCGTGCCGGGCAGCTCCACGTCGACGAGCATGCCGCGCGCCCGCAGGTGAGGATCGTCGAAGACTTCGGCGCCGGTGTTCACGGGACCGAACGGAACACGCCCGCCGAGCCGAGCACCGATCTCGGCCTTCGTGCGCGTGCGCGTCCAGCCTTCGACCACGCCGTTCACGAACTCGCGGTTCGCGGAGCGGCGGCGGTTGTCGCGCGAGCGCTCGTCCGTGGCCAGGTCGGGTCGCTCGAGGATGCTGCAGAGCTCGGCCCAATGGTTGTCGGTGGGTGCGGCGATCGCGACCGCGCCGTCCTTCGCCGCGTAGATGTCGAACGGACAGAGCTGCGGGTGCCCCGATCCGCGCGGCCCGAGCGTCGCTCCCGTGAACGTCTTGTTGATGGTGACGGTCTCGCAGAGGCTCGTCACCGCGTCGACCATGCTCACGTCGAGGAACTGGCCCTTGCCGGTGCGCCGCGCGGCGTGCACCGCGGAGACGACACCGAGCGCCATGAGCGTGCCGGGAAAGATGTCGCCGATGCTCGCGCCGCACGGCATTCCCGTGCCGCTCGCCGGGCCGGTGATGCCCACCACTCCGCCCATCGCCTGCGCGACGATGTCGAACGCGGGCCAGTCGACGTAGGGGCTCTTGCCCGTGCGCGGGTCGCCGAAGCCGCGGATCGCGGCGTAGACGATGCGCGGATTCCGAGCGGCGACCGCCTCGTAGCCCACCCCGAGTCGATCCATCACGCCGGCGCGCGAGTTCTCGACGACCACGTCCGCGGTCTCGGCGAGATCGAGGAACGCGGCGCGATCCGGCGCGAGCTTGAGATCGAGCACGACGCTCCGCTTGTTGCGGTTCACGCTCGCGAAGTAGCCGCTGTAGTCGCAGCCGGCCTGGCGCGACGATCCCGGCGGCGCGTAGTCCTTGGTGAGCGGTGCCATCACCCGCGTCATGTCGCCGCTCGGCGGCTCGATCTTCACGACGTCGGCACCGAGGTCGGCGAGCAGCGCCGTGCCGTACGGCCCGGCGAGCGCCTGCGTGAGGTCGAGCACGCGCACGTCGCAGAGCGGACCCGTTCGTTCGGTCATCACGCGACCCAGTGGCTCCGGCGCTTCAGCAGGACCTCGCGCTCGCCCTCGAACACGACCGTGCCGTCGTGCTTCACGCCCCAGTGCTTGAAACGGACGATCCCGGCATCGGGGCGATCGGCGTCGCGCACGGCGAGCACCTCGCTATAGGCACGAAGCGAATCGCCGTGGAAGACGGGCGCGCGGAAGCGGAGCTTGTCGAGACGAAGCTCCGCGAGCGCCTGCTCGGCGGTGTCCTGCGTGGCGAGGCCGATGACGACCGAGCCGGTGACGAGACCGAAGACCACGCGCTGTCCGAACGGCGTGGTGCGCGCCTTGTGCTCGTCGTAGTGCGCGTCGGCGGTGTTCATGACGAGCTTCGTGACCATCTGGTTCTCGACTTCGCCGATCGTCGTGCCGCGCGCGTGCCGCATGCGCTGGCCGACGGCGAAGTCCTCGAAGTAGCCGTGGGCGCCGGTGAGGGCCATCAGCGCTTCGGCCTCGGCAAGTAGGTGTCGGAGATGATCCGCTGCTGGATCTCGGACGTGCCCTCGAAGATCTTCGTGAGGCGCGCGTCGCGCCAGTAGCGCTCGAGCGGGAACTCCGTCGTGTAGCCGGCGCCGCCGTGGATCTGGATCCCCTCGCTGGTGACCTTCTCCGCCATCTCGCTCGCGAAGTACTTCGCCATCGCGGCCTGCGTGTCGCTGCGGATGCCCTGGTCGGTGTTGTTGGCGGCCGCGTAGGTGAGCTCGCGCGCGGCCTCGATCTCGGTCGCCATCCACGCGATCTTGAAGCGGATCGCCTGGAAGTCGCCGATCGGGCGCTCGAACTGCACGCGCGTCTGCGCATAGGCGACCGAGTCTTCGAGCGCGCCGCGCGCGAGTCCGACGGCCCGTGCGGCGGTGTGGATGCGGGCGATCGAAAGCCAGCTCACGGTCTTCTTGAAGCCCTCGGCGTCGCCCTCGTTGCCGCCCGCCAGGATGTTCTCCTTCGGGATGCGGAGGTCGTTGAACGAGAGCTCCCAGGTCTTCCAGCCGTGGTAGCCGATCTTCCGCATCGGCGTGCCCTCGACGCCAGGCGGGAAACTGCCGCGCGGCTTCGGCACCAGGAACTGCGCGATGCCGGCGTGGCGGTTCTTCGGGTCGTACGGCGTCGCGCGCGCGACGAGGATCAGGAAGTCGGCGCCGTCGGCGAACGTGCACCACATCTTCTGGCCGTTGATGACCCACTCGTCGCCGCGGAGCTCGGCGCGGCAGCGGATCGACGCGGCGTCGGAGCCGGAGCTCGGCTCGGAGAGCGCGAATGCACCGAGACACTCGCCGCGCGCCATCTTCGGCAGCATGAGCGCGCGCTGCTCGCGGCTGAAGCCGCCGCCGAGCCCGTTGCCGCGCGCGATGATGCTCGCGACGCTCATCCACGCCCGCGACAGCTCCTCGGTGACGAGCACGTACTCCATCACGCCGAGGCCGAGGCCGCCGAACTCCTGTGGGATGAGGATCCCGAAGTAGCCCATCTCGGCGAGCTTGTCGCGGAGCGACATCGGGATCTCGCCCTGCACGGGATCGAGCTGGTTCGCGATCGGCAGCACTTCCTGCATCGCGAACTCGCGCGCGGACTCGAGGATCGCCTGGCGCTCGTCCGTGAAGTAGGCGGCGGGCACGCGCTCGATCACCCCGGTGCGAAGGCTGCTCATCAACCGACCCCGGGGGCCCGTCCAGTGCTCGCCGGCTCACCCGGCTGCCCGCTTCCGATGCCCCCGGACCCCGTCGGCTGGGCCCGGCACATGTCCGGGCCCGCCTCCGCCGAGAAGCTTCTCGCAGGGTGTCTCATCGGGTTTCACCTCGCTTCGTCACGAGATTCGTCCTGCGGTAGCGGAGCACGCGCTCGCCGCGCTGGTTGTGCGCTTCGGTCTCCCAGGTGACGATGCCGGATCCGGGGCGGCTCTCGGATTCGCGTTTCGCGACCACGCGGCTCTTCGCCGTCAGCGTGTCGCCCGGGTAGACCGCGCGCTCGAACTCGACGTCCTCGACGCCGAGGAACGGGCCGCCTCCCTCGGAGAGGTCCTCGACGGAAAGACCGACCGCGGTGCAGAGTACGAGCAGCGGGTCGACGACGATCGACGGATGCCCGTGCGCGCGCGCGTACTCCGCGTTCCAGTAGAGCGGCGTGAAGCGGAGCGCGAGCGTCGAGAACAGCGTCGCGTCGCCCTCGCCGAGGGTCCGTCCCCAGTGATGCTCGAAGACCTGGCCCTCGGTGAAATCCTCGAAGGCATGGCCCTTCGGGCGGAGCGGGAACGTCGAGAAGTCGGGATCGGTCGCCATCGTCGTCGTCGACCCGGCTACGTCAGATTTATTGACCGGTCAATCAAGAAATGAGACGCCGCGGAGCCATGGCGACGATGCGCGAGAAGCGCCGTACGCAGGCCGAGCGGAGCGCGCTCTCGGAGAAGCGGATCCTCCGTGCCGCGACCAAGCTGATCGCGAAGCAGGGCTACACGAAGACCACGCTCGCGCAGATCGGGCGCGCCGCGGGCTACGCGGCGGGCCTCGTCAGCCATCGCTTCGGCTCGAAGGAAGGCTTGCTCCGCACGCTCGTCGAGCGGATCCGCGGCCGCTTCTACACGGACCAGATGGGCGAGGCGCTCGCCGGCGTCTCGGGGTTCGCCGCACTGCTCGCCGCCGTCGACACCTACCTGAACGAGCTTCGCGTCCGCGAGGAGCGCATGCGCGTGCTCTACGTGCTGATGGGAGAAGCCCTCGGTCCCGTGCCGGCGATCCGCCCGGTCATCGTCACGCTGAACCGTGGCTTCCGCGCGAGCGCGGAGGAATGGCTGCGGACGGGCATCCGCGACGGCGACGTGCGGGCCGACGTCGATCCGCGGATCGAATCGGCCGTCGTCGTCGCGTTGCTCCGCGGCGTGGCCATGCAGTGGCTGACCGACGGCCGTGCCTTCGACCTCGAGGCCGCGACCGAGAGCGTGAAGCACATGCTGCGGGCGCGACTCGCCTCGGTGGCGGCCGCGCGCTGAGCGACCCGCGTCAGTGCGTGGCCGGCAGGAAGTAGAACAGCAGGGCGACGATCACGTAGACCGCGAGGAGCTGTACGCCCTCGAGCCAGTTCGACTCGCCGTCGTTGCAGATCTGTCCGGCGATCACGGCGGCGACCGTCACGGCGAGCACCTCGGCCGGCGAGAACACCAGGTTCATCGGTGTCGGCGCGATCCACGTGCTGAGGATCACCAGCACCGGGGCGACGAACAGCGCGATCTGCACGCTCGAGCCGATCGCGATCGAGAGCGCGAGGTCCATGCGGTTCTTGGCGGCGACGACGACCGCCGTGGACTGCTCGGCGGAGTTGCCGATCACCGCCAGCACGATCACGCCGACGAAGATCTCGCTCATGCCGAACGCGTGCGCGGCGTGTTCCACCGAGCCTACGAGGATCTCGCTCACTCCGGCGATTCCCACGGTGACGAGGGCGAGCACGCCGAGTGCCTTCCCCGTGCTCCAGGGCGCGTGCTCGGGCTCCTCGACCTCGACCGCTTCCGCGGTGTGACCCGCGAACAGCTGCTTGTGCGTATGCAGCGAGAAGACCAGCCCGAGCGCGTAGCAGACGAGCAGCACGAGCGAGACCTCGAGGCTCAGCGTCTTCTCGCCGATGGCGGCCTCGCCACCCGCGAGGTGGTGATAGGACGCCGGGGCGACGAGCGCGATCGCGGCCAGCAGCAGGGTCGTCGACTGCATGCGAGCGCCCAGCGGGTTGAACCGCTGCGTCTCGTGACGGAGCCCGCCGACGAGCAGCGCCGCACCGAGGACGAGCAGGACGTTGCCGATGATCGCGCCGGTGATCGACGCCTTCACGACTCCGACGAGCCCGCCGCGCAGCGCGGAGATCGCGATGATCATCTCGGCGGCGTTGCCGAACGTGGCGTTCAGCAGACCGCCCACGCCCTCTCCGGTGTGCTCCGCGAGCTGCTCGGTCGCGCGGCCCATCCAGGCCGCGAGCGGGACGATCGACAGGCACGCGGTCACGAAGATCGCGACGTGAGCATCGACCGTCGTCCACTCCAGGACGAGCGTCACCGGCAGGAACACCAGCAACCAGTCGATCCGCGGCTTCATCCAGGCCGGCACAGGCGTCTTGTCGCGGATCACCACGGGTCGTGCAAGCTCCGCTCGCTTCGGCTCGGCGCCGCCAGTAGACTCGATCGGTATCCACACAACAGGAGGCTCTGCCATGAGCGAGGACGACGACGGCTGGGGCGGCGCGAGTCCGTTCGATCCGGAGTTCCGCGACGATCCGTATCCGCGCCTGGCGCGGCTGCGTGAGACCGATCCGGTGAATCAGACGCCGGTCGGGATCTGGCGCCTGCTTCGCTACCGCGACGTGGAGCGCCTGCTGAACGAGGTGAAGTGCGGTACGCGCACGACGGACGGCATCCTTCCCGGCGTCGACGAGAGCGCCGGCGTGCAGCGCCGCTTCATGCTGCAGCAGGACCCGCCGGATCACACCCGCTTGCGGAAGCTCGTCAGCCGCGCGTTCACGCCACGCTCGCTCGAGGCCTGGAAGACGTCGATCCAGAAGGTGGTCGACGATTGCCTCGACCGCGTGGCGGGGAAGGGCGAGATGGACCTCGTGGCCGACCTCGCGCTGCCGGTGCCGTCGACGATCATCTGCGAGATGCTCGGCGTGCCGATCTCCGACCGCCCGCGATTCACGCAGTGGACGGCACAGGCGACGCTCGGCCTGGCCGCGGCGATCTTCCCGCCCGACGTGATCGAGCTCGCCACGTCGTCGGGGCTGAAGCTCGCGGAGTACTTCGACGGCCTGATCGCCGAGCGGCGGAAGGATCTCCGCGAAGACCTGCTGAGCGACCTCATCCGCGCGGAGGAGGCGGGCGACCGGTTGACCACGGACGAGCTCATGTCGCAGGCGGTCGGGCTGCTGATCGCCGGCTTCGAGACCACGATCGGCCTGATCGCGAACGGCGCCCGCGCGCTGATCCGCCATCCCGCCGAGCTCGAGAAGCTCCGCGAGCGCCCCGACCTCGGCCCGAAGGCCGTGCAGGAGTGCCTGCGTTACGAGGGCCCGATCCTGCTGACGCCACGGATCCTCCACGAGGACGTCGAGTTCGACGGCAAGCCGATGACGACGAACACGATGGTCTGGGCGATGCTCAGCTCCGCGAACCGCGACCCCGAGAAGTTCCCCGACCCCGACCGCTTCGACATCGAGCGCGATGCGTCACAACACGTTGCGTTCGGCGGAGGCATTCACTTCTGTCTCGGGTACCGGTTGGCCGAGCTCGAGGCGCGCGCCGCGCTGACCACGCTGGCGACGCGATTCGCGGACCTGCACCTGCGCTCTGACAAGGTGGAATGGGGAATCTCGCTGTTCCGCGTGCCGGGCACGCTACCCGTGACGTTCAAGGCTCGGGGATGAGCAAGGCGAAACGCCCCCGCGTGATCTGTCACATGGTTCCGTCCCTCGACGGACGGATCGTCACGTCGCGCTGGAAGCTCCCGCCGCGCGTCCTGGCGGAATACGAGCGTACCGCGCGCACGTTCCGCGCGGACGCGTGGATGATCGGCCGCATCTCGATGGGACCCTACGCCGGCGCGACGTGGGCTCCGCGCAGGAAGCGGTCGCACGCGATCCCGCGCGTGGATTTCATCGCCCGGCGAGACGCCGAGTCCTACGCGATCGCGCTGGATCCCGCGGGGAAGCTCGACTGGAAGAGTGCATCCATCGACGAAGAGCACGTCGTCACCGTTCTCACGGAACGAGTCGGCGACGACTACCTGACCGCGCTCCGCAGCCGGGGCGTCTCGTACCTGTTCGGCGGCAAGGATCAGATCCGTCTCGACCGCGTGCTCGCGAAGCTCCGCGAGGAGCTCGGGATCGAGACGCTCCTCCTCGAGGGGGGTGGCAAGATCAACGGATCGTTCCTGGAAGCGGATCTGATCGACGAGATCAGCGTGCTGGTCGCGCCGATCGCCGACGGGACGATCGCCGCGCCGTCGTTGTTCGACGCGCCGGCCGGGAACGGACCGGCGCGCCCGCTGAGGCTTCTCTCGGCGGAGAAGCGCACCGGCGATCTGGTCTGGCTTCGCTACGAGGTGAAGCGCTGAATCGAGGAGGGCCGTCCATGATCCGCAAGCTGCACCACAGTGCCTACCGCTGCCGCGACTCCGAAGAGACGCGGAGATTCTACGAGGACTTCCTCGGCCTGCGCCTCGCACGGACCTTGGAGATCAAGGAGACCAAGGACGGACGTGCGACGAGCACGCTGCACACGTTCTACGAGCTCGGCGACGGTTCCTACCTCGCCTTCTTCGAGGCGCCCGACCTGCCGTTCGAATTCAAGCCCCGGCACGACTTCGATCTGCACGTCGCTCTCGAGGTCGACGAGCCGACGCTCGAGTCGATGATGGCGCTCGGCAAGGCCCGCGCCATCGAGACTCGCGGGGTCTCGGACCACGGCTTCCTGCACTCCATCTACTTCCGGGATCCGAACGGCTACGTCGTCGAGCTCACGGTGAAGCAGCCCGGGCACGATCGGGTGATGGACCCGGCCGTGAACCGTGCGCGCGCCGAGCTCGACTCCTGGCAAGCCGTCAAACCGCGGCCGTGACGCGCTTTCCTACTTCCTCAGCGTAGCGGCCGGAAGAACGCCCGCACGTCTTCGACGAGCAGCTCCGGCTCCTCCATCGCCGCGAAGTGCCCGCCGCGCGGCATGCGCGTCCAGCGGCGGATGTCGAACGTCGGCTCGACCCAGCGGCGCGGCAGGCGGACCATCTCCTTCGGGAAGACGGCGAATCCGGCCGGCACCTCGATGCGCATCGCGTCCGGCGGGAACTGCGCCGCGTGTTGCGCCTCGTAGTAGAGGCGGCACGAGGCGTTCGCGGTCTCGGTCAGCCAGTACAGCATCACGTTCGTGAGCAGCCGGTCCTTGGTGAAGCGGCGCTCGATCTCGCCGCCGCAGTCGCTCCAGGTGCGGAACTTCTCGACGATCCACGCCGCGAGCCCGGCGGGCGAGTCGTTCAGCCCGTACGAGAGCGTCTGCGGGCGCGTGCCCTGGATCTTCTGGTAGCCGGTCTCCTCGGCCATGAACGCGCGCGCCTCGCCGAGCTCGGCGATCTCCTCCGGCGAGAGCCCGTCCATCGTGCGATGCTCCCGCGGCGGCCGGAACGGCTGCATGTTCATGTGGATGCCGATCAGGCGCGAGGCGTGGCGGGCGCCGAGCAGGCCCGTCACCATCGAGCCCCAGTCGCCGCCCTGGGCGCCGAATCGCGCATAGCCGAGGCCGGTCATGAGCTCGGCCCAGAGGTCGGAGATGGCGGCCGGCGTCATGCCGGACTTCGTCGGGTGATCGGAGAATCCGTAGCCCGGCATCGACGGCGCGATCACGTCGAACGCGTCGGCGGGGTCGCCGCCGTGACTCGCGGGATCGGACAGCGGCCCGATGATCTCGGTGAACTCCGCGACCGAGCCCGGCCAGCCGTGCGTGATCAGGAGCGGCAGCGGGCTCGGACCCTTGCCGCGGGCGTGCACGAAGTGGATGCGGAGATCGCCGACCTGCGCCTTCCACTGAGGGAAGCGGTTCAGCAGGGCCTCGGCGGAGCGCCAGTCGTAGCGGTCCTTCCAGTACGCGACGAGCTCGCGGAGGTAGGCGAGGTTCGTGCCGTACTGCCAGCCGGAGCCCGTCACCTCGTCGGGGAAGCGCGTACGCGCGAGGCGCTCGCGGAGGTCTGCGAGGACGGAGTCGGGGATCGCGATCGTGAACGGCTCGAGGTGCATGCCTGCGTTCTAGAGGACGCACCCGCCGATCGTCCACGGGTGCGCTTGGCCGGATGGTCGCGCCGACGTATCGTCTCGCGGATGTCCGAGGCTGGTCTGGTCACGCGTGCGCGCCGCCCCGTCGGATGGAGCCCTCCTGGTCCAGCGCCGCGGCCGCCCGTGCGATCGTCCGATGCGTGGCCGGCCGCGGGCGAGATGCTCTGCCGCCTGACCGGCGACTGGCGGATCCTGCAGCGCCGCGACGGCCACCGCTGGTCGCTCGACGATCTCGTGACCGCATGGCTCGCGGCGCGGACGTGCGCGGACGCGCCGCCGGCGCGGATCGCGGATCTCGGCTGCGGAATCGGCGCCGTGCTGCTCATGCTCGCGTGGCGATTTCCGGCCGCGCGCTGCGAGGGGTTCGAGGCGCAGCCCGCGTCCGTCGCGCTCGCGCGGCGCTCGATCCGGTGGAACGGCGCCGGCGATCGCTGCGCGGCGACGCTCGCCGATCTCCGCGAGATCGGGACGCCGGATCCGTTCGATCTCGTGACGGGCACGCCTCCGTATCTGCCGGTCGGGAGCGCCACCGAGCCGCGCCGCGCACAGCAAGCGGGCTGCCATCTCGAGCTCCGCGGCGGGATCGAGGACTACTGCGCCGCCGCGATGTCGATCGCCCCGGCCGGGCGCTTCGTCGTCTGCCACTCCGACGCGGATCGCGCGGAGCGGGCGGCACGATCCGTCGGGCTCGCCATCGAGGAGCGCATCGACGTGATCCCTCGGCAAGGCAAGGAGCGTCTGTTCTCGACGTTCGCGATGCGCGCCGCCGGCGACTCGACGCGGCAGGCTACCTCGACGCTCGTCGTCCGCGACCGCACCGGCGCGTGGACCGCGGAGTTTCGCGCGCTCCGCTCCGACATGGGCATGCCGGCGTGAGCGCGTCGATCAGACGGCGTCGAGGATCGCGGTCTTCATCTTCGCGGCCCCGAGCCGCAGATCGAGCAGGGGCTTGTACTCCGGCGAGTGGTACCAGCGCCGGATCGCGTCGGCATCCGGGAACTCGATGAGCACGAGCGTCAGCGGGTTCCAGCCGTCGCCCTCGACGATCTCGAATCCCGGCCCCTTCGAGACGACGCGACCGCCGAACTGCTCGATCGTGGCGCCGACCTCCACGCGATACTGGGCCAACTTCGCGGGGTCGGAGACTTCCAGCAGCTCGACGAAGAAATACGCGGACATCGATCGATCTCCCTCTGCTACCGCTTCTCGAACTGCTTCGCGCCGAACAGGATCGAGCGCTGCTCCGCCGTCATCTCCGCGATCTGCCGCCGGAGATCCTTCGCGACTTCCATGCCGCGCCGCACGGCGGGACGCTCGTTCAGCGCCGCCGCCCAGCGGCTCACGTTCGGGTATTCCTCGAGCCCGCCGATCTGCTCCTTGACCGCCCAGACCCACGGGAAGATCGCCATGTCCGCGATCGAGTATTCGCCGGCCACGCACGGACGATCCGCGAGCTGCTTGTCGAGGATGCGCGTCAGGCGCTTTCCCTCGTTCGTGTAGCGATCCATCGCGTACTGCAGCTTCTCCGGTGCGTAGCGGTTGAAATGGTTCATCTGCCCGAACATCGGGCCGATGCCGCCCATCTGCCACATCAGCCACTGCAGCACGTCCACGCGCGAGCGCGCGTCGGAGCCGATGAACTTGCCGGTCTTCTCCGCGAGGTAGATGAGGATCGCCGCCGATTCGAAGACCGAGATCGGCTTGCCGCCCGGGCCGTCCGTGTCGACGATCGCCGGCATGCGGTTGTTCGGGCTGATCTTCAGGAAGTCCGGCTTGAACTGCTCGCCGTTGCCGATGTCGACGGGGACGATGCGGTAGGGCATCGCGGTCTCTTCCAGGAAGATGGTGATCTTCCATCCGTTCGGCGTCGGCCAATAGTAGAGATCGATCATCGGTCACCTCGCTCCGGCGGTCGTTGCGAACCTTCGTTTCCTGCGCGTACGGCGAAATCGAGTCAAGCGCCGCGTTCTGCGCGGCGCACGCGCGGAGACCTCTTGCGACATGCCGCGATCCGCGGTCTGATGGGCCGCCTGGAAGTTCACGGCAACACTCTCGGCCTCGCGCCGAGCGAGATCGCCACCCTCGAGCGGCTGTATCGCCGCCGGGTCCCCGCCGATCGCGTCACCAGCCCGGAGCTGGCGCGCGCGCTGACCGAGGCATCGGCCGCGATCGGCAAGCAAGTCGGCGTGCTGATCAACCGCCGCGGGCAGATCGAGTACGTGATCGCGGGCGACGCCGGCAAGCTCGAGATGCCGGACGTCGGCCGCCAGCGCGCCGGTCTCGGCCGCCTTCGCGGCCTGCGTCTCGTGCACACGCACCTCCGCGGCGAGCCGCTCACGCGCGACGATCTGATCGACCTCGCGATGCTCCGCCTCGACCTCGTCGCGGCGATCCAGGTCGAGGAGAGCGGGCTGCCGGGCGTCGTGCACATCGCGCACGTCGCGCCCGATCGTCCGGCGCAGCCGGGCGACGAGAACGAGGAGAAGCCGCTCTGGGAGATCCTTCCCGCCGAGAGCATCCACGACCTCGATCTCGATTTCGACGCGCTCGTCACCGGCCTCGAGGAAGAGCTCGCGCGCTCGACGCGGCTGCGGGCGCCGGGGGCCAAGAACCGCGCGATGTTGGTGAGCGTCGCGACCGGCTCGCGCGATCTCGCCGAGGAGGCGCTCGACGAGTTGAAGGAGCTCGCGCGCACCGCCGGCGTGACCGTGCTCGACGCACTCATCCAGACGCGCCGCCAGCCCGATCCGCGGACTCTCATCGGCCGCGGCAAGCTCGAGGACCTGAACCTCCGCAGTATGCAGTACGGCGCGGAGTTGATCGTGTTCGCGCAAGACCTGACGCCGGCGCAGCTGAACCACGTCGCCGAGGCGACCGAGCTCAAGGTGCTCGACCGCACGCAGCTGATCCTCGACATCTTCGCGCAGCGCGCGAAGAGCCGCGACGGCAAGCTCCAGGTCGAGCTCGCGCAGCTCCGCTACCGGCTGCCGCGCCTGCGCGGCAAGGGCGACGCGATGAGCCGGCTCGCCGGCGGCATCGGCGGGCGCGGACCCGGCGAGACCAAGCTCGAGGAAGACCGCCGGCGCCTCCGCGAGCGCATCCACCGGCTCGAGCGCGAGCTCGAGGCGATCGCCACGAGCCGCGCCATGCGCCGCAAGCAGCGCGGCCGGAAGAACCTGCCGGTGGTGAGCATCGTCGGCTATACGAACGCCGGGAAGAGCACGCTGCTGTCCGCGCTGACCGGGACGCCGGCCTACGCGGACGACCTGCTGTTCGCGACGCTCGATCCCGCGAGCCGGAGGCTTCGATTCCCGAAGGATCGCGAGGTGATCGTCACCGACACGGTGGGCTTCATCCGTGACCTCCCGCCCGACCTCTCCGCCGCGTTCCGCGCCACGCTCGAAGAACTCGAGGACGCGGACCTGTTGCTCCACGTGGTCGACGTGTCCGACCCCCATTGCGAAGAGCGCATGGCGGCCGTCGACACGATCCTCTCGGGTCTCGATCTCGGTGCCGTGCCGAAGCTCGTCGTCTTCAACAAGATCGACCGCGCCGATCCCGAGTCGCTTCCGGTGCTCTGCCGGCGTTACGGCGCGATCCCCGCGAGCGCGCTCCGCCGCGACGGCCTCGATCGCCTCGTCGAGACCGCCGATCGCATGCTCGGCGAGGCATTCTCGCGCTCGGCGAGCCCGCTCGACGTTCCCGCCGCGCTTCCGGTCGCCTGAAGCCCGTCAGTCCGCGCCCCAGCCGTACCTCTCGAGGAACGCCAGCAGCCGCGGGTCGTCGACCGACAGTGGGTACAGCCAGTCCGTGAGGTACTCGCGCGTCCACCAGACCCCGCCCGGCGTTCCCGGAGGCGCCATCCGGTAGCGGAACCAGCGGGCGCGGATGAAGTGCGGCGGAGTGTCGGGGAACGGGTCGTTGGCGAACAGCGAGCGAGCACCCGGGTCCCCGTGGAGGAGCTTCCAGACCAGATGGACCGCCCACGGTGCGTGCTGCGGCGGGCCCATGGCGGCGAACCAGATCTGCCAGTCGAGGCGAGGCTGGTAGGGGGCGATGATGCACGGGCGGCGCGCGGGGTCCCCGGGCTTGCAGACGAACTCCCAGGGCTTCCACTCGGTCTGCGGGCCGATCTGCCGATCGGACGTGCCTTCGAAGACGATCTCGCGTCGCTCGCGCCCGACCGAGCCGAACGCGCCGTAGGTGTTCACGAGATCGAGCGCGCCGAACGAGCCGTTCATCACCTGGCCCTGCAACAGCAGGTTCCGCAGGGGGGCTTCGCTCAGCACGAGGACGAGCGCGGCGACGGCGAAGGAGGCGAGCCGTTGCGGCGCGCTCGCGGTGGCCTCGGCGGCCGCGCGAGAGGCGCGCTCGACGAGCCGGCGGGGCAAGACCTTCGAAAGCGCCCGGTCGTCGAAGCAGGCGAGGATCGGAACGATCGTCAGGTAGTTCAGGAAGGACAGGTTCCCCGACGAGATGAGCAACACCTGGAACGCGAGCATCAGCGTTCCGCCGGTCACGAGGAGCGCACGCGGCCCGAGCATGAGCCACGGAGCTCCGAGCTCGGTCACGTGGTTGAACGCCACGCCGATGCGGTGGAACCACGCGGGCGCGAAGTGCGCGTGCCACGACAGCGGGTTCGGGATCGGCTGCGTCTCGTAGTGGGAATCGAGGCAGGTGAGGTCGCGCCAGCACGAGTCGCCGCGGAGCTTGATCAGCCCGGCGCCGACCATGATGCGGAAGATCAGCCAGCGGAAGAGCCAGATGACGACGGTCGGAGGAGCCCGTCGTGGGAACGGCCGCGCGTCGAGCAGCGGGCAGAGGAAGATCGCGAGGAAACCGGTCTCGAGGAGCTGGATCTCCCACCCGTAGCCGTACCAGACCTGCCCGACGTGGACGAACGACATGTAGAGCGCCCAGAGCGCGGCTAGCCAGAGCGCGTTGGCGTAGCCGGCGACGACGGGCAAGGACAGCGCCACTCCGAGCCACGCGGTGCCCCGCAGCGCAGCGTCGGAGGCGTCGATCCAGAAGAAGCTCGGGACGTTTCGGAAGCCGCCCCATGACGACCCGTAGTCCTCGCGGATGGCGTCGAGGAACGGCCCGACCGGCGTGAGGCCGTGCGCGCCGATCAACGGAACGATCTGCCGCGCGGCGCAGAGGAACGCGACGAGATAGATCGCGCCGAGCAGGCGTAGCATGAGGAAGCGAGCGAGCCAGTAGCTCGCCCGCCCGTCTCGCGTCGATGCGTCCATTGCAAGCACCCGGACGCTCGGAGCGCACCTCAGAGGGGAGCGTTCTTGCCGGTGTAGTCGAGGCCGATCTCGGGGTTCTGCACCTGGCCGCCGCAGGCTCGGGCGAGGCCCGGCATGACGTCCTCGGCGAAAGCGTGCATCTGGTCCTCGATCTCCTGTCCCTTGAAGCCGCCGCTCTCGAACCAGGCGTGGAACATGAAGTCCTCGTAGCCGCACTGTTCCTTGACGCGGAGGATCTCCTCGCCGACCTCGTCCGGCGTGCCGAACAGCGCGACTCCCTTCTTGACCAGCAGCTCGGCGTCGACCTTCTTGTCGAGCGCGTACATCGGCTCGTGCGCCTCGGCGAGCACGGCGGCGAAGCCGAAGGGGCCGTAATAGTCCCACTGCAGCTCGAGCGCGGCCTTGAAGCGGGCGAGCTCGCGGTCGCGGTCCATGCCCGGCAGCACCATGTGGATGTAGCGGCAGGTGACGACGCCGCGGCGCTTCTCGGCGTCCCAGCCGTACTTGAACGGACCACGGTTCATGCGATCGGGCCAGCCGGCCTTCTCGGACATCTCGTAGTACATCTCGATGTTCTGGCGCAGCCGCGAGTTCGGCTCGACGATGAAGTAACCGTTCACGCCGCGCTCCGCGGCCCACTGGATCGAGCGCCCGGTGGTGAGCGGCTCCCAGATCTGCGGATACGGCCGCTGCAGCGGCTGCGGGAAGACTTGCAGCTCCTTCAGCGTGGTCGCGCTCTGCATGACCGGGTTCGGGCCGCCGTAGGGATCGGGGTTGCCGACTTTGATGACCTCGTCGAGCGTCCGGCCCGCCTTGCCCGAGTTGAAGTAGGCGATCGTCTGCTTGTGGTTCCAGCGCGTGAAGACCGGCGGGATCGTGAAGAACTGGCCCTGGTGCGAGAACGAGGGCTTCGTCCAGCACTTGATGATGATCTCGTAGGCCTCGTTGTAGAACGCGCGATTGCGCTCCTGGTCTTGGATGGTCGCGAACGGCCAGCCGAACACCTCGGCCTCGCGCGGCTGGTAGCCGCGGCCCATGCCGAACTCGAGGCGTCCGCCGGAGAGCACGTCGAGCATCGCGGCCTGCTCGGCGATCCGCACGGGATGCCACCAGGTCACGATGTTCGCGGCCTGGCCGAGGCGGATCCGCTTGGTGTGCGACGCGATCGCGGTCTCGGAGAGCAGCGGGCTCGGACTGAACTCGGCACCCTCGGGCTGGAAGTGGTGCTCGGTCATGAAGAAGTAGTTGAAGCCGAGACGGTCGGCGAGGATGCCTTGCCGCACCTGGTTCACCAGGACGCGCTGATTCGACTCGTGGACCTCGGCCAGCGTGCCGTCGTTCACGACGATGCCGTCCGCGGTCCGTGCGCAGGGCAGATCGCTCGCCCCGTTATGGAAGACACCCACCTCGAGCATGATGCGAACTCCTTTTCAGGCTGACGCCGTAGGCCCCGTTCGGTGCTCGCCGCTTCGCGGCTGCGCTCCTCCGATGGCCGTCGGCATCACACGC
>JACXTT010005837.1_pt1 | contig 17785 bp, 6 predicted proteins | sample 9270951 | NCBI WGS metagenome assembly JACXTT01 (sample SAMN15532306, study PRJNA645909) | rock metagenome | isolation source: weathered quartz diorite | place: Puerto Rico | collected 2017-06-21 | reverse complement strand
AGCATCCGCTTGCCTTCGTAGATGCAGTCGACGGGACATTCGTCGACGCAGGCACGGTCCTTCAGATCAACACAAGGCTGGGCGATGACGTAGGTCACCTGGATCCTCCTACAGCTACGGGTCCGGTGCGGACTGGGGCAAAGCCTAGTATCCCGAACGTGAGTCCTACAGGCAGTCCCGGGTTTCGACACGTGGCCAAATCCGGTGGGGAGCACACCCTGGGCCCGCACGTCGTTGGGCTCCGGGTCGTCGTACGGCGGGTGCTGCGAAACGAGACCGGCCCCAGCGGCGGTCCGGCGATGACCGACCTGCTCGGGATCTGCGAGTCCTGGGACGCGACCACGACGTCGATCCGCGCCGAGGACGGCACCCTGACCACGATCGCGCTGGCCGACATCGTCTCCGGCAAACCGGTCCCTCCTCGACCGTCCCGCTTCTCCCGGCTCTCCGCCGACGAGGTCGAGGACCGGGCCCGGGCGTTCTTCATCCCGGTCGAGACCGAGGAGCTCGGCGACTGGGTGCTGCGGTTCACCGGCGGCATCAACGCCCGTCCGAACTCTCTGCTGCCGGTCGGCGATCCGGGCATGAGCCTGGATGACGCCCTCGAGCGCACTGTCGAGTTCTACGCCGCCCGCGACCGCGACGCCGTGGCCCAAGTGGTGGTCGGGTCGCGGATCCAGGTCGAGCTCGAGGCGCGTGGTTGGACGGTCCTGGACTCCCACCAGGCAGACAACGACGTGCTGCTCGCCGGGACCGCGACCGTGCGACGCGCCCTGTCCGGGGTCGATACGTCGTCGTTGACCCACGCCGATCAGGTGAGCCGCGCATGGCTCGCCGGCAACGATCGCGCCCTGGCCAACTACGACACGGTCGCTGCGTCGCTCGCGCTGCCTCACGCCACGTTTGCCACGATCGACGAGGACGGTGCTCAGCGAGCCCACGGCCGGATCAGCGTCGAGCGCGACTGGGGGTTCGTCGCCGACCTGATGGTGGCCACCGACCACCGGCGGCACGGCTACGGCCGCACGATGATGGCCGGCCTCACCGAGTGGGCCGCCGAAGCCGGCGCGACGGTGCTGCTGCTCCAGGTGCTCGCCGACAACGAACCTGCTCAGCAGCTGTACGCCGAGCTCGGTTTCGAGCGACACCACAGCTACCGGCACCTGACCCGCACACGCTGAGAACGCCGTCTGTCAGGGCCGCAACACACCGTTCGTGAGCCCGTTCACCGCCGTGGTGTGAGCCCGTTCACGCCGAATGTCACCCGCACGCTCAAGTGGACCAGACCATGACCTGCGCCACATTGCGAACCGCTAGGCGAGGGTCGTCCTCCATGTCAGAGTCAAGGCGGATTGACGACGGTCTCACCGCCGAAACACCCTCGACGGAGTCGCCGGTCCACCATCTACAAGGGGGAACGACATGCGTCAGGTGCAGCAATTTCAGGTCGCCAAGGCCCGTATCAGCGCAGGCTCCCGCCAGCGTGGGGGGTCCTCCCAGGGACCGACCAGCCAGATCAGTATGGCATGGGTCGGCGCGATGGCGGCAATTGCCGGCCTGGTGTTCAGCTCGACCCCGAACCTGGTGGCCGCTCTCGAACGCATCCAGTTGCCGACGATTGCCCACTCCGCGGCGGCGCCCGCAGCCAAGCCGGTCGCCTCGGCGCGCGCTTTCCACCGGGTCGATGCCTCGACCCTGTCTGTCGTCAACAAGGCGGCGGGCATCACCGGGATCGTGCGGAGCGCAGGCCTGACCGTCCGGACCAGCCCGACCTCCCCCCAGGTCTCCGTCACCTCGACGTCCCTGGGTCGCACCGGTACGACGACCTCGCTCGCCGCGACCGCCGCAGCGACCGCCACCGACCTGACCGCCACCATCCCCCGTGGCCCGGCGACCGAGTGGTTCCAGAACCAGGAGGCCACCCTCGAGCAGGGCTGGACGATCGTGAAGCGTCCGGCGGGCAAGGGCGCGCTGCACCTCGACCTGGCGATCACCGGCGCAGCCGTGCACGCAGTCGGTGCCCGCGCACTGTCCTTCGTCCCCAAGACCGGCGCACCCCTGGTCTACGACAACCTGCTCGTCCGGGACAGCCTCGGGCACAGCCTCCCGGCGCACTTCTCCCTGACCGGTGGTGGCGCCCGGATCGTCGTCGACGACCACGCGGCCCGCTACCCGATCGTCGTCGACCCCAACCTGACGGCCATCTCGACCCTCGACCCGACGCCGATCGCCGGCGGCAACGCGTTCGGTGACGCGGTCGTCACCAAGGGCCGCTGGATGGTCGTGGGTGAGCAGAGCGCGCGGCTCTCTTCGACCCCGACGATCACCTCGGGGCGCGTCAACGTCTTCTTCGACACCACCGGCAACGGCACCTGGAACCTGGTCAAGAGCCTCACCGTCGCCTCGGGCTCGCCGTACACGGTCGGCTCCGCCAACACGGGCCTGGGCAGTGTCGTCGGGCTCACCGTCGAGCCGGCGGGCGTCACCGTCTTCGCGCGGTTGGCCTCCCAGCAGGTGGTGCTGGCGTGGACCTTCGCCGGCGACCCGGTGACGGCGGCGCCGTTCGCGAACCCGAACTACCTGCAAGCCATCGGCATCACCCAGTGGACCCTGCCGACCTTCAGCGGGGTCGGAGGCTTCGCGACCTCGTTCGACGCCGGCAACGACGGCACCCTGGTCGTGGGCGCGCCTCTGTCCGGTGGCCAGGGCGTCACCGGGTTCAAGTCGGCGACCACGCAGGGCCCGATCAACGAGGACATCGGCACCGTCGAGATCTTCCACCGCTCGGGCGGGTTCGGCACCACCTACGGGTACGTCACCCACGTCGACCCCGCGGGCGCGATCAACCTGCCCGCCGCCCAACGCGACGCCGAGCAGTTCTTCGGCACCTCGGTCACCTACGACCCGTCGACCCAGGTGATCGCCGTCGGTGCGCCCGGCGACGACGGCGTCCGCACCGACGACAGCATCTACAGCACCTGGCCGAACGGGAGCACGGGCTTCAACGGTGCGGTGGACGTGTTCACGCCGTCGGGCACCAACACCTGGTCGCTCGCGCAGCGGGTCACCTCCACCGGCAGTCCGGCCGGCGCCAAGTTCGGCAACTCGCTGGCCTTCGCCGGGCCGAGCGACGGACTCGTGGTCGGCGCGCCGGTCGAGGCCGTGGGATCGGTGGGCGGCAACGGCGCGGCGTACGTGATCGACCACACCGGCGGCAGCTGGAACCAGGTCCAGCGGATCAGCGCGGACGACCCGACCACGACCACCAACGAGACGACCGTGGCCAACATGTCGGCCGGTACGGCGGTCGCGGCCAGCCCTGACGGCCAGAGGATCTACGTCGGCGTGCCCGGGCTGGTGCGCTCGGCCTCGACCAACACCCAGGGCGAGGTGATGGTCTGGAACCGGTCCTCGGAGACGGGCGCGGCGACCTACCTCACGCACCTGGAGGGACAGAACCCGAACGACGCGCACAGCGGCATCGCGGAGAGCTTCGGCTCGGTGCTGAGCGTCAGTCCGACCACGGCCGCCGTCGGCGTGCCAACCTTCGGTGATCCGACGGCGACGTTCGCCGGACGGGTGTCGACCTTCTCCATCTCCGGCAGCACGTACACCCCCACCGGCGAGCTGGCGCCTGCCTCGCGCAGCTTCGGCGACGTGTTCGGCTGGACCATCGCCCAGGACGGCGACGTCATGGCCGTCGCCCAGACCGGCAGCTACAGCGGCTCCGGGTACGGCATCGGCGCCGTCGGCCTGTACGACCGCACCGGCTCGGGCTGGACGCTCGAGAAGACGATGTTCCCCGACGCCCTCAACTACACCGCCAGCGTCGGCACCACCTTCGACGGCGGCTACGGCTTCGCCCTCGCGCTGCACGTGTACCGCGACAGCAACGGCCACGACACAGGTGTCGCGCTCGCGATCGGCACGCCGGGCGCCTCGGTCGTCAACCCGGGAGGCGTCGGCGTCGATGCAGCGGTCTCCATCCCGCAGACCGGCAACGTCGGCATCTGGACCCGCAACGGCGGGCCCGGCACGGCCTTCACCCACAACGAGCTCTTCGCCGGCAGCCAGGAACAGACCGCAGCCAACCCGGGCAGCACCGCGAACGCGGTGGCGAACGCGCACTTCGGCTGGTCCGTGGCGTTCACCGGGGACGGTTCGCTTCTCGTCGGTGAGCCCGGCTCCGACAGCTCGTTCGGCGGTTTCATCGAGCGCTACGAAGGCGTGCCCAACGGCGCCGCGAGCTGGACGCACAAGGAGACCATCGCAGCCCCGGCTGGAGCCTTCAGCTTCGGCATGACCATCAAGACTGACGGAAACCAGGTCGTCACCGTCTCCGCCGGTCCGGGTGCTGGGCACTACCCGCTCGTCAGTCGTTTCCTGGACGGCAACGCGTCGACGAACCTGACGCCGGAGACCTCGTTCCAGGCCGGACTCGACGCCGCGTACGACGACACCAGCCTGGCGATCTCGGGCAACCACATCGCCGTCGGCAGCCCGTCGACGAACCCGTTCTCCAGCCCCAGCTGCACGGGCTGCACCGAGAAGGTCGCGATCTACCGGATGGTGGGCAACGTCCCCGTCCGTGAGGCGCTGCTGACCTCGGCGCCCGGCGACCTGGGCCAGGATCCGCGCTTCGGGCACTCGCTCGACTTCAACCACGGCGGCTCGGTCACGACGCTCGCCGTCGGGGCCGACGGTGCCGATCCGACGACCACCGGGCAGGCGTTCGTCTACGTCGCCAAGACGAAGTCCGACGGGTCGTCGACGTGGTCCCGCGCGGCGACGCTCGTCCCGACCGATGCCCTGCCTGGCACACCGCTGATCCACACCGGCACCTACCGGACCGGGTACGGAGCCGCGATCTCCAACTGGCCGAACAACGGCGGAGTGCAGGTCAGCGCGCCCGACGCAACGACGGGCGGAGCCTTGACCGGACGCCTGTACGCCTTCGACGTCAGCTCGGTCCAGCCGCCGCCCGGACCGCAGGCGTTCGTGGACGTCAGCCTCCCGCCGACCGTGCAGGTCGGCGCCGACAAGCTTAAGACCGCCAGCCTCTCGCCCTCGCTGCTGAGCAACGCGTCGGCAACGGACGGCGCGATCGCTGCGGCACCGATCGGCAGCATCGACCTCAGCCAGGCACCGAAGGGAACCGCCGTCAGCGCGTCCCCGATCGGCTCCATCCCGATCGGCAGCATCCCGATCGGCTCCATCCCCATCGGCTCCATCCCGCTCTCCTCCGTCCCGTTGTCGGGTGTGCCCGGCGGCTGGGAGAGCGTGCTCGCCGGATCCGCCTTCGACGGCCAGCCACTGCAGAGCGTCTTGCTCAGCCAGGTCCTGGACCTGCCGTCGGTCAAGACGCTCCCGCTCGGAGCGCTGACCCTGGCCGGATCGCCCCTGGCGTCGGTCCCGATCGGCTCGATCGCACTCGGTGACACTGCCCTCAAGGACCTCCCGCTGGATCCGTCCTCGAGCACCGCCGCGCTGGCCCAGTGGTGCACCGCCCTGACCAACGCCAAGGCGGACACCTCTGCCCTGGGGCTGGACTGCTCCAACCCGACCGGCTCGTCGAACAACGCCGCCACGGTGCTGTCGATCGGCCTCAAGGGCGCACCGATCGGCTCCATCCCGATCGGCAGCATTCCGATCGGCTCCATCCCGATCGGATCCATCCCGATCGGCTCCATCCCGATCGGCTCCATCACCTTGCAGGGCAACCCGATCGGATCCATCCCGATCGGCTCCATCCCCATCGGCAGCATCCCCATCGGGTCCATCCCGATCGGCAGCATTCCGATCGGCTCCATCCCCATCGGCTCGATCCCCATCGGCAGCATCCCGCTCGGGGGAACGCCCATCGGGTCGATCCCGATCGGATCCATCGACATCAACTCGACCCCGATCGGCTCCATCCCCATCGGGTCCATCCCGATCGGCAGCATCCCGATCGGGTCCATCCCGATCGGCTCCATCCCCATCGGCTCCATCCCCATCGGGTCCATCCCTATCGGGTCCATCCCGATCGGGTCCATCCCGATCGGCTCCATCCCGCTGTCAGGGATCAAGGTCAACTCGACTCCGATCGGCTCCATCCCGATCGGCTCCATCCCCATCGGGTCCATCCCGATTGGGTCCATCCCGATCGGCTCCATCCCGCTGAGTTCGATCCCGATCGGAAGCATCCCGATCGGATCCATCCCGATCGGCTCCATCCCGATCGGCAGCATCCCCATCGGGTCCATCGACCTGGCCGGCACTCCGATCGGCAGCATCCCGATCGGCAGCATCCCGGTGTCGGTCCGCAGCCACGTGGTCGACTGTGCAGACGGGTTCGACTGCACCGGCAAGCTGCTCAAGGACGCGGCCGCCGCCGGGGCGCTCACCACGACCGGCGTGCTCAGCGACCTCTCGGGCCTGCTGACCGGAGCCCGGCTCAGCGACCTGATCGGGGCCGGCAACAACATCACCGCCGACCAGCTGCGGACGGCTCTGGGCAACCGCACCCTCGCGGACTTCTCCGGCTGGGACAACCTGACCATCGGCGAGCTGTCCGCGATCTGGCCGTACTTGACCCTGGACCAGATCAAGGCAGAGCTCGGCGGGGTGCGCCTCGGCGATGTTGCCAACAATCTCCTCGACTACACCCCGGGGCAGGTGTCTGACGCCGTGGCACACAGCAGCCTGACCCTGGCCGACATCCACGGCTGGGACAACGTCACGCTCGGCGAGGTCAGCGTGTTCGGTCAGTACCTGCACCTCAGCGATCTGACTCCCGCGATGGGACACGTGCGTCTGGGAGACCTGGCCAACGCCATCCAGAAGCCGGGTGGCGGTACCTACTCCGAGGCCGACCTGCGCGATGCGCTCAACCAGGCACTGCCCGGGGCGAAGCTCTCCGATCTGAGCAACTTCGGTGACCTCACTCTGGGTGAGCTCGGCACCTACGGGGACACTACGCTGGCCCAACTGCTGTCCTCGCTGACCGGAAATGCTGCGAACGGCATCACCTTCGGCGACGTGCTGCTGGCCCTGCTGAACCCGAAGCAGTACCCGTGGCAGGCCCTGGATCTGTCCCAGGTCGCCACCCAGGCCCTGGACGACTCCCCCACCGGATCGCCCGTCACGCTCGCCTACCGGGCCGATGCGCCCGACGGACTGCCACGCACAGTCCGGGTCACAGTGCAGCTGCCGGCCGGGGCACGGCTCGACCAGAGCACGATCGCCGGTGACGGAACAGCCGCAGAGCGCACACCGGTCATCGACGGGAACACCGCGACGTGGACGTTCGACAACGTTCCGGCCGGCGCCCCGCGGTCGTTGACCTTCCAGATGGACGCGCCACTGACGATCGGGCCCGCCTCGGTCAAGGCGACAGCCTTCCTCGTGGCCGACGACGCAGCGACGAGCGACACGGCGTCGACGGTGGTCCAGGAGTCCTTCGAGCCCAACGACACGATCGCGCAAGCGACGCCGTTGGCGGACGACACCATCCAGCTCTCGCACATCTCGCACGCAGGGGACATCGATGTCTACAAGTTCGACGTCACCCAGCCGGGTACCCGGGTGTCGATCAGCCTGAGCAACCTGGACGCGGACCTGGACGCAGTGCTCTACGCACCACGCGACGGCACCATCGTGCCGACCGCGGGCAAGTCGATCGATCCCGTCCAGGACGGCGGAGGGTCCGGACTGCCCGCTGCCCAGCAGGCCGGCACCGTGACTCCTCAGCCCGAGATCGGCAACGACGTCGAGAAGCCTGCCGACCTCGGCAGCCTGGCCGTGGTCCAGGGCTCGTTCAACCGCGGCCGAGCCAACGAGCAGATCGACACGGGTGTGCTCACCAAGACAGGCACGTACTACCTGGCCGTCTCCGGCTACAACGCGGCCGTGAACAAGCAGCCCTACGCGTTGCGGCTCAAGCGCTTCGTGTCGAACACCCAGCCGTCCTGCCCGGCCCGTTCGGTGACACCCGGCACCCCCGGTACCGAACTCCCTGCCAGCCTGCCGAGCGGCACCAACACGGTGTTCGTGGTCAACCAGTCGAGGATGACGGGTTTGTACGGCGCCGACGCCACCACCACGTTGATGAGCCAGCTGCACGCGTTCGTGACCTGGCTCAACGGCAGCGGTCTCGGTGAGCAGGCGAGCGTCCTCACCGTCGATGCCGACCAGCAGGTGCGAGACGCGTACGCCCAGTGGGACGCCAGCCCCTGCCTGCCCTCGGGCGCCAACGGCGTGGTCAGTCAGATCGCCAGGATCCTGAACGGCTACCGCAGCAACGGCGCGACGGTGAAGAACGTCGTCCTCGTCGGTGGTGACGACGCTGTCCCGTTCGCCCGGGTGCCGGACCGCACCACGGTCGCCAACGAGACCGGCTTCGACACCTTCAACGACCAGGGCAATGCGCTCTACGCGACGTTCGCCACCAGCAGCGTCCAGACCGACAACGCGTACGTCGATCGCTCGCCTTACGCGTTCGGCGATCGGACTCTCTACGTGCCCGACGCCACCATCGGTCGCCTGGTCGAGTCGCCGACGGAGATCGGCGCCCAGCTCACCGACTTCGAGAACGCCGACGGCAAGCTCGCGGTGCACACGGGTCTGGTGACCGGGTACGACTTCCTCACCGACGGCGCCCAGGGCGTCGCCAACGCCGTCGGCCACACCTACGGCAGCGTGGACTCGAGCCTGATCTCGGACAGCTGGACACGTCAGGACCTCGAAAACGCGATCCACAACATCAAGCCGAACCTGTTGTCGATCAACGCGCACTTCAACAACTACCAGGCCCTGCCCGGAGCCGGGAACACCACCCACGACGAGACGGACCTGTTCCAGTCGGCTGCGGTGCGCGGTGCGCTCAACGGTGACCTCGCCGGGTCGATCGTGTTCTCGATGGGCTGCCACAGCGGTCTGTCGGCCAGCGATCTGCTCGTCGGTGCGAGTGATCCGCGCGCCCTGGACTTCGCCCAGGCGGTGTCCAGCCAGGGCGGCGTGTTCGTCGGCAACACCGGCTTCGGGTACGGCGACACCGACACGGTGGCGCTGTCCGAGCAGCTGATGGGCGACTTCGCCCAGCGGCTCAACGGCAGCATGTCGGTCGGCGAGGCCCTGCTGTACGCCAAGAACGCGTACTTCTCGGGGCTCGCCGAGTACACGCCGTACGACGAGAAGGTGCTGCAGGAGACGACCTTCTACGGCCTGCCGTTCTACCAGCTCGACGTGCCGAACCCGCCGGCTGTGCCGGCTCCGGTCTCCCCGGTGGTCACCCCCGACCAGTCGACCGGACTGGACTCGACGACGACGCACCTCGCGCCGACGTACAAGACCGTGACGGCGGACAACGGCACCACCTATACCGCGGCAGTCGACCCGGCCACCGGTCAGGACAGCCTGACGACGGTCCAGGGCCGACCGGTGGAGCCCAAGGTCGACCAGGAGTTCGCCCTGCCTGCCGGAGACCAGGCTCACGACGCGCTTGTCCTCGGACTCACGAGTGTGGACACGCCGGAGACCGATCCGTACGTCTTCCAGCCCGTGGTCGACAACTCGGGTGAGCGGGTCGACGTCGGGGTCGACACCGCGTTCCCGACCCGTGCGGTGCAGGTCAACCCGGGCCTCGACCCCGCCGGTCAGACCTTCCACGTCGCGGCGACGACCGGCTACTTCCGGACCACGGACGCGGACGGAAACGGGCTGCAACGGACCTACAAGTCCATGGACGTGGAGACGTTCCTGCCCCCGGCAGGGACCACGGACTTCACCGCTCCGACGTTCTCGCAGGTGACCGGCCAGGTACACAACGGCATGCTGAGTGTCGACGCACACGCCATGGACGACCAGGGCACGGCGTCACGGGTCAAGCGGGTGCGCTTGCTGCTGCTGGAGGACCCGCGTGCCGGGGTGGCGACCACCTGGCGCGGCCTCGACCTGGTGCGGACGGCCGACACCGACGAGTGGACCGGCTCGCTGCCGACGAGCGGTCGCAACCTGGAGTTCGTGCTGCAGGCCGTCGACGCGGCCGGCAACGTCGGGGTCACCACCGACAAGGCGGACAACTTCAGCAACGACAACATTGCCGGTGCCGCCAACGACGGCGGCGCCGACGGCGGCCCGGTCGGCAACCTCAACGTGACGCTGAGTGGTCCTCTGGGTGGCGAGAACTGGTACACCGGCCCGGTCACCGTGACGGCGACCGGCGGCACCAAGCTCGTCTACGAGGTCGTCGGCGAGAGCGACCCGGCCGGCTACCAGCAGCCGTTCCAGATCACCGGTACCGGGATGCACATCGTCCGCGTCACCAGCGGCGACGGCCAGACCCAGACGGTGACGATCCCGATCGACACCGTCGGTCCGGTCGCGCAGCTGACCAGTCCCGCCGTGGGTCAATCAATGCCGGCGGCACCGGGTGCACTGATCAACTACAGCTGCCCGGACGCTGGCTCGGGCCCGACGACCTGTACGGCGAAGCTGGACGGCAACTCCGTCACCAGCGGGACCACCGTGCCGCTCGTCCCGGGGACGCACACCGTGGTGGTCACGGCTGGACCTGACCGAGCCGGGAACCCGGCGAGCCAGCCGACGCTCACCCGGACCTTCACGGTCTACGGCGCGCCGGCGACGATCGGCACGATCGGGGTCACCAAGACCCAGGACGGCACCCCGACAACGCTGACCGTGCCGTTCAACGGGTACTCGGTGCTCACCTACAGCGGGACGATCACCTGGGGTGACGGTGCGACCACGAACTGCGCGATGGCCGGTTCGGGCTGTTCCGTGACCAGGAACGCCTCGGGTGGTGGCACGGTGACCGCGTCGCACACCTACAACGCGGCGGCGGTGGACACCACGGCCTCGGTGACGGTAATCGACAACCTCGGCCAGACCGCGACCGCGACGGTGAAGGTGAACCGCAAGACCACCCTCACCGCCACGGCGGCACTGCTGCAGCTTCAGGTCAGCACGAACATCGTCGTGCTGAAGAGCGGAGCCATCTCGGCGACGCTCAAGGACGGCAACGGTGTTCCGCTCGCCGGCCAGACGATCGCCTTCACGTTGCCGACCGGTGCGACGCTGTGCACCGCGACGACCAACGCGAGCGGCGTGGCCGGATGCCCGTCGAACCTGGTGTACACGGTGCTGATGATCCTGGCCGGGCACTACAACGCGACCTTCCTCGGCAAGGACGTCTACAAGGGGTCAACTGCTTCGGCAAGCCTGATCGGCTGACTCAGAGCGGCACAGGCAGCGCTGGGAGTCGGACGACTCCCAGCGCTGTCAGTTCGGCTGCGGCTTCGTCGGCGCTGGGTCCGTCCGCGGTGAGCTCGGCGAGCTGTTGCAGGCAGAGGGCACGTTCGAAGCGGGCGCCGGTGGACTCAGCAAGTCGAGCGCCCTCCCGGGCCTCCACGATCGCCTCCTCGGCACGCCCCCGCTGACGCAGGCACCAGCAACGCAGCCGCACCACGGTAGCTGCCGCATCGGGGAAGCCGGAGCCGTTCGCGACGGCCTCGGCCGTCGCTTCGAGAAGTTCCTCGGCGGCTGCGGTCTCGCCGCCGAGCAGGTATGCCTCGATGATGCGCAGGTCCGACTCGACGACGAACTGCGACGCCTTCAGTGCGGCCAGCTCCTGGCGCGCACCGTGCAGGGTCCGCAGTGCGTCGGCGATCTCTCCGGCCCGTGCTTCGGCGCGACCGATGTTGCTGGCTGCACCGGCCTGCACGAGCGGGTAGTTCGCTCGCGTCCCGGCGACGACCGCGCGCTCGAAGAGCGCGCGAGCGTTCTCGAGGTGCCCCTGGTCCGACAAGATCTCGCCCAGGTTGTTCGACGCGATCGCGGCCTCGACGACGTCGCCCGCTGCCTCGAACCGCCGAGCAGCCTCGGCGTAGTGGTCGGCGGCAGCGATCCAGTCCCCGCTGAAATAGCTCTCGATGCCCAGGTTGTTGAGCACCTTTCCCTGGTACAGCACGTTGCCGAGCTCGGTGAACAGGAGCAGGGCTCGGGCGCCGTACCCGGCGTCGTGCCGCTCCCCAGCGAGCGAGCGGCCGCTGTGGATCAGCATGCAGGCGTGCGCCTCGGTCTCCCGGTCCTTCCCCAGCGCCGCGTGGTCGGCAGCACGACTCGCGTAGCTGATCTGATCCTGGTTGCGGCCCTGCCGGTAACAGATGCCCGCGATGGCGACGAGCACCTGGGCATCCAGCCAGGATTTGTCGGCGTCGGCCAGCAGCAGCTCGGCCCGGTCGTACCAGCGCAAGGCAGCGGCGTACTTCCCGGCGCGTTCGCGAAGAACGCCGCGTTTGCGAAGAAGGCGCGATCCGGCGACCACATCGCCGGCCAGGATCCGCGCTGCAGCGCGGTAAGCCCCGTCAGCCTCGTCGTACGCCGCTGTCCGCTCCTTGACATCGCCCAGGCCCTCGGACACCCGCGCGATGATCCCCGGTGTGAGCCCGCGGACCCGACGGCGCACCTTCAGGGCACGCTCGTATGCAGACGCCGCCTCGGCGACGGCCAACGCCGCCCAGGCCCGGTCGCCTGCCTGCACCGAGTAGCGCCAGGTGCGCTCGTGGTCGCCCGCGCGGAAGAAGTGTTCAGCGAGCAGCGCGACGTCCGTGGCGTAGCGGCTGGCTTCGAGCAGCTCACCGATCCGCTGATGGAGCCGCCCCCGGCGCGCGAACGGCAGACCCTCGTAGGCAACGTCGCGATAGAGGACGTGCCGGAACCGGCGTACGGTCCCACCCTCGGTTTCGATCAGATCCGCGAGGCGACGCCAAGCCGCGGAATCGGGTGTCGGCTGACCGGTGCTCGCGAGGACCAGGCCCAGGAGGTCCGCGTCGAAGCGGGAGCCGAGCACGGCGGCGTACCGCAGCATCGTTCTGTCGATCGGAGCCAGCCGGTCGAGGCGCTCGGCGACGACGCGTTCGACGGATTCCGGGAGGTCCTCGGCGGCGACGCCGGCTCGGATCGCCTCCATCAGACGGAGCACGAACAAGGGATTGCCCTCGGCTCGGGACGCCGCAGAAGCAAGCTCGATCGAGATGCCGGGCGCACCCTTCAAGGCGGCGGCGGCCAGCTCGGCGGCGGCAGCCGCAGGCAGCGCCGCGAGCATCACCCGTTCGACCGGCCCGCCATCCGCGAGCAGGTAGCCCGTCTCCGGTCGGCTGGAGGCAACGAGCATCCAGGGCCGATCAGCGATCCGCTGAGCCAAGGCACTGAAGAGCGCGGCCGATGCCGAATCGGCGTAGTACGCGTCTTCGACCAGCAGCAACGTCGGCGTGATCACCATCGCCGTGAGCAAGTCGACGACGGCATCGTGGGTGCGAGCCAGCACGAAGTCCTGGGCGATCGCGTCGACCTCAGGGGTCCGCTCGACCACGGCATCGATGGGAACCGCGAGCAGCGGGAGTAGCGGCAGAAGCCCAGGGCTCGCCCGCGAAACGGTGCGGAACAGCGCGAGGCCGGCATCTTCGGCCGAAGCGCTGTACCGGATCCCGAGCAGCCGCCGAAGGATGACCTTGGCCGCCGCGTAGGCGGTGTTCGTGTCGTACGGCTGGCACTCGACCGAGACCTGGAGGAATATCCGGTCGTCGTCGGCGACCTCGGCGATCAGCCGGGACTTGCCGACACCTGCGTCGCCGATGATCTCGACGGCGCGACCGCGACCGTCTGCCATCTCGGCCACCCACCCACCGAGCAGCGCGACCTCGTGCTCTCGCCCGACCAGGGGCAGGTTCGTCAACGCCGGCTCCGCCCTCCGGCCCTCACCGATGCCCTCGACCACGACCGCCGTCACCGGATGGGTCTTGCCCTTGACCAGGAACGGCGGCAACTCCTTGGTCGCGAACTCCGACCTGCTCGACTCCAGCGTTTCGGTCGTGGCCACCACCTGCCCGGGCTTGGCGTGCGCCATCAGCCGCGCCGCCAGGTTCACCGGATCGCCCATCACGGTGTAGGTCCGACGAGTCTCGGAGCCGAGGAAACCGGCGAACACGCGGCCCCGATTGACCCCGCACTTGAGCTTGCCGTACGGGTCGCCGCTGACGAAGTCGAGCGCGTACCGCAGCACCGAGTCCTCGTCGTTCGCCGTGGTCGTCGGCGCTCCGGCGGTCGTGATCAGCTTCAGCCCGTCTCCGATGACATCGGTGTAGAGGAACTGCAGGCCGTACTGGCGCGAGATCCCCTGGGTCGCCCTGATCAGGTCGTCGAGGCGACCGGTGAGCGCCTCCGGCCCGTAGGTGGCCAAGGTGTGATCGATGCCCTCGACCTCGAGGAACGCGATCGTCGCGAACCGGTGCTCTCCGCCTAGCGGCGCCAGTGCGTGCACGTCCTCGCGCAGGTTCGGCGCCACCAGCGCATCGGTCGGCGGTACGACGAAGTCCGGGATCGGGCGCTTCGGTCGCGGCACGTCGTCGAGTGCCAGCGGGATCCCGGACATGGTCCTCCGGCCGTGCCACTCCTTCGGCAGCAGCCCCGCCATGTCCTTGCTCACCAGCACCTGGCCGGGCTGCGCCGACGACTCGAGCTCGACGGTCCGGGTGACCGGCGCTCCGACGAGCACGAGCTCGCGCCAGTCCGGCTCACCGACCAGGAAGAAGTCGAACGCGTCGAAGTGCACCCCGACCGACATCTTCAGGCCGGCCTTCACGAATCGCGGCGCGGCGAGGGCCTGCTGCATCCGGGCACCCGCCCGTGCCGCGGGGACTGCGGCTTCTTCACCCTCGAACCAGATCAGCAGCGCGTCGCCGCCGAACTTGAGGACGTCACCACCCTCGCGAGCGGCCGCGTCGATCAGGGTGGTGAAGCTGGCGTTGACCACCTCGGTCAACAGCTCGGCGCCCCGGCGTCCCTCGCTCGCGAACCGCTCCGACATCGCCGTGAAGCCGCTCAGGTCGGCCGACATCAGGCACCCGGTCAGCCGGCGGTGGCGACGTTCGGGGTCTTCGGCCAGCCAGGTGGCGGCGAGCCGGGACGCGAACACCGTCCAGTCCCGCGCGGGTGCTCTCGCCACGCCTCACAGTGTGTCGTGGGTCACCTCGCCGCACCGACTCCGTCGACGCGGCGGACGCATCGGTCTAGACCTTGCTCACAGACCGTTGAAAAGGTCGGTCTCCAGCCCGGCGTCGTCGAACGGCGCCGCCTTGCTGCCCTTGGCGATCCGGAAGAACTCGACGCCCCAGGCCTCGCTGCCGACGTTGTTGGACAGCGCGAAGAACGGCCCGTCGGTGCTGATCTGCGTCGCGTGCGCGGCCAGTGCGGCCATCTTCTGGTCGATGTGGTCCAGGCCGTTGACGCTGGCCGCCAGGTTCTCGTCGGCGGTGATGAACGGCGGCAGCGGACCGTCCGGGTCCATGCCCTCGAACGTCGTCGTGTCGCCTGCCTCGCGCAGCTTGCGCAGACCCTCGCGCATCCGGGTGGCCGACATCGCGCCCCAGTAGACCTTGGCGATGTCGTGCGCCTCCCCCAGGTCCGTCCGGTACGACGGCACCGCCGCCAGCGCGGCGGCGTAGGTGGCGACCCGGTGGGCCTGGATGTGGTCGGGGTGGCCGTAGCCGCCGAACTCGTCGTAGGTGACCATCACCTGCGGCCGTACCTCGCGGATCACCGCGACCAGGTGGGTGGCTGCCTCGGTCAGGTCGGCATTCCAGAACGCGTTCGCGTGCACGTCGTCGGCGGCGACCGCGTGGCCGTCCTCGTGCCACTTCATGCCGGAGTCGCGGTAGGTGCCGTAGCCGCCGAGGTAGCGGAAGTCGGTGACCCCCAGCGCAGCCATCGCGTTGGTCAGCTCGATGCGCCGCTGGTCGCCCAGCGTGTCGTCTTGGTCGGCGGCCATGTGCGCCATCTCCGGGACGAGGATCTCGCCCATCTCCCCGCCCGTGCAGGTCACCAGCGTGACGCCGATGCCCGCTGCGACGTATTTGGCCATGGTCGCGCCCTGGCCGATGCTCTCGTCGTCGGGGTGGGCGTGCACGAGCAGGATGTGCTTGGTCATGCTCTGAACCCTAGTCGCGACCTGCGCGTCCGCTCTCCATGATTTGCGCCACGAAGGGCCGGTCGGCCTCCAGCCAGTCGACCGCGGACAGCTCCGCAGGGTCGAGCCAGCGCACGGCGTCGTGGTCGCCGGCGCGCGGAACCGGCTCACCGTCGAGGAGCCGGGCGGTGGCCACCCGGAGCTCGAGCCCGTCGCGGATCGGCACGGTCGGTGAGAGCCACCCGGTCACCTCGACGGCGCACCCGAGCTCCTCGGCGATCTCGCGGACCGCCGCGCCTTCCGGCAGTTCGCCGGGCTCCACCTTGCCGCCGGGGAACTCCCACCCTGTGCTCCGCCGCGCAGCCAGCACCCGACCTCCGCGGACGATCGCGACGCCGACGACGAGCTGCACGTCAGCCCCGAGGCTGCAGGGCGAGCTGACGGGCCTGGGCGACGAGCACACCACGGGAGTCCCACACGTCGCAGTCCTCCTCGAACAGGCCACCGGCCAGCGTCTGCGTCCGGTGCCGCACGATCGCCCAGCCCGGGGCCGGCTTGGCGCGCACGTGCGCAGTGAGCTCGATCGTCGGGGCCCAGCCCGGCATCCCGAGGTCGAACGTCGTGGGCGGTAGCGCGTCGACCACCAGCAGCAGCGCGATCGGGTCCAGCGGACGGTCGTCCGCGAGCCGGAACCAGCCCTGGAGCACGCCCCGACCGCTCGGCTGCCCGATCGTCCAGCCCGCGGTCGCCGGGTCGAAGCGGGTGCCGAAGCGCTCCAGGAGCGGTGCGATCTTCTTGAAGTCGTCAGGCGCGTCGCGGGACTCCAGGCACTCCTCCACCGGCGGCAGCACCGGCGCTGGCAGGGCCAGGCCGAGAGCCGCGGCGGCCGCCTCGCTGCTCGGGTCGTGGGCCCGGTCGAGGTCGCCGTACGTCGCCTGCGCCGCGATCCGCGGGACCGGAGTGCCGTCGACGTCCTGGACCAGCGTTGCCGCCACCGTGGAGAACCGGCCACCCGAGCGCAGCACCCGGGTCTCGACGTACGCCGGGCCGGGCACCGACGCGGACAGGAAGTGCGCGCTGAGCGCGAACGGGTCGACGTGGCCGCGACCGGGCGACTCGAGCGCCAGTTGGTCGCGCACCGCGTTGCCGATGATCGCGAGCAGGTAGCCGCCGTTGACTCCCCCGCCGACGACCCAGCCCGGAGCCAGCTCGGCGTCGTGGACGCCGTCGCCGCGTGCGGTGATCGCGGTGTCGCGGTCGAACTCGAATGTCATCGTGCAGATCCCGTCAGGTACGGTCGTCGAACCGTCTCGACCCTAGAGGGGATTGTCTTGCCCGTCCGCCGCACCCTGGCCTCGACGGCTGTCGTCCTCGTCACCCTCGGTCTGCTCGCAGGCTGTGGAGGCACCTCGAAACCACGCGCCGCCGCACCGCCCAGCCTCACCTCGACGCCGACGGTCGTGCCGACCTCGGTGCCCTCGAACCTCAACCTCGAACGCCCCCAGGCCGCCCGGACGATCAAGGCGACCGCCACCCTGACCGCCGTACCGGGGGCCAGCATGCTGGCCGCACCGCAAGGCGCACCGCGCACGATCCACGGCTTCCCGGTCCCGCCCGGGTCGAACGTCAAGGACCCCGGCGCGGTCGACAACACCTGGCAGTTCGACATCGGTTCGGCGAACCTGGACGGCGTGATCGCGTGCTACCGGCGGGTGCTGCCGCAGATGGGCTACACGATCCGCACGAACGTCACCTACACCCTCGGCGCCGAGCCGGTCCGCTGGGACATCGTCTTCGACGGGCCTGTCTCTGGGTCCATGG
>JACXTT010005836.1_pt1 | contig 17785 bp, 13 predicted proteins | sample 9270951 | NCBI WGS metagenome assembly JACXTT01 (sample SAMN15532306, study PRJNA645909) | rock metagenome | isolation source: weathered quartz diorite | place: Puerto Rico | collected 2017-06-21 | reverse complement strand
ACGGACGAATTGATGATTACAGACGAGCCTTGCCTGAGTAGCGGCAAGGCCTTTTGAATCGTGAAGTAAGCCCCTTTGAAATTGACGGCTATCACCTTGTCGAAGCTTTGCTCTGTCACGTCTTCGAACAACAGGAACTCGCTGTAACCTGCATTTACGAAGACCCCGTCCAGGTGCCCGAACTCCCGCTTGATCGTGGCGAACATCGTGTTGAGGTCGGCGAGATTGCTGACGTCCGCGCGAACGGCGAGACTTCCGGCTCCAAGCGTTTCCTTCGCCGCGTGCAGCGTCCTCTCATTCAAGCCGCAGATGGCGACGCGCGCGCCCTCTCTGTCGAATTCCTGCGCGGCGGCCAGCCCGATCCCGCTGTTGCCGCCGGTGATAAGGATATTCTTGTCAGCTAGCCTACCCATTGTCGCCACTCCCTTAGATTAAACATGTCCGTGTCGCGTACAGTTTCGGACAAATTTAGCCGACGCCGCCGTGGCGGCCTTGGCGAAGAGCGACCAGTCCCTCTCGCAGTCCCACTGCGTTCCCCTCCGATGGGGTTGCCCACCCGTTCTCGCAAGTCTAGATGAGAGGTCGCCGCCTCTTGTAGCCGGAGAATTGCGGGCATTCAAGAGAAACAGCACGGGGACGCCTCGAAAAAGTCAATTGGTAACGATCAGTCGCCCAGCATTTACGAATTAGATGTCGGATCGATGCCTCTACCCTTCGGCGTTACCGGTTAGGAATCGTGAGAACAGACTTTTCAGTTTCCACAACGCAGAGGACTGATCAGGCCGCGGCAACGGAGTTAAGGCGAACACGCACAGGAAATAAGGCCGGGACACCGGCAGTTGCTACGCAGTGCATAGGCACACCTGAATATAAATTACTTTTCATCACAAAGTCATTCATGTTTAAATCGCAAAATATGTTGAACAGTGTCTGGAATGACCTGATTCATGCCGGCCGCGCGCTTGCGAAAGCTCGAGCTTTTACGTTTGTGTGCGTCGTGTCGTTGGGAATTGGCATGGCGCCCGTCATCGCGATTCCGTATATCTCGCGAATACTCTCGATAGCGCCGCCCGGCCTGAAAACCGAGGGGCTGGTCGAAATCATCACGACGCGAGTAGGCTCGCGCGCGGCGACCGACACCTGGTCTTATCCGGACTACGTCAATCTGCGCGACGCAAATACCGGAATGGCGATTGTGGGCTGGACGTACGGGCAAAGCGAGGTCAAAAAAGACTCCGTGCGGGCAATGTTTGTCTCCACGAACTACTTCCGGACGATGGGCGTGACGCTGTTTCGCGGACCGGGCTTCAGCGCGACTGCCGAGCCTGCCGTGATTCTGGGATACCGGTACTGGCAAAACTATTTCGCTTCTGATCCGGACATCATCGGCAAGACGCTCACGCTGGACGACGTCCCGCATGTCGTAACGGGCATCGCACCGGATCAATTTAATGGCCACCTCACTGGAAACGGAGAAATGGCTGTCTTTCTCCCGCTCGAACGTGATCCGCGTTTTCGTACCGCCGGCACCGACCGAAGCAAAGAGTTGGTGTTTATCCATGGACGCCTGATGCCCGGAGTCAGCGTGGCGCAGGCGAGTGCCGCAGTTTCCGCGGTCACATCGTCGTTGGCCAAACAGTATCCGTCGACGAACGAGAACAAGTCCGGCATCGCGGCGCCGTATCACGCATTCGGCAATCTCGTGAAGTCCCGGCTCGCTGTGATTCAAGCGGTAGGGCTGACGCTGACTGGAATGGTGTTGCTCGTGGTGTGCCTGAATATCTCCGGCATGGTCCAGGTTCGCAGCGCGATGCGCGAACGGGAACTGTCCATCCGCCAGGCAATCGGCGCCACACGCCGGCAGCTGATCCAACATATGTTGAGCGAAGCGGTCATCATGGCGGGTTTTGGAGCGATCCTCGCGTCGCTGGTTTTGTTCAACATTCTGCCGCTACGGTCACTGTTAACCGACAAACCGCTTCCGCCTCAGGCACAGGAGGTACTGACATGGAATCTCCCGACCATCGGGTTCGCTGTGGGACTCTGCCTCCTGACCAGCCTCATGTTCGGATTGTTGCCGGCCCTTCGGTTCAGTCGTCCGGTGATCCTCTCTGCCTTGAAAGACGACGTAGGCGTCGGGGGGCGGCGCGCAGGTCGAGTTCAGCACGTAATGGCGGCGTTGCAGGTTGCGATCGCGGTTCCGTTGATCGTTTTGAGCGGCATCTCGCTCGATCGTGTCCGCTCTACCGCAATGGCCGACCTCGGGTTTCCCGCGGACTTGGTGTACGCCGTGCCGTTGAAGGTCGACAGTAAAAAGATCCCGAACGCGGCTTTCCGGATCCGCAGCGTCCGCGACGATCTCGCCAAGGCAAACGGTGTTGCCGCAGCAACTCTCGCGGACGCCCTTCCGCTAGCCACGGCGGAAGATTTCCGAGGCGACAACGTGCGTACCGCGCTGCAGCCGGAACCGAACGCGGCGCCGAAGTTCTTCCAGGTTCGACACACGCGTGTGGATAACGACTATCTGAACACGATGGGCATTCCGCTTTTGCGTGGTCGCGGTTTCTCGGCAGACGATCAAGCAGGCACGGTGCTCGTCACCATCATTTCGAAGACGTTTGCCGAGCAACTCTTTCCGAATGCTGACTCCGCCCAGGCGATCGGCAAGCGCTTGATCTTCGGCAACGATGAAAAGACGCAGCAGACGCTCATTATCATCGGGGTCAGCGGCGATTTCTCCACCGACCAAGTGAGCGCGAAGCGAGAGCAGTTGCTCGTGCCGCTAGCGCAGCAGCCATCTCAAGAGCTGTTCCTCATTGCGCGCAGCCTGCCTGGCGAGCCGCCACAGAAAATGACCGCGACACTTGAAAACGCGGCGCGGGATTTCGATCCGGAGAACCGCGGCTTCGGAACGGCTGAAGATGGAACGCCTGCTTATCCCAAGGTGGTCACGGGAGTGTGGCTGCGGAAGCGCAGCATGGACGGCTTCCTGACGGAGGCGGCTGTTTCGGGTATCGCAGGCAGCGTGATCCTGACGCTGTCGGCACTTGGAATTTACGGCGTCGTCGGCTTAATGGTCGCGACGCGTACGCGCGAGGTTGCGGTGCGCATCGCGCTGGGCGCCTCGCGACTTCGCGTGATTGGCATGGTGTTGTTCGACGTGGTGAAACTCGTGCTGCCCGGTGTGGTCGTTGGACTCATTCTCACGGCCGCGTTCATCCGCCTTAGGGGCGAAGAAAAAATGGGAATCCCGCTCAGCAGCGTGGAATACCTGTCGTACGTCGTGGGCGCCGCGGTTGCCGTACTCATCGCGGTCATTGCCAGCCTCGCTCCGGCCCGCCGCGCCGCGTCAGTCCAACCCATGGTCGCTATGCGCTCGGAATAAAAGCGGATGGCATTACAGATCCGCGGCGAAGTAGCTCGAAACGTAATGCATCCCGAATTTCGTCGAGCAGCAGACTGCAGGATTGAGCTCGAGGTGTTGCGACACCAACCGCGGAATTACTAATGAGTAGTCGCGCAGCGTTGATCTATTTTCGAGAGATCGATGCATAAACCCTTCGGCGTTTTAGCGGAGCTATTCCGCAGGATCGCGTCTCTTACTTGGTAATCGACGGGTTCAAATCGGTTCATTTCATCGAATAGAAACGTAAACTTCAATTTGCGCGTTGTTGCGGTCTCTGCTCTCTCTCCCGTAAACCTCAAGGTCAGTTTGGTAGGCTCGCACAGCGCCTTTGAAGTCCCAGATTTTCTTCCACACATCGAAAATGATTCCCGGAATTACGCCCCGCGCGGAGGTGAAGACGGCGTATTTTGCCGCAGGAATCTCACGGCCGACGAGACCGATTGGGATGTCTGCGAGGGAATCGACTTCCGAACCAATAATCAGCGAATAGGCGCCATTCACGTCACTTTCGTAATCGGTGTAGGCTGCGAGCACTGCATCGCCACGCTTGTCAGGAATCTTGGACAAGATGTTTTCCGAATAAAACTTCTGCCAGGTCTGGCTGATCTTTCCTGTTCCGCTCGATTCCTCTGGATTGCTGGTTCGAACCTCAATACCGATGATTTTAAATCCGGGTCTCATGATGATTTGGGGTTGCATCTCTCCTCCTGCCCGGACGATTGACGCTAGCAGCAAAATCAAAAGTCCTTGATAGAAACGCAGAGTTTGCTCCTGAAAATCATTTTCTCAGGATCGATTATGGAGTTTGGTCCGTAGAGTTCGATGTTCGGCCGGCTGTCAGCGAGGCATCCGCTGTTGACCACAAATTCGTTGTAAATGCGGTCCCATGCCGGGTCGACATCGCTCGCTGTACCGACAAAGTCATACATCAGGTAGCGGCCCCCGCGAAAGCGGCTCGTGAGTGCATTATTGGGCTCAAAGTTTTGATCCACAATCAGGCAAGCGTCGTATCGACACTTTTCCAGAGATGTGATGCTCGGATCATCGTGGAGGATTCCAATGAAACTTGAGTCTTCCATCAATAAACCGCTAGCATGCGCCCAATCCATCAGTTCGCCCCACATCTGAGTGATCGCTGGACTTCCGTAACGACCTACATATCGGCGATAAACAACCCGGCATTCGGGCAGATCGCGGATTTCGACCTGGCCGGAGGATGTTTGCGCCTTACCGGCGCCCTTTAAGATTTGCCACAGCGCTGGATCGAGCACATTGCCGATCTTGCTATTTTGCGCACGGAGAGAGTTTTTTCGGTTGAGTTGGGACTCGGCCCATTCTTTTGCAGCAGTTTTGCGCCAAGCGGAGGGGGAAAATCCGAAGTACCGGCGGAAGGCCCTGAAAAATGAGGTTGGATTGTCATAGCCAGCGTCGAGGGCGACATCGATGACTTTGTCCTTCGGGTTTAAATAAAGAGACCGCGCCGCCGTTTCGAGGCGCCGCCGTTGGATAAACTCATTCAGATTTTCGCCGATGAGGCTTCGGAATAACCGATGGAAATGGTACTCCGAAAAACAAGCCACCTGTGCAAGCTGTTCGAGCGACAGGTCCCCGCTGAGGTTCGCATCGATATAGGCGATGACTTTACTGATCCGGGCTTGATATTCCGAATGCCTTTCTGGCTCATAGCGTCTTCGCGACATCAGGGCAAGATACCACTGAACTGACTTACGGTCGGACCAAGAACCTGCTGATTAGTTGCTGAAAGTCGCTAGCATTTACTAATCGCGTTTTCCCGCTTCTCAGTGCGTGTGATAGCATTCGAGAGCTCATCTGAGCCTAAGGAAAGGAGGTCCTCCCATATGCGATACGAATTCGATCAGCGCAATAAAGCGATGATCGGCGCGCTTCAGGATTGCCTGCTTTCCGCCAATCCTCGCTAGGCAAACGATCTCTAAACCCAAAGTCTAGTTTCGGCACAATAGCTGAGGTGTGCCTCCTTAAACGGGCACAGATGGAGTCTTTTCAAATTTATGAATCCGATTACAGTTCTTAACACCGAGGAAATCCGCGAAATCCTCATAAAACGCGTGGATCAGCAGAAGCAAGCGGTCGGCATTGTTGCGGGAGTCATCGAACCGAACGGCCGCCGCGTCGTCTCCTATGGCAACCTAGCCAATGGCGATCCGCGCACGCTCGATGGAGATACGATCTTCGAAATTGGATCGGTCTCCAAGGTCTTCACTTCGCTGGTATTGGCGGACATGGCGAACCGCAAAGAGGTCAGCCTCGACGATCCAGCCGCAAAACATCTTCCCGCACATGTCAGGATGCCGGAGCGGAGCGGCAAACCCATCACCCTGCTCGATCTTGCCACGCATACCTCCGGACTCCCAACCGTTCCCAATCTGAAGCCGAAGGACCCAAGCAATCCTTACCCCGACTACAGCGTGGACGACTTGTACCAGTTCCTTTCCGGCTATGAACTGTCGCGCGACCCCGGTTCCGAATACGAGTACTCCAATCTGGGCGCGGGGCTGCTCGGCCACGTCCTCGCTTACCGCGCCGGAACGGATTATGAAAGCTTGATCCGAAGCCGCATTACGGAACCGCTCGGCATGCCGGACACGAGTATCACGCTCTCTTCCTCCATGAAACAACGCATGGCTACCGGTCACAGCCCGGCCCTCGCGCCCGTCGCCAACTGGGACTTATCCTTGCTGCCCGGTGCAGGCGCGCTGCGCTCCTCCGCCAATGACATGCTGACGTTCCTGGCGGCATTCCTCGGATATAAGGAATCTCCTCTCGCATCCGCCATGAAAGCGATGCTCGAGGCTCGCCGTCCCGTTGGCAAAACAAAGGCCGAGGTCGGTTTGGCGTGGCATATTCTCGGAGAGAGCGCCTGGCACTCGGGAGGCACCGGCGGTTTCCGCTCATTCGTCGCTTACGACCCTAAAGCACGCACCGGAGTCGTTGTACTCTCGAATGCTTCTACCCCCGCCGGTGTCGATGATATCGGTGCTCATATCTGGAATCCGAAGGTGCCGCTCGCCAATCCAGAGCCGCCAAAGCAGCGCACCGAGATTCATCTTGATCCGAAGTTCCTCGATAACTACACGGGGCGCTATCAATTGGCAGACCGCATTCTCGAAATCACCCGCGACGGCGGCCGGCTCTTCGTACAGGGCTTCGGACAGGCGGGGATCGGCGGGCCGAAGTTTGAAATGTCTGCGGAAAGCGAGAAGAACTTCTTCGTCAAGGAGACTGGCTCGCAGTTCACCTTTGAAACTGGTCCCAACGGCCGAGCAACGAGCCTTACTATGCACCGAGTCGGCCGCGAACCTATGCCCGCCCCCCGGCTATCCTGATTTCCGCCTCCATTCGATCTGCCAGGAGACGACAAGTATGAAATCGTCTCCTTGGCAGTACCGTCCGACTATCCCGGCACGTTCCCTGTCGGGTAACAAAGTCGGCTTGTCGAAGGCTTTACGTCAACTAGAGCTGAAAAGGAAGACTCGGGCCAGTTTGAATTTTGCTCTGTTTGAACGAGGCATATTCCCCTCCTTTTTAAGGGCGTCAATATACTTGACCAATCCAACACCAAAGACAGAAGAGAAATTGAAAATTGGACGAATCCTGCATCTCAAATCCGAGATCCGAGATCGCAAATTGGACGGGTCCAATTGGAAATTTCGGATCTCGGATTTGAGATGCAGGATTCGTCCAATTTCAACTTCCCCTGCGTCGACGGATTTCTCAAGTATGTTGTTACCCTTTTCAAGGAGGGGTGGACGCGACATCAAGAAAATGCCGCGAAGCCTCCTTTGACGGAGCGGACGGGGTGGTTGCTCACAAGTCACAGCGAGCCCGCGCGCTCGATCTAGAGAATTCCGGAAGAAACTGCGATCAAAAAGCTCCCGCACGTCTTTGTGTTCTTTGTGCCTTTTTGTGGCCTATTGTTCTTTCGTTGGGCAAAAGCCACCGACGAATGAATAACTGTTAATTAAGCTTTCTAAAATAGAGGTTGAGTGTCGCGCCGAGGATGTTTACGGGATTGCGCTTGCAGGTAGTACAGTTCTGATGAAGCAGATATGTGTCTAACATCAGACTCTTCTTGTAAGGGAACTGAATACCAAAGCCATACTGGCTCTGATCCCACGAGTCGTGGTTGCGATCGTAATAGAGTTCACCGGATCCGTACGGTCTGAATCTCAAAGCGCCCACCTGCAGGCGATCGCTGATTACGAGTTTGTTCCGATAGCGAAAATCGTAAACTCCTTTCACCCACCGGAATTCGCCGCGGTTCCGATCGGCCAGCAATAGATGTGTGAACAGAACGCGAGGCGTCGCCTCGGCGATGATTCTGTTTTCGATCTTGGTGCTGACGTTTTCAACCGTATGTAGGTATTCGTAGCCGGCTCCGAGTACAAGATAGTGTTCATATTCTTCGTCGATTTCCTCTCGATGAGATTTCAGGATCGGCTTCACGCGATGACTGAGTATGGCGCCAGTCCTCCACCTCTGAAACGAGAAGTTCAGGCCGTGCTCGAGCTCGCCCCAGGCCTGGAGCCGAGTCCGCGGCAACAATTCGATAGCGGCTGTTAACTTCGGCCGGTCCTCCCAGCCGGTGTCCGAGTGCTGGGCTTCGGCGCTTGCCCCATTCAGAATGCACAGTATGAGCAGACCGGCTACTGGTTTGAATTTCACGGTGGCTCTCATTGATTGTTGAGGCAGCTCAAAACGGGCGTCCTTATTGGCCGCCCGTTTCGCTCTAGTTCACTGGCCGGTGTGGTTCTTGGCCGCGTCTATTTTCTTCGCGAGTTCTTCCTTCAGCGCTTCCAGATTGAAGCTCGCGCCTTTCTGCATGGGTGGGAACTCGATGAAGCTGTGCGCCGCTTTGGCGATTTCCTGTTGGACGAGCACGAAGCGCCAGAACTCGTAAATGAACCAGTTGTAATACGCAAACGACCCGTTCTCCCTGCCGTTGTAGAAGCCGGTCCGCTCGAATGGGTCGAGACGGAGATTGGTCAAGATCGGCATGTCCGGTTTCACTGTGGAGCCGAGCCAACCACCGGGCTGGTCGGTAAAGCGATACTTATAATCATCGATGCGGGCTGCACTCAACGTGGTTTCGGTGAAATAGAAAATCTCGTGGCGTTTGGATGGACCCTTCCCGGTAATGAGATCTGTCTGGTCGTAGCCATCAAGATGTACTTTGTAGGTAGTGCCGTCGAGCTGCTTACCCTTCTTTAGCTCATCAACGATGTTTGGGTTGCCCGCTGAGGCAACAAAAGTGGGGAACCAGTCAAGGCCGGACACGATGCCGTTCTCAACTCTGCCGGACGGCACATGGCCCGGCCAGCGGATCATGGCCGGCACGCGAAAGCCGCCTTCCAGGCCGGTGCCCTTGCCGCCAGCGAACGGAGTCTGACCGCCATCGGGCCAAGTAAAGTTCTCGGCTCCATTGTCGGTGGTAAAGACCATTATTGTGTCGTTGTCGAGGCCATTGCCCTTCACGTAGTTCATGACCTCGCCAACGATATCGTCGAGTTGCGCCATACCGGCTTCCTCGACAGACCAGCTGTTTTGCGGTGTGCGCATCTTTTCGTATTTTTCCGACAAATGCGTGACCACGTGCATGCGGGTTGGATTAAGCCAGATGAAGAACGGCTTTCCGTCCTGTCTTGCCTTATCGGCAAACTTCAGCGCGTGACTAAGGATCTCATCGTCCACAGTTGTCATGCGATCCGGGCACAAGGTACCGGCGTCCTCGATCCTCTGCTTGCCGACCTTACCCCAGCGTGGTTGTTCAGTGGGATCGTCCACATTCGTGGCCCAACTATGCACCATATTGCGCGCGCCGACCGTTGCCCTGGCTGCGGCAGGGTAGTTTGGATGACAGGGATCTTCCATAGCGTCGAGGTGGTAGAGGTAGCCGAAGAATTCATCGAACCCGTGGACCGTGGGTAGAAACTTGTTCAGATCGCCAAGATGGTTCTTCCCGAACTGCCCCGTGGCATAGCCCATCGTTCGGAGCACTGTGGCGATCGTTGGAGCCTCGGCGGGAATACCAAGTGTGGAGCCCGCTTGACCTACCGTGGTCAAACCCGTCCGGATGGGAAGCTCACCCGTAATGAAATTCGCGCGCCCTGCCGTGCAGCTCGCCTCGGCGTAGTAATCGGTAAACCGCATGCCTTCGGCCGCCAGTCTATCGAGGTGAGGCGTGCGACTTGCCATCATGCCGTGGTGGTAGGCGCCTATGTTGAACCATCCAACGTCATCGCCCATGATGAAAATGATGTTTGGTTTTCTCTGCTGTTGCCGCAGCGTCGACGACTGTCCGACAAGTGTTAAGAGAGCCAGTAACGGAATGCCGGCGCACAAAAACTTCTTACGATATTTCATGATTAAACCCTTTCTAGTTTTCTAAAGTAGTCAAGAATGCGATTCAGTACACACAACGAAACCCAAGGTGATTGGTACCGGTATCAGGATCGCCTTTACCCCGCCCGCCCGGAACGTAGCGGCTGCAGTACTGGTCGGTGCAGAGGAACGAACCACCGCGCTGCACACGTTTGGCTACTCGGAGTTCACTGGGATCGAAACTGTCCATCGGACCTTTTGGATTGATGGCGACTTCGCCGTTTGCTGCGAGTGTTTGATAGTAGTCCGCTCGATACCAATCCGACGTCCACTCCCAGACATTGCCGGAGATGTCATACAGACCAAAACCATTAGGGGGAAAGGAAGCGACAGGCGCAGTCCCGACGTAGCCGTCCTCGCCGGTGTTGTGATCGGGGAAGTGTCCTTGGAAGGTATTTGCCATGTGCTTTCCATTAGTCTCGAACTCGTCTCCCCAGTCGTATCGCTTTCGATCCAGACCGCCGCGTGCAGCGAACTCGAATTCTGCTTCCGTTGGAAGTCGCGCTTCTCGCCAGGCGCAGTAAGCCACAGCATCTCGATAGGCGATGTGAACCACGGGATGGTTCATGCGGCTTTTGATGTTTGAGTCGGGACCTTCCGGATGTCGCCAGTTCGCACCGCGTACATACGTCCACCACGCGAAATGATTGTTCAGTGGTACGGCGTGAGCTGGAGGCGAGAACACTACTGAACCCGCCACAAGGTTCTCTGGTGGTGCGCCGGGGAAATCTTGCGCACTTGGCGCAATTTCTGCGACGGTGACGTAGCCCGTGGCCGTCACAAACTTTGAAAACTGCTCGTTCGTCACCGCTGTTTTGTTCATCCAAAAGCCGTCAACGTAGACACGGTGCAGCGGTCTCGCGTCGGGCATGTTCGGTTCTTCGGAACCCATCCAATAGCTCCCGCCGGGAATCCACGTAAAACCCGCAGCCAGGCGCGGCGGGTTGGACGGCTCTCGGTCATTGATTTTGGGCACCCAATTCGTCGCTGCCTGCGCGACGACATACGAATCGCCTGCTGGTTTTGTCGGGTTCAATTTTGTGGCAGGGGGATCGCACATTGGACCTGCGGGGTCTGCGACGGACATCGATTCCGGATTCCTGGTGCCGGACTGATGGTTGCAGGCGGTCAGCAGGCCAGTGGTTAACACGGAACCAACGACGATCAATACGAAGATATCGCGCGCCATCGGAAATCTCCTCATGCACAAGTTGCACACTGCGACATCGAAACTCGACATCCCAAATTGGACGCTTTCATTCACGCGCCTCGCACGGAGTACGTCTGCGGTCGGGCATCAAATGGTCAGAACTTGAAAGCGAATCCAAACAGCGGTCCTTTCATTGCTGTGTCAAGCAAGAAACGGTCCTTGTCGTAATCCACGTGCAGATAGCGGTAACCAACGGCGAGGGCATAGTGCCGATGTACGTCGACGCCGCCGATTCCAAGGACTTGGTATGTGAAGTTTGAGCCGCCGCCCCGCGTCTCCGTAACCAGTGACCCACCAGTTCCGGGGCAAATAAACCGTTCCTCTCAGTCCGGCGATGCCATCAACCCAACCCCTTCCCTCTTGCACGTTAATGCCGGGAAGCAGACCGGGCTGAAACTGCAGTTCCGATTTCAGATGCCAATACCGTATGCCTCCGACGACGTCTATAGATGCCTGGCTCGTGTCCAGCATCCGGTATCCGCCCTCTGGAGTGAGTAAGAACAGTTTTTGGTTTGGAGCAACACTCGAAAAGAGCGGCCCTGGAGTTGCACGCTCACCGCGGATATCCGTGTACAGAACGTCGCTCAGTACGACGAGCTTGTTGTTCCAGTTCGCGTCAGCGAAGCCCATCAATGCGAAATGCAGATGATCGAGGATGTTTCTGAATGACGCATCGACGTTGGCAGTTCGGTCTGCGACGCCCACGCGCCCGTTAATACTCGAGCCCCAGAGGTATGGAATAACGCGGAATTGCCAAGGTTCTGCAGAAGGTTGCGATGGAGATTGTGCGATCAATTGTGAAGCGCACATCAACAGGCAAATTAGGAGTGAAAGCGCGATACGATGTTGTCTCACGATGTGACTCCCGCTCAATTACTCGTCGTCTAAAAAACTGCGAAATGTTCACTCAGAGTGGACTAACGTGATAAACGCGGATTCAAACAGTTTCGAAAAGTGCGGTGTAGATTGAATATCCGTATTAATACGGCAGAATGGAGACACTGTTTCGTGTTGCAATTTCAACTGCATTAAGACCGAAGTTGCGATGCTTGACGTGAGCGTAAGCCGCCGATACCATCCCCGCAACCATGCACCAACTTCCATCTCTATTAACTCCGGAGCGAATGAACGACATCGAGACGTGCATGCGGAATTTGACTTCCACGCCTCGATATATTTACTCGTGGCCGGGTCTGCAGGCAGATCTCGAGCGAGACGGCCGCGAGAGCTTCCCATGTGTCGGTTACGGCAGCCTGGTTAACCGTGCGTCTGCCGCGCGCACGCTCCGGGGTGAGAGGAAAGCGGTTGTCATCGCTTTCGGTGTGCGCCGCGTTTTCAACCTCTTTATGGAAGATGCAGGTTTGAATCGGTACTCGTTGCCTGCAAATCCGAAGGCGCGTGCTGCGCTGAACGTTATTTCGACCGGACAAAGCCACGACGCGGTAAACGGAGTACTCTTTGATGTCGCTACTGCCGATATCCCTACATTCCGAGCGCGGGAGGTTGGATACGATCTAATTCCGGTTGCGTGCATCGACTGGACGCGCCGAGACGATCCGGCATTCACGGCCTACATCCTTGCGTGTCCGAATGAACCGCGAGATGGAAAGGTCCGCACGCGTCGCGACATCGAACCCCACGTGGAGTATTACGAGCTTTGCCGGGCCGGCGCCGCGGCGCTGGGCGATGAGTTTCTTCGCTTCTGGCTCGCGACGACTTTCCTCGCCGACGGCATCACACCGATGACCATTTGGGAGCGGCGATGAACCTCCTGACTTTCTTTCTGAAGGATCTTTTCAGAGCCTGGCTGGATCTGCCGTTTGCCGAGCGCGCAATAGTTCTGATTCTGGTGGTGGAGTCGCCTGTTATATGGGTGTTCGAAACCATTCAATACCGCCGGCTGATCAAGAAAAACAAGGATTCCAACACGCTGGGTCTCGCCCCGGTTTCGGTGCGTGGACGTCTGCTGGAAGACCTTGGTCCCGGAGGCGTCGCGGAAGCTTTGCGCGCGGAGTTATTCAACATTCGTGAAGCTCGCGATCGCGTTCTCGGCGATCGTCCCGCTCCTTATCTTGCACCTGCGATCGGCGCAGATACGGGATACTACCTCGTCGGTCTCCGGCACGAGGCGCCGATCCCACAGGACGTACAAGAGGAGGCAGCCGCGCAGCGGATCGAACAATCGGTCGTGCTTCGCGTCGGTTCCGTTTCCATTCCAATCAGCGAAATTCTCGATCTGCTTCTGACCGTATTCAGCGCATTTCCCGTACCGTATCGCGAGCAGTATCGTCGTACGCTCATCCATGTATCGTTAATGCAAAGCGGAGATCAGATCCGGCTGACGGTCGGCCGGCTTCCGCGATCTGCCGGCGGTAGACGCAGGGCACGCAACGAAGCGTCCCCACCGTCAAGCAGCCGAAGCCTGTTCACCGAGACGGTGACCGCAAAGACGCTCGAAGACGTAAACGGCATAGTTCGCGACGCAGCATTCATGATTCTGGAAATGCAGAATCTTTTCGACGGTCGGCGATGGCAAAGCATGCGCTTACTGCTCGATGGCGTACAAGCATTGGATGACTATCGCCGCACGGGCTCGAGCGAGGCTCGCGATCGTGCGCGGGAGCACATGAGAGACGCGGCGCAAGCAGATCCGCAGAATGTCGAGGCTCTCTACTATCACGGCGCCATGACAATGATCGACCGTACCGATCACTCGATCGAAGAAGCAATACGATGTTTCGATCATGTCCGGACCTTCAAGAGCGAACATGGGGAAAAGGAGGATAAACTCGCGCGACTTCGGGCCATGGCGCATCTCGGACTTGCGTATTGTTATGCGCAACAGTGGCATCGTTTGGGCAACCGAAGACATCAGGTGCTCGATCAGGCGAAGTTACACACGGAGATGGCCCAACAAGAATGGGATTGTTTTAGGACGTCTCTTAAGAAATCCAGTAAGAAAACTACAGGAAGCGTGGCCAATCATCCGCTTATCCCCTACACGTGGGCACTTGTGACTACGGTCAATGAGGAAAAAGAAAGTCCCACAGATGATCGGACCAGCCGGTTTCTCAAGGCATATGACCTTTACCGCCAAGCGGTCGACCTACAATCTGAGAACGGCATGTTTTATAACAATGCCGGATGGGTTCTACTCAAGCTGACGGAATGGGGTATCAAGACACTGGCAAAAGAATTCCAGCGGGAGAATGAAACCGCAGAAATCGCGCTGCTCGCCGAAGCATTTCTGCAAAAATCGCTTGGCCTGAATCCAACGAACAAGTTGGCGCATGCGAACCTGTGCCTGCTCTACTCGCTACCTCCGTTCTGCGATGAGCAGGACAAAACGGGTCTGAATCGTAGTCGGTATTACGGTCTGAAGGCGGTCGAAATCGATCCGGAATACATTAACGGTTATCGGGATCTTGCGGTCGCATTCATTCGTTACGATGAGCTTGACGATGCCTACAAGTACTATACGGCCGCCTTGCAGAAAGCGGAATTGCCGGACAAGGACAGTGAAATCATTCGCGATGTTCTTAACGAGCTCGAGAAGCACGCGAAGTTAAACGACGATCAAATGAAGCGCTGGAAAAATCCGGATCCTGCCCTGCTTAGCCCCGGGAAAAAAGCGCAAACCGCATCGGTCTGACTCTACACTAAAAGAACACATCGAATGGCTCGGCCGGATCGCAAAGACTGTTGCGCCGCCTCTTTGTGGCTACTATCTTGGCACCGCAGGCGATACAATCCGACCACTCGTGGAAATGAGCAAACCCACACACGGCAACTCCGATGCACAGCCACACCCCGCCACAGGCGGTGATGTGGCCTTGTGGTCTTTTCTCGATCAGTTGAAGGCGAACCTGAGAACCATTCGCGAGGATAGCAAGGCACTCAGATTCTCTCTTCGCCTCACCTGCGAGTATTTCAAGGTTGATGAAGGATGCTTCGCTGTTCTTCCTTCGGGACGCGCGGATGCCGAACTGGTATCGGTCATTCCGCGAACGGGAAAATGGGATCTGAATTTGCTCGCCGCATTTCTACGCAAACAAGACCCTGTCACTCCGCAACGTATCATTTTGGCTCCGGTCAGCCGTCGAGGACGCTTGTGGGCCGTGCTGGCCCTGAAAAGTAAGCGCGAGTTTGAGCGCCCATCGGCACGAGCTCTTCTGCGCGTAGCCCGAACGATTTCCGATTCCATCGAAGGCATGGACTGGCGGCGGATCGTGGAAGTGCGGTCGCGGATCGATCGCAAGATCATGGAGCAATTGCGCCCCAAAGATCTCTTCTATCAAATCCTCCACGGCCTCCGCTCGTTGACGAACTATGATCATTCGTCGGCGTTGCTGATCTGCGACCCCCGTGAAGATACGCTCGAGCTCGTCGCTGAACAAATCGCCTGGCTGAAAGGAAAAAGCCGGCGCATCGGCCTGAGATTGCCATTGAACGAAGGTCTCTGGCGTCTCATGCGAGACAGCACCATTTACGGTTTCAGCCGGGAAGATGGCTGTTGGCGAGCATGGCTGGGACAGGACTCCACCGCCCTGGCTCAACTCTTGGACTACAACAGCGACACAGCCGCGTCCGGTTCTGAGTTGTGTGAATCGGCCATGTTGTGCGCTCCGCTCGCCACTCGCGACGGCGTGCTGGGGGTTTTAAAAGTAGCTTCACGCCATCCTGCTTCGTTCGGAACATATGAAGCGGATCTGCTTCAACGCTTCGTGCCGGTTGCTGCCGTAGCAATCCACAACTCTCAGAGAACGGTAACGCTCGAAACCAAAATGCTTGAAGCTGAGAAAAAACACGCGGTGGCGAACCTTGTTCGTGGCGTATCCCACGATGTCAACAATGCTCTCGGAGCCGTTTTGCCGCTGGTACAACAGATTTTGGCGGACCTCGAATCGGACCGGCTTGACCGTGGCATTCTTCATCAGGACCTGCAACAGATCGAACAGTCACTGCAGACGTGCCGAAGAATCTTTGGAGGGATGCTGGCTTTGGCGCGTGGAGCAACGCAGGGCACGGTGCAGGCCAATGTGCGCCGGGCGCTCGACAGCTCGCTGGGCATTCTGAAGGATGGTTTGGAACGACAGGGCATTCGGCTCGATATCCAGCTTTTGGATGTCGTTCCGAATATACGAGCAGCACAAGGAGATCTGGAGCAACTGTTTCTGAATCTCGCGGCGAACGCCAGAGACGCAATGCCTGCGGGAGGCATGCTTTCTATCCACACCATACACGCAGGGAATCAGCTGGAAATCGTCATTCGCGATACCGGCTGCGGCATTCTGCCGGAATACATGTCTCGTATCCAGGAACCGTTCTTTACAACCAAACATAACGGCAGCGGCCTCGGGTTATCGATTTGCCGCTCTATCATCTGGAACGTGGGTGGCGAAATGAAGATCGAAAGTCATCCGGGAGCGGGTACACAGATCCGTGTCCTGCTGCCGATCGTCGACGATAAAACAGCTGCGAGTACGCCATGAGTACGTCGCGCATTCTGGTTGTTGATGATGAAACCGGGATGCTTCGATCTGTCGAGCGTGTGCTTGCTCAGGACTACAAAGTGGCGGCCACGAGAATGCCGCGGGAGTCGATAGAACTGGCGAAGACATTCAATCCGGATCTCGCCATTCTTGATATTCAGATGCCGGACATGGATGGCTTCGAGCTCATGGAACATCTGCAAGCCATCGATCCGGAACTCGACATCATTCTCATGACCGGCAGTATTCACGAGCTGGATGCGAAGCTTATACGCGCCATACGGAAGGAAGCTTTTTACTTTCTTCAAAAACCGTTCGACCGTGAAGTGCTACTCACGCTCGTTGAACGATGTCTCGAGTTGAAACGGCTCGATGCCCAGAACCGAAGACATTTGCAGCGGATGGAAAAGGAACTCGCGGAAGCCCGGGCGTTTCAGCAAAGTCTGTTGCCCGCGCCGGAGCACAAAGCGGGAGGGGTTTCCGTTTTTGCGCGCTACGTTCCGTGTTCTGAGCTTGCGGGGGATTTTTACGACTATATCGCCGCAGCACCCGATGCAGTAACACTGCTTGTGGCCGATGTTTCAGGGCACGGGGCGAGTGCAGCCATGCTCACTGGCGTTGTCAAATCCGCCTTTCACTCAGCCGGCCGTGACGGTTACGCACCATCCTCGGTTGTGCAACTTGTTTCCAATGGAATCCGCGCATTCGACCATCGTCACTTCATTACGCTCATTTGTATTCGTGTGCGGAGGGGTCTGCTGGAATTCGTCAACGCGGGCCATCCTCCTGGTATTCTGCAGAGGCTCGGCAGTTCCAGAATCCTGCTCCACAATACCGGTCCATTGATTTCACCGGCGTTTTCCGGCTTTTTCTGGGAACAGCACACTCTCCCGATACAAAAGAAGGACCGCATTGTGCTCTTCACAGACGGCGTCATCGAGACAGAGTCGGAATCCGGTATGTACGGGCTGGAACGGCTCATCAGTCAAGTCGCCCGTGATGCTGTCCCGGGAAACGTACTCTTGGACAACATCGTGGAGAGTGTCCGGCTGTTTGCAGCAGGCCGTCCGATCCACGATGACTTGACGCTTGTCGCAGCAGACCTCTAGGGTCAGGCGCAATTACTTGCCATTTCCGTTCCGTCGACGCAGGGGAAGTTGAAATTGGACGAGTCCTGCATCTCAAATCCGAAATCCGAAATTTCCAATTGGACCCGTCCAATTTGCGATTTCGGATCTCGGATTTGAGATGCAGGAT
>JACXTT010005835.1_pt1 | contig 17788 bp, 12 predicted proteins | sample 9270951 | NCBI WGS metagenome assembly JACXTT01 (sample SAMN15532306, study PRJNA645909) | rock metagenome | isolation source: weathered quartz diorite | place: Puerto Rico | collected 2017-06-21 | reverse complement strand
TCCTTCGAAAGCTGCTCGACGAAGAAAGGCCGTTCAGGCCTCGGCCCTACGAGGCTCATGTCCCCGTCGAGAACATTGATAAGTTGCGGTATCTCGTCGAGTCGAAGTTTTCGGAGGATTTTGCCCACCCTCGTGACGCGAGGATCCCGCCTGTCAGCCCACACGGGACCCGATGTGTTCTCGGCATCCAGCAGCATCGACCGGAATTTGAGGACCCGAAACTTCTTTTCGTCTTTCCCCACCCTCTCCTGGGTGTAGAACACCGGACCCTGTGAATCGATCCCGATCATGAGGGCGAGCAGAAGCCACACAGGAAGCCCTACGAAGAGAATCACGAACGAAAATACAATATCGATTCCTCGCTTTACCGCGTGCTCCCAGGGCTGCATCAGCTCCGGGGATATCTCTATCAGAGGGAATCCGTAAATCTGGTTTGTCCGGGCTTGCCCGCTGATGATATCGTAGAGGTCGGGGATGATTTTGAGACTCAATTCATGGGAGTTGCACGATGCGATCACCGAGAGGAGCCGGTCGTGCTCGGTGGTATCGAGGGCGATGAGCACGTCGGTGACACCGTGGTCGTCGATAAGCTCGGGTAAGCGGTTCATTGACCCAAGCACGGGGACGTCTTTGTAAGACTCCCCTGAAGGTCCGATACCCGCAGGGACAAACCCGATTATCTTGTACCCCAGGGCCGGATACAGCTTGACACGGTCGAACAGGTCCCGGGCCTTCTGCGACCACCCGACGATGAGCGTATTCCGCAGGCCAATCCCGGCTTCGAGAAGGCGCCGCTGGAACGTATGCTGGAGCATGCGCCCTCCGCCGACCAAGCCCATGATGAGACACCAATAGACGGCGATCAGCATGCGCGACTGGACCGGCGAGCTTACGCCCTGATCGTCGATGAAGATAGCGAAGAAGAGAAACAGAATTCCGAAGGTAGTCGCCTTGGAAAGTGTGGCAAACTCGTCGAGACGGGATTGGGTATACCAGGAACGGTATAATCCGAAGCTAAAAAACACGATTGTCCAGAAAATCCAGATCGCTGCCATCGGCAGCCACAGATCCGGATCGGGTGTGTGAGGAAACCATCCGCTTCTGATCCTGATCCAATAGTAGATGAACCACGCGACGTTTAGCGTAAGGAAATCGGTTAGGGTCGTCCTCAGTTTATCGCGGATCTTGTTCATAAGATCTTGACGCGGAGAAACGCTTTGGAGAATTCCAGAATCATCGAACAAACATCAGTTTTCTCATGAGCAGACATCCGTCTGCTTGCAGCCGGCACAAATAAATCCCGCTCGATTGTGCTTGCGGACGCCACACAACTTCGTATTCGCCTCGGAAGCGCTCCCCTTGGACAAGAACATCAACTTCCTGACCGAGGAGATTGAAAATTTTCAGAGATACGTGGCTCGTATGCGGTATGCGGAAACGAATCCGTGTCGACGGATTGAAGGGATTCGGGTAATTCTGGCTCAATGAGAATTCGGCAGGTGCGGTATTCTCGCCCGCTCGAACACTCGTAGGCGCGGAATCGATTGTTCGAAAAACCCCTCCCTCCTCTACCCCTGCGATGATGTGGCCTGTCAAATCGACCGCCAACGACGAAACGGTTCCTATCGGGAGACCTGAATTAATCGCTGTCCAGTGTGCTCCGTGATCTGTGGATCGAAAGACCCCTCCATCGTTATACGTCCCCGCAAATACCTGACCACCGGGATCCACGGTAATTGAACGGATGAAAGAGGCGGACAATCCGGAATCCGGCGCATGCCAGTTAGCACCGTCGTCTCCCGAAACGAAGACACCGGCCTGCCAAGTCCCGGCGAACAAGTTGCCGAGAGAATCTCTTGCGAGGGTCATGATGACTGTGTCTCCAAGCCCATTATTGATTGCGGTCCAGCTCATGCCGTCGTCCGAGCTTCTGAACACGCCGCGCCTCGATCCGGCATAGATGATTCCCGGGGGACCAAGCACGATTGCGCCCGCCCCGCCACTCAGCCCGTTGGTTATTGGGGTCCAGCTATCCCCATTGTCGGAGGAACGAAATAGACGGCCACCCCCGGCGTAGACGTTCCCCGTTGGACCAACGACGAAGGTGATCACGTAGTCACCAGCGAGTCCCGAGGTGATATCGGTCCAGTGCTTTCCCGAATCATCCAAGCGGAACATACCGCCTCCAGCCGTCGCGGCAAAAATTTCATTCGAGTAATTTACGGCCACCGACCATACTCTTTGATCGGGGAGTCCGGAATTAGCGCTGTTCCATGTCATTCCACCATCAGTCGTGAAGTGTACACCCCGATTGTAATCGCTTGTATATATGTCGCCGCGAGGACTAACCGCGAGCGAAGTGATTTGAAAATTGTCAAGGCCGTTGGCAATTGGATTCCAGGTGGTACCATTAGCGGTAGCCCTTAGAATCATCCATCGCCCCCCTGCGAAGAGGTCTCCATTGGTGTTTGTGTCCAGGCAATAAACCGAGTGGGCTGCCTTCGCCACGGAAATCCAGTGAAAACCGTGGTCCGTCGAGCGATAAATCCCTGACGTATCTGTTCCGAGATAAATAGCGTCGGACGCACCAACCCCAAGAGACCGGACATGAAGATGAGAGGCTCCTGAATCGGAGGCAATCCAGGCTTCTCCATAATTGTCGGACCGGTATATCCCTCCGGTCCAGAAGCCAGCATAGATAGTTCCGTAATGATCAACCGCAAGGGCGCTTACGTAGCCGGATGCCAGGCCTGAATTGATCGCCGTCCAGTTCGCGCCGTTGTCGGAAGAAAGATAAACTCCGGCACTTGCGGTACCAGCAAAAATATACCCTGATCCATCCATCGCCAACGCATTAATAAAGGGATCCACCATTCCGGTGTTGCTTGATTTCCATGTTGCGCCGTGATTGGTCGAGAGAAAGATTCCCCCACCGCTTGTGCCCGCGAGAATATGACTGGAATCGCTGATCAGCAGGGCATCCGTGTAGAGGTTTGCCAATCCGCTATTCATTTCAAACCAACTTTCTCCATGATCCGTGGACCGCAGAACACCCCCATCAGTCCCGGCAAAAATGTTCTCTTCAGGATCTATCTCAAAAGAATAAATGGAATGCGGCAAGCTATAGACATTTCGTCTCCAGGTTGTCCCGTTATCTGTAGTTTGATACAACTCACCGTGGTAACCCCCCGCAAACCCTTTACCGGACCCATCAAAAGCAATCGAGTAGATGCTTTGGACTCCTGTGATGTTCGTCCAGATCGGCTGTGAGATGGCGGGGGGAGAACCCTGGGTCATGAACCGCAAGATGAGGAGTGTAAAGGCCTTGCATAAGCGGGAGCTGTTGAAGAGTGTAACGAAGACTCGCTTATATGACCTTCGGAACCCGGTCATTCGCTGCTTTCCTCTATTCGAAGAATCCTGAATTCCCCTTGGAGGGCCTTCAGTTCCTTATACCAACGCACGTTACGTTCCATCCCTTCCTCGAGGGAGATCTGAGGTCGAAAACCGGCTGATCGAAGCTTGTCGACCCTATAACGCGTGTCCGTATTAAACTTCGTTATTCGAGCGCTCGACACGGCGAACTCACGCCGAGCCAACTTCCCGATGGCATCCATGACTTTGGCGGCGGGGATCGCGATCCCCATCGGAATGGATAACGTGGGCCGTTCCAGTCCGGCCTTCCGGGCGATGAGTGCTACGAGCTCCCGCGTCATCATTTGGGGTTCATCAGCATAGTTAAAGATCTCCACGCCCCGTTTCATATGATTCAGCAGAAAGACAGTACCCTCGACGACGTTTTCAACGTACGCAAGGGCTTTCACGTTTTCCCCTTTTCCGATCCAAACAAACTTTCCGTCACACACATATCGGATCAACCTGAATATGTTCGCACGATTGCCTGGGCCAAACACCACGGTCGGGCGAATTATGATAGCGACTCTGGATGCATCTTCGGAGCCCCAGCTCTGGACGAGATGCTCCGCCTCCAATTTTGACTCACCATAGGCGTTGGAGGGCCGGGGTGGGGACTCTTCGGATGGAAAATCCGAGTCGCCATAGACCGCAACGGAACTGAACAGTACGAATCTCCTGATCTTGACCTCTGACGCGAGAGAGAGGAGATTACGCGTGCCTTCCACGTTCACACGGAAGTATTGATCCCTGTCGATTCCTGCATCCTTATGTTCAGCGGCCAGGTGTATCACAGTATCGACGTTTTCCAAGGCGTTCCCCACCGCCAGAGGGTCGAGGACGTCGCCTACAATTTGGGGGTAGTGGCGGCTCTTTGTCTCCCGGGGCACTTTATCGAGCCCGCGCACTGACTCACCGGCGTCTGTAAGATATCTGCTCAGATGCCCGCCGATGAATCCGGAATCGCCGGTAATCAAGATCATGGGAGGATCACAATTCCACGAAACTGCTATCCGATTCCGATTGCCCTCAAGATGGTCGAATTGACTCGCTTCACGTCAAATCGCTCGACGGCCATGTCGCGGCTGGCTCTGCCCATTCGCAACCGGAGGTCTGGCTGCCTTGCCAAGGTTCGCATCGCTGCGGTGAGCGCCCGGACATCTCGCGGTGGAATCAGGAGGCCATTCACCGTATCGCTGACTGTTTCACGGCAACCAGGAGTATCCGTTGTGATGATCGGCTTGCCCATCGCGAGGGCCTCGAGCAACGACTTCGGTACTCCCTCTCTATAGTAAGAAGGGAGAACCACCACATCCGATTCAGCAATGGCATTTCTCACTTCTTCCATCTCTCCAAGGTATTCGATGCTTCCCTCCCCGACCCACCTCTCGATGACCCTTCTCTCCACATGTGCCGGATTGTCAGTGTCGATTTTTCCGAGAAGTTGAAATCTGGCAGCGGGAAGTTCTGTCTTCAGAGTTTTCGCAGCTTCGGCAAACTCTCCGATGCCCTTATCCCAGAGCATCCGGCTGAAGAGGAGAAACGTACACTGCGAGTCCTTTCCCGCAGGCTGCACGAAGTAGAATCGTTCCAGGTCGACCCCGGAGCCGAGCGTGATTTCGGTTCTTTCCTTATTGACAAGAGAATTGCTCTCAAAATAATCCCGATCCTCCCGGTTTTGGAAGAACACTACCTGCGATTCCCGCAGTGCGAACTTGTACATCCTCTTCACCAGCGGCCTCAACATCTGCGGCACGACCCTGTCGCCCGCGAACACGTAGCCCAATCCGGGGATCATGTTGAAGACCCTTGCGACTCCTGCATTTCGGGCCGCTATGGAACCGTAGATGACCGGCTTAATCGTAAAATGGAACACAAACTCGGGTCGTTCCGCCTCGTAGATGCGTCTCAGGCGACGGAGGAGATTGAGGTCCACGACGGGATTGAGGGCCCTGCGGTTGATGGAGAAGGGAATGTACCGGATGCCAAGCTCTTTGAATTGTTCCGACGTGCGGTCCTGCGGCGCAAGGATGATGAGCTCGATGCCGTGTGACCGGATCTCTCTCAGGAGCGACCACCGGAAGTTCTGGAGGTACCAGGAGGTGTTGGCAACGATAATAGCTTTGATACTGATGCTCCTTGCTGTGGTTCGAAAGTACTGGGGGGTACCCGCGCTCGGCGTGGAGTCACTAACAGGCTGCAACGGCCTTTCCGTGCTCCTCGCAGAGATACCATTCCAGGAATCGCCGCACTCCCTCCTCAATTCCCACTTTTGGCTGATAATCGATCAATCTTCTGGCTTTGGTGATATCGGCATACGTCTCATCGACGTCTCCCTCCTGGATCGGAAGCAACTCTATAACCGCCCTCTTCGACAGTCCGGCCTCGATAACCTCAATCAGTCTGGAGACACTGATTGTCGTCGATTCCCCGAGATTGATCAGCTCAAATCCGCGCACGCGTTCAACAGAGTTCGTCACCCCCTGAATGATGTCGTCGATAAACGTGAAATCGCGCCTGAGATTCCCCTCTCCAAAGACTGGGATCTTGCACCCGTTCAGTATTAATCTCGTGAACTTGTGGATCGCCATGTCGGGCCGCTGCCGCGGGCCGTACACGGTGAAGAAGCGGAGAGCATAGATGTTCAACCCGTACATTGAATGGTAATTCCGGCAGATGACTTCGCCCGCCCTTTTCGAGGCGGCATAGGGAGAGACAGGATGATCGACAGAGTCGTCTTCGGAGAACGGGGTTTTCCGATTATTCCCGTACACCGAAGAGGATGATGCGTAAATGATTCTCGTGATCCCGAATACCCGCGCCGCCTCCAGCACGTTGACCGTGCCCAGGACATTCGTCCTGTGATAGCCAAGGGGATCGCCAATGGACGAGCGCACTCCGGTTTTAGCTGCCAGATGGACCACAATCTCGATTTCCCGCTTCCGTAGGATCTCCGTCAGCGTATCGCCGTCGAGAATATCTCCTCTGACGAAGGAGAATTGCGGCCGGCTGAGCGCCATTTGCAGATTGCGCTCCTTAGCGCGGATGTCATAGGAGCCGTCAAAGTTGTCCAGCCCCACGACATCATGGCCGAGATTCACAAGGGTATCCACGAGGTGCGAGCCGATGAACCCGGCGGCACCGGTGACCAGGATCCTCATCTCCCGCAGCCCCCCGGCGCCGGCTTACAACCTTTTATCTGCATCAATGTAAATCCTGTTCCATAATTCGAAGTTCAGAAGTAACCATAATTGGGCGTCATACACTTCCCCGCCGTCGCGGTGGAGGCGGTAAAGTCTTTCAATATACGGAAAATTAAAGTATCCCCTGCGGCGCGCACGGTCGTCAAGGAGAGTTTCGAATATGTACGCTGTGAGTTCGCCGCGAAACCACGGATCGGTCGGTACCGCAAAGCCGTGTTTGGGCTTCCGAAGCACTTCCGGGGGCAGAAGCCCCTGAAGAGCGCGCTTAAGAATTCGCTTGGTCGCCAGGCCCCTGATTTTGTACGAGGATGGAATCTGATTCGCCAGCTCCACCAGGCGATAGTCCAGGAATGGCAAACGGCCTTCAATGCTGCATGCCATCGTCGCCTTGTCCAGCTTTTCAAGATAGGTGTCCGGGAGCCATGTCTTCACATCGACGTACATGAGCCGATTGAGATGGTCAACCGGGCTGCGCCCGTTCTGTGAGTGACGGTAGTAATGGTCGTACTGCCAATTGGGTTCGTAGCTGCCGACCCTTCCGGAAATAAGCGGGTCCATCAATTCCCTGCGCATATCCGAAGAAAAAACTTCCTGCCACGCCGCGTAGCGCGTTGGCGCCTCCCGGATCGGGAGCGTGCTCAGGATACGCTTCATGCGGCGGAAACGGGGAATGAGCCTCGCAATTCCCGGCAACAATGATGCTCCAACCGCCCTCGGGAGTATTTGATAGAGGGGTGCGGCCTGTTCAGCGACGTAGCGACGATAACCTCCGAAGAGTTCATCTCCTCCCTCTCCGGTCAGGACGACTGTCACGTGCTTGCGCGCAAATTCGCTCAGAAGATAGACCGGGATATTTGCGGGATCGCTGAACGGCTCGTCGAAGTGGTACACCAGCCGCTGGAGCGCCTCCGCCACGTCGACGTGTCCAACGGCGAGCTCATGATGTTCCGTGTCAAAGTGCTTCGCAACTCTTCGAGCATCCGATAGTTCGTCGTACGCGCCGCCGGCCGTAAATCCGAGCGAGAAGGTCTTGACCTGGCCGGTGGCGTGCCGCTTCATCAGACCCACGATGGCGCTCGAATCGATGCCCCCGCTGAGGAACGCCCCGACCGGCACATCGGCAACCATTCTGCGCCGCACAGAATCATCGAGGAGATACAGAAGCCGCTCGACATACTCCTCCTCACGAGGCCTCCTGTCCTCAGCGATTTGAGGCTCATCTCCCACATCCCAGTACTGAACGGTTTCAAGCCGGCCGCCCTTCAGAGTGAGATAATGTCCCGGAAGCAGCTTCACGATATTCTTATAGATTGTATCCGGGGCGAGCGCGTGACCGAATGCCAGGTAATTCGTCAACCCCCGCGGGTTTATTTCGCGAGGAATGGTAGGATCCGCGACAATCGATTTGATCTCCGACGCAAAGACGAAACGATCAGCTTCACGATAGTAATAGAGCGGCTTCTCGCCAATCCGGTCGCGTGCTATGAAAAGCAATCTTTCCCGGCTATCCCAGAGTGCAAACGCAAACATCCCGTTAAAGCGCTTGAGACACTCCATCCCCCACGCCTCATACCCCCGAAGGACAACCTCGGTATCGCTCTCCGTCCGGAATGTGTGACCTTTCGCCTGAAGCGCGGGTTTCAGGTCGCGATAATTATAGAGCTCCCCGTTGAATACGATGACAGTACCGGCACTCTCGTTGACCATCGGCTGACGGCCACCGAGCAGGTCGATGATCCGCAGGCGGCAGCTCCCGAGGAACACACCGTCTTGAACCCATGTGCCCTGCTCGTCGGGGCCCCTGTGGCGGATCACCCCCAACTGTTGCTCGGCCCGTTCGAAGTGAGCCGGCTTGGCCGACTGTATTCCAAAGATTCCGCACATGAGATAGTGGTTCTTTTTCTAGCGGGGCCTCTTCAACGCCTCTTCGAGGAGGTTGGCCAGATGGCGCCCTGTTACCTGAATACAGTACCGCTCTTCCACCTTCCTTCGCCCCGCGCGCCCCATTTGCTCCCGCAAGGTCCGGCTATCGCGCAGTGAGCTCAACGCCGTCAGCCAGTCAGACGTAGTTTCTGCAAGATACCCTGTCACGCCATGCTCGACGATGTCCCTATTCACTCCAACCGGCGAGGAAATCACGGGGCGGCTCGCAGCCATATACTTAATCAGCTTGTGGCCGCACTTTCCCCGTTCCCAGGGTGAGTCAGGCAAGGGCATGATGCCTACGTCAAACCCAAAACTTTCCTCAATTTCCCGCTCTTCGCTCCAGGGCTCCCGGGTCTCACAAACCACTCCGTTCATATCGGGGGGTCTTGCGCCCACTACAACCAGCCGCATCATGCTCTCTTGAGCCACTCGTGAGAGCGCCTCTCGGATCTCCAGCAAATAACGGGCGGTGCTGAAAGATCCGATCCAGCCGACTGTATATCGCTGGTTTTGCGGTAGAGGTGCCAACGGGTATCGATCCAGATCAATCACAGTCGGAAGTATTTCTACCCGTTGCGCGCCAGCCAGCCGGGCGTGGTTGGCGATGTATTCGTTTCCGGCAATAACCAGTGCCGAATGCTGCATGACCCGATCGATCTTGTTTCCAAGGACCAGCCTGACGACACCGGAAGTATGCTCATGATACCGATGAAACACCGCATCATCGTAGTCGACGATGTACGGTGTGCGCGAATCGGTCAAGAGCGACTCGAGCCAGTAGGGCATCCACGGAAATGCTTCGTATTCAATCCAGAGGAGATCGCACTTTCGGGAGCGCGTCATGACGAGGACACGCTGCGCATACGAAGACACCACATTCAGCGCCGGCCGGGTCGAGGAAGAGTAGAGCTGTTTCAGATAGGAGTCACTGAAGAAAGGTGCGACTGTAATCTGATATCCAAGCTGTCGCAACAGTGGTAGGTACTGAAATGAACGATACCGACTGCTTGCCCCTGAATTTGTGTAACGGCTGAGGAGGAGGATGTTCACTGTGGGTTTCCCTGCTGCCGGCCTATGACCCGTCGGTAATAATCGACAATTTCCTGGTCAGTCACGACCCGGTCTGACTTTCGGCCGATAAAATAGTATCCCGAGGCGGCCTCGATGCTGTACGGATTCCAGTTGGTCAGGCGATCCAGATACTTAAGCCAGAATCCTGTGAGGCGCGCGAAGCCCTTCACGATCTGGCGTAGGCTCTTTGTAGAGCCCAGCAACGCAAGCAGCAGATACTCATATGACCACGCCATCACCGTCCCTGCTCCGGCGATAGGGCCGCTTTCCACCTCTTCAAACCTGTTGAACAACCGCCGATGACCCGAATGAGTGAAACGCGTGAAATCATAGGCCCCCCCGTGGACCTGCTGCATAAAGGGAGTCTCGGCGTATACCAATGCTCGAGGTCTGAGCACTCTGTGAATCTCAGCTACGCACCTCCAGGGATCCAGCACGTGCTCCAGGACAGCCTGAGCGATCACACAGTCAAACGATTCGTCTCCGTAGGGAATATTGTGAGCATCCAAAATGATTTGTGTCCGCGGACCCCAGGATACATCGCTTTCTAGTATCTCGAGGCCTGGATCCGAGAGAAATCCCTCCATTCCAACGCCCGGTATGCTCCCGCCAATGACCAGTATGCGGGGAGTCGGGAGTCGCTCCCTCAACAGGGATCGGAGGCGCTCAAAATTCTCTTTGCCGGTATGTCCCCCGATGGAAGACAAACACCGCCCCAAAGTCGATGCGATCCTGCCGCGCCGCGATGTATCAAAAAACAGTTGCCGGCCCGCGAGAAAGTCTTCTTGCCTGAAGACACTTTTTCTTTCATTAATGAGGATCGGGATTCCATCGACTACAGGATACCTCTCGCCGCAGTTGGCGCACACAATGCTGGCGTCTACCTTCTGCAGCGCATCGTCCGAACCACACCCCGGACAGTGTAACCCGGCAGCGACGTGGTGAAACTTCAAGGACAGGGTCTTGGGCGGCATCCTTCGATTAAGGTCCTCTACGTTCGCTTCTTTGCAGAGCCATTCAGCGTCTTTCGATACACATTCAGCGTCTCTCTCGCCGTCCGCTCCCATGAATACTTTGCCGCCTGGACGAATCCGTCCCTGCGAAGCGTCGCCGCCTCTTGCGGGTTGTTCAGCAGCCGCTGTATCCCTTCAGCCCATGCTCCCTCGTCATGAGGATCAAGGAACATCGCGGCGTTTCCCAGCACTTCGGGCAAGGACGATTCGTTCGCGGCGACCACCGGCACGCCACAGGCCATGGCTTCCAGAGGCGGCATACCGAAACCTTCGTAGAGTGAAGGCATGACAAACAGAGCCGCGCCTGCGTACATTGAGGGCATTTGCTCATCGGGAACATAGCCGAGGAGATGGATACGATCGGCGTACGGCCCGGTTCGAGCTTGTTGCTCGATGCCCTCCCACATCCAACCGCGCTTTCCGATAATCAGGAGTTCGATCCGCTGTGGCCATCGGCTGCACAGCCTGTTGAAGGCACGCATCAGCATGCCAAAGTTTTTGCGGGGTTGAAGTGTACCCACAGTGAGCAGGTAGGGAACGGACCTCCTTGAACGCATCGCCTCAGGCCGATACACGGAATGGTCGACCCCGTGATAGACAACGTCAATTCTATCCGGGCTGGCGTTGAAGATCTGGCAGATGTCGCGCTTGGTCGACTCAGATATTGCGATGATGCGCGTCGCGCGCCGGATGGCATCCCGGGTAAACCATACGAATCGTTGCCGATGCGCTGAGCGAGTCGTCTCCGGGAACTTCAGGAACGCCAGGTCATGAATCGTCACAATCGTCGGGCAGAAACTCGCCCGCGGCAATTTATGCTCAAGCGAGTGAAAGAGATCGTACCGATGTCTCCATAAATGCAGGGGAAGACGAAGCTGCGACCATGCGGAGCGATAGGCGAGACTTCGAAGCATCACAATGTTACCGGAACCTTCGGGCTCGGCGCCGAACGGCTCGGAACGGATTCCAAGAAAGACCAACTCTTCCGTCGGGGCTAACGCCCTTAAATTCTGCACCAGGTGACGGGCATACACCCCGAAGCCTACAAGCTCTGGCCGGAAAGCCTCGTTTGCGTCTACCGCGATTCTCATCCGGAACGACCTCTTAAGCTCCGGGAGGCACCGGTTCGCCCCTCGGGCGGATCAGGCGAAGGAACAGCGCCATCGTGAGCAGATTGTAGAAGAACCAAAGGAGTGAAACGAAGTTCGCGTAGAAGGAAAACAGCATGATAAACACGCACACGGCATAGGATGAAATTGATCCGAGCGAAGGCGTGCTTCTCATTCGGTAATAAACGATTCCCACGGCCAATCCCAATACGAGGGGGATTACTGAAATCCCCACTGATCCGAAGTCCCTATAAAACCACCAAAATGCAGTGTAGGTGTTGAATCCACTGGTCAGATAGGGTGTGTCGTTGATGGCGAAGTACGATCCCAACCAGTGCTTGATCCCGCTCAGCGCCGTTACAAAATCAAAGGTGTAATATCCGTAGGTGAAATGGTCCAGCTTTACCAGCGCGCGGGCAAAATTCTCGAGATTCATCACGACGTACATGTAGGGCTCCGTCAACGCGGCAAATGTGGGCGAGATTCTCATCTGTGCATCAACGTACAGATAGTGGACAATCAGCTGGCCGCCCCGGGCAGTCAACACCCAATAAGAAAAAAGTCCGCCCGCCAGTAGCAGCGCCGAGATGGTCGAGAATCTTACGGTATGCGTGAGATAGTAGAGCAGTATGATCGAAAGCATGACAGACATGACGATCTGGAACCGTTGAAGCGTCACCGCGTACATCGCGACAGAAGTCATCGATGTGATGGCAAGCACCAGTTTCTTCCGCGCCTCTCCCGCGACGATGATGTGATACATCGCCGTGAAAAAGACAATGATCACAACGTTATGCAGAAATAGGCCGAGGCCAAAAATCTGAAACTTTAGCCTGGCAGCGCTCGGATGCGTGCTCAACAGGGGAATCTCGCCTCCGAGAGCGAGTATTCCGGCATATCCGACCACGAACAGGACGAAGCTGAGGAGGATCAGGCCGAACAGCTTCCGATGGTCGACGGGCCCCAGAAAAGACCGGGTCCGGATCTGCTCGATGGATTTCAGCGGATAGGACATGCTCATCATATGGATGATGAAAATGCCGGCAAGAAACGACAGGGGTCCCAACAGCAGCTGGATCCACGCCTCGGCCGGCCACTCGTGCTGCAAGCCGCTGAGTTTCAATTCGGACAACCCGAATGCGATCGACCAGATAAGTCCAAAGAGGCGCCCGGGCGAAAATCTGTCGGATCCTCGGCGCAGATATGAGGCCAGGATTCCAGCCGACACCAGGAAGCAGCAAATCGCGATGCCGCTCATGGCAAATGCTGATGCAATTCTCTTGTCAGGCGATCACCACCCGTCGTTCGCGACTCAGAATCATATCCCATTCATGCCGTGAGTATCCGATGTAGTAGAGCGCGAGAGCGTAGAGACCCAGGACAATCGGACCTGAAAACCACAGTGAAATCGTCCTGACGTTCCAAAGCACGACGCAGAGAATCAGGGATAATCCGATTAGGGCAGCGTTTCGACGGTCGAAGGTCCATCGGATGAACGGCATCTGCGAGGCGACGACGTACCCGCATCCTACGAAGAGGTTTGTGGCGAGCGATACAAGGGCGGCTCCCCACGCTCCCTGCCGTGGAATGAAGTAGACATTTAACAACACATTCACGAGCGTGCCGAAAAAAACGATCGAAGTTCGCCTTTTCTGCCGCTGCGAAGTCGTCAGCATCAGCGCGTAGCCCTCGACGACATATCTCACGAACACAACGAGAGAGAAAAGCCTCAGGATCGGAACAGCGTCTCCGAACGAATTCCGGCCGTAGACTATGTTGATCACCTGATCAGCGTATACGAATAACACGAGTGACACCGGAAGCGACAGCAGGAATAGCGTCTTGTTTAGCAGACGGCCGATATCGAGCCATTGACTCTGTCTGTCTCGATGAAGCCGCGACAAGACAGGAAGCATCGTATTGATCGCGATATCAGGGATGATCAGAACCAGGACCATCAGCTTGAAGGCGGCCTGATATATGCCCACTTCCCGGTCTCCCCGAACATAGGAGAGCATCCAGGTGTCGAGTACAAAGAAAAGGTTGCCAAACAGGGCGTGGGAACCAAAAACAAGCACATTTTGCCATACCTCCCGCCAACCAGAAAAGTCGGGGCGGAACGCATTCTCCCGAAGAAGCCGGTTCGCGACAGGAAGCCCTATGATCACGCCGAGGATTCGTGTGGCAACGAAAGCCAATGCGATGGTATAGAGAGGAGCGTGGAGAAAGCCGAGGGCGGCAATAGTCGCAAGGAGCACCAGATTAATGTAGAAGGAGATCCTTGTCTCATGGTTAAATTGTTCAAATCCTTTGAAAAGAGCGAAGAGGAAGTTGTTCGTCGACGCAAGCAGCACATAAAGGCTGAACGTTGTCACCAGCAGTTTTGTAGGGGGGCTCATGCTCTGGAAGGCCGGAACGAGCATCATCGTGAGGGTCGCCACTGAGGCAAAGAGAATCTTAAGGGAAAAATACTTGCGACAGAGCTCGCCTGCTTGCTCGCGCCGCCGTGAGACCTCCGTGGCGAGAAGTGTGTCGAACCCGAAATCGGCAAAGAGCAGGAATACCGTCGAGATAGAGTGAGCGGTCGTAAACTGACCGAACGATTCTACCCCGTACCAGCGGGCGACTCCGACAAATACAAAGAAATTTGTTAGGAAACGTATTGCCTGGGTGAGAAACGCAAATACTGAGTTAGAGCGGATACGCGCGGCTTGACTTGCCATGTTCGGGTTCTAGCCGGGTCTTTTCCAGCGTGAGCTCCTGACCCGTAGCCCGAACCAGTCTGACTTCATCGCCGAGACGATCCTCTGATACCGGTCGGGATCGAGGGATTTGACGCGCCTGAGTCCCTCCCCGGCGAACACAATAACCAGCGAGACTACCGCGGAGATGACGAAGGCCAGCAAGGCATAGAGGGAGACCTTCGGCTTCGCCTTGCGCTCCGGAACCGTTGCGCGATCAAGGACCACGACGGAGGGGGTGCTCCGTTTCTCTTCGACCTTGGCCTGTTCGTAAAGGGGGGTGATAAATTGAAGAATCTTATTCTGGATTTCGACCTCGCGGAAGAGCCGTACGTATTCCGCCGCCAATTCGGGCGCCTTTCGGAAAGGTACGATGATCTGCATCTGATCTGCAGGAACAATTGATCCGTTATTCATCTCGCGAAGCTTTGCCTGGATTGCGTCGATCTCCACTTGCTTCTCAGCGATGCTCGGGTGAGACTCCCCAAGGGTCCTTTTCATCGCGTCGAGCTCGATTTGTTTCGCGGCGAGCATGCCGTAGATTGCGGCTCCCGCCTTCACTGATGCCTCGGTTTGCTCGGGCATTGAGAGGACACCCCTCTTCAACTGGAATGCTTTCAGAGAGTCTTCCGCTTGCCGCAGGTCGGCAAGGTTTTTGTTGTATCTCTGCTCAACAAACTCCCTGTTTCCCCTGGCATTCTGCACGTGAAGCTGCGCGTTGATCTCGTTCAGGAGATCGACAAAATAATTGGCCATCGCTGCTGCACGCGCCGGGTCTTCATCATAGACGGAGATCTCGAGATTCCCCTCGTCCGCAATCGTGAAATCGGTATTTGAGATGAGCTCCTTCATTGTTTTCTCGTGAGGGTAGCTCGTAATATCGTACACCCTCGTCAGGTCGAACTTGTCGATGACTTTTGAAAGAGCATTCTCGCTCTTGAGAATCGCCACATACTTATCCGTTTCGGTCGGACCGGTCAGAGAACCCAGCTTTCCTCCCGGACTGAATGATTTCACCAAAGAGGATACCCCCTGAAGGCCGCTGAAGAGATCGGTCTGCTCCGCAGGGAACACCGAGGCAGTGGCTTTGTACCATTTCGGAAGAAGGAGAACTACAATCGCTGTGATGATCGTGCAACCGAGCACAAACCAGACGACAAATCGCCTCCATTTCGCCATCACGGCGACGAAATCAAGCACCGTTTCGGCGATAGGTTTCGCTAACTCTCCATTGTCCGTGGAGGTCATTGCTTTCTTTTTCTGCTCATCCAGATCCGGCCGAAAATCTTCCACCTGATTCGAGATTACTTGTGTGCTTGCTGAATAATAAACGCTATTCCGATGATGACGCTCAGAACCGCAGCCGACTGGCTCGCCACCGCCATGTAATACGAGAAAGGCCTGTCCGGCTCTGCCGGTACCCAGACATAATCTCCTTCCTCGATCGATGTCGCGCCTGGCTCCAGCCATTGCTTGGTTTTTGCTTTGATGACCCTCAGACTTCCTCCATTTGCGCGGTCGGTGTAACCGCCCGCCTTTGACACGTAGTACTTTGCGTCCTTCCCGCTGATGAAGGGAACATGGCCGGGTTGAGCCACTTGCCCGAACACGTACACGGTCTTCCCACGGGAAGGAATCAAGACCTGATCCTCCGCCTGGAGGATGATATCCTGAGTAGAGTCGTGCTGCAGGAACAGTTTCTCGAAATCCACGTTAACAGGCGCACGACGGACCCGGAGCGCGGTCTCAGCGGCATAGCCGGCGCTGTCATTTCCGAGAGGTTCGCCCCGCAGGCTCATCATCTCCTCGTTCTCGATGTTCCCGGGATCGAGAGGCTGGCGGAATATCTGGGCAGAATTGAGTGCTGCCTGGTCTGTAAATCCACCCGCTTCCCGGATCACCTCGGAAAGCCGGCTCTGGCTTTTGGTTATCGGATACGTCCCCGCATGGACCACCTCTCCGATAATGTCCACGTTATAATCCCCCCGGGTTTCAGCACGCCGCTGAACGATGAGCCTGTCGCCGGGCTCCAATGGGAGGTTCGGGGAAGCTCCGGACATGATTGCAGGGATGTTGATGATCTGCGTCGACAGTGTCTTGCCGTCCGGGTTCATCCGCGAGAATATGGTTTGCTCCGCCAGGGCAAGATGAGTCAGGCCGTGAGCGATCTGTATGGCATCCACTACGCTGTCGCCGTCCACGTACTCATACCGCCCCGGGGTATTGACCTGCCCGTACACTGCAAACACTCCCGTTATCCACTCCTTTTTCGGAACGATGACAACGTCGCCTTCCCGCAGGTAAGGATTCCATCGGTTTTGGTGGGTGGCAAAGAACTTCGGAATATCTACCCTATCCTCTGAGCCGTCGCGATGTCGCAGGACAACATGCCGGGTCGACATTCCGTCAAGAACCGGCTGCAGATCTCCCTGCGTCTGCAATCGCGAAAGTTTGTTCGCTTCTTCAATAGCTTTGTCGACGCGGTCGGCGGCGCTCAACGTAAAGAGACCGGGGTGGAGGACTCTTCCCGCAACGCTCATTACGATCTGTCGAGGCTTTGCCAGGGTGGCAGTGATGTCGGCCTTCAGATACTGTTTTCGCACCGCTGAAACAATCTTCTCCTTCACGCGCGCAAGCGTGAGATTTGCGACCATGACTTCCCCCACCGATGGGATGATCAGAGTCCCTTCCGGTGTAACGGGTAGCGGAAGGTTCAGCGGCGGACTCATCCAGACGTTCACTGCGATGATATCCGAGGGGCCGACGAAATACTCTTCAGGATTGATGGTGGATTCAAGGGCAACGCCGGCGGGCTGTGCTATGCTGCTCAGCGTGGTCTTCTCCTCTTCGAGAGGGATCTCAAAATCTTCCGGTTTCTTAATAGACCGTTGAGTCTGCGAATTGAGAAACGTACATGCTCCGAGGATCAAAGCAAGCAAAAACATTCCACGGCTCGTGGCGCGATACGTGCATCCGGTGGGCGTCAACGTACGCTACCCCTTCTACCGCTCTTCATACATCTTCTGATAATATTGCTGATACTCGCCGCTGATAATCCTGCGCCACCATGATTCGTTCTTGAGGTACCAATCGACGGTCTCGCCGATTCCCTTTTCAAAAGGCGTGGCGGGTTTCCATCCCAGGTCACGGGCGATCTTTGATGGATCGATCGCGTAGCGGCGGTCGTGCCCGAGGCGATCCTTGACGAAGGAGATGAGGGATTCCGGCCTTCCGAGTTTCTTGAGGACCAGTTTGACGACATCGATATTTTTCCACTCGTTGTTGCCGCCGATGTTGTACACTTCGCCGGG
>JACXTT010005834.1_pt1 | contig 17788 bp, 15 predicted proteins | sample 9270951 | NCBI WGS metagenome assembly JACXTT01 (sample SAMN15532306, study PRJNA645909) | rock metagenome | isolation source: weathered quartz diorite | place: Puerto Rico | collected 2017-06-21 | reverse complement strand
AGCCTGACCAGCAGTTCCACGCAGGTCGCTTGAAACACGTCGGCCGCTTCTTGCGCCGGCAATCCGTACTTTACCGGGATGGAATAGATCAGCGCTTTGTATTTCTCAATGAGCGAGGCCCACGCGGCTTCGTCTCCTGCGAGGCACCGCTTCACCAGCCGCTCGTCGCTCCACACCTGCGGATGCTTTTTCGGCGGTTTGGTCATCGCTGGATTCACCGGGTGCCACGCTCCGTGGCATTCCGGAAATACAGCTGTTCGACGTTCCAGAGGACGTAGGGCTCGAGCACCGCCGGGCGGAAGTTCCCAACCGAGTTTCTCGCGCCCACCAGAATGTCCGGGCTCGCAAGGAAAATCATCGGCTGATTCTCGGCTAAGATCTCCTGAACGCGGTCGTAGAGCCGCTTCCGCGCTTCGTGCCGGCGCTCAGTGAGCTGCTGTTGCATCAGGTGATCGATCTCCGCCTCCCATGCGGTCGCCGGATGCGTCTGTGAAGGATTCCAGAAATGCGTGCCGCCGCTCGACAGCCAGACGTTGATGTCGGAGTTCGGGTCGGCATCGAAACTCCCGAGGGCCAAGACGCAAGCGTCATATTCCTTCGTTTGCATGACCCGGTCGAGGAGGGAGCGGAATTCGAGGGGTACGACCTGAGCCCGCATGCCGAGCTGTTTCAGATCGTCCTGGATCAGCGTGGCCATCTTTGTCCGATCGGCGTTCGAGGAGCTAGTGAGAATGGAAAACTCCACTGGCGCGCCGTTGCTCTCCACGAGAACCGCCTCGCCGTTCGGCCCGTTCTTCCAGGAAAAGCCCGCCTGACGCAGAAGTTCGCGGGATCGTTCGAGCGAGCGCGCCGGATGCGCCAGCGCCGCGTTTACCCAGCGCCGGTTGCCCGGCGTCACCGGTCCCCACAGCGGCGCGCCACGGCCCTGGTACACCAGTCGCACGATGGCTTCACGGTCCACCGCCGCGGAGACGGCCTGCCGAAATTTCACTTCGCGGAACCACTTTTGTTTCCGAATCGTCTCCGGCGAGGCTTTTCCTCCCAGGTCATTCAGATTGAAGAATAGGAAGTTGTATTCGAGGCTGGCCCCGGCATCCATCATCGTGTAGCCACGCGACTCACGCGAAAGAACGGAGTAATTCTCCGCACCCAGCCGGCTGATGATATCGGTCTCGCCCGACTGGAATCGGAGCACCTGCGCATCCGCGCTCGGAACGAAGAGGAACACAAGTTCATCCAGATAGGGCAACCGATTCCCTGCTGTATCAGCCTTCCAGTAATACGGATTGCGTTCGAGAACCAGCCGCTGGCCGGGCACATATTGCTTCAACCGAAATGGCCCGAGCCCCGCCCATTCACTCGCAGGCGTCATCAGGTTCCAGATCTGCCCCAACTTCCCTTCCTGGTAGGGCTTCTCCAGCAGGTGCCGAGGAAGAATCGCGATTCCATCGAAAAGCCTCTCCCCCACTCCATAGGGACTCGGCAACCGGAAAAGCAGCGTGTGGGAATCGAGTTTGCGTACCGCGATAGGCTTTCCACCGACGATGAGAAGATCACGCTGAGGTGCGTGCACGTTTTCATCGAGATACAGGCGAAAGCTGAATAGGACGTCGTCCGCGTCGAGCGGGTGCCCGTCCGAAAACCGCAGCCCCTGGCGCAGCTTCAGCGTGTACTGGAGGCCATCCCGCGAGACTTTAAACGACCTGGCCAGCGCAGGTTCCGTGAGCTGCGTGGCCCGACTAATGTGGATGAGATCGGCTTGCATGGCCGCGATGACTTCCCGCGAGGGCGCGTCGACCGCGATCAGTGGATTCAGGGTTTTCGGCTCTGCACGAAGGGCAACGACGAGACGCCCACCCCGTCGGCCCACCTCCCCTGAAATAAGCAGCAATTCCTCGTGCGAGCCGCCTTGTGGAGGGGATTTGGCGGAGGACAGTGTCGCAAGGCAGGCCAGCGCCGCAACCGTGGCCACCCGAATCCAGCAGCGCCGGGAATGCACCTGATTCTGGCTCACGAAGGGCTCCCGCCACCTCATTGGTATTTAATCTTGGACGTATCCGCCCAGCGCTGCAATGCAGTCGCCAGTCCGAGGTATCCGAGAAAGAAAGGCACCATCGCCAGCGCGGGCAGGTACATCCACCAGTATGACGCCAGAACGCTGTAGTGTTGCAGAGTTGCCAGCAAATTACCCCAGCTTGGCGCGGGTTCGGGAACGCCCAGACCAAGAAAAGAAAGCGTTACTTCGGCCAAGACATACTGCGGCACGAGAATCGCAGCCTGGGTAAACAGAACACTCGAAGTTTGCGGCAAGATGTGCCTGCGCAGCAGGTAGGGGCCGGACGCGCCGAAGCCCCTGGCTGCGCGCACAAATTCGCGCTCCTTTGCGCTGAGTACGACGCCGCGGACGAGCCGTGCGGGACGTGCCCACCCGAGCGTCCCGATAACTACGACGACGAGTAGGAACGCCTGAAGCGGACTCACCGCCAGGGGCAGGAACGCGCGCAGCGCAAAGAGCAGGTACAACCAGGGCAAGGCGAGGAACAGTTCGACGACGCGCATCAGGAGATCGTCCACCCAGCCCCCGTAGTAACCAGCGACCGACCCGATCGACCAGCCGAAGAACAGGGCAAGCGCCGTGGCAAGCAAGCCGGCGAGCAGGGAGATTTGTCCACCGAAGAGCATGCGCGACAACTGGTCGCGGCCGTAGCCATCGGTCCCCAGCAGATAGACGCGCTCGCCTTCCGCGCCAAAGAGGTGCAACCGGAGGTGTGCGACCCCGAGCAGCCGGTAGCCGGCCCCCTCAACGAAGAAGCGCAGTGGAATCGCCCGCGTCGTATCCTGCGTGTGTTGATCCAGTGATTCGCTGCGAGGACGCGTGCCATAGACGAATGGCCGCCCGTGGAACCGTCCGAGCGCATCCACAAAGTGCACCCTCATCGGCGGCAGGTAAGGGCGCTCGCGATCGTGCTCGACGGGGTCGTACGGGGCGAAGAACCCCGCGCAGGCGATGGCTCCATGTAATGCTCCCAAAACCACCAGCCATCCCGTGAGTTTTCCCCGACTCATTGAGCTGTTTACTCCGTCCGGATTCTCGGATCGGCCCAGAACAACAGCAGGTCCGCCAGGAGGTTTCCCGTGATCAGGAACAGCGTCGAAAGCAGGACGCTGCCGATGACGACGTACACGTCCCGCGCCAGGATGGCTTCGAGCAACAGCGGACCGAGACCGGGCCAGCTCATCGCGACCTCGACGAGCAAGGATCCGCTCAGCAGCGCACCGACGCTGAAACCGAAAAGCGAGATGAGCGGATTCGCTGCGGCGGGGAGCGCATAGCGGTATAGCAGGCGACGCCGCGAGATGCCGTGACCCTGGGCTGCCCGCATGTAACCCGCCTCGAGAACCTCCTCCACCGCGGCTCGGACGTGCCGTATGAGAAGCGGCAAGGCCGACAAAACGAGGGCAAGAACCGGCAGCATCATATGCAGCGCCGCATCTCTCAATTTATGACTCCAACTCAGCGACTCAAATCCTACGGAGACCATGCCACCCGCAGGAAACCAGCCGCTCCTTACCGCCAGCACTAGCAGTCCAAGAACGAGGGCGAGATCCGGGATCACCAGCAACACCGCCGTCCCTGATGAGATGGTACGGTCCGGCATCCTCCCAAGCTGTTCTGCGCTCCAAATGCCCAGTGGCAGGGCCAGACACCACGCCAGTAGTGTCGCGGTCACCGTCAGAAGGAGCGTGTTCCGCGCACGAACCCACAGCAAAGGTCCGACCGCGCTGTTATAGGCGAAGGAGAAGCCCATCTCTCCGCGTAAGACCGACTTCACCCAGCGCGCATAACGCACCGGAAGAGGCCGGTCCACATCGAACTGCGCGCGCAACGCCGCAACCGTTTCGGGAGCGATCTGCGGATTCATGCGCATCTCGTCAAAGTAATTCCCGGGTGCCAGCGTGGTGAAGAGAAACGTGAGAAGGGATATGCCGAATAGAAGGAGAGCGGCGTGTGCGAGCCTGCGTAGCGCGTAACGCATCACACCCTCCCCACGTCACCGGCTGCCGGCGCGAATCTCGGCACCGCCTCAAGCAGAGCCCGCGTAGCGGCGTGTTGTGGCTGGCGCAGCACCTGCCACGCGGTGGCACGCTCGACGATTTGGCCGCGAGCCAGGACGGCGATTTCGTCGGCCAGGTGTGCCGCCATTGCAAAATCGTGGGTAATAAAGAGATACGTCAGGCCTAAAGACGTCTGGAGGTCGGTCAAGAGGTTGGCGATCTGTGCTTGGACAGAGCAATCCAGAGCAGAGAGAGCTTCGTCCAGGATCAGCACTTTGGGCTCGAGCGCCAGCGCGCGCGCGATGGCGAGCCGTTGCCGCTGGCCGCCACTGAACTCTGCCGGAGTTCGGCTCGCCATGTCTGCGGACAGCCCGACCCATTCGAGAAGCACCCGGACTCGGTTTTTCCGCTCGCGCTGGCTGAATTTCTTTTGCACCAGCAGGGGCTCGCTGATGAGTTCCTCAGCCGAGAAGCGCGGATTCAGCGAGACGGCGGGGTCCTGGAATACGAGCTGGATCTGCGGCCGGACTCCGCGGAGTTCCCACTCATCGAGCACGGCAACGTCTCGCCGCTCGAACCATATGCTTCCTGAAGTTGGGCGCTCCAGACAGGCGAGGCACAAGGCAAGCGTGCTCTTCCCTGAGCCGGATTCGCCAACCACGGCAAGCGTTGTCCCCGGGGACACCGATACCGTGACGCCATCGAGCGCCGTGATCACCTTTCCATGACCACGGCGGCTCGCGTCCACGTAACGCTTGGTTAAGCCTTCGACTTCCAAGAGAGGCTGCATGTTCTCGCGTTCGAATGCCCTGTCAGTGACCGTACTTGAAGCAGGAGACCGTGTGTGCTTCACTCAGCGCCACCGCAGTCGGATCCTGCTGTGCGCAAATTCCCATCCTCTCCGTGCAACGCGGCTCAAACCGGCAGGCCGGACCCGCCGAGAGCAAACTCGGGGAATCTCCGGAGATCACCGGCAGTTTCGTCCCCTGGCTTGCTTCCCCTGTTTCCTTCCACAGAGGCATGCAGCGCAAGAGCGCTTGTGTGTACGGATGTCGCGGGGAGAAAAGTACTGCCTCCGCCGGCCCCAGTTCGGCAACCTGACCCGCGTAGAGAACGAGAACCCGATCCGCGAGCCCCGCCTGCAGCGCGGGATTGTGCGTGATTAGGACCAGGGCCAACCCAAGCTGCTCCCTGAGCCGCCGAAACAAAGAAAGAATTTCGCGCTGCGTCGTCGGATCGAGGGAAGCCGTCGGTTCGTCCGCAATGATAAGGGATGGCGCGCAAACAATCGCTTGTGCGATGAGAACACGCTGACGTTGCCCTCCACTGAGTTGATGGGGATAGGAAAAATAGATCCGTTCTGCGTCCGATGCGAAAACCAACTCAAGAGCCTGCCGCACTCTTTCCCGACGCGTCGCCCGGTCAAGAGGTTCGTGCGCGCGAAGAACCTCGCCCAATTGGTGACAGACGCGCATCGTGGGATGGAGGGCGACGGCAGGCTCCTGAGAAATCAACGAGATTCGTCGGCCACGAATTCCTGCGAGTTCATGGGGATCTAGCCAGAGGAGATCCTGTCCTTCGAAAATCACAGAACCCTTTGTGATGCACCCGTTGGGGGGAAGAAGCCGTAGAAGAGACGCGGCGATCGTGCTTTTGCCGGAACCCGATTCCCCGAGCAAGCCTAGGATTTCCCTTGGCGCGACGGAAAAGCCAATCCCATCGAGCGCCGGGCGTAGGTCTCCTGTGGGAGAACGATAGGCGACATGAAGATCCCGAATTTCCAGAATGCACGCCATGGCTTGGCCGAGGCCGGCCGCTCTCCTGCTTTCAATCCATGTTCAGACAGGAAGGCCGGGCGGACAAGTGGAACTGCCCTCCCAGCGCTTGAAAGGTAATTGCTAGGCGGCTGATATAATTGACCGGTTCGGCGGCATGCAGCAGGGGTGTTGCGGAGACAACCCTAGGTGCTCCTTCAAACTGCGCAGCAGGTCAAGCGATTCTTCCGGGTCCTGATTGGTTTCACGTTGCTCCTTTTAGGAGCGGTCATGCTGGTTACACCCGGGCCGGGGTGGCTGACGATCTTTCTCGGGCTTGGCGTGCTGGCGGCGGAATTCGTGTGGGCGCAGCGCCTGCTGCAGCGGCTGAAAAAGGAAGGCGGGCGGATTCGAGACACGATTCTTCCGCCGAACCAGAGCTGACGCGGGGCACGAGAAGGGAGGGCGCATGGACCATTGGCGCGGACGATGGGCACTGGTCACGGGCGCAAGCGCGGGGATCGGGCGCGCGCTGGCCGAGCAACTGGCGGCGAGCGGGGCCAATTTAGTTCTGACTGCGCGGCGCGCAGAGAGGCTCGAGGAGATCGCCGCGGCGCTTTGCGCCGAGCACAAGATCCGTGCGGCGGTCTGCGTGGCCGATTTGGCGCGGCCCCAGGCGCCGCCGGAGATCCATGAATTCTGCCGCCGCGAGGGGGTCGCAGTGGACATCCTCATCAACAATGCCGGGTTCGGCGCCTATGGAGAATTCCACAGCTTGGACCTCGGCCGTTTGCTCGACATGGTGCAGGTGAATTGCAGCGCTGTGGTTGCGCTGACGCGGTTGTTCCTCCCGGCGATGGTCGAGCGGCGCAAGGGCGACATCCTGATCGTGGGATCCACGGCTGGATTCCAGGCTGTTCCGTACATCACCACGTATGCGGCGACGAAAGGCTTTGATCTTCTGTTTGCGGAAGGGTTGGCGGAAGAAGTCAAGCCGCATGGAGTGCGCGTTTGCTGCCTTTGCCCGGGGTCAACGAGAAGTGAATTTCACGATGTGGCCGGCGAGCCCGAGCACACGCGGCGTCGCCAGGAGACGGCTGAAAAAGTGGCGCGCGTTGGCCTGGAGGCGCTGGCCGCGGGAAAGAGTTACGTTATCTCGGGATTGGGGAATTATCTGGGCACGCTCGGCCAACGTCTGGTCCCACGCCGCTTCGTCACCCGCGTCGCCGCACGAATGTTCCGGCCGAAGACGGAGTCGTAGGGAAGCGCAGTTTCTACTCTTCGTCTTGAGGTTGCTGGCGAGCGAGCCGTTCAATCGCGGAAAAATCTTCGAGCGTCGTCGTGTCGCCGGAGACGGCCCCCTTCTGAGCCAGCTCGCGCAGCAGACGACGCATGATCTTTCCGCTGCGCGTCTTGGGCAGAAGATCGGCAAAGCGCACGTCTGCAGGGCGCGCGATGGTACCGATCATCTGGGCGACGTGGTCAAAGAGCTGCGCCCGCAGGTCGGGTGAGGGCTGGTGACCGGAACGCAGCGTGACGAATGCAACGATAGCCTCACCACGAAGGTCATCCGGGCGAGCCACCACCGCGGCCTCGGCGATTGCCATGTGGCTGACGAGCGCGCTCTCGATCTCCATCGAGCTCAGCCGGTGGCCGGCGACTTTGATTACGTCATCCACGCGGCCCAGCACCCAGATGTAGCCGTCTTTGTCGCGCTGCGCCGCATCTCCGGTGAAGTATTTTCCCGGGATGCGATTCCAGTACTCGCGACGGTACTGTTCGTCGTCGCCGAAAATCGTACGCAGCATCGAGGGCCAGGGACGCTCGATGACGAGGTAGCCCGTCTCGGCGGGCTTGGCTTCGGTTCCGTCCATGTGCAGGACACGCGCGACGATACCGGGCAAGGGCAGTGTGGCTGAGCCGGGCTTTGTGGGGGTGGCTCCGGGAAGCGGTGAAATAAGGATCGAGCCGGTTTCCGTCTGCCACCACGTGTCCACGATGGGGCACCGCTTCTTACCGATGGCGTCGAAGTACCATTTCCAGGCAGCGGGGTTGATGGGTTCGCCGACCGTGCCGAGCAGTCGCAGGCTCGATAGGTCGTGCTTGTCGATCCACTCAGCGCCCCAGGACATGAACGCACGGACAGCCGTGGCTGAACTATAGAAAATGGTGACTTTATAGCGCTCGACGATCTCCCAGAAGCGGTCGCGCGCGGGAAAATCGGGCGCGCCCTCATACATGACAATCGTGGCGGCATTCGAGAGCGGACCGTAAACGATATAGCTGTGACCCGTGACCCAGCCGATGTCGGCCGTGCACCAGTAGATGTCGTCCTCGCGCAGATCGAAGACCAGGCGCACGGACCACGTGGTCTGGAGCAGATACCCGGCCGAGGTGTGCAGGACTCCTTTGGGTTTGCCGGTGGTGCCGCTCGTGTAGAGGATGTAGAGTGGCAGCTCAGAGTCGAAGGGCTCGGCGAGGCAGTCCCGAGAGGCAATGTCCACAACCTCGTGCCACCAGATGTCGCGACCTTCTTCCCAGTGAACTTTCTCCCCCGTCCGCCGGACGATGAGCGCTTTTTCAATCGTCGGGCATTTCTCGAGGGCCGCATCCGAGGTTTCCTTGAGGGCAATGAGCCGGCCGCGGCGGTAGCCGCCGTCGGCGGTGATGAGAAGCTTGGATTTGGCGTCGGCGATACGGTCGGCGAGCGCTGGCGCGCTGAACCCACCAAAGACGACCGAGTGCATGGCGCCGATCCGCGCGCAAGCCAGCATGGCGATGGGCAGCTCCGGGATCATCGGCAGGTAAATGGTGACGCAATCACCCGCTTTGACGCCGAGATCGAGCAGGGCGTTTGCCGCGCGGCAGACGCGCTCATGCAACTCGGCGTAAGTGAACTCGAGCCGCTTGCCGTCCTCGGCCTCCCAGAGCAGTGCGGGCTTGTTCGCGTTTTTTTCGAGATGGCGGTCGAGGCAGTTGTAACTGACGTTCAGCTTGCCGCCGACGAACCACTTCGCATCGGGCATGTTCCATTCGAGCGCCTTCTTCGGCGGCTCGAACCAGTCGAGCAGCCTGGCCTGCTCGCTCCAGAAGCCTTCGGGATCTTCGTGGGCGCGTTCGTAGAGCTGCCTGTATTCGTCGAGCGAACGTATGCGCGCACGCTTTTGAAACTCGGCTGGCGGCGGAACCGCAGGTCCGGCGAGGACTTTGGGATCGAATTCGCTCATGCTATCTCCGCGAAACGCATCTCGGGCGCAGGGCCGTCTATTAAGGTACGTAGGGAAAAAGAGACGGTCAAGGAAAACGGGACGCAAGATTCTGGAACTTTGTCGCCTCGTTTGGGCAAGTAATAGATGAGGCCGGACAGACCGTCGATAGGGAGAAATGAGACGCCGGGAGGACTTGCCGGAAGGCGATCTGTTGCGGCGCGCGGCCAGAGGCGATGAGGACGCGTTCCTTCTCCTCTACCGACGGCACCAGGGCCCGATCTTTCGTTACGTTCTGCGGATGACCGGAAGCGCCACGACGGCGGAGGAAGTTACACAGGAGGTTTTCCTGGCGCTCGTCCGCAAGCCCGGCCGATATGACGGTGCGCGAGGCGAGCTTGCAGCATTCCTCTTCGGGATCGCGAGAAACCTCGCGCGGAAGCACCTGGAGCAGTCCCGCGCCGCGATCCCGATCCATGGCCGGCCGGATAAGTGGCCTCATGAATGGAAAAACCGGCTGGAAGATTCCGAGGCAGCCGAGGTGAGCGACCCGGCGTGGCTTCTGGTTCAGCAACAGACCGTGGGTCGCGTGCGCGCCGCGATTCAAAGCTTGCCGGAGGAGTATCGCGAGGTGATTGTGCTGTGCGAGCTCGAAGAGAAGAGTTACGAGGAAGCGGCGAAGCTGCTCGAATGCGCTGTCGGCACAGTACGCTCGCGGCTGCACCGCGCGCGTACGCTCCTCCTGGCGAAGCTCGAAGTCTTGCAGGGCCAACCGCGCAGGGCCGCGGCGCGTTGAGAGGGCACAAAGGAGCAGGAGATGCAGTGTTCGGAATTTGAAGCCGTCGTGCACGACCTGAGCCGCGCGGGCGTACTGGACCTCACGACCCGCGAGGCGGCCATCAAGCATGCCCAGGTGTGCGCCCACTGCGCGTCGCTGCGCGAAGCAGCCGATTCGGTGACGGCGGAGTTGTACACCCTTGCAATGGCGGAGCAGCAGCACGAGGCGCCGGCTCGTGTCGAAGCCGTTCTGCTTGAGGTTTTTCGCGCCAACATGCGGGGGGCGCGAGGCGTGTGGCTCGCGCCCGCCCGGGCCTGGGGTCTGGCGGCAGCCGTGGCCATGGCGCTTGGGCTGGCCGCGTGGGCGCTGTGGTTGCCGCGCCGCCACGGATCCGCGCCCGTAATCGCTGAGAACGCCAATCCAGATCTGCCTGGGGCCCCCGTCGCGGAGCAGCCCGGAAAGGGGTCTGAAGAAAGGACAACGGCGGCTGGAACGAACAAAGCCGTCGCCCAAGCGCAGCAAGCCGATTACTTCCTGCCGCTGCCGTACAGCATGCCGCTTGCGCGCGGAGAAGATGCGGCCGTGGTGCGGGTGCGGATGGCGCGCGGCGCGCTCGGCGCATTTGGTCTGCCTGTCAATGAAGAGCGGGCCAACGAAGTGATTCAAGTGGATTTTCTTGTGGCCGAGGATGGGTCTCCGCAGGCGATTCGTATCCCGCGATGAGACAAGACTTGGAGTTGGGAGAGAAAATCGTACGCAACGAAAATCGAGGAGGACCGACAATGCAGAAACTGTTGCATTTCGCTGTGGCGTGTATCCTGACTGCTGGCGCGGCGGCCTATGCGCAGGAGCGAGCCCCCGCGCCCCCTCCGCCGCCCGCTGAAGATCAGATTTTCGTTCATGCCGAAGGGCCCGAAGGGCTGGAGCCCGCCGAAGCGCCCATGCCGATCGTAGGTGGGGTCGAGCTGCTCGGCTTCGAAAGCATGCACGGGAGACGCGTCGTAAAGGGTTCGCCGTTTTCGGCGGTGGCCGTCTCCGAAACGACGCAAACTCTGGCCGATGGCAACCGCATCCACCGGAGCACCAGTGTCGCAATGTTCCGCGACAGCGAAGGCCGTTTCCGGCGCGAGGTCACCCTACCGGCCATAGGACCGCTGGCGGCGTCGGGGAAATCGCCCCAATTCATCTCCATCTCCGACCCGGTGGCGGGCGCTCGCTACATGCTTCATCCCGAGGACAAGACCGCGCACAAGTTTTCGATCAGAGCCAGGGACGAGCAATTCCACGGCTATGCATTCCAGAAGCGCGTGCCGGGCCCCGAGGCGGACGGCAATCTGAAGACGGAACAGCTCGGGACGCAAATGATCGAGGGTGTTTCGGTCGAGGGCACGCGCCTCACGCGGACGATTCCTGCTGGGCAGATTGGGAACGAGAAACCGATCGAGATCGTATCCGAGCGCTGGTATTCATCCGATTTGCAGATGGCGGTCATGACGAAGCGGAGCGACCCACGGTTCGGCACGACAACCTATCAGCTCACGAATATTCAGCGAACGGAGCCCTCGGCATCCCTCTTCCAACTGCCGTCGGACTACACGGTGGAGGAGGGCCGAGGAGGTTTCGGAATGCGCATGCGGATGCACAGACCTGGCCAGCCTGCGTCACCGGCTCCGCCCGCACCTGGCGACGAACTCTGATCGGAACAACTTTGCGCCGCGTTCAGCGCCAGCGCGGCTCGGGTCTTCTCTCCCGATGAAGGCGCGTCCCTCCCGCTGCGCCGTTCGGCTGCGGGAGGGACGTCTGCTTTTGAGAGCAGGTTAGACGATGAACTAGACTATCGCGCGGTCGAGGAGCTCAACAACATGAAGGACTTCCTGGCCGGTGCCGTGAATTTCGGCGCCGGCGCGGAGCTGCAGGATGCAGCCGGGATTGGCCGTAACGATGGCCTGCGCGCGGGTTGCGGCGGCGTTTTTCATCTTGTCGGCCAGCAGATCGAGCGCGGTATCGGACTCGGTGACGTTGTAGACGCCGGCCGATCCGCAACAGTTGTCCGACCATTCCATTTCCGTCAGCTCGACACCCGGCACAGCGCGAATCAGCTCGCGCGGGGCCTCGCGGACCTTCTGGCCGTGCAGCAGATGGCAGGAATCCTGATACGTCACGCACAGCGGCAGCGGCTTGAGCGGAGCGGAGAGTCGGAGAGCAGCCAGAAATTCCGTGACATCACGCATTTTCCTATGAAACGCGCGGGCCTTCTCGTACTCAGTTTCCTCGGCAGCGAACAGATGCTCATACTCCTTGAGGGTTGAGCCGCAGCCGGCGGCGTTGGTAATCACTGCGTCGAAGTCATCGCTCAGAAACACCTCGAGATTCTTTCGTGCCAGTTCGCGGGCAACGTCGCGAACGCCTGCGTGCGCCGCAAGCGCGCCGCAGCAGAGCTGGCCCGCGGGAACCACCACTTCGCTGCCATTCGCCGTCAGGACGCGAATGGTTGCTTCGTTCAGCCTAGCGAACGTCACCTGAGCGATGCATCCTGCGAAGAACGCAACGCGGGCGCGGCGCTGCCCCTGTGCCGGAAATGTTTTCCCAAGCTGATCGAAAAAGAAGGTGTCGTCCACGCGCGGCAGTAGCCGCTCACGGTCGGCAAGACCGAGCAGGCGCAGGATGCCAGTTGCCCGGGCGAGCCGCTGCAGCCCCGAACGCTGGTAAGAGCGAATGAGCCGCGCGGCGAAGGCGATGCGGCCCGGATAGGGCAGAAGCCGGCGATAGGCAAGATGGCGGGCGAAGCGCGACACGAGCGGCCGGCAGTACTGCTGCTCGATTCCCGCGCGCGCGTATTCGACGAGCTTGCCGTACTCGACGCCCGACGGGCAGGCGGTCTCGCAGGCGCGGCAATCCAGGCACTGGTCGATATGACGGACAAACGCCTCGCTGGGCGCCAGCTTGAATTGTTCCACGTGGAACATTTGGCGGATGCGCCCTCGTGGCGAGTCGGCTTCGAGCCCCCAGAGGCGGTAGGTCGGGCAATGATTCAGGCAGAGGCCGCAGTGGATGCAGCGTGCAAAGTCTTCATACGAAGGATGATAACCGGGCACAGGGTGTCTGCTAGTTGGACCCGGCGCCTGTGTAACGTGATCGTGGGAAGCCATCGTTCAGAGGCCTCCCGCGAAGCGGCCCGGGGCGAAGATCCCTTCCGGGTCAAACACTCTCTTAACTCGTTGCATGAGAGGCAGATCGGCGCGTGGCTCGCCCCAGATGTTCAAAAGCCGCTTCAACTCGAGCGGACACCAGGGAATCATCGCGTAGCCGCCGAGCCTGCTGGCCAGCGCAAACGCAGCCTGAGAGGCTTGAGCGAGTCCTTGGAGCGATTCGTTGGTAACCGTGTCGGGCAGAAGGGCAAAATACACCGTGCCTCCCGCGCGAGCTATCACGGCTGTGGGCAGACCACCGGCGCGCGCTGCTTCAAGGAGCGAGGGGATCGCTTCACGAAGGTGCGAGGGCAGGAGGCTGATTCGGAGAATCGTCGCGCCCGGCGAGCTTTCCTGGAGGAGCGGCATCGCCTCCCGCAGGCGGCCCCAGACGAGCGGCCGAGTTGAATCATCAAGAACCACGGTGTCCGAGGCGCCGGCTTCCTGCGCCAGGCGCGCGAGGTCACGCTCGTAGCGAGCCAGAACGGCCGGCTCGCCGCCGAAGCCCGCGAGAAGCTGCCAACTGCTTGCGTGAAACCAGTCCCCGGGCGGAGCGAGCGCCGGTTCAATTGTGCCGGGTGCTCGGTGGGCGAAGAGCCCCGCCATCTGCGGGCTCACCAGATCGAGGGTCATGGGCGCGAGGGGCGAGGAAGCGATGGCGTGGCGCAGCCGGAGAGCGCGATCGAGATCGGAAAACGCGGCAACAAAACCGCGGCTGGCTGGCGGGAGCGGAAACGTCTTGAAGTTGATGCGCGTGATGATGCCGAGCGTGCCCAGCGCGCCGCAGAAGAGCTTGTGGAGATCGTAGCCGGTGACGTTTTTCACGACGCGCCCGCCGCTCTTTGTGAACGCGCCCGTGCCGCTGACGAACTCCATGCCGAGGATGTAGTCACGCGGCATGCCGTAAGCCTGCCGCAGCGGCGAATCCACCCCCGAGGAGATCGTTCCTCCTACCGTGGCCTGCAGCGTGTACGGAACGGCGAGCGGGAGCATCTGCCTGTGCTCGCCGAGAGTGGTCATGAGTTGGGAAAGCGGCATGCCCGCGTCCACGCTGAGCGTGAGGTCGCCGGGGTCGTAGTGGGCTACGCGATTCAGCCGAGACAGGTCCACGGCAACGTCGTACCGCCGCGGCGGCATACCGAGGCCGAGTTTGGTCCGCGCGGCAAGAGGGATCAGAGCGAGTTTTTCCGCCGCGGCAAATTTCACCACTTCTGCGATTTCCTCCGCGTTATTCGGCTGAACTGCGGCTGCGGGGACGCTGCCGTCCACTGCGTAGGAGACGAGCTCAGCTGGCTCCGCGCATACCTGGCCAAGCCCCAAGACGTTTTCGAGGCGAGTCACAAGAGAAAACGCAGGCGCACTCATGCGGGGCTCGTTGCCGAGACGGGCAGGGGCCGCGCGCGGATTTCGCCGCAAGCTTTGCCAATGGGAAATACCTTGCCGGGATTCAAGCGGCCGTCGGAATTGAAGGCGTCGCGCATGCGCCGCATCAAATCGAGATCGGCTTCGCGGAACAGAAGCGGCATCAATTCGTTCTTTTCCATGCCCACGCCGTGCTCGCCGGTGAGCACGCCGCCCATCTCGATGCAGTACTGCATGATCTCGCTTGCGGCGGCGACGGCGCGATCGAACTGTCCCGCGTCCCGCTGGTCGAAAAGAATGATGGGGTGCAGGTTGCCGTCGCCCGCATGGAAGATATTGCCGATCTGAAACTTATGGCGGCGCCCAATCTCTTCGATGCGGCGCAGTGTCTGCGGCAGGCGCGTTCGCGGGATGACGCCGTCCTGGACGTAATAGCTCGGCGAAAGACGGCCCACTGCACCGAAGGCGTTCTTCCGACCCTTCCAGAGCAGGTCGCGCTCGCGAGTGTCGCGGGCGACGCGCACTTCACGCGCGTGGTGCAGGAGACAAACTTCGCGCGCTGCGTCGGCCTGCGCTGCGACGGCTTCGGCGAGCCCTTCGACCTCAATCAGCAGCACCGCAGCACTATCGAGCGGGAAGCCAGCATGAACGAACTCTTCCACCGCTCGCAGCGTCCAGCCGTCGAGCATCTCGCAGGCCGCGGGCGTGATGGCGCGTGCGGTGATGTCGACGACCGTTTCGGTGGCATCGTCCACGCGGTCGTATACGGCGAGGAGCGTCTTCACGCTTTCGGGCGCGCGCGAGAGTTTCACGGTGATCTCGGTGACGAGAGCGAGGGTGCCTTCCGACCCGACAAACAAGCCGCAAAGGTCGTAGCCGAGCACGTCGGACGTCTTCCCTCCGATGCGCACAATCTCTCCGTCCGGCAGAACGAGCTCGAGTCCGGTGACGTGATTCGTCGTGACGCCATACGCGAGCGTATGCGGCCCGCCAGCATTCTCCGAGACGTTTCCGCCGATTGTGCAGGCCTTCTGGCTCGAGGGATCCGGCGCGAAATAGAGCCCTGCGTGCTCCACGGCGCGCGTCAGATCGAGATTCACGACACCGGGCTGCACCACCGCGCGCTGGTTCTCGTAGTCGATCTCGAGGATGCGATTCATCCTCGAGAAAACCAGCATCAGGCCGCCGTGCCGCGCCAATGCGCCACCGGAAAGACCCGTGCCCGCACCGCGCCCCACAAGGGGCACGCTGTATTTCGCCGCGAGCCGCGCGATCCGCGAAACCTCTTCTGTAGAACGCGGAAAGACGACGCATTCGGGTCTGGCCTGCTCGACCGAACCGTCGTACTCGTAGAGCAGAAGGTCTTCAGGATGCGAGAGCACTCCTGGTTTGCCGAGAAGAGCCTCGAGTTCGCGGACGAGATGTTTTTCCATGGCGGAACCGTGCCGATGAACCGGTACCGTCAATATAGTCACTTTCCCACAGAGGGCGCAACCGCACGCCGAGTTCCGCGGACTTGCGTAGGTACGGCGGCCGCGCTTCTGTGTTACTCTCACGATTCGTTTGCCCCCTGAGGGTCAGAAATGACCAAGCCGAAGATTTTTTCCACGCATTCGCTCTTTGAGGCCGCCCGAGCCATGCTCGACGAGAACTTCGAAATGGAATACTGGACGCAGCGCGAACGGCCCACGCGACAGGATCTCGTGGCGCGCATTCGCGACAAGGAAGGACTCATCTGCCTTCTGACCGAGCGGATCAACGACGAACTGCTCGCCGCCGCGCCGAGCTTGCGCATCGTCGCCAACGTCGCCGTGGGTTTCGATAACATCGACGTGGCAGCGTGCACCCGGCGCGGCGTCGTAGTGACGAACACGCCGGGCGTGCTCGATGAGACGACTGCGGACTTTGCCTGGACGCTCCTGATGGCCGTCGCCCGCCGGCTCGCGGAAGGCGACCAGCTCGCGCGCTCCGGAACCTGGGAAGGCTGGAACCTCGACCAGCTCTGCGGCACCGACGTCTGGGGCAAAACACTGGGCATCGTCGGCTTCGGAAGGATCGGGCGGGCCGTAGCGCGACGCGCAGCTGGATTTCAGATGCGCATCCTGTACCACGACGCCGTGCGCCCTTCCGAAGCTGTCGAAAAGGAGCTGCGCGCCGAGTACCGGGAATTCAACGACCTGCTGGCAGAATCGGACTTTGTGTCTGTGCACGTCCCGTTGCTGCCGGAAACGCAAGGGCTCTTCTCGTCGCCAAAAATCGCGCGGATGAAGTCGACTGCCTTTCTCATCAACACATCTCGCGGGGCGGTGGTGGAAGAAGCGGGTCTCGTACACGCCCTCGAAACCGGGAAGATCGCCGGTGCGGCGCTGGATGTGTACGAGAACGAGCCGTTCATCCATCCCGGGCTGAAACGCGCAAACGTGGTGCTGGCGCCGCACATTGCCTCGGCTTCGATCGAAACCCGCACGAAAATGGCCTGCATGGCTGCCGAAAACGTGATCGCGGTCTTTAGCGGAACCACGCCGCCCAACGCTCTCAACCCCGAAGTGTTGCAGAACAGATAGCGGGTCGCGGTGGCCGACCTCAAGCAAGTCGCGAGACGCATCTTCGAGCAGACCCTCACTACCATCGACATTCCCGCGGTGATGCAGCGGAAGCTTGCGCCCCACGGCACGCAAATCTGCTGCGGAGAAACCGTCGTGGATCTGCGCGAATACTCGCAGCATCGCGTTGTGGCCGCCGGCAAAGCCGTGCACGCGATGGTCGAGGGATTGGCTCGGGTGCTGGGACCGGAGTTCCCCTTCGAGGGCATCGCCTCGGCACCCGTCCGTCCCCGGCTGCCGGTCGCGGGCATGAAGTATTTTGCCGCCGGCCATCCGCTCCCGACCGCGGAGAGCTTCGCAGCGGCGCGAGCCATTCTCGATCTCCTGGCCGGATGTGATGAGCGCACGCTCGTCTTCTTTTTGCTTTCCGGAGGCGGCTCCGCGCTTGTGGAACTGCCGCTCGCGTCGGAAGTGACTCTTGAAGACGTCGGCGCTCTGAATCGAGTCCTGGTGACGTGCGGCGCACCCATCGACGAGATCAACGCCGTGCGCAAACATCTGTCGGCCGTAAAAGGCGGGCGGCTGGCCGCGGCGGCGCCCCGGGCGATGAAACTCACTTACGGAGTGAGCGATGTGCCGGAAGGGCGGGAGTCGGCGCTTGCTTCCGGGCCGACGCTGCCCGACCCTACGACGATCGCGGATGCACAGCGCGTCATCCGTCAATACGATTTGCGCGAAAAGCTTCCAGCCTCCGTCCGCGCCTTTCTCGACTCCGGCCGACTGAGCGAAACGCCCAAGCCGGGCGATGCCGTGTTCAAACGCTCCGCCTTCACGTTGCTGCTCGGGAAGACCGACCTCTTTCATCAAGCCCATCACGCGGCTGAGGCTGAGGGCTTCGTTA